>Ga0187780_10002382_pt1 | contig 14161 bp, 8 predicted proteins | sample 1015_Q2_SP10_20__FD_132429 | JGI IMG/M metagenome (GOLD analysis project Ga0187780, IMG submission 132429) | Tropical peat soil microbial communities from peatlands in Department of Meta, Colombia - 1015_Q2_SP10_20_MG | ecosystem: Environmental > Terrestrial > Soil > Wetlands > Peat | place... | reverse complement strand
GCTCGGCAATGATCCTGGTTGAAGCGCAAGCAAAGCACCTCGGAATACCCTGGGAAGAATAAAAAAGAACAAAAATGATGAATCTAGTTAGATGGATGTGTCTGCGCATTCCATTTCCATTACAAATGTGAATGGCATTCTGAAACGAAGCAGAAATTGCGAAATCTTTTTTAAGGTGATTTAAACAATAAGAACGAAAAAAGGATTTAGGGGGGAGTCAAGCTAGCTTACTCACTGCTCGGAAAGCCGCCCGTTGGACGTGCGAAATTATTGAAAATTGCCGATTGCTTTCTCCTTGATCCGAAAAATGAAGAAATGAGAGTCCTGTTTCGGATTGCTCCGTTGAATTGCACAGAATCAACCTGGCTTCAACGCATGCGCCCGCCGCATACCCTAGGCACCTGCACCCGGCGGGCGCTTTGCTCGGCTGTGGGAGTGCGGGATTAGTCGTCGTCCAGATCGTAAGCTGGTACGCTGTGCGTGCACGCAGGGGCGGGTGGCACGATGATACGAACGATCTGACCCAAACCAACCGGAGGCGGACCGAAGCCCACGTTAGAAACGTACAAGGCACCATCGGGGCCAAAGGTCATGGCTGTCGGCAAAGACAATCCTGTCGCAATTTCTTGCAAACCATCGTCGGTCACACGCAGGACTTTTCCAGTTCCCGCTGTCGGGAAGGGATTTCCTCCCGTGGTGTTCTCCAAGATGTACAAATACCCTTCGCGGTCGAATGCAACTCCCAAAACGGTGGTGAGACCAGTCACGACGGTCTTCACGCGACCACTCGGAGTGATTTTGAGAATTTTGGAGGAGCCGTCTTGGATCGGAAATGTGTTGAGGTTACCCACAAAGAAGTTGCCGTGATAGGCGATGGCGGTGGGAACGATGTGGCCCTGCGTCGCGGAAATATCGGCGATGCGGCGGATTTCGCCGGTCGGGGAAATCGCGTCGAGTTCACCGTGATTCGGCTCGACTGCGTAGAGTTTCCCGCGCACCGTAACCATACTGTACCAGGTGCCGTCTGGCTCGAAATCGGGGGGATTAGGATTCGCAACGGGATGCTCTTTTTGGAATACACTTAGGTCCGCGACCATTTTCCATTTGCCGTTCGGAAACACGCGGATGACTCCGTTGTCGGTGCCAGCCAACCCGTGGGAACAACCCCAACCTGCGGTGATGGCGTACATATCGTCGCCGATGAAGGCGATATCAGCCACGCCGCTGACTAAGTTGCCTTGTTCCGGGCTGGTCTGGCTGGAGCCAAGATCGTCGACCAGAGTGCTACGGTTTCCGTGGTGATCGATTTTGGAAATCCGCGAGGTATAGTCTCCCGTGTAAGGCCCGACGGGCGCGGGAACCTGTTGGCATCTGCCAATGGTTGACAGCGTTCCTCCTGCCCCGCCCTCGGCGACGTATAACGTGCCGTCTGGGCCGAACGTGAGCCCCCGCGGATTGTTCAGTCCGGTAGCGAAAACAGCGACATTGGAAGAGGGTGCTTGGGCGTAGGTAAGGATTGGGGATGCACAATAGATTAGCACAAGAATCGCAGCGCTTATGATCCACTTGAAACAGCGACGGTCCATTATCTTCTCCTTTACGGAAAGAAGTGCCCCCGTCGGGCGGGACGTGGCGGCGACCGGGGTTCGGGCAATTTCGCAGAAGCGGTCCGCTTGGAACAATGCACGGAGCTTCACTTTCTTTTTAATTTTGGTTCACTAAGCAATTGGATGATACATAGGGAGTTAGCCCTGGTCTGATGCCTTGTTTAATTGACCCTGAAACGGCCCTTTGCTAACATCACCCCCCTTATTCCAGGTTCCCGCAACAGCGGCTTTCTCGAATCGAATATGGAAGCTGTTCCTCTTACGCCGCGTCGCATTGGCTTTGACCAATTTGAGATGGACCTGCGCTCGGGAGAACTGCGCAAAAGCGGGCGCAAGATCCGGTTGCAGCCCAAACCGTTCCAGCTGCTCGCGCTATTGCTGGAGCATCCGGGCGAGGTGGTGACGCGCGAAGAGGTGCGCGGAAAACTGTGGCCCGACGGCACGCACGTCGATTTCGATCATGGCTTGGGAACAGCCCTCAACAAAATCCGTGAGGCGTTAGGTGACTCCGCCGAAAATCCACGTTTTGTGGAGACCCTTCCGCGTCGCGGATATCGCTTCATTGGGAGCATCCGGGAACCGGCGGCAGAAATTACTGAAACACATGCACAAACAGCAGGCACAGTTCGTGAGATCGAGGGTTCCCGAAGGAAGGCCGCACTGTGGCTCCTGGCGCTGGCCTTGACGGTTTTCGTCATTGCGTATGTTTGGCTGAACCAACGGTCCCACGCGGCGGGACTGGCGCTGAGACCGGTGCCATTCACCGCGTATACTGGGTTGGAAGTCGCACCCAGTTTTTCGCCGGACGGATCGCGCATTGCTTTTAGCTGGACTGAAGATAAGCGGCTGCCGTCCGACGGCTATGATCTGTATGTGAAATCAGTTGGTGATGAAAATCCGGTTCGTTTCACGACTAGTCCATCGAGATGGATCAGTTCAGCTTGGTCGCCGGATGGAGCAAGCATCGCGATTCATCGAGTCACGAATGCCGGATCGGGCATTTATCTTGTTCCTTCCAGAGGTGGGCCGGAACAGAAGCTGCGCGTAACCTACGCGGCAAATTCCCAGGACGCGGCGATCAGCTGGTCGCCCGACGGCAAATCCATTGCATTCTCGGACGCCGCTTCTTCGGAGGGAAAGAGAAGAATTCAGCTTTTCTCGCTGGCAACCTCAGAAAGCACCCAGATTCCCCACGATGAAACTTGCAAGGACGAGCAGATGCCGGCGTTTTCGCACGATGGCACAAAGCTGGCATACGTCTGCGCTTTAGGCTGGGAAGAATACGGAATTGCCGTACAAGATTTGCAGCAGCAGAAGCCCAAGATTCTACGAACGTTTCGGGGCTGGATCAGAGGTCTCGTTTGGACCGCAGGTGACCAGTCTCTTATTCTTGCGCAGTCTCAAGTAGGCAATGAAAACAACGGGTTCCGGGAACTGACGGTAGCGGATGCGTCGCTGCGCTTTCTGCCTTATGGACAAGAGGGAAACTGGCCGGCAATTTCACCGAAGGGCGACCGCTTTGCCTACGATACTTATTCGGATGGTCACAACAACATCTGGCGGCTGGACCTCGCCAACTTGCGCGAGCCGCCAATGGAGCTGATTTCCTCCACCAGAGAGCAGTATTTTGCCCAGTACTCGCCCGATGGATCACGAATCGCGTTCGCTTCTACGCGGAGTGGAAACAATGAAATCTGGATGAGCGATGCGCAAGGAAAGGATTTGGTGCAGCTGACGAACATGGGGCAACCTTCCGGAGCCCCGAGTTGGTCACCCGACGGCAAAGAAATCGCCTTTGATACTCGGCAGAATGGGCGAGCAGCCATTTACGTGCTCGACTTGACGCAGCGCAACCCTCGAAAAATCACAATAAATGTGGACGAACCGTCGGTACCTAGTTGGTCGCGAGATGGAAAATGGATTTACTTTATCGGCGGAGCAGGACCGAACGGAGCAAAAATTTATCGCGTTCCAGCTCAAGGCGGGGAGGCAACGTCGCTCTCAACGATTTCCGGGTATGGCCCGGTGGAGTCCTTCGACGGACAACGCGTCTTCTTTGCAATCCATAACGGTAAGCGGGCACGTCTGGAGACAGCGTCACTAAAACCGACAGGGACCGAAGGCCTTGTAAAGGGAATGCCGGTCCTTTCCTTTGCAGCGAACTGGGCGATCGTACGGAACGGCGTCTATTTTTATCCTGCTGACTCACCCGGAACTTTGAGCTATTTCGATTTCGCCACAGAAAAAGTACGACCGGTCTTTGAAGTAGGACGCGGATCTTATTACGGCTTGTCTATTTCTCCCGACGGCCGCTATGCCCTATACGCCAAAATCGAAGGAATCAGCAGCGACATAATGCTAATTAATAATTTCCATTAAATTTCGCGTGGTACAACCTACTGCAGTTTTGGGCATTTCCCACGCTTTGCTTCTTCAGGACGAGAATGTCGTGACTTGGACGCGATGCTGGAGACATTCTGTTTGGTAACCGGTTCGGCCTAGTACCACAAAGTTCGATTCCTCACACTGGATTCGAGCCGATTTGCGAAACATCGGACTGTCCACGTGACAGCTTGGCGAATGGGAGGAAGTTCCGCACGTTGAACCGATGGATGGCTACACGCGGAAGGCCTTGTGCATTGAAGTGCTTGCTGGGCCACGATCTCTTCAGCCTGGCATTCTCATCCTCGAAGAAGGCGCATCCGCCGCACTTCGCTGATTTCCATACCCGCGTACTTGTTCTTCCACTTATAAAACGTCACCGTGCTGATCCCTGCCTGACGGCAGAAGTTCCTTCACGGTGTTCCGCTCTCCACTTCTCTCAGGACCGCGATGATCTGCTCCTCCGTGAATCGCCCCCCCTTCATACTCCTTCTCCTCTCCGCTGTTTATACCCAGAGAAGCTAACTTTTGCCTGGATTAGTTTTTGGGGAGCAGGTCATCGGAATTCGATTTGTGACGTTTCTCTGGGCTTGTTGTCTCCCACTTTCCCAGATTTACTTGATAATGGTTCAAGTCATCAAAAATAATGAAGCCGTGTATATTGCTCATCTGCTCATTCATTAATTGCCGCAAACGCTCCCGGTATGCCTCAGCAGATTCATCCTGATTTTGTTCTGGAGGCCGAAATGCTGTCAGATGGAGCACGATTGTTCCAAGACGATGGGCAGGCACGAAGATGGGTGTGCGAAGTATAGCCTTATCTGCGATTGGTCCAGCCAAGGACCCGTCACCTAACACCGCCAAAATCTTCACGTTTTGGGTGGTTTCAATTGAGTAGTCCGAATCGGTGGCATTTTCAATATGGTAAACAAGAGAAACAGTCGGGGTTTCATCGGGAAAGGCGATTGCTGGTGCGTCATGCACTAGAAGTGCTTTCTCATTCCATACCTTCGTAGTCTTCGGCCTCGGCACAAACCACCGTAACGCACCCACAACGATACACAAAGCGAGACCTAGGCCAACGGCACTCTTCAGAAAGGTGATTCTCAATCGGACTCCCCTTACCCGAAGGAAGTATCACAGAAACTTGCACGGCTTCAATCCTACTGCCTGATTTGTCGTACCAGTTCAAACGGTCGATGCAACACCCTTTTGATCGATTGCTGCCATAGCCGCACCACCATCTCCCGGCACTGACGCAACAGAGTCCTCAGTCCTTCATTGATATCCGGGTTGGTCGCCAGCAGTTCACGGAAATAGCCGGCCTTGTGGAGCTTCGACTTGTTGTAGCTCACTCCGGCTTCCATTAGCAGCGTGCTGATCTTGATTTTCATCTGCACCATCTGGCGAACCAGCAGGTTGCGATAGCGCAGCGTGCGTCGCCGCTCGCGGATTTCGGTCGGAGCCATGTAACACTCCGGCAGAAAATCACAGCGTAGGCAGTCGCAAATCTTGTTGGCGTCGATGCGATCATTTTTCTTTTTCGCAGCGGCGATGGCCCGCAGCATCAACGGATGAGCCACTTTCAATGCAGCGGCGTGGGGCTTTAAATGATCGTAAATCCAGCCGGAGAACATTGTGGCTTCTAGTGCGGCGCTCCACGGCTGTGGTAGCGTCTTCATCCAACGATCTAAGTCAAAACGTGTGGCGGGAATCCATCCTTCGGCATAGATTTTGCCGCCAACGTCCTTTACGCAGTAACTGATCTTTTGCTTGTGAACATCCAGTCCGATGTAATACATAGGTCCCATGGGGGAGCCTCCTTGGTGTCTCTGAATCAGCGGGGTCGCTGAGTTCAGCTTTTGAACACCAAGCGCTCCTCCCTTGACCTATACATTCAAACTTATCAGGATTTAGAGCTCCTCGAGCGACTGCTCTCACCTTGACATTCTATGGGACGCGGCATAGCATCCACCTAGAATGTCTACCAAAGAAGAAAAAGAGCGCGTTGAGTTGTTGCAGGGCACGCTGGACCTGTTGATTCTTCGTACGCTGGTGCTGGGCCCGGCGCACGGCCACGCCATCGCCAAAGCGATCGAGTTCCGGTCCAACGAAGTGTTGCAAGTGGAGCAAGGATCGCTCTATCCAGCGTTGCACCGGTTGATCAAGCGTGGGTGGATTTCGGTTGAGGAGGGCACCTCCGAGAACAACCGGCGCGCTAAGTTTTATCGTTTAACCCTAAAGGGCCGGAAGCAACTGGCGGCAGAGACGATCAAGTGGGAAAAATTCTCGGGAGCTATTGCGCGGATTCTGTGGCCGACCGAGGAACCCGAATGAAGCGACACGCCAAACGGTTGTTGAACGACTTGGACCAGGAGATTCGCGAACACATCGAACTGGCGACGCAAGAGAACATCGAGCGCGGGATGACGGCGGAACAAGCGCGGTATGCGGCGCTGCGAAAGTTCGGAAATGTAACGCGAGTGAAAGAGGACGCCAGAGAGGTGTGGACTAAGGTGTGGCTCGAACAGTTGGGGCAAGACATTCGTTTCGGCCTCCGCCAACTCCGCAAGTCCCCCAGCTTCACCGCCATCGCCATCCTTACGCTCGCCCTGGGCGTCGGCGCCAACGCCGCCATCTTCAGCCTGGTCAACACTGTTTTGCTTCAGCACTTGCCGGTGCGTGTCTCCAATCGTCTGGTGGTCATCTGGATCAGCAATCTCAAAAACGGTTGGAGCCGTATCGGTCCGGCGGGACAAGACTACTTGGACTGGAAAGATCAGGCACAGTGCTTCGAAGATCTTTTCCTTTTTGAGCATGGCACCGGCACGGTCACTGGCGGCGGTGAGCCCGAACAAGTCGCGGGGCTGCGCGTCACCACCAATTTCGCCGAGTTCTTTGGGGTTCGCCCGCTTCTGGGTCGCTATTTCCGTCTCGACGAAACCTCCGCGAGGCATAACCTGGTTGTGCTTTCTTATGCTTACTGGCAGCGCCGTTACGCTTCTTCTCCCGCGGTGCTTGGCCAGAGCATGACCTTGAACGGTGAGGTCTACACTATTATTGGCGTTCTTCCTTCGGACTTGGCCACGGTTTTCCCGGTCGACGTGGTGGTGCCGTTCGACAACGATTGGCTGAAGCGCGCCGATTCTGATCTGGGCGTTTTCGGGCGCCTGCGCGCAAATGTCACTCTCCAGCAAGCCTCGTCAGAAATGAGCGTGCTGATGGGGCGTATCGCCCAGCAGCGGCCCGATCGCAAGGACTATGGCAGCGTCCTGGTGCCGCTGGAATCCGCGCGTGTCGAGTACATTCGCCCGGCACTGCTGCTTCTTCTCGTCGCCGTCGGATGTCTGTTGTTGATTGCTTGTGCTAACGTGGGGAATCTTCTTGTGTCGCGCGCGGTTGGACGCCAGCGCGAAATTGCGGCCCGCATCGCTCTGGGCGCCGGACTTGGGCGATTGACGCGACAATTCCTCATTGAGAGTACGCTTCTTGCCTTGGCTGGCGGTGCCTCCGGCCTGTTGTTAGCGTTATGGACTACCTACGTCTTGGCGCGCTTCATTCCCACTCGCATTCCGGTTCCTAATGCCGCCGACTATGTTTCCCTGCCAAGCATCCACATCAGCGCCCCGGTTCTGGTGTTTATCCTGCTGATATCGCTGCTCACAGGTTTGCTGTTCGGTTTGTTGCCGGTGTTTCAAACTCTCCGGTTCGACGTCAATGAGGTGCTCAAGGAAGCGGGTCGTGGTTCCTCTTCGGGCCCTCGCGGTAACCGAACACGCGCCACGCTGGTCATCGTTGAAAGTGCTTTAGCGGTTGTCCTGGTAATCGGCGCTGGCTTAATGGTGCAGAGTTTCTCGCGTCTGCTGCAAAGCAATCCCGGTTTCAATTCCAATCATCTGCTAACCTTGCGCATCAAGCTCGCCAACGACGCGAAAGACTCTCCTTACAAGGAACCTCGTCGCCAAGCGGCGGCCTTCCAGAGATTCCTGACCGCCGTGCAGGCAGTTGCTGGCGTTCAGTCCGCCGCGTTCACCGAGATCGTTCCCCTCAGCCAGGACGACATGGACATGGCCCAATTCGTCATTCAAGAGGAGCCGCCTGCTCCGCGAAGTCAGCACCTCGCCTCTGATTTCCGGGATGTCACTCCCGACTTTTTTCACACCATGGAAATTCCGCTGCTCCATGGCCGTGTCTTCACAGAACATGACAACCTGGATAGTCCGAGGGTCGTGCTCATTGATGAGACCTTTGCCCAGCGTTTTTTCCACGACCAGAATCCCCTCGGAAAGCACGTCCAAATCTCCGACTCCACCCGGCCGCCTCGCGAAATCGTCGGTATCGTGGGCGCGGTCCTCGACACAGGCCTCGACCAGCGCCCCCGCCCCACCATCTATCTGCCCTCCCTGCAAAGTCCCGATCAGACCATGAGCCTGGTCGTACGCACTGCCCTTCCTCCTTCGTCCATCCTTCCGGCCATAAAGAACGCCATTTGGTCGGTCGATAGAGATCAGCCGATCTTCAATGTCCGGCCCATGGACGAAATCATTTCCAGCATCACCTCCGCGCAACGCGTGGCTTTCCTCACTTTGGACGTGTTCGCGTTTCTGGCGCTGGCGCTTGCAGCCGTCGGCATCTATGGCGTCACTTCGTATGCGGTCGGTCAGCGTATCCATGAGATCGGCGTTCGCATGGCGTTGGGTGCGCAGCGTTCCGACATACTCCGCCTAGTCATATTCCAGGGGATGAAACTCGTTTCTGTCGGCGTTGTGATCGGGTTGCTTGCATCTCTGCTGTTAACACACCTGATGACTGGGCTGCTTTTTGGTGTCAGCGCCACGGACCCGCTCACTTTCGCCGCCGTTGCTTTTCTGCTTGTTTGGGTTGCTCTTGTGGCTTGCCACATTCCCGCACGCCGCGCCTTGCGTGTCGATCCCATGGTCATTCTGCGGTACGAATAGCGTTTAGTTGGCCGCGTTGTTAAGTAACCTGAATGCGGAGATTGCCGACAAAGGTCCTGGGCGTCCTAACGCGCTTACCTTCCATCTCGGTACTAGCTGCACTTTTCCGGTCAGTAATGACGAAAATTAATCTCGAACATAACGACGAATGGAACGGGTTTCCCGTCTTTATGAGCAGGCGTACAACGCCAGGTTTTCAGGGTCGCTAGGGATACTCGGCTGAGACCGTAGGGAGCGCCACTCGAAATCCACATGTCACCTAGCTTTCCGTCTGTGCCGAGCAGTGCGTCGACCTTAATACTTCCAGAAAATCTATAATGGTTCGCTTCCTCGGTAAACGGAGGATTCGGCATATAGGAGCAAGTGGGAAGGCTGATTCCAACACCGTTGGCGTAAACTGTTTCACCATCGATCGTATCCGGCGGAAATTTGGAATTTGTCGGATAGTACGGTGCATCGAGATTAAATTTGGCCTCATCGACAGTAAGTTGTTGCTTTATCTGGAGCCCTTTCGTTTTCTCGGGATTTGTGTCCGCAAACTGAATGCTAAGTAGGAACTGATTCTGTGCGGTCTTTTCTATTTCACCCACGATGACCACATTGGCATGCAATTGCTTGGCGGTCCAGCGTGCTGTGGGCATATCATTCTGCGAGCGCGTGGAAAGCCGCTCTTTTGATAAGAATTCCTGGAAGCGGAAGCGGTCCACAACGGCGACTGATTTGCTGCTTGTGGCCAATTGGGCCGAGAGACGGTCTGCTAACTGATGGCCGAAAACGGAACCGCCGTTATCGAACGACGACCGTTGCGGACGTGTGGCGTCTCCTGAATCGTGCAAGACGAAATCCGTAACCAGAAACGTGCAAGGTACGGCGTGGCCGCAGACCTTGTCTGCATTTTGCGTGATTTGCGTGGCGATCCACTCCATAGGTTGAGGCGCGGGAGTGGATTTTTGGTTGTCCGAGGTGGGTTCTTGGGCGGCAGCCAACACTAGGCTTCCAAAAAGCCCAACGCTTGCCAGAAAAGAGAACCGTAGGCGGGCATATAGATTGAACATTCCCTGAGAATAACCATAAGCAGCGACATGGGTGCCAGCCATATTTCCCCTGGCAGCGTCCTGGTAAACGCGGTTCGCGGAAAAGTTGGTTACAGTACGAACATGGAAGGTAATCGAAAAAGTTCTTGGTGGAACCAACCCGGCACGGTAGCGGAGTGAACCACACCCACGATCGGGATGTTAGAATTGACTGGATGCTGTTTCAGTGGAACAACCTAGGGTTGAGAAGAAACCCTTTCCTTTCGGAATGGGACAGTGAACTCAAAACGAAGAGTTCGCAATTCGTACAGCCCGGGGAGCCAACCTAATACCCTGAATCTAATCCCAGTTATGCAACATTTTTCATTTCCACTTTTGCCTGTAAATGCGTGCAAATGGGTGCAAGATACGATGCATGTTCCCGATGTAACTTACGCTAATCATGGTAGCTCACTCCCTCGACGCGGATTCTACACCGCATTGGCATTAACCAGTGTTGCGCTCCGGGTTCGTCACATCACCTTCGCGTACTCGGCTTTGGCCTGTTTCAGTATGGGAATGTCCGGGTCGGCGACTTTCCAGAGCGTGAGGAAATCCTGATAGGCAGCCTTTGCCTTGGCGGTGTCGCCTTGCATGGCGTAGGCTCTGCCGATTTGGAGATGCGCGAGTGCGCCGATGGGTTCGTTGAGCACAATTCCGCGATGGTCGAGGATTTTCTGGAACTCAGCGGCGGCTTCGTTGCCCTGATGCGTTGACAGATAGGCTTCGCCGCGCACGTAGACGGGATACATGGCTACCCAAGGGCAAGGACTGAATGTCGTCTGTCCTAGCTCATAGGGCGTGGCGAGTCGGAGAGTCTCAAGGGCCTCAGAAGCATTTCTTCGGCTAAGTGCAAGCTCGGCGCGGAGCGTTGGCAGGTAATTGAATTGCACGAGCGTATCTTCCGGGAACCTCTGGCCCAAGTCGGCGGTGAGCATTTGCGCTCGCTTGTCGTCTCCCGCATACGCCAACGCCAGCGCAGCGCCGTATTGCACATCGTGGCCTGCCGAATATTTCATTGCCATGCCAGCCTGCTGTTGTGCTTCGTCTGCGTTACCGAACAAGATTTCGCGTAGAGCGGAGACGGCAGAGTACGTCGCTGCAGCTTCCTTTGCTCCTGTCCTTACGGCTGAATCCATCGCCTGCCGGGAAAACTCTCGCGCCTTCTTTAGCTGGCCGGAATAGGCGGCTGTGTCAGCTTCAAAGGCCAATAGCTTGTCCTCTACTTCCATCTTGCCTGCCGACTCTGCCACTTGCTGCGCCATCCACGCCACGTCGCTCCGCAAAAAGGCAATCTGGTAGAGGGCAATCAGGTAGAAAGGGCTGTTCAGTTTTCGTTTGAGAGCTTGCTCATACGTGGCCTTCGCCTCATCGAGATGACTCAAGGCGGTGTAGTTGAACATGAGGAATTCGTACGAAAAGGAACTGTCCGGATTTAAATGCACGGCCTCTCTAGCTTCTTCAGCCGCCTTCTCATATTCTCCAAGAGCCGGATAGATGGCCGCCGACAAGTAAATATGCGGCATCTCCGTGCGGGGATAAGCCTGAATCCACAGCTTGCAGGATTGTTCGGCTTCTTCCATGTTCCCAGTGACCTCCTTATGGAAGACAGCCGAGATGAAATACTTCTCCGGTTCACTGGTTTGGCCGCGTAATTCGTATGCCTTTCGGATGTAACCCGAAGCGATGCCGGGTTCTCCAAGGTCGGTAGACTCGATGCCCAACCACGCGTAAGCGAGTGCAAATTTCGGGTCGAGTTCGATTGCGTGTTTGAGGAACGGGATGGCCGCGTCGCCCCCGTTAGTAATGTCAAGTCTAAGGCCTAGGCTGTAGGCCTTGAGGGCTTCTAGCGACGGTGTGGTTGCTTCTTCAAGAGGGGTATCGAATTTTTGTACTGTGCTCAGTGACTCGCCCAGTTTGCTTCGCATCTCCGATGCCGTCTTCCCCAGCACATCGAGCACATGACTCTTGTCGCTCGCCTGTGCTTCCGTGCTTGCCAGCGTTGTCCCATTCGCGCAGTTGACCGCCTTCACGGTCAGAAGGTATGGCGTACCAATTTGCGCTATCGAGCCATCGAGGACAGCGGCGCTCGCCGTCCGCTGGCAGACTTCCCGCGCAATCGTTGGTGTGAGTTTTGTGTCGGCTGGCTGGCCCATCATCTGGAGGGTTTGCTGGATTTGCTGGTCAGATATAATGCTTAGGAAGGGTGATTGCTCTAGCTGCACCGAGAGTCCTTGCCGCAGTGTGCCATCAAATACCGTATCGCCAGTCGTGTTCGTGAAGTCGGCGAGGACAATGGTGTCCTTGTCCGTTAGCGCGTGCGCCTTGCGTGAGAAAAACAGCCAACCGCCTACGGCTAGTCCGAAGACCACAATTGTTGCGCCAGCGACCGCCGCCCATCGACTGGATATCCGGGCGAGCTTCGACTCGACCTGCGTAGTCGCGGCGGCTGAACGGCTTGTACCTGAATCTCGCTTCAGGCGCTGCAAATCCGTACGAATTTCGGCGGCGGATTGGTAGCGCAGCTTGCGGTCCTTCTCCAGCGCCTTGTTGACGATGCGTTCTAGCTCTGGCGGAGAGTCAGGATTCACTCGTGCCAGTGGGGTCGGCGCTCGGTTCAGAATGGCCTCATGCACAATCGCTGTTGTATTACCCCCAAATGCCTTCCGACCCGTCGCCATCTCATAGAGCACCACACCGAAAGAGAACAAATCCGTTCGTGTATCTAGTTCCTCGGCGCGTGCCTGCTCGGGCGACATGTAGACAATGGTGCCTACAGCCGCGCCGGGACTGGTCAAGAGTTCCCCTTCGGTAGCCGTCGGCATCTGTGAGACACCGACACTCGGACCAACAGGGACAAGTTTTGCTAGACCAAAATCCAAAATCTTTGCATGACCACCCGCAGTAACGAAGATGTTCGCTGGCTTGATATCTCTATGGACGATTCCTTTCGCATGTGCTGCGTTCAGCCCGTCGGCCACACCAATCGCCACATCCAGCAACTTCTCCAATTCCACGGGCCGACCAGAGATTAAGTGCTTGAGAGTTTTGCCTTCCAAATACTCCATGGCAATGAAAGCCCTGCCGCCCTCTTCACCTATGTCGTGAATAGTGCAGATATTCGGATGATTCAGAGCAGACGCTGCTTTGGCTTCACGTCGGAATCGCTCAAGGGCTTGAAGGTCTTTAGCTAATTCATCAGGCAGGAACTTGAGAGCAACAAAGCGGTCCAGTCGGGTATCCTGAGCTTTGTAAACCACGCCCATCCCGCCCCCACCTAGTTTCTCGATGATTCGGTAGTGAGAGACAGTCTGCCCAATCAATGATGGAATTTCCGCCATTTGGCGGACATATTAGGGTGTCAACATAGGCAAGTCAACGAATCCCGGTTTGAGCCTCTACTGAAAACAGGCCACTTAACGAACAACTTTGAATTCTAAAAACCTGCCGGGGCAAAAGGGATGGTTACACCAACTGCGAACCGAAAATGTCAACCTTAAACACCCACCTGCATCCGTTAACCATCGGTTAGCAAAACCGCTGGGCACCTGCAAACTGCTAGGACATTAGGTTTTATTTCGTCTTTATCCCGCCCTTATCACACGCATCGAGGAAAATTCGCATTCACTTCCTTCTGACTGGCGACGCCCCTGCACATTAGAACTTGTCGGCAACGCAGGTACATCGCCGAAAGGGAAAGGGAGGTTGAATGAAAACGCAGAACGGCACCATCAAGCGGATAGGCGGGAGCTGGTACGGACGGTGGCGCGAACCCGCGACGCAATGGCGGCGAAAGGGCTATTGCGGCATTCCAGTGTCAACACAACTCTGGCGCATTACATCAAGGACGTGCCTGAAGTCACAGCGAACGGAATGGCACACATTGAAGAGCTATTCGGCAAGCTTGACGAAAAGTCAGTGCAATAAAAGAAGTGTGATATGGCTGTGATAAAAACTGGCGTAATCACTCGCCTCAAACTAAAGGCAAATCTCTCTAACTCCAAAGGGACCCAACCCTTTAGTGGCGGAGGAGGAGGGATTCGAACCCCCGAGACCCTTTCGAGTCTAACGGTTTTCAAGACCGCCGGTTTCAACCGCTCACCCACTCCTCCGTTTCTAAGTATAACGTGCAACTGCTTTT
>Ga0187780_10002381_pt1 | contig 14161 bp, 10 predicted proteins | sample 1015_Q2_SP10_20__FD_132429 | JGI IMG/M metagenome (GOLD analysis project Ga0187780, IMG submission 132429) | Tropical peat soil microbial communities from peatlands in Department of Meta, Colombia - 1015_Q2_SP10_20_MG | ecosystem: Environmental > Terrestrial > Soil > Wetlands > Peat | place... | reverse complement strand
CTGGCGGACGCTTCTGCCGCAGTCAAAACTTCGAGCGAATGCGTCGCACATGTTTCGCAAGGAGCTTCTTGGCTCTGAACCAGCGTCGCACCTGCGATTCAATATATATCCCGACGGAGGCGTGAGCCGTTTGCGCGTTTGGGGCGTGCCCGCGCCAGAAGCGCGACGCAGCGGCATCGTGTGGTTCAATTCCCTTGCGGAAAGAAAAGCCTCGGCGGCACTGCTCGATTGCTGCGGTTCGCAGGAATGGGTGCGGCGGATGCTGGCGCGCCGGCCGTCCGCGGATGTGGATGAACTGATGCGTGCCGGGGATGAAATCTGGAATGCTCTCGGGCGCAAAGAGTGGCTGCAAGCGTTCCGTCATCATCCGCGAATCGGCGCCAAGAAAGCTGGGCGCGGGCAATCAGCCAAAGCTGCCGCGCTGTCGGCGAACGAGCAATCACGCGCGGCGCATGCGGCGGGCGAAACGCGCGCGGTTCTGGCCGCGGCGAATCGCGCCTACGAAGCCGCGTTTGGCCATATTTTCATCATCTGCGCCACGGGAAAATCCAGCGAGGAGATCATCCGAGAGTTACAACGACGTCTTGCGAACGACCGGGAAACGGAATTGCGCACGGCCGCCGAAGAGCAGCGCAAAATCACGCGGCTGCGACTGGAGAAAATGCTGGCATCATGAGCGCACCAATCACAACGCACGTCTTGGATACTTCCATCGGCCGGCCTGCGCAAGGCGTTGCGGTAACTCTGCGCATGCAGACAGCCGGAGCCGAATGGAAAGAAATCGCGCGCGGCGTCACTGATTCCAACGGCCGCTCGGCGAATCTGCTGCCTCCGGGCAAACTCGCGGAAGGAAATTACCGCCTGCGCTTCGAAATCGGCGCCTATTTTTCAGCGCGCCAATCTGCCAGCTTCTATCCTTTCGTCGAAATCACATTTGCGGTGAATGATGGCGAGCAGCACTATCACGTTCCGTTGCTCGTCAGCCCGTACGGCTACACCACCTATCGCGGGAGCTGAATGATGCGCATACGCCTGGGGCAAAACAATTACGGGAAGTCGCGAGTGCGCATGCTGCGGCTTTCGCGGCAGGAGCGGCATCATGAGATCAAGGAGCTGACGCTCGAGATACTTTTCGAAGGCGATTTCGATCGCGTTCACACGGAAGGCGACAACGCCAAGATTTTGCCGACCGACACGATCAAGAACACCGTGTACGTGCTCGCGAAGCAGTATCCGCCCGAGCCGATGGAAGAATTTGCAGAACATCTCATCGAGCACTTCCTCACCTACAATCCGCAGGTTTCGCGCGTGAAGATTTCGTCCACCGAACATCCGTGGAACCGAATTACCGTGGGCGGCAAGCCTCATTCAACTTCGTTCGTGCGCGCCGGGCATGAGACGCGCACAGCAGTGGTGAGCGGGACGCGCGAGGAGACGCGATTCGCGGCGGGCATTCAGGATCTGGCGATGATGAAGACGACCGGATCGGCATTCGAGGGATTTGTGCGCGACCCATACACCACATTGAAAGGCACGAAAGACCGGATTCTGATGACGAACGTCCGCGCGGAGTGGCAATACAACGCTGAGGAAGTGGCGTTCAGCCCCATCTGGCATGGCGTGCGGCAGGCCCTGCTCGAAACTTTCGCCGATCACGAGAGTTGTTCGGTGCAGCACACGCTTTACGCGATGGGCGAAGCGGTGCTGAAGAGTTTCGAGCCGATCTCGGAAATCCGGCTGGCCATGCCGAACAAGCACTACAACCTTGCCGATCTCGCGCCGTTTGGGATGGAAAACGACAACGAGATTTTCGTGCCAACGGATGAGCCGCACGGAATGATTGAGGCTACGCTGAAGAAAGACGCCTAGCAGTTATTTCGCGCGCGTGCGCGAATCCAGAATTTTTGCGAAAGATCCCAGGCGCAAATCCTCGATTGCCAGCCCGGTCAGTTCGTGTGCTTCCGCCGTGGTCACCGCGCCGCAATTGATCGCGCGCAGGAAATAATTCAGCAGGCCTTGGCCCGTCGCGGCATCGTCGAAGACTTCGCCGACCAGCGTTGCCTGGGCGGCTTTCTCGATGAAATTTCGCAGGCGGTCGGCTGCGGAATCGAGACTTCCGAGGAAGAATGCGTACACCGCCGCGTATCGCGTCGGCAACTGCGCAGGATGCAAATCCCAGCCCTGATAGAAGCCGGCGATCAGCGAATGACGAATGTGATGCGCGTGCAAGCGCCACGCGGAATGTACCGCGCTGCGATTTTCCGAAGCTTGCTGCGCGGTGAGAGGAGGGCCGCCCTTGGCCGCGCGATGAACGGGCACTGGCAGAACATTCGTCGCGCCGTCCGAGAGCCAGACGCCGGTTCCTGCGAGCGCCACCTGCATCATTTCTTTCGCGAAATCGCAGGCAGGATGCAGCATGTGCTGGTGCGCGGCGGTGATGTTGCGGCCGGCGGTGTAATCGTAGGTGCCGAGATGTGCGCCGACGCAGCGGCCGTTGGCCGAACGAGCCAGCGCCAGCAGATTCGATTCGCCGCGCGAATTCAGAATTGCTTGCGGCGTCTCGATCATCAACTCGATGCGCAGCCAGCCGCCCGGCAGGCGCAACGCTGCTTCCAGGCGCTCGAGGATTTCGACGAGGGCTTCGACTTCCTCCGCCAGGCTTACTTTCGGCAGCGTGACGTGAAAGTGTCTCGGGAGAGTGCCGGTGCTGGCCTCCGCGAGCGCGGTAACGAAGAGGTCGAGCGTGCGGATGCTGCGGGCGCGGAGTTCCTCATTGAACGGCTTGACGCGAATGCCGATGAACGGCGGCAGAGTTCCGGCCTTCGCGCCCGCGGCTAAATCACGCGCGGTGGAAACAGCGTGAGCGTCTTCTTCTTCGTCGGCGCGGTTGCCATAGCCATCTTCGAAATCGATGCGGAAATCCTCGACCGGCTCGCGGCCCAGTTTCTCGCGCACGCGGCGATAAATCGTCAGCGCGAGCCATGCCGCGCGGCTCTCTTTGCGAAACGTGTCCGGATCGGAATCAATATATTTTTCCAGGCGCTCGATTTCCTCAGGAGCATCCGGAAGTTCGCTCGCGCCATCCAACCCAATTGCCTTCGCAAAGGTGACGAAATCGGGAGCGTAATCGTCGAGGGCTTGCAGCGCGTAGGCGCCGAGGCGCGGCGCTGAATCCGCGTGGAACAATTGAGCGCCGGCGTAAACGGTATGGACGGGCTGGCGGTTGTTTCCTGGCCCGGGATAAAGTTGCGCGAAATCGCGGTGGCGTTCGCGTAATTTGGCGTCCAGAGCTTTGAGCGATTCCGGCGACAGCGTTCGATTCATCGGCAGCCTCGGCAGCTCACAAGGATACTCTGGGGTGATACCAGAACCACAGGAAAACGCAACAGATTCGGCGCGATCATTTATTTGAGGCAACGCGCACTCTGATTTAGCCAGCGGGGAAGTAACAGGAGAACTAGAACGCGGGTTCTATTGCCGCGCGAGCGCTGCTGCTGTAATGTTGGTGCCTCGTTTCCCCAGCCCGACCCACGATGCCGTCTAGAATACTTCTCGTTGATGACGAAGCCGCTCCGCGCGCAGGGCTTGAGATTCTGCTGCGCCGCGAGGGATTCGAAGTGCTGGGCGTTGCCGATGGAGCTACGGCGCTCGAACACTGCGCGGAATTCCGTCCCGACCTTGTGCTGCTGGATATCGTGATGCCCGGGCTCGATGGGTTTGAAGTTTGCCGGCGTATCAAGGCGGCGCCGGAGACGCGGCTTACGCCGGTTGTGCTGATCACCGGGCTTTCTGCCGTTGCGGATCGCATTCAGGGGATCAATGCCGGAGCGGATGATTTTCTCAGCAAGCCGATCGATTTCAGCGAACTGCTGGCGCGCACGCGGTCTTTGCTGCGGCTGAAGAATTACACCGATGAACTTGAGAACGCGGAGGCTGTTCTTTTCAGTCTCGCGCGCAGCATTGAGGCTCGCGACCCGACGACGCATGGGCATTGCGGGCGGTTATCCGAGATTTCTGCACTGCTCGGGACACGGCTGGGACTCGAGGCGGATCAAGTTACAGCGCTGCGGCGGGCCGGCGTGGTTCACGATATTGGAAAGATTGCTGTGCCGGATGCGGTGCTGCTGAAGGACGGCCCGCTTACGCCGGAAGAGGAGGAACTTCTCCGCGAGCATCCTGTGGTGGGCGAGCGGATTTGCGCGCCGCTGAAATCTTTCCGGCATGTGCTGCCCATCATTCGGCATCATCACGAGAAGCAGGACGGAACTGGTTATCCCGACGGATTGAGCGGCGATCAGATTCCGCTGACGGCGCGGATTCTGCAAATCGTGGATGTCTACGACGCACTGACGACCGAGCGGCCATATCGCACTGCTTTGACATCGTCGCAAGCGCTAGATGAAATCCAAGATGAAGCCGACAAGGGCTGGTGGGATCCAAAGATGGTGCTCGAGTTGCGCAAGCTATTGGCTGAAGCTGGGCCGCAGGTGGACGAGATCCGCAAGCGGCATGCCCAAAACTCAAACGGCAATGGGAGCGGGCGCGGGCTTTGAAACGCCGTCACGCTAGAATTGATTTGCGCGGAGGTTGTTGCGGGCGTTGCAGTGAGAGTTGCACGGAGCGCGCGCAGCAAGCGGCGCCCCTACGACCGAGAGATGATTTGTAACGCGAACGGCCGCCGGGCCGCATCTCCTTCATGCCGGACGGACGCCATCCCCTAGGATTAAGCGCTCTTCGCCCGAATAGATCACGAATCTTCGCCCGCGTAGGAAGCCTACTAGAGTTAGATTCAGTTCGCGGGCTAGCTGGGCTGCCAGGCTTGACGGGGCCGAGACCGAGCCTACTACCGGGACGCCCGCTACGATTGCTTTTTGCGCAATCTCGAAGCCGCAGCGGCCACTTACCAGGAGCACTACATCCGAAAGCGGCAGTCGATTTTTCTGCAGTGCCCATCCCACTACTTTATCTACCGCGTTGTGGCGGCCGATGTCTTCGCGCGAAACGATCAGCTCGCCTGCTTGCGTGAACAGGCCGGCGGCGTGGAGGCCGCCTGTGCGGCCGAAAATATCCTGGGATGAGCCCAACTTTTCCGGCATTTGGCAGAGTGTCTCGGCTGCAATTCGAAACGCGGCGTTCGGCGGACGAAGCAGCCGCGAGCGCACGGAATCGATGGACGCCTTGCCGCAGACGCCGCAACTGGAATTGGCGAAGAAATTGCGTCGCGTCTGTTCGGAATCGAGAGTCAGGCCGGCCGCGAGTTGCGCTACCACAACGTTGCCGCGGCTTGCGCGCGAGCCGTCCGCAATCGCCTCGAGCGAGGCTAACTGCTCGCGCGATTGGATCAAGCCTTCGGTGAACAGGAATCCGGCCGCGAGTTCCAGATCGTGCCCTGGCGTGCGCATGGTCACCGCGAGCGGCGCATCGCCGATGCGAATTTCCAGCGGCTCTTCGCCCGCGACGGAATCCTGCACGCGCCGCAGGCGTCCATCGGCCCACTCGGTTACCTGCGTTAGCTCGATGCTGCGCGGAGCCGGCAATCTCTATCCTTCCTCGGCGGCAACAATCGCCAGCTGCACTGCGGGAACGCCGCGATCCAGCGGAACCACTTCGACGATGGCGTTGTAGTCCGGCACGCCGCTGGGATCAAGGCAACCTGCGGGCACAACAACATTCAATTCCGGCCAGTGGCCTTGTAGGCAGCGGGGTTTGATCCGGCCGATCTTCACGCGCCCGCGAAATTCGCCGTGCGCATTGCGCACCAAAATCGCATCGCCATCGTCCAGATCGAGACGCTCGGCATCCTCCCGCGACATCAGAATGTCGTCGCGATGCAGGCCTGTGATCGCGTCGAATTCGGAATGGACCATGGCGTTGAATTGCTTTCCGCGGCGCGTCGAAATAGTGAAGCGGCCTTCCGGAATTTCATCTCCCGGTAGCTCGACAACCGAGAAATGCCCCTTGCCGTCCGGCGTGGCAAAGTGATCGGCGAGCAGGCGTGGTCCGCCATACTGAAAATTGTCGCCCTTGTTGCGGAGCGCGGCGATGCCTCGATACGGGGGGCAAACGCGGTCAATTTCGTCACGAATATCCTGAGTATCGCGCCACGGAAATATTCTCGCCGCGCGCTCCGGCTCGGCGCACCGCGCCACCAGCACAGGGGCCTCCCATTCATCCCGCGCTTCACCCGGCCGCGGCCCTGGAATCTCCGGGCTATAAATGACGCGCCGCTCCGTGGAGGTTTCCGTCCCACCCCCGCGCTGTTCGTAGCGCGTGCGCGCCGGCAACAGCAGCACCGTATCGGCGGGCTCAGCCAGCATGTTCGTGCTCAGGACAATGTCCTGATGGATGCGTAAACGAATATTTTCAATCGCTCGCCGCACCCGGCCCGGTTCCGGGAGTGTCTCAAGAAAATTCCCGCCGGTCTGCCACAGCGCGTCAATTTCACCCTGCTCGGCGGCGAGAATCATTTGCGTGGTGTTCAGCCCCTTCCAGGAAGGCGGCTCGAATCCCCAATACTCGGGCGCCGCAAACTTCCGCGCGTTCTCTTCGCTCACACTCGCGCCCATCACGTAAGCACCGGGCATGGCGCCCATCTCCGCCCCGCCCTGGACGCCGCTATGCCCGCGAACGGGCATCAGTCCCGTATGCTCCCGGCCGACATTTCCACGCGCAAGCTGTAGATTCACGATGGCGCGCACATTGTCGCTGCCGTAGCGATGCTGCGTGATGCCCATGCTCCAGACGATGATCGCATGCCGCGCACGCCCGAATGTTTCCGCGAATCGCCGCATCTCCGCGCGCGTTTGCCCGGCTCCGCGCTCCAGCTCCTGCCACGAAATTTCCCGCGTGCGCGCCTCAACCTCGTTCCAGCCGGAAGTTCGCGCGGCGATGAAACCGCGATCCAACCAATCGTTTTCAATCAGGTGCTTGAGCACGCCATAAAAAAACGGAATATCGCCGCCGGCATGAATCTGAAAGAACTCATCCGTGAATCGCGTTCCGAAAAGCGCGCTCTCAGTGATCGAAGGCACCCAATAGCGCTCCAAGCCCGGTTCAACATAGGGATTCACGACAAACACTTTCGTCCCGGCCTTGCGCGCGTAATAAAGGTATTTCGTCGCGACCGGTTGATTGTTGGCGATGTTTGAACCCACAAAAACAATCAGGTCAGCTCCGATCCAATCTGAGTACGAGCAAGTGGTCGCCGCACAGCCGACGGTTGCGGACAAGGCGGCCGTGCTCGGCGCGTGGCAAATTCGCGCACTGGTATCCACATGATTCGTGCCGAAGAATCGCGCCACCTTCTGGTGCGCGTAGTAAGCCTCGTTCGTCAACCCACGCGAGGTGACAAACCAGCCGAGCCGGTGCGGATCAACGGCCTTCAATCCCTCGGCCGCCAGGCGAATCGCATCATCCCACGAGATCCGCCGGAAGCCTTTCTGGCCTCGCCGCCGCACCATTGGCACAGCGAGGCGCCCCAGCGCCCGCAGCTCCTTCCCTGAGAGCTCGCTGAGCGCCGCGGCGTCCTCCAAGCGCCGCCAATCCATCGCCGGCATGGTGTTCAAGCGAAGCAGCGCCAGGCGCACATTGCAGAGATGAATCCCATCCATAGTCCAGTCGTGCAGCCCGTTCGTGCCCAAGGCGCAACCATCGCAGCAGCCATCCCGCAAAATCCGGTAGGCATAGCCCAAATGGTCGCGATTCTCCCAGATGGTCGCGACAATATCCCGGTAGGCGTTCGGATGCTGGTGGTTCAAGCCGTATGGAACAAGGCTGACCCAGCGGGCCCGGTCGATTTTCTGTTTGGAGTCTTCGCGGTCGCTCAAAGCTCCGCCTCAGCGTGTATTTGCGCCGAATCGCCCTAGAACCGTATCCAATCCGCCAGCACCAGGCAAGCGAAGTCTCGAATCCCAGCAGAGATTCTCTGCGCCAGCGTATCGCTGTGGAGTTTTCCACATCCCCCTCTTTGATATTCACAAATTATCGATTTGTTTGTCATTTTCCTGTAATATCCCGCCCCTAGAAAGCCTAGGCCAAACCGGCGGCCATCGTCCATCTGCCGGGACCAACACTCTATCTCTGCCAAAAGGAAAGGTGCGTGACATGATTAGAAAGGCAGCACATCTAGGACTCGTCGGAATCCTCCTCGCGGGCGCTGTGGTCGCTCACGAGGGCAACAGCCCGAACGGCGTTCCGCGTCTCGATCACGTCTTCTTCATCATGATGGAGAATCACGCGTTCGCTCAAATCGTAGGCAATCCCAACGCTCCGTTCGCCAACGCTTACGCAAAATACGCAAATAGCGCGACAAACTATTTCGCCGTCGCCCATCCCAGCTTAACCAACTATCTGGAGGTGAACGGCGGATCCAACTTCGGCGTCCTCAATGACAACTCGCCCGACTGGCACAATGCGACCTGCACGAACAACCTGGCTTCCGGGACGACTTCCTTCGACAATGGAATGGAGCCCCCGATTTGTCCCATCTACGGCGTAGGCACAGACGCCGCGACTCCGGCCATCGATTATTCGAATGAGACGTCCGGACCTCCGGGCGAAATCAATATTGACGGCGTCATGTCGATTCCAGCGGCCACCAACATCGTGGGCATGACCATTGCTGATCAGCTGGTCGCCGCCGGCCGAAGCTGGAAGAGTTATCAGGAAAGCCTGCCTCCCTCCGGCGCCGACGGGGTGAACAACGCCGACGGTTTCTTCAGCAACCTCGACGATCTCAGCACGGAGCTGCCCGGCGAAGGCCAGACACAAAGCAATCTCGTGGCGCTCTACGCAGTGAAGCACAACCCATTCGCATATTTCCAGAGCGTGCAGGAAGGCACGAATCCGAAGAACAGCCTCAGCAACATGGTGGATTTTGCGGGATCGCATGGTCTCTATGCGGATCTCGCCTCCGGCCATGTCCCGAATTACTCGTTCATCGTGCCCAACCAGTGCAACGATCAGCACGGGCGAGGCAACGCCGGACCCGCGTGCGAATACGACCCGAACGACAATGGTACACAGGTCGGATTGAACCCGGGCTTGATCCAACGCGGTGATCTGTCCATCCAGCAAATCGTCACCGCGATTCATCATTCACCAGCATGGTTCGAGGGCCGCAACGCCATCGTCGTGACCTGGGATGAGAACGACTACAGCATCGCGCCGACGACCAACAACGTGCTGCTCATCGTGGACACCAATTATGGCCGCCACGGCTTGACGAGCGCGAACTTTTACACGCACTTCGCGCTGCTCAAGACCATCGAAGCCGCCTTCCGGCTTCCGTGCCTTAACCACGCCTGCGATGCAGGTGTAAACGTGATGTCTGACCTGTTCAAGGGCGGTCCCGGCGACGAGTAGTCACATCGTGTAATCACAACTGGGGCCTCCGCAATTCCACTGCGGAGGCCCTTGTGTTTATTTTCCGGATCCCTCCTCCTGCAACGCCGCGTCTTGCGCCCAAATGGGCCGCGCGCGGTGTAGAATCCGGCGTCGCGCGTTTGCGAGTGGACGCGTCGGTTTGCGCCCTAGAGCCGGAGGACCACCTTCTTGAACATCCACAAAGCTACCGAAAGCTACGAAAAATGGGTTGCGGCGCGTATCCGTATCGTCAAGGCCGATCTCGATTTCAAGCATGAAGAAATGGCCGAGGATGCTTTTCCCTTTCTTCGCGCCACCTTCTATCGCTGGGTGCAGCTTTGGCCGGAAGTTTGCCCGGAGGAAGCGAAGGCGCCGGAAGTCTTGGCTGTCGGTGATTTGCACGTTGAAAATTTCGGCACCTGGCGCGATGCCGAAGGCCGCCTGATTTGGGGCGTCAATGATTTCGATGAAGCCTATCCAATGGCTTACACCAATGATCTCGTGCGCTTGGCTACCAGCGCTCATCTGGCCATCGCTGAAGAGCATCTCACTCTGCGTACCCGCGAAGCCTGCGACGCCATCCTTGAAGGCTACCGCCAGGGCCTCGAGACAAAAGGCAAGCCCTTCGTCCTGGCGGAAGAAAATCGCTGGCTGCGCATGATTGCGCTGAATCGTCTGCGCGACCCGGTGCGCTTTTGGAAGCGCATTTTTAATCTCGGGGAGCTGCGCACCGCAGTCCCCGAGCACATCCTCGAAAAGCTGGAAGCGTCGCTGCCCGAACGGAACATGCCTTACGAGCGCAAGCGGCGAGTCGCCGGCTTGGGCAGTCTTGGCCACCTTCGGGTTCTCGCGCTGGCGCGCTGGTGCGGCGCCTGGGTTGCGCGCGAAGCCAAAGTCCTCACCCCCTCCGCCTGCATCTGGGCCATGGGCAAATCCAAATCTGAAAAAATCCTGTATCCGGAGATCATCTCCCGCGCGGCGCGAGTTCAGGACCCCTTCTTGCAGCTTTTCGACAATTTTCTGGTGCGCCGCCTCGCTCCCGATTGCTCGCGCATCCTGCTTGCCTCCCTGCCCGAGGACCGCGACGAGGCGCGCCTGCTCGAAGCCATGGGCTTTGAGACCGCCAACATCCACCTCGGTTCGCGTAACGCTCTCCCGTGGATCCTGCGCGACCTAAAAGACCGCCCGCGCCGCTGGCTGCATCGCGCCTCCAAGAAAATGCTGGAAGCCATGCAGCGCGACCACCTCAAATGGCGAAAATCGATGTGAAGGACTCCTGGGTGATCGGTTCCGCTGACTCGTCGCTTGGGAACTTATTCTCTGGGCCCTTGTTTCAGAGTGTCCATTTCCGGACAGTGAAATCCTTTAGCGCGCACTCGCTATCCGCGCCGATCGCCTAACCCGTCTCTAATCAATCGCGATTCATGGTCCCATATTTGCGATAAGCTATTCTGGGCGCAACTCGATCCGGAAACGTTCATGCGCAAACTGATCCAAGACCTCATTTACGCCCGGCGCCAATTCATTCGGGCGCCTGGCGTCGCTGCTACGGCCATCATTTCTCTGGCTCTCGGCATTGGCGCCACCACGGCGGTCTTCAGCGTCGTGTATGGAGTCCTGGGCGATCCTTACCCTTACCGCGACGCCAATCGCATGGTTCACGTGCAGCTCAATCTTCCCGAGCGCCGTGGCCCGCTCCTTTCGGTCACTGGCCCGCAGTACGATGATCTGCGAAAGCTCTCCGCGATTGACGACGTCTTCCTTCAGACTGATGAGCGCCAATCTCTGACCGGCGATCAGCTTCCCATCAGCGTTCAAGTCGGAAAGTACACTCCGAATTTGTTCGACTACATGGGCGTGCCCATCTATATGGGCCGCGGCTTTTCTCGCGCCGATGTAACCAATGGCAAGTCAGCGCCTGTCGCCGTGCTCAGCTATCTTTTTTGGAGGCGCCAGTTCGGCAGCAATCGCGAGATTCTCGGCAAGTCCATCGAACTCGACCATGTTCTCTATAGCGTAATCGGAGTCGCGCCGCCGCGATTTACCTGGGGAGATTCGGATGTCTATCTGCCCGCGATTCCGTCATCCGACCCGCACGAATACTGGAACGCGTTCGTCAAATTGAAACCCGGGACCAAATACCCCGCAGCTGAGGCCGAGCTGCAGATCTTTGTGGGTCGCATCAGCCAACAAGATCCGAATTTCCCGAAGAACGCGAAGGTGAAGATCGTCTCGCTGAATGAACAGGTGCTCGGGCAGTTTCAGGGCGCGCTGACGATTCTGTTCGCCGCGGTGGTCATACTTCTGCTCATCGGCTGCGCCAACGTGTCAATTCTTCTGCTTGCGCGCGGCAACGCTCGCCAGCACGAGCTCGCGGTGCGCGTCGCCGTCGGCGCAGGCCGCGGCCGGCTGGTGCGCCAACTTTTGACCGAATCGGTGCTGCTCTCGGTCAGCGGCACGCTTCTTGGCGTCCTCGCCGCCTATTTCGGTGTGGATGCCATCTCGGCGCTTCTGCCGCATTATTCTTTCCCGCATGAAGCCGCCATCCACATCAGCGGAGTCGTGCTGGGCTTCAGCGCCGGCGTCGCCTTGCTTACCGGGATTATTTTCGGCATATCGCCGGCTTGGCAGCTTTCGCGGCCACAGCTCGGCAGCCTGATTCAGGCAAGCAGCATCCGCCAGTCCGGCAGCCTGCGTAGCCGCAATACGCACAGGCTTCTGATCGCGGGACAGGTCGCGCTCACCATCGTTCTGCTTGCCTGCGCCGGCGCTTCCGAGCGCGCATTCATTGCGCGCACGCACACGCCTCTGGGCGTCGATCCCACGAATGTATTCGGCATAGACCTGGCGTTGCCAAAAGGCGCGCACCCGACCTGGCAGGACCGCGTCAATGCCAACGAAGAAATTCGACGCACCATCGAGCAAGTGCCCGGCATCACTTCCGTCGGCATCTCGACGAGTTGGTTTCCGCCCTTCGGTGGTTTCACCGGCCCGATCGAGATTCAAAGCGAACCCGGCTTGACGCAGGCGGATGCCAACCTGGCTCTCATCAGCCCGCAGCTCTTCGCTACTCTTCGGGTTCCATTTCTGCAGGGCCGCAACTTTAGCGATGCTGAAGTGCAGCGCGCCGATCACCTCGCTCTCGTCAATCAAGCTTTCGTCAAGGAGTATCTCGGCAACGCCGATCCGATTGGGCAGAGCGTTCGCAGCCCGGTGATGAATACCGTGCCACCGATCTTCCTGATGGCGCAGAAGCCCGCTGACTGGTTCCAAGTCATTGGTGTTGTCGGCGACGCGAAGAATGACGGGCTCGACCATCCCGTCAAGCCTGCGGTATATATTCCCTACACTTTCGTACTTCCTCCTGACGAAACGCTCATGATTCGCTCGGCGGGCGATGCCGATGCCGCGCTGAAATCCGTGCGTGTGAGGCTGCACGATCTAAATCCTGAGATCGTTCTCGGCGACGAGCACACGCTGACATGGTGGCTCAATACCGACGGCTGGGGTCGTGAGAGATTTATCGCCTCGCTCTTCGGCGTGTTTGCCGGGCTGGCACTGGTTCTGGCCGCTACGGGGCTCTACAGCGTGGTGTCCTACGCAGTTACGCAACGCACGCAGGAACTGGGCATCCGCCTGGCGCTGGGCGCGCCTCGAGCAAGCATCTTTCGGCTGGTCCTCGGCTCGACGGCTGTAACGCTCGGCATCGGGGCCGCCGTCGGCTTGGGCCTCAGCATTGCGCTTGGGCGCATCGTTGCCAACATGGCCGGCTCGAGTTCGCGTGACCCACTGACTCTTGCGGCCGCCACCGCGATTTTGTTCGTAGTCGCCGCTGCCGCGTGCCTGCTGCCGGCGCGGCGCGCGGCCAGCATCGATCCCATTCGAGCTCTGCGGACCGAATAGCTTCCTCCATCTGCTCGTCCTGCTTCGAATTTCAGAGTGCTTACCTCCACACTGCTGCAACTGTCGCGCATACGACGACCCGCGAAGTCTCACTCCTCACAATTTTCAGAATTGCCCTGCGATTTGCTAAGGCTTGCCCGCGCGCTGTCTTCCCTTCTCTTCCCACGTCTTGCGCAGCTCCGCACGCCGCGCCAGAACATGGGCCTTGGCATCCTCGAAATTTTTGTACACTTTCTTGCCCTTGATCGTGTTGCAAGTCCGGCAGCAAGCGACGAGATTCGCCGGATCTTTCTTCCCCTTGCGCGCGCGCGGCATCACGAAATCCACCGACATCGCCAGCGCGTTCTCAAAGTTCGCGTTCCCATCCAGGCCGCAATACCTGCAGCGATACCCATCGCGCTCCAGGATTTCGAGGCCTTCCTTCACGGTCACGGGCGCGGCAGTCAAAGTGAAAGTATTGAGATTGAAGAGCATCGGCCACCTCCAAAGCGAAATTTCGGCCGTTCAACGGGAAAGGGGTCCGTGAAGTTGAAAATAGGCCAGCCACCGCCGCGTGTCAAGCAACTCGCGATCCGCCCTTCTCTCGTCGCGACTCTGCGCCCTCAGCGTCGCTGGGGTGGCGTTCGCGCTTGTTCGGTAACCGCCCAGCGGTTTTGCTTCCTCCGCGGAAAGGTGTATGCTCGCGTTTCTTGCGCTTATCTCTCCCCGTAGAGCAGGCGAACATGGCGTCACACACTCACATCGTTGGCGCGCGCAAAGAGCAGCGCGCCGGTCTTGCGCACTTCATGGCGCGCGTCCTCAAGGAACGCGATCGCGCCGCGAAGAAGTTGGATCCCGATTCCGTTCACGACCTGCGCGTGGCGCTGCGCCGCTGCCGCACCATGGCCGACGCGCT
>Ga0187780_10002380_pt1 | contig 14168 bp, 11 predicted proteins | sample 1015_Q2_SP10_20__FD_132429 | JGI IMG/M metagenome (GOLD analysis project Ga0187780, IMG submission 132429) | Tropical peat soil microbial communities from peatlands in Department of Meta, Colombia - 1015_Q2_SP10_20_MG | ecosystem: Environmental > Terrestrial > Soil > Wetlands > Peat | place... | reverse complement strand
GACGTAGTCGTCCGCCCCGGCATCCAGTCCGTCGACCCGATCTTCGAGCTCCGCCCTCGCCGTGAGCATGAGGATCGGCACGCGATCGCCCGCGGCCCGGAGCCGTCGGCAGACCTCGACGCCGTCGAGCCGTGGCATGAGGACGTCGAGGACGAGCGCGTCCGCAGGCCGGAGTGCGTGCAGGTCGAGTGCCTCCGCACCGTCGCCGGCGACGTCGACGGCATACCCCTCGAGCGCCAGCGCGCGACTGAGACCCTCTCGCAAGGCCGGCTCGTCGTCGACGACGAGCACCCGGGTCGCCACATGGGGCGACCCGGTGGACGAGCGGGAGGGCGCCGAACTCGCCGGCGAGGTCACCGGGGAAGGATAGTGGTGGGCCGACGCCCTCCCGTCGTCGCACCGGCCGTTCGGCCGGGGACAAGGACGACGATCCCCCGGAGACCGAAGTGCACGTGCCTGGAGGGCCGAAGCTCGCGCCGCCCGGGGGTTCTCGCCGTCACGCGCAAAGCATCGTCGCGGCGGCTAAGCGCGGGGTGAACCGAAGGTAAGAACTTCCTAAGAGGCCCCAACGGCGAGAAGCGACTGGAGATCGAGCGGACGCGTGTACATCGTCAGCTCGCCGTCCGGCGTCCTCGGCCACTGCTCCTGCGGCCGGTCGCAGTACAGCTCGACGCCGTTGTCGTCCGGATCGCGCAGGTAGATCGCCTCGCTCACGCCGTGGTCCGAGGCGCCGTCGAGCCGGACGCCGGCGGAGACGACCCGTCGCACGGCGTCGGCGAGGGTGGCCCGATCCGGATAGCGGATCGCGGTGTGATAGAGGCCGGTGGTGCCGGGGGGCGGCGGCGAGCCGCCGCGCGACTCCCACGTGTTCAGGCCGAGGTGGTGGTGGTACCCGCCCGCGGAGACGAACGCCGCCTGGTCTCCCATCCGCGCGACGAGCTCGAAGCCGAGGATGCCGCAGTAGAAGCCGAGCGCGCGGTCGATGTCGGCCACCTTCAGATGGACGTGCCCGATGTCGACACGCGGATCGATCGTCGCAGCGCCTGCGTCGTCCGCCACGCGGGCAGCCTAGCCGTCTGGGGCAGCCGGGATCGACCCGAGCGCGGCGCCCACGAGCCCGAACAGCACATATGCGAGCCAATGCACGCCTAGCACGTCGCTCTGCAGGGCGAGGGCGGCCACTGCGGCGAACGAGGCGAAGAGCCAGGGCGATCGCGACCAGAGCCCCCAGAGGACCGCCGCGAGCCACGCGGCGAACACGAGCATGCCGGCGAGCCCGGTCTCGACTCCGAGCTCGGTGTACGTCGACTCGCCGGCGAGGATCGGGACGCCGGTCCGCTTCGCCTCGGTTCCGGCGTTCCCGAGGCCGTAGCCCTGCGGGTGGTGGACCACCGTGTGGATGCCGCTTCGCAGGTTGCGCCAGTGGCTCGAGAGCGAGGTGTCGCCCGCCGAGAACGGGTCGCCGCCGGCGGTTCCCTGGTGCTGATGGGCGTTGCTCCGGAGGAAGGCGAGCTCCGACGGGGTGTAGTGGGTCGAGGGGCCGATCGCCGAGAAGGCGGCGAAGAAGCCGACGGAGACGACCCCGACGACGACCGCGACGACGACCGGCAGCGCCCGTCGCTGTGCCGCGCCGAGGAGCAGGAGCCCGAGCGCTAGCGCGAGCGTGGCCGCACGCGTGTGGGTCCACAGCAGGCCCGCGAAGCAGACGAGCCCGGCGGCACCGGCTCCCAGGCCGAGGCGCTTGCGGCTCGCGACGAACAGCAGGACGACGACCAGCATGTAGGCCGTCGCGAGCGGGCTGAGGAACGTCGAGACGAGACGCCGGATCGGGTTGTTCTCGTCACCCGTGTTGTAGACCCAGTTCTCGGGGAGGCCGGACAGACCCTTGCCGTAGTCGAGCGAGAGCTGATCCTTGAACCAGCCAGGCACGCCCGAGTCGCGCCACCACTGCAAGGGGACGAAGTAGACGTCGACGAGACCCCAGACGGAGAGCACGACGCCCACGCCGACCGCGAGCCAGCCGAGTCTGGTTCGGTCTCGCCCGCCCTGCACCGCCAGCCGTCCGAGCGCGTAGGCGCCGACGGGAACGAGGTCGTGCCTCAGCGCGTAGAGCACGCCCTTCGTCGTCGCCGCCCCGTCGAGCCAGCCCTGCGGCAGGATCGCGTAGAGGACGACGAACGCCGCGTAGACGAGCGCGAGCCTGTCGGCGGCCGTCGTGAGCGGCAGGCGCCTCGTCTCCCAGAGCGTCAGCCCCAGCGCGAGGGCGAGCAGCACCTCCTTCCAGGCAGCGACGACGTCGAGGCTTCGGCCGTGAACGCCCGCCTGCCAGAGCTCGGCGAGGACGAGGTTGTGGAACGCGAGCCCGACGGTGAAGACCGCGAGCGCGTACCACGGGAGGCGGGACGTCACGCGATCGCCACCAGTGTCATCCCGAGGTTCACGATCCGGACGGGAACGGGAAAGAGCGAACGGAGATCGCCGGGCCCGAGAAGACGGTTCTCCTTGGCCCACGGCTTGCCGGCGAGGTCGTAGGCACGAGCGGCGACACCGCTCGGGAGCCAGTGGACGAGCGGCAGGCGGGTGTGCACCTCGACCGGGAACCAGCGGTTCGGAGTCGTCAGGAAGACACGGCCCGCGACCCTCAACGCCTCGGTGACGAATGCACGCTGCCGATCCGGCCCGCCGACGTGCTCGAGCACGGCGTTCGAGAAGTAGACGTCGAACGCCTTGTCCGGGAACGGGAGCATGCAGCCGTCGGCCTGCACGTACGCGATCTCCGGATAGCGGGCACGAAACCCGGCGCCGTCGTGGAGCCCGACCGCGGTGATCCGCTCGCGCCAGGGATAGAGCTCCTCGAAGAAGTTGTGGGTCGCGCAACCTTCCTGACCGCCGGCACCGCCGAAGCCGACCTCGTCCGCGCCGACGTCGACCACCGTCGTCGCAGCGGTGGGCTCCAGCTCCTCGAGGAAGAGGCGAAGCTTGCGGCGTCGTGAGCGCAGCGAGACGGCGTCGGCGAGCGTCATCCGGCCGACGGTAGCGCGCGAGCCGGTCCGACGCCCCGCCACGGGCTCGCGACGCGGGGTGTCGTTTCCGTTCCGTGACCCTTCCGCGACGGTGACGGTCCCGTGACGGTCACCGTCACCGATGACGGGCGCCTCCGGGCGAGAGCCGGGCGCGGCTATAGGGTGGGATGGCCATGCTCGAGGCCGTCCTCACGCCGCGCGGCCCGTACCGGCTCGGCCTGGTCGTCCGCTCCGGCGCCTGGACGGCCGAGCTTGCGGACGGAACTGTGTCTCACGCGTGGCAGCGCACCGACGGGCGTGTCGTCGTGCGGGCCGCCGGCGCGGAACAGCTCGAGCTCGCCCGGTTCATGCTCGCACTCGACGACGACACGGCGGAGTTCCACAGGCGATTCGCCTCCGATCCGCTCATCGGGCCGAGCGCCCGAGCGCTGACCGGCTGGCGTCCGCTGCGCCTTCCCACGGTCGCCCACGCGACGCTCCGCGCGGTCTGCGGACAGCTCGTCGAATCGTGGCGGGCGCGGCGAATCGAGCGCGCCGTCCTCCGGCGCTGCGGCCGTGCCGTCGCCACGCAGCAGGCGCTCGCCCGGCTCGCTCCGGCAGAGCTCCGCGCCTGCGAGCTCTCTGCCGGACGCGCCGCGACGCTCACGCGCCTGTGCCGGTCGACCGACCTCGAGGGGCTCCGCAGCCGGCCGGGGCAAGCGGTTTGCGCGCGACTCCTGCACGAGCGGGGCATCGGGCCGTGGTCGGTCGGCGTCATCGCGCTCGAGGGGCTCGGCCGCTACGACCGCGCGCTCGTCGGCGACCTCGGCCTGATCAAGCTCGTCTCGTCGCTGCGCGGTCGCTGGGTCGCGGCGTGGGAGACCGCCGAGCTGCTCGAGCCGTACCGCGAATGGCAAGGTCTTGCCGGGGAGATGCTCCTCCTCGGCTGGACGCGCGGCCTCGTGCCGGGCGCCGACCCCGACCTGGCCCGCCGGACCCGGCTTCGCGCGCGCCGCGCGGCCTAGGAGTGCGGCGTCTCGCACCGTTGCCCTGGAACTCTCGACTCCCGACGCCGCACCGCCGGCGGCAACGCAACCCGACGGCCGGGAGGCGGCCACACGTGCGACCCCGAGCTCCAAGTGCCACCGGTCGAACGGTGCGAGAGGCCGCACTAGACTCCGGTCGATGGCAGTCGAGGAGCGTCGTATCGCCGTGCTCGGGGCGGGGAAGATCGGGGAGGCGCTGGTCGCGGGCCTGCTCAGCTCCGAGTGGCGCGCGCCGGGCGACATCGTCGCTACCGGCCGTCGGCCCGAGCGGCTGACCGAGCTGCACGAGCGCCACGGGATTCGCACGACGTTGTCGAACCCGGATGCCGCCGCGCGTGCCGCTCTCGTCGTCGTCGCGGTCAAGCCGCAGGACATCGACGCGCTGCTCGAGGAGGTGCGCGAGGTGGTGACGCCGGAGCAGACCGTCCTCTCCGTGGCGGCGGCGATTCCGACCTCAGCCGTGGAGCGCAGGCTGGCGGAGGGCGTTCCCGTGGTGCGGGCGATGCCGAACACGCCGTCTGTGGTGCACGAGGGGATCGCCGGGATCTGTGCCGGCACGCACGCGGACGAAGCGCACCTCAAGCTCGCTGAGGACGCACTGGCGCACCTCGGCGCGGTCGTGCGCGTCGCGGAGCCGTACATGGACGCCGTGACAGCCGTCTCGGGCTCCGGCCCCGCCTACTTCGCGCTGCTCTCGGAGGCGATGATCGAAGCCGGCATCCTCCTCGGCCTGTCGCGGGAGATCTCGACGCAGCTCGTCGTGCAGACGATGCTGGGCACGGCGAAGCAACTCCGCGACGAACGGCTTCATCCCGTCGAGCTCCGCGAGATGGTCACCTCGCCGGGAGGGACGACGATCGCCGCGATCCGCGAGCTCGAGTCGGCAGGGGTGCGGGCAGCGTTCCTGAACGCGATCCAGGCCGCGATGAACCGCTCGCGGGAGCTGGCGGCAGAGGACTGAGCGGGCCGGCGCCGCCCGCCCGGCCTCCGCGCGCGATCTATCCTCCCGCGCGATGACGAGAGAGCTCCGCGAGGTGGTCTACGTCGACGGGGTTCGGACCGCGTTCGGCAGAGCGACGAGCGACGGCCTCTTCGCGCGGACGCGCGGAGACGACATGGTCGTGAAGCTCGTCCGCGAGCTCCTTCGTCGCAACCCCTCGCTTCCTCACGATCGCATCGGAGACGTCGTGCTGGCGGCGACGGCACAGACTGGCGACCAGGGGCTGACCCTCGGTCGCGGCGTCGCGCTCCTCGCCGGCCTGCCCCACTCCGTGCCCGGATTCGCCCTCGACAGGATGTGCGCCGGGGCGCTCACAGCGACGACGTCCGCCGCCGGAGAGATCGCGCTCGGGGCCGCCGACGTGGTGATCGCCGGCGGCGTCGAGCACATGGGCCACCACCCGATGGGCGCGGAAGTGGACTTCAACCCGCGCTTCGTCGCCGAGCGGCTGATCGATCAGAGCGCCACCGTGATGGGACAGACGGCCGAGAACCTCCACGACGAGCTGCCGCAGCTCACGAGGCAGGCGGCCGACGCGTACGCCTTCGCTTCGCAGCGAAAGGCCGCTGCCGCGTGGGATGCGGGCGTGATGGACGGGATCGTGCTGCCGATGAGCGTGTTCGGAGACGCCGGCTGGACGGTCGCCGCACGGGACGAGTTCCTCCGGCCGGATACGACGCTCGACGCCCTCGCGGCGCTGCGCACGCCGTTCAGGTCGGGCGGCCGGGTCACGGCAGGGAACTCGGCCGGTCTCACCGACGGCGCGACCGCCTGCGTACTCGCTGCCGAGGAGGTCGCCCACCACCTCGGCCTGGTGCCGCGGATGCGCCTCGTGGGCTTCCAGTATGTCGGCGTCGAGCCGCACCTGATGGGGCTCGGGCCCGTGCCGGCGACCGAGCAGCTGCTTCGCCGGACCGGGATCGGGCTCGACGAGATCGGGCTCTTCGAGCTCAACGAGCCGTTCGCCGTCCAGGTGCTGAGCTGGTGCGACGCGCTGGGCGTCGCGCCCGACGACCCGCGGCTCAACCCGTACGGCGGAGCGATCGCCTGCGGCCACCCGCTGGCCGCGACCGGCGTTCGCCTGATGGCGCAGCTGGCCCACGCCTTCGACGAGCAACCGGAGGTGCGCTACGGGCTCACCGCCCTCTGCATCGGCATGGGGATGGGCGGCGCCGTCCTCTGGGAGAACCTGCGTCATGGCTGATCCGGTCACCCGCTTCAACCTCCAGCAGGTGCCGACGCGGGTCGGACCGGTTGCGCTCGTGACGATCGACAACGGCGCCGACTGGCAGAAGCCGAACACGTTCGGGCGAGACGCACTCGAGTCGTTGCGCGACGTGCTCGACGCGCTTCGCACGCAGGACTGGCAAGGCCTCCTCCTCACCGGCAAGCCGCTCGTGTTCGCGGCGGGTGCGGAGCTCGACGCCTTCGTCGGCATGACGGCGGACGAGGCGCGCGAGGCGGGTCGTGCCGGCCACGGGCTGTTCGGCGCGATTCGCGAGCTGCCGTTCCCGACGCTCGCAGCGATCAACGGCGCCGCCCTCGGCGGCGGGCTCGAGCTCGCGCTCCACTGCGACTGCCGCACGATCTCGTCGGGCGTGCGCCACGTCGCGTTCCCGGAGGTCTTCCTCGGGATCATCCCCGGCTGGGGCGGCACCCAACTCCTGCCTCGCCTGGTCGGCGCGCAGCGTGCGGTCGAGCTGATCGTCGCGAACCCGCTGAAGCAGAACCGGATGCTCACCGGGCCGCAGGCCTTCGAGGCCGGCCTGGCGGACGCACTCTTCGAGCCCGTCGAGTTCGTCGACGAGTCGCTCGCATTCCTGCTCGACCGGATCGAGGAAGGGTCTGGCAAGCCCGAGCGGTCGGCCGACCTTGCCGACGTCGCCGACGTCTGCCGCCGTGCCCGCTCCCAGGTCGACGATCAGGTACACGGTGTGGCGCTCGCCCCCTACCGTGCGCTCGAGCTGATCGAGGGAGCGGCACGCTGGTCGCTCGAGGAGGGCTACGGGGCCGAGGAGGACGCGCTGGCAGACCTGTTGCCCGCTCCGCAAGCCCAGGCGTCGGTGTATGCGTTCGAGGTCGTCGAGCGTCGCGTCAAGCACGGAGCCGGGCGGCCGCAGGCGGAGCCGCGGCGCGTCGCGCGGGTCGGCATCGTCGGCGCCGGCTTGATGGCGCGCCAGCTCGCGTTGCTCTTCCTGCGGCGGCTGGAGGCTCCCGTCGTCCTCCGCGACCTGACGCAGGAGCAGGTCGACGACGCGCTGACGTGGATCCGCGGCGAGCTCGCTGTCCTCGTGGCGAAGGGACGGCTCGCGGCGAGCAAGGCGCGCTTCCTCGGGACGATCGTCTCGGGCGACACCTCGTTCGACGGGTTCGCCGGCTGCGATCTCGTGCTCGAGGCGGTGTTCGAGGAGCTCGCGGTCAAGCGCGAGGTGCTCGCGGCCGTCGAGCGCGTGGTCGAGCCGACCTGCGTCCTCGCGACGAACACGTCCTCGCTCTCCGTCACGGAGATGGCCGCCGAGCTCGCACACCCGGAGCGCCTCGTCGGGATGCACTTCTTCAACCCCGTCGCAGTGCTCCCGCTCGTCGAGCTCGTCCGTACGCCGAGCACGGACGACGAGACGCTCGCGACCGCGTGGCAGGTCGTCTCCGACCTCGGCAAGCGCGCCGTGCTCGTCCAGGACGCGCCTGCATTCGTCGTCAACCGCGTCCTGACGCGGATGACGACCGTCCTGATGGCGGCGCTCGAGCGCGGCAACACGATCGAGGAGACGGACGATGCCGTGCTGGGCCTGGGACTGCCGATGGCTCCTTCCGTCCTGCTCGCGATGGTCGGGCCTCGTGTTGCGGAGCACGTGCTCGAGACGCTTCATGCCGCGTACCCCGACCGCTTCCCGCTCTCGGCGACACTCGCCAACTTCGCAGCGGGCGAAGACGACGTCGTCGTGCTCGAGCACGCGCCGCGCTCGGTGGAGGAGATTCGGGAGGCGGTGCTCGAGGCGTTCGCCGACGAGATCGGCCGACTCCTCGAGGAAGGTGTCGTCGCCTCCGCAGCCGACGTCGACGCCTGTCTGATCCTCGGGGCGGGCTTTCCGTTCTTCCTCGGCGGGATCACGCGATACCTCGACCAGGCTGGCGTCTCCGCACGTGCCGCCGGACGCCTGCTGGGCGACGCAGCCGCCGCCGTCGGGTAGCGACGCGACGTCCGGCGGGCTCAGCTATGCTCCTGCCAGCGACGCCCAACGTCCGTGAAACGTGCGGGCGCGCTGGATCCCTTCAGTTGCAGCACCGGTGTGTGCTGCGCTCATGCACGAAGCGACACTCCACCCGACAGCAGCGTCGGAGCCCGCAGAGAGCCTCGAGGCTTCTGCCCTCCGAGCCGGAGCCTGGTACGGCGAGCCGTTCCTCCACCCCGGAGAAGACGCTCGCGAGGCTCTCGCCCCCGGCACCGCGCGCCGCGCGGCGTTCGACGACGCCCTGAGCGAGATCGAGTCGGGCAAGACGAGTCCCTCGAACAGGTGGAAGGTGCGCTACGGGCTCATGCTCGGGCTCGAGCGGGTGCTCGCGTCGCCGACCCCGGCGACGGCGGCGGGCACCGAGCTGCGGCGTCACCAGGTCGACGCTCTGGCCGGGATGCTCACCGAGCTGATCGCGGCGAACCAGCGCGAGGCCGACGAGAACGGGAACGGACACGGCGCGTCCGCGGTCGAGCTCGAGGCAGACGCCGAGCTCGAGGACGAGGACGACGAGGACGCCGGTCTCGTCGACGAGGACGCCGAGGAGGAGGCGTCGCACGGGTACGACCCTGGTGCGTCCCGCCGGTACCGCTTCCGCCATCCCACCGCCTCTGGCAAGACGATCGCCGCCGCAGGGTTCGTCGAAGCAGCGCGGCACCTCGGGGTGCTCATCCTCACCCACCGTCGGCTGCTCGTCTCTCAGTTCACGCGCGACCTCACGACCGAGGGGTACGGCGACCGCCTCACCGAGGCGATCGAGAAGGGGAAGGAGCCGCTTCGCCGGGATCCGATCACGATCCAGACGTACGCGTGGTTCGCGAGGCACTCGGGCTCCCTGAGCCGGACGGCGTACCAGCTCGTGATCTGCGACGAGGCGCACACGGCGCTCGGCGAGAAGACGAGCGCCGCGATCCGCGGCCTGCCGGAGCCGCTCTACATCGGGATGACGGCGACCGAGCACCTGATCGCGAAGCAGGTCTCGGACGTCTTCCCGGCCTCGGTCGACGACCTGCCGCTCGCGGACGCCGCCCGGCGCGGCCTCATCGCACCGCTCCGCTGCCTGCGCGTGCCGCCGGCGGCCGCGATCAACTCGGTGCCGATCGTGGGCGGCGACTTCGAAGAGCGCGCCCTCGCCGCAGCCCTCGACCACCAGGCTCTCAACCAGGCCGCGGCGAGCCTCTACCGCGACCGCTTCGCGTCCACGCCGGGAATCGTCTACGCCGCCGGCGTCGACCACGCCTACAACCTCGCACAGGAGTTCAGAGCCGCCGGGCTGAGAGCCGAGGCGGTCTCCGGCCGGACGCCGCCCGTGCGCCTCGCCGAGACGCTGGCCGCCTACGAGCGAGGCGAGATCAACGTGCTGATCAACGCGCAGCTGCTCGCGGAAGGATGGAACTCGCCGCGGGCGACCGTCTGCATGCACCTCGCGCCGACCGCGTCGAGACGCGTCTACCAGCAGCGCATCGGCCGGATCATGCGCATGCACCCGCGGAAGGAGGCGGGGATCGTCGTCGACTTCGTGCCGAAGTCGGCCACGCACAACGAGCGCGTCGTCTCGCTCCACTCCCTGCTCGGTGCCGACTTCTACCGCGAGGGTGCTCGGGTGACGCCGGCACCGCGGCGGCGGCAGCAGCGTCGCGCGCGCCGCAAGCTCTCGCCCGCGCCGTGGCTCGTCCCCGTCACGCCCGACGTCGCGCGCCGGTTGCTCGTGATCCAGCGCGAGTGGCAGCGGATCGATCCGAAGTACCTCGACGACGACGAGCAGCGCTTCTGGGCGACGATCGCAGGCCGGAACATCCGCTTCGACCAGCGCGCGGAGTTCGCGCGGACGTTCACCGAAGGCCGTGCGCGCAAAGCCGCGCTCGAGACGTTCCTCTCGGTGTGCGCCGCGGAGAACCCGAACCGCCGCCTGCGCATGACCGCGCTCGCCGATCGGGTGGCGACTCCGGTCGAACGGGCCGACTTCGACGACCTCGTCACGCTCGTCACGCAGGCCCCGCCGTGGGAGAAGGATCGCGCCGCGGGCGTGCGGATCCTCCTGCGCGCGATCGGCGAGGGGAAGGCGAACGCGCCCGAGCTGATCCTCGCGCGCTGGACCTGGAAGCTCGCCCGCGCCACCCGCAAGACCCAGGACAGGCGCGCGAGCCAGGAGTTTCCCGAGGCGAAGCGGCTCCTCGGCGCGGCCGCAAACTCCCGTGGGCACCGCCACGAGGAGAACCTCGCTCAGCTCGTCAAGGTCGCAGCCGCCCTGCCGCTGCAGGTCGGAGCGGCGCTGCTCGCCTCCGCCGAGGGGTACACGCCGCGGGCCAACTCCCTGCTCGACCGCGCCCGCGAGGAGCTCGGGCCGATCGAGGAGATCGCGAACGCGCTCGCCGAGAACCTGCCGGCGCCGAAGGCGCCCACCCGGAAGTCACGCCGCCGCCGCAAGCGCCGCAAGGCCTCGGCCGTGGAATCCGCGAACGGCGGGGCGACGGCGAGCGGAGCCGAGCCCGAAGCGGAGCCGGTTCCCGCCGAGCCGGCAGCACAGCAGGAGCCCCAAGCCGAGACCGCAGCGCCGACCGCAGACGCCGCCTAGCCCCATCAGGTCTCGACCAACCAGCTCTCGACTGGGCGAGCGGGCTACTGCTCGCGCGGCGGCTCGTCCTCGCCGTCTCGTTCCCGCTCGCGCAGATAGCGCGTGAGCTCTGCGGCGAGCGCGTCCCCGGACGGCAGGCCGCGCTCTTCGACAAGCTCCTCGAGCGAGTCCGCGCGGCGCTCGAGCTCCTCGACGTATGCGGCGGTCTCGGCGTCCGTCGAGACGGCCTCCGACACCTGCTCCGCGTAGCTCTCCTCGGCCTCCACCAGCTCGGTCACGTCGACCGCCACGTCGAGCAGCGTGCCCAGCCGCTCGCACAGGGCCCGCGCAGCTCGCGGGCTCGGGGCGAGCGAGACGTAGTGGGGCACCGCCGCCCAGAGGCTCACGGAGCGCAGGCCGGCCGCTCGGCAGGCGTCGTGGAGCACGCCGACGATCCCAGTGGGACCCTCGTAGCGGGAGTGCTGGAGGCCGAGCTCCTCGACGAGCTTCGGATCGCTGGCCGTTCCCGTCACCGGTGAGGGCCTCGTGTGAGGGACGTCGGCGAGCAACGCCCCCAGCGTGACGACCAGCTCGACGTCGAGTTCGTGCGCGAGCGACGCGACGAGGTCGACGAACGCGCGCCAGCGGAAGTTCGGCTCGACGCCGATCAGGAGGACGGCGTCGCGGTCGGTGCCCGCAATCCGACCCGCATAGAAGGCGTTCTCCGGCCACTGGATCCTGCGCGTCAGGCCCTCGTCGAGCGTGACGTGCGGCCGACTCGCCTGGAAGTCGAGGAAGCCCTCGGGATCGATGTCCGCGAACCGTTCGGCGCCCCAGAGCCGGGCGAGATAGCCGGCCGCGAGGGTCGCTGCCTGACCTCCGTCGTTCCACCCCTGGAATGCGGCGATCAGCACCGGCCGCCGCAGCGTCGGCCGCGAGGTCAGCCGGAGGTCTGGGGACTCCACCCCGGCAGCCTACTCTTCGACGACCCGGGCGATCGGAGCCGCCACCGGACGAGCAACGGCCGAGGCAGCGAGCGGAGCGGGCGGTCGCCAGAGCGCGTACGCGATGAAGAGCGCGAGCGACCAGAGCGTGGCGGCCAGACAGACGTGGAGCAGGACGAGCCCCCAGGGGAGTGCGTTCCGGTACTGCACCTCGCCGAGGATCATCTGCCCGACGAGGACGACGAGCGTCGCGACCCACACGCGCGCCAGCCCCGGATAGCGGGCTCGCAGCCGGAGCAGGAGGAAGCCGAGCAGGAGGAAGCCGATGCCGAAGACGGCGGCCGCGCGAACGTGGACGTAGACCGTGTCGACGATCGGCACGCCGAGGCGCTTCACGCCCTTCTGCGCCCCCGGGTGCGGACCCGAAGCGGTCGCGACGGCGCCCGTGACGACGAGCGTGGCAGCGGCCGGCACGCCGAGCCAGGCGATCACGTGCCTGAGCCAGGGAGGATCGACAGCGGGAGCGCGCCCCGCCGTCAACGCCCACGCCTCGGTCGCGGCGAGGACGGCGAGGCCGAGGACGAGGAGGCCGAGCAGGAAGTGCGCCATCACCGCGAGCGGGTTCAGCTTCAGCATGATCGTGACCCCGCCGAGAGGGATCTGCGCAGCCGCGCCGAGAAACGCGATCAGGACGCTGAGCCGGCCGGCCCGCGAGAGTCCCGGCACCGTGCGGGAGGCGAGCGTCGCAAACAGCGCGAGCGCGACGCCGATGCTCGCGATGAACCGGTTCGAGAACTCGATGATGGCGTGGTGGTTCCCCTGCGTCGGGAACGGCGCAGCCCCGCACCGCGGCCAGTGGTCGCAGCCGAGGCCCGAGGCCGTCAGCCGGACGAACGCACCCGACGAGACGACGAGGAACATCACGGCCAGCATGGCCGTCGCGAGTCGCAGGTACCCCTGCGGCGTGCGCGCTCGCCTCCACACCGACCGAGCCCACGCGACCATCAGCCCCGAGTGTACGGGCGCTCAGGCGAGTGTGACGCCGCTTCCCTCGTCGACGCTGCCGATGCGGCTGATGAAGAGGCCGCGGTCCGAGAACGTCGCCTCGAGCACCGCCGCCTTCGCGGCAGGAAGCGAGATCAGCAGCCCACCCGCAGTCTGGGGGTCGTACGCGAGAGCCTCGAGCGCGGGATCGCACGAGACGGTCACGTGACCGGCCGCGAACTCGCGGTTGCGCCGGTCGCCGCCGGTGCGGACGCCGGCCGCGGCGAGCTCGAGCGCGCCGGGCAGCGCCGGAAGAGCCGCAGCAGCGAGGTGAACGGCGACACGGCTCCGCTCGGCGAGCTCGCGGGCGTGGCCGAGCAAGCCGAAGCCCGTCACGTCCGTCACCGCGTTCGGCGCGAACGGTCGCACGACGTCCGCTGCATCCCGGTTCAGGGTCTTCATCGCAGCCACGGCCTCCGCGAGCGCGCCGGGCGGGGCGGTCCCGTCCCGCTGGGCTTGGAGCACCAGCCCCGTGCCGAGCGGCTTCGTCAAGAAGAGTGCGTCGCCCGGCCGGGCACCGCTCTTCGGCCAGATTCCCTTCGGATGGACGGTGCCGACGACGGCGAGCCCGTACTTCGGCTCGCTGTCGCGGATCGTGTGGCCGCCCGCGAGGAGCGCGCCGGCGGCGCGAACGACCTCGTCAGCGCCGGCGAGGACTTGTGCCAGCACCTCGGTGGGAAGCTCCTCCGGAAAGGCCGTGATCGAGAGCGCGAGCAGCGGCGTCCCGCCCATCGCGAACACGTCGTTCAGCGCGTTCGTGGCGGCGATCGCGCCGAAGTCGCGGGGGTCGTCCACGACCGGCGGGAAGAAGTCGACGGTGAAGACGAGCGCGCGCTCGTCGTCCAGGCGGTAGACAGCCGCGTCGTCGGCCGGGTCCAGACCGACCAGCAGGTCCTCGGCCTCCGCCGGGACGAATCCCGCGAGCAGGGTCTCGAGGCGCGCGGCGGAGTACTTCGCCGCACAGCCGCCGGCGCGTGCGAGCGACGTCAGTGGCGGAGCCTCCGTCATTGCACGAGTCTACGCCCCGCTGCAGGACTGACCCGCCGGGCGGCGAACGGAGCGAACGGAGAACTCTCCCTCAAGGCTTCTCCTCTCCCCTGACGACACGACGGCCGCCTCCCCCGGCGGCCGTCGTGCATCTGCGAGACTCGCTCCCGTGGGCTCGGCGCTCGTCACCGGCGGCTCGTCCGGGATCGGCCTGGCGATCGGACGGATGCTGCGGGACGAGGGGTTCGCCCTCACGCTCGCCGCACGCTCTCCCGGCAAGCTCGAGGCGGCCGCAGGCGAGCTCGGCGCCCACGCGGTCGTCGCGAAGCGTCCACCCGACTTGAGCGCCGCGTGCGCG
>Ga0187780_10002379_pt1 | contig 14172 bp, 13 predicted proteins | sample 1015_Q2_SP10_20__FD_132429 | JGI IMG/M metagenome (GOLD analysis project Ga0187780, IMG submission 132429) | Tropical peat soil microbial communities from peatlands in Department of Meta, Colombia - 1015_Q2_SP10_20_MG | ecosystem: Environmental > Terrestrial > Soil > Wetlands > Peat | place... | reverse complement strand
GGTGAGGGCGTCCTGGACGTGGTTCCTGGTGGTGTCAGACTTGATGTTCCCTGCGGTCCCCCACTCCTCCCTCAGGTTTGCGATTGCCTCATGGATGGGCTTCTTGGGGGGAATGTAGAGGGAGACGAGCTCCGTCCCTCTACCTTCCTTGTTGCTGAGCTCGGAAATGAGCTTCCTCACCTTGTATATCCTAACTGAGTCGGTCTTTGACAATGCAGAGCTACCTCTACGTCAGGCCGAAGAAACTGTCGCTTCGAAGGGGGCAGCGGGCATTCGAATACCCAAAATCTTCCTGACCCATTTATAAAACCTATCACTCCCTAATAGCGCCCAAGCGAGGACTTGCAACAATGAAGGCTGTGCTACGAATCGGCGGCTCGGTGCTTGGCTCTCCCCCCTCCGCGAAGGTCGTCAACGCATACGCCGGGGTGGTAACGGACCTCAATTTCGAGGGGCACTCCGTCGCGGTCGTCGTTGGTGGCGGCGAGATCTCCCGCGAATACATCAGGTCTGCTGCGGCCATGGGTCTCTCGACGTACCAGCAGGACACCGTGGCAATCCACGCGTCCAGGCTGAATGCCCGGCTTGTGGCAATGAAGCTTGGAGGCGTGAGCAGCGTCCCCACATCAATCGACGGCATGCTCCAACGTCTCGCGAGGAACAGGGTAGCCGTGATGGGCGGCCTGAAGCCAGGCATTACAACAGACACCGTGGCGGCCATAGTGGCCGCGAAGTGGAGGGCGGACATCTTGGTCAAGGCCTCAGACCAAAACGGCATCTACACCGAGGATCCGAGGGTCAACAAGAAGGCGAAGAAACTCGATAGACTGACCTACGAGAAGATGAAGCAGATTCTGGGTGGCTCACACAGGCCGGGGATCCACAGCATCATCGACCCCGTGGCCGTCGACCAGCTCGTCGAGTCAAGGGTGAAACTGGTGGTGCTTAATGGCGCAGACCCCAAGGGCGTAATCAGAGCGATTCACGGCGAGAAGATAGGCACGGTCGTAAGCTGAGCGGGGCAGCGGGAGTCAAGAGCAACAGGAATTGGTCTCGGTCGTAGTCTATGTCGCACTCGCCTCAGCAGTTTTCGTTTCCTTCTGGTCGTCTCTCGTCGAAGCGACCTACCTGACCCTCCGCCCATTCTCCCTCAGTTCTTCCATCACAGCAGGTTCGCCGAAGGCCGCCGTCGCCCTCGAAATCGTGAGCGAGAAGACGAGGTTGGTGAGCGTGACGACCTTCGTCGACACCATCTCCAACGTAGTCCTCGCCACCACTATCGGGCTGATACTGTCCGACATTTTTGGCCCCATCGGCTGGGTCTACAGCGCGATTGGTGGCTCGTTCGTGATCATGACCCTGCTTTACCTTCTCCCGAAGGCCATAGGCATCGAGAATGCCCTGAGGATGTCGATGGTCTTGGCTCCCTCGACGATGACAATCATGTCCGGTCTCGCGCCCATTGCAGTCCCTCTGACAAACTTCGCCCGGGCCCTCTCTGAGAGACTGGTTGGGAAGCCTGGGTACAAGGAAGTGGACCTGGCCGCAGAGTTCGAGGACGTGGTCACGATGCTAGAGAAGGCAGGGCACATCGAGCCGGATGCGGGGCGGCTCCTGAGGACCCAGCTGGCCTCCTCAAAGAACAATGCCGCCAGCGTCCTTACTCCACTGGAAGAAATAGTGTCTATCGACAGCGGCTCCACCGTTTTCGATGCGCTCAGGACCATGGGACAGACCAACCATCCACGAATGCCCGTCTACGACGCGAAGAAGAAGACGTACATCGGCGCGGTAACGTCAAGGACAGTCTCGAGGGCGGTCTCCAGAGACCACACCGACTCTCCCATCCTGGACTACATGATACAGCCCGCGAGAGTCACAGAGGACGACAGCCTCCCATCGGTCATCGACAAGATGCAGGATGCGGGCGCCACCATAGCCTTCGTCTACGACGGAGACAAGATGGTCGGCATGATCACGCTCTCGGACATCCTCGAGCGCCTACTCGGCATCAAAGTCTAGCAGGTCCTCTTCCAATATCGAACTTACCCGGTTTCGTCCCCATGCTACCGTCGATTGGCTGGTTTCCTCGGGAGAGCGAGGGAGTTGAGCTCGTCAAACGTGATGGCGCCTTCGATTAGCGAGTCAAACGTCCCCTTTTCACGAACTTCCCTCGACGCCCGCCTGAGGAGCCCCATGGCAGCATACGACGCGGTGGGCCCGAAGCTCACCCTGGCCACTCCCAGCCACTTCAGCTCCGGCACGGTCGGAAGGCCCTTCCTGACCATCACGTTCGTGGGAAAATCGAGAGCGCGCACGAATCTCGAAATCGATGCAGCGTCGGTCAGTCCCATGGGGTAGACGCAGTCCGCTCCGAGGTCCCTGTATGCCTCAGCCCTTTTGATGGCCTCTCCCATCTTCTCGTCGTCGCCCCCGGGAGCGAACCGCAGCGCGTCCGTGCGGGCGTTGATGACGAACGGGACCTTCAGCGCTTCGCGGAGGTGGATCAGCTCCCTGAGTTTCGCCTTCTGCTTCTCCACCGGGAGGAGCTTCTTTGTGCTGTGCACGAAGTCCTCGATGTTAATCCCCACTGCACCCGCCCTGATGACGGCCCTGACACTCCTGGCCACGCCTTCGGGGGTGTCCCCGAACCCTCCGACGACGTCCGCGCTAAGAGGAACGGAGAGCACGCGAGCAATTCTCCTGATCGCCGAGTCAAACTCGTTGGGCGAGATTTCCTCACCGTCGGGGTAGCCAAGAGACACCAGCATGCCGGCGCTCGACGTAGCAACAGCGGGGAATCCCTCATCCTCGAACACTCTGGCACTGGGAACGTCCCAGGCGTTCGGCAGAACCAGGATGTCCTTCCTGTTGTGAAGCCCACGGAACACTTCTGCCTTCTCTACTTGGGGGTTCATCCGGGTGCGAACCCCGTATGGACCGGTCCGGTCATTCGGGCAGTGACTCCTGTGTGAGTGCTAAATGTTTTCTTAAGAACCAAAATCCGCGAAGAACGAAGTTGCCGCGGTCACCCAGGCAATGTCATTTCTGCCTGATCCTCGACAGGAAGGTTCGCCGAGCCCACGAAGATTTGGCAGCCCCCGTGGTAGGGCACATCGGTAAGGTGGATTGTTTCTCGATGGGTCAGGCACCACATGAACTCCAGTCCCTCAAGAGAGCGTCCGAGGAAGCAGTCTTCTGCGGCCTTGTCTGAGAAGACGGGTCTCCTGAAATGAGCGCTTAACTGGTTGTTGCACTCCCCGATTCGTGGCAGAAGGGAGAAAGGCAACCAATAGTGGCAATCGACACAGATGGCGGCGCCTGACAGGAACCTCTCCTGTGCGCCCCGTCCCTTGTGCTCTCCCACGCCTCTTTTGCGTGCGGACGGACGCGGGGACCGGGTCTTCCCGCGAGCACTGCGCGTCCGAGGATGAACCCGCTGCTTCATCAGCGCCTTATCAGCTCCCGCGACCTCGCCCATCGACAATCTGGCAAAGGCGCCGTACAATTTCTTCCTCGGTTCCCTCAATGAACTCCCTCTTCCTCTCAGGAGAACGCATCCTACTCAGCCGGGTGACTTCGGTGCGCGAGCCCTCCAGACCCACGTCGCCTGGGCCGAACCCCAGGTCCTGCACATTGAATATGGTCAGCTTGAACTCCTTGTCGGCCCACCTCTTCCTCCTGAAATCAGGGAAGCGGGGCGAGTTGCAGCCCAGCTGAACGCTCACCAACACTGGGGGCTTCGCGTCGACCACTTCATGCCCGTCTGTGATCTCGCGCCTCGCCCTGACCTTCTCCCCGATGACGTTCAGCTGGCTGACGTAGCTTACATGTGAGATGCCCAGCCAGCCCGCCACGCTCGGCGGAACCTGCTCGGTGCTCCCGTCCGCTGACGCTTCGCCGCAGTACACGATATCAAAAGGTGCGAGTTTCTGTATCCCTGCAGCGAGCACCCGCGAAGTGGCATAGGTGTCAGCCCCGGCGAAGGCCCTGTCGCTAAGTAGGACAGCGTCGTCCGCTCCCATGGCCACGGCGAGCTTGAGGAATGGCTCGAAGGACGGGGGCCCCATCGAAAGGACAACCACCGAACCTCCAGTGGTGTCCTTGAGCTTCAGTGCGGCCTCAAGCGCGTTCTTGTCCGCATCGTTGATTTCGTTCTCGACTCCTTCCCTGACCATCGTCTTCTTCTGCTCATCGAACTTAATCTGCTCAAGCTTGGGGGTAACCTTCAGGCAGACTATCTGCTTCATGGACTGTTTTCTCCCAGCCTTGCCATTTCGGCGATGAGCCTGGGAACGACCTCGGACGCGTCCCCGACCACACAGTAGTCTGCGTGCTTGAAGATTTCGGCGTTCGGGTCGGAGTTCACGGCCACCACAGTTTCAACGCTCCTCAGGCCTGAGGTGAAGTGGGCCGCGCCGCTGACGCCGACCACCAGGGCGAGCTTCGCGTTGAGGCTGGACCCGGTCGAACCCACCACCAAGTTCTTCGACGCCAGACCCTTATCGGCCAGGGGCCTTGAAACGCCGAAGGCAGAGCCCGTCACTGCGGCGAGTTCTTTTGGCAGTGCCAGGTTCTCCTTGCACCCCAATCCAGCGACCACCACCCTCTCGGCCTTGCTCACGCTGACTCCACGCTCGATCTTCCTTTCCACGACCTCGCATCTGATGTCCTCGGGCTTCAGGTCCACAGAGAACGGCACTACCGACCCCGCTTCCTCTGCCGGCTCCGGGAGCTTGAACACCCCCGGCCTCACCGTCGCCATCTGTGGTCTCCCTTTCTTGCACTTGCACACAGCTACGATGCTCCCCCCAAACCCGGGGACGGAACCCAATAGCGTACCTGTTCCTTCTTCTAGCTCGAGGTCCACCACATGGGCCATCAACCCCGCCCCCAGCCTGACCGCGAGCATCCCAGCGAGGGCCGTTCCGTTATGGGTGGCGCCGATGAGGAGAATGACCGGGTCTCTCGTCCTCACCATTTCCGCGACCACCTTGGCGTACGCCTCGGCAGTGAAGTTCTTGAGAAGAGGCGATTCGGCGACGAGGACCGTGTGTGCACCCCTGTGGGAACACAACTCTGCCACATCGCGAAGGCCTTCACCGAGAATGGCGCCGGTCACGTTGACGCCCAGCTTGCCGGCTATCTCTATCCCCTTCCCCAGAACCTCGAAAGAAGCGTCTTCCACGATACCATCAGTCTGTTCGATGAAGACGAAGACGCCGCCCGAACTGCTCATGAGATCAGCCCCCACCTTTTCCTACGCACACCGCAAGAATCTCGGCCACATCCAGGACCTTGATTCCAGAGCCCACTGTCTTGACTCCGTCTTCGAAATTCAACACGCAGAACGGGCAGGCCGTGGCCATGACCGCCGCTCCAGTGTCATTCGCTTGGGCGACCCTCCTGTGGCTTGGCCTCTCACCGGTCGATTCGACGTACATCCCTCCTCCTCCGCCCCCGCAGCAGAGGGCGTTGCTCCGGTTGTCTTCCATCTCGGCAAGCTTGACCCCCGGGATGCTCTCCAGCAACTTTCTTGGCTCTTCGTACACCCCTGCATATCTCCCGAGATAACAGGGGTCGTGGTACGTGACGCTTAGCCCCTGGACTTCTGAAGTGTGCCCGGGTTTGACAAGGTCGTGGTCAAGCAGATCTGAGATGAATTCGGTGTAGTGGAAGACGGGCGGGACGTCGCCGTACTTCGGGTAGACGTCTTTGAACACGGAGTTGCTGTGCGGCGAAATTGTGATGATGTCCTGGGCGCCCGTCCCCTTGAACGCCTCGATGTTTGACTGCGCCAGCTCTTCAAGGAATCCTCCTTCCCCAATCTGATACACTTCGTCCCCCGCACTCCTTTCTTTGTCCCCAAGGACAGCGAAGTCAATCCCTGCAGCATTGAGGATCTTGACCACGGAGCGTGCAATACGCTGCAACCGTGGGTCGAACGAAACCGCGTCGTCCAGGAAGAGCAGGTGCTGTGCATGGTTTGCGACCTTGACGCCGAGGCCCTCGGCCCACTTGCCCCGCTCCCCCTTCTTCCCCTCCCAAGCTGTCCCGTCCTCGAGGACACGCCACAGTGCGCCCTCTAGTTTCGGAGGAGCCTTCCTCTCCTTGTAGCTGAGCTCTCTGAGAGCATGGATTACGCCTGTGATGTCCACCCCTCTGGGACAAGCCACTTCGCACTGTTTGCATGTGGCGCACATCCAGAGCGCCTCACTCACGGCCAAGTCTCTTATCCCGAGCTGGGCTCCGCGGATTACGCTTCTGACAGGGACGTTGAGCGGGCAGATAGCCGTGCACGTCCCGCACTGATAGCAGGCGAGGAGCCTGCTGCCTGCTGCCCTCGAGACCGCCTGCCTGAACTCGTCTGTTGCAAGCTGGCTCACCGCTGTCAGGCCACCCTCACCTGAACCTTGGATGCCGTCGACCTGAGCTCCTCGGCTGGGAGCTTCGAGATTAGCGCCGCCATCTCCTTTGCCTTGTTGGCGAAACGCTTCGGCTCGGCCGCGCTGACCCACCAGAGCTGAAGCCTGTCGGGGTCCACCCCCTTGGCCCTAAGTTGCGTCCTCCACCTCTCGACCCTCTTCTCTGTCTGGAGATTGGCGCTGATGTAGTGGCAGTCTCCTGGGTGGCAGCCCGTAACCAGGACCGCCCCCGCCCCGCGGGAGAAGGCATACATCACAAGCTTCTGGGATATCCTCCCGGAACACATCGTCCTAATCACCCTGGTGTTGGACGGGTACTGGATCTTCATGACCCCGGCAAGATCCGCGCCAGCGTAGGAGCACCAGTTGCACGCATAGATCAGAACCTTGCCTGACGCCCCTTCCGACAGGGCGGCATCGACCTGGACCATAATCTGCCTGTCAGTGAACCCCTCCTGCGTGAGCGCACCGTCGACGGTGCACTCAGCGACGCAGGTGCCGCACCCCTGGCAGGCTGCCGTGACGAACTCGATGTTCTTCCTTACCTCGCCGAGTATTGCTCCGTAGGGGCAGACGGGTATGCACCTGCCGCACTTCGTGCACCTGGCCGCGTCGACCACCGCCACGAAGGGCTCCCTCTCGATTTCGTTCTTCGAAATTATGACCGAAGCCTTGGCCGCCGCCGCGAGGGCCTGCAGGGCAGATTCCTTCACGAACTTCGGGTACTGAACGGTCCCTGCGAGGAGGACCCCCTGGACCGCGGCCTCGGCCGGACCGAGCTTCGGGTGACTTTCCAGGGCAAAGCCCTCTTGATCAATGGAGACCTTCAGCTGTTGGAGAACGTCTCCCCTCTTCTCTTCCAATTCTATGGCTTCCTCCTCGTGAGTCCCACGTTGAGGACCGTGAGGTCGGTCGGGAGCTCGACTTCCTTTCCACTGAGCTCGTCCATGACTGCAAGCTTGCCGTCGACGACCCGGATTGACTCCTGAGGGGCCGCTTTCTGTGAATACTGGTAGAACCTGATCCCCGCCTCCCCGGCCTTTGTGTACTCTTCCTCGCCGTAGCGGGCGAAGGTTCTGATGTCTTTGTACAGAATACTGACCTCGTTCCCCTTCTGCTTCAGTCTCAAGGCCTGGTTAATCATGGTCTGGCAGCAGAACCGGGAGCAGCCGACGACCCCCGTCCTGGACCCAACGCAGGCGACAATCGAAACACTTTTGCCCGTCAGCCCGTCCATCATTCCGTCGAGTTCCAGGCTCGTGACTACGTCAGGGTTCTTGCCATAGCCGAACTCCGTGGGCACGTAGGGCTCGGCCCCAGTCGCAACGACGACCGCTCCCGCCCTGAAGTTCGTCCCGTCGGTCAGCCGGACATCGTAGCTCCCCACGAACCCGGTTATCGTCTCCACCGTTGTCGAAAGGTGGACCTTCACGCTCGTGCCGCCAAGACCATCTAGGAGCGTAGCAAGCAGGACCTTCGATTCGACGCCGAGAGGCGCCACCTCTGTGACGGAGTTGAGTAGTCCTCCGAGCCGCGGCTCCTTCTCCACGAGGTGGGTCTCGAACCCCTGGTTCGCAAGATTGGTCGCTGCGACAATCCCCGCGACACCGCCGCCCACGACCAGAGCTGTCTGGGTGACGGGGAACTTCATGGTCTGAAGGGGCTTCATGTTGATTGCTCTCATGACCGACATCCTCACCATGTCCTTCGCCTTCTCGAGCGCCCCCTCTCTGTCTTCCTTGTGCACCCAAGAGTCCATGTTTCGAATGTTCGCCATGTCAAGCAGGTACGGGTTGAGTCCGGCCCTGTTCAGCGCCCCCTGAAATGTGGGGTAGTGGGTCTTTGGGGAACAGGCAGCCACAACCACTCTGTTGATCTTCTTGTCCCGGATAACGGCGCTGATGTCGTTGAGCGTATTGGCAGCGCAGGAGTAGGTCTGGTCCTGGGCGTGCACCACGTTCGGCAGAGTCCTCGCGTACTCGAGGACGGAATTGACGTCCACGACTCCCGCAATGTTGGAGCCACAGTGACAGACGAAGACCCCTATCCTTGGCTCCCCTTCGGCGCTGATCTGAATTACTTCAGGCAGAGTGGGCCAGGACCGCACCTTCACTAACTCGAGAGCCTTCGCGACCGCAGCTCCCGCCTCGATGACACTGTCTGGGATGTCCTTCGGGCCCGTGCTGCAGCCAGCGAGGAAGATTCCTTCCCTCGTGCTCGTGTTGAAGCCCCCATCCTTGTCGGTGGATGCGAAGAAGCCATCAGAGCTCAGGCCTATGCCTAGCATGCGGGCGAGGGCCTCTGTTCCCCTCGAGGGGATGGCAGCCGTAGCCAGCACCACCATGTCATAATCGGATTGCAGCTTGGGGCCGCCGTCCTCGGTATTCTCGAATGTTACCTTAAGGGAGGCCCCCGCGGCGTCGACCTTCGCGGGCCTGCTCCTCATGAAGCGCACACCCGACGCCATCGTCCTGTCGTAGAACTCGTCGAACCCTTTGCCGAATGCCCTGATGTCCATGTAGGCAACGTCCACCTGTTTGATGCCGTGGTCCTTGAGCTGGTACCCTTCCTTGATACTGTACATGCAGCAGATTCTCGAGCAGTACTTGACGAGCCTCTCGTCCCTGGAGCCTGCGCAGAGTATGATGAGTACGCGCTCAGGGTGCGCCCCGTCGGAAGGCCTGACTATCTCCCCCATGCTCGGCCCCGAAGCCTGCAGGAGGCGCTCCAGCTCGATCGACGTCAGTATGTCCGGGTGCCTGCCGTATCCGAACTCCGACAGGAGTGTCGGGTCCAGGAGGTCGAAGCCGGTCGCGACTACAACCGCTACGGCTCCCCTCTCGACGAGCCTCTGTTTCATATTGAAATCAATGGCGTTGGGCCCGCAGACGTCTGAGCACCTAAAGCAGGGAAGTAGGTTCGGGGGGTCGTTTAGGCAGTTTTTGGCGTCGATGACGTAGGGTCCCGGGACGGACTGCTCGATGGGGGTGTAGATTGCCTTCCTGGCGGCCATACCGTAATCGAATTCGTTCTTCACGACTACCGGGCAGACACTCACGCATTCTGCGCAGCGCGTGCATGCGTCCGTCACGTACCTGGCGTCCTGACTGATTCTGACCTTGAAACTTCCCGCTTCCCCTTCGACGCTCTGCACTTCAGCCATGGTCAGAAGTTCGATGTTCGGGTTGAGCGCCACCTCGCTCATCTTCGGCGATTCTATGCAGATCGAACAGTCGAGGGTGGGGAAATTCTTGTCTAGGACAGACATCTTGCCGCCCACCGTAGGGCTCCTCTCCACCAGGGTGACCTTGGCGCCTGCATTCGCGGCGTCCAGCGCGCCCTGAATTCCAGCTATGCCTCCACCTATTATCAGAATCCTGTCTTGAGAATCAGGCAAGAACTTGTGCGACTCCTTTTTTCGCGGCCGCTGCCAGCTCGACTCCCCTCCCCAGCGCCCTTACGTTCAGCTCAGCGGCCTTCGGGAACCTGGCTGCGACCGCCTTCTTCAGCGGTTCGAGGGTACTCGGCGAGGCCAGGGCAGCCATTGATCCGAGCATGACGATGTTCATCAGGACCTTCTTCCCCAGGCTCTCAGCGGCCTCGGCCGCAGGTATCGCGAAGATCCGGCCGTCCCCAACCACTCTGGACAGGTCGACGAGCCGCTTCTCAGCGAGTACGACGCCGGTGGGTTTGACTATCTTCAGGTTGCTGTCTAGGCCTTCCTGGTACATGGTGACAAGCGCGTCGAGCTTCGTGACAAGCGGGTAATCGATGGGCTCATCGGAGACCACGACGTCAGCTCTTGACCATCCGCCTGTAACGTACGGGCTGTACCCTTCTGTGACGACGACTTCTTTCCCTTGATGCAACGCGGCGGCTGTCCCGAAGACATGCCCTGCGGTAATCGCCCCCTGCCCTCCCGTGCCTGTGATTCTGGCTTCGAACTTCATTTCTTGCCAGCCTCCCGCGCTTCGACCTTGGTCCTGAGCTCGCCGAGGAGCTCCTGGTAGGTGGGCCTCCTGCTATCGACAAAGTTCCCGACGACCACCTCGTCGTCCGGTCGGACCGTCACACCGATTTTGCTGAGGTCTGCGTTATTGTCGACCACAGATTTGTCCCTGAAGTACTTCATCATGTCGAGGGCTTCCGGAAATCCGTTGAACTCCCCGAACGTCGGCGGACAGGGGGACAACACCTCCATGAAGGCGAATCCCTTCACTTCCATCATCCTCCGGATGGCCGCCGTCACCTGGCGGACGTGCAGTGCCGTCCAGCGGGCGACGAATGACGCCCCTGATGCCGCCACCAGGTAGGGGACGTTGAAAGGCGTCTCCACGTTCCCGTAGGGGGATGTGTGGGTCTTCGCCCCCAGGGGGGTCGTTCCGCCGTGCTGTCCACCGGTCATTCCATAGTTGAAGTTGTTCACCATGATCACGTTCATGTCGACGTTCCTACGGGCGGCGTGTATCAGGTGGTTCCCACCGATCACCCCGAGGTCCCCGTCACCAGCGATTACGGTAATCTCGAGTTCGGGCCGCACGACGGCCATGCCCGTTGCGAACGCGATCGCCCTGCCGTGGGTTGTGTGGTACGAATCGAGGTTCAGATACCCAGAGACACGTCCCGTGCACCCTATCCCCGAAATGGAAACATGCCTGTCGCGTGGTATCTCTGACTTCTGGATGGCCCTGACATATGCCCCCACTACGATGCCGATGCCGCACCCGGGGCACCAGATGTTAGGCAGCCTCTCCGACCTGATGACGTCGTCGTTGACGTGATGCTGCACCTTCACCTCTGGTCCTCCCCGCTTCACTTGGGAGATCATGTGGCGGCCACCGCCTCCATGGCTTCGAGTATCGCCCTGGGCTCAATCAGCGACCCGGGCGCCCAGTTCGCTCCCACCACCGGGCAGCGGGCGTTCTCTCTGACAGGGTGAATCATCTGCCCGGCGTTCACCTCGGCGACGACCATTCCAGAGACTCTTCGGCTCACCCTCTCGACAATCTCGTCAGGGAATGGCCAGGGTGTCATTAGCCGAAGGAGGCCGGCCCTGATCCCTTCGGCACGCGCTCTCTTGACGGCGGCGAGGGCCGAGCGGGCGGCGCTCCCGTAGGACACGACCGCGACATCGGCATCGTCCATGAAACTCTCCTCCCAGCGCCATATCTCCCCCTCATGGTCTCTGATTTTCCGCGAGAGGTGTCTCGTCAACTTCTCTGACACCTGATGGTCAGTGCTAGGGTACCCCATTGAATCATGGGTCAGACTGTCGATGTTCGCCCTGACTCCCATCCCAGCGATGGGCATGGGGGCGAAGTCTCTTGCGTAGTCAAACAGGGGGTGCTCTCTGTCCATAGTCGCGCCTGGTTCAGCGATGATTCTCTCGACAATTTCGATCTCCTCGGCAGGGGGGATGTGGAGCTTCTCCCACATCATGCCCACGACCTGATCGGCCATAACGAAGACAGGGGTGCGGAACTTCTCCGCCGTGTTGAACGCCTGGATGGTGAACTCGAAAAACTCCTGGACGCTGCTGGGAGAGTAGGCAATGACCTCCAGGTCCCCATGGCTCCCCCACTTCGCCTGCATCATGTCTCCCTGCCCCACGAGGGTGGGGATGCCCGTGCTTGGGCCCGCCCTCTGGACGTTGACCAGCACGCACGGGGCTTCCATCATATAGGCGAGCCCTATGTTCTCCATCATGAGGCTGAAGCCCGGCCCCGACGTGGCCGTCATCACCTTGGCTCCGGCGAACGACCCTCCTACAAGGGCGGCCATGCTGCCGACCTCATCCTCCATTTCAATGGCGTACCCGCCGACCTGCGGGAACCTGACGCTGGCTCTCTCGAAGATTTCAGAAGAAGGAGTGATTGGGTATCCGGCGTAGAACCTGCAACCCGCGAGTATCGCTCCCTCCACACAGGCGAAGTTCCCCATGGTGAAGTATTCGCCAGGCGCGAGCCCACCACTTGGCTTGCTCAACGGCTACGGTACCTCCTTTGTGTAGATGGCGAACTCGGGGCACACCACCATACACATACCGCAGTTGACGCAGTCGTTTTCCTTCCCCGGCTTGACTCGCGGGTGGCGGTAGCCGTTCGTGTTGATTTCCTCCGACATCTCCAATACGTCGTTGGGGCAGAAGGTCCAGCAGTAGTTGCACTCCTTGCATCTCTCGGGGATTATGTACACTTGAGCGACGGGCTTGGTGAATTTCGAGGAGTTTATCGGCTCGCGACTTATGACACCGGGACCGATTTCCTTCCTCTGCACTGCGACTTGGCCCGAGGGAGGCAAGCCACTATTGCAATTGCATGTAATTGTATAATTTGGTTTTGTAGTCGAAATAGCATCCGGTTCGTATATTCGATTGGGGCTAACTAATTAGGGAGCACCGGTAAATGAAGAGCCACCTACTACCAAGCGGGGCACAATTGAAGATCCCCATGAGCCTGTTCGGGTCGTTCAGACCCACTGATTGGCGCGAGGAAGCATACACCACACGTCCACCCTTCATCATCGAGATGATTTCCGGACGCGTCTTCCTAGCCCCTCGAGACCACGATGTGGAATCTGTGCTCGACGGGATATCATCTTCACTCGGTCTGAAAAAAGTTCACCAGGGACACGTCAGTTACGTGGTCTCCAGAGGATATGCGGTGAAGGCGCTCCGAGAGTTCGACTGGTACGTGCGCAGGAGCTGGAGGAACAGGGGGCTTCTGGCCCTTTGGGCGCTGGCACACATTGGGGAGAAGGGGGACTGGAAGCAGACCAGCCTCCAGCTCGATTACGTTGCCGAGGTCGCAGGGCTGACAACAAAGGAGTGCGGCCAGGCACTGCAGGCGCTCTTCCACTCAAATCCGGAGAACAATTCTGTGCAGGGGCTCAGCGAACTGGCATCGGACAGGAAACTGATTCATCAGACTCTGGAGACGAAGGTCGCCGAGCTTCCCATCTGGACAGAAGAGATGGTGATGTCAGTCCTCTGTGCCGGCCCAGGAGGCTCCGTTGCTGAGCTATACGAAGCCATGCTCGGCCAAGGGCTAGGCATAGGGGCCGTGTACAAGCTCGCCGAGCGTTTGAAGACCAAGGGGTACGTCTACCCGCTGAGGCACTACAGGGTGAACGAGCGGGGGCCTATGAGGGAGATGCTGGCGGCCGACTGCAGGAGCTGCTTCTTCGGCTACTCGAACCCGGAGGTCTGCCTCGAGGATAGCCTCCGGCAGATAGAGGACGTCCTCGAACAGGATTATGGAAAGAAACCGACGAAAGAGGAGCGGGCGGCCCTCTACAACTCGGTCAAATCCATACCATACGCATCAAGAACGAACAGGAGGGTCCTCGCTTCGCTGAAGTTGATGCACGAGATCGACCGGATGTCCAAGGAAGGGCGGGTGGCCAGCATGCTGAAGAAAATCGAAGAAGGCTATGGGGTGGATCTTCCTGTGAAGATTGCCCGGGAACCCGCGGACTAGATTTCGTCCTCCGCCAGGCGCTTTACGATCTTCTCTGGCGAGACGAGGTCCCCTCGTCGTCTTCAATTCCCTGCAGTTGACTGATGTGACCGAGCTGACTTGCCCTACGTCGTGCTCTGAGTGAAAGACGTGGGAGCGAATACTAGGGGGTGTCCAGGAAGCCCTCCCACTGCTCTTCGTCGCTGACCTCGTCCTTCAGGAGGTCTTCGAAGAGCTCGTGGGTGACAAGGTCCGTTCCCCGGTACTTCTCCGCCATCTTGCTGTAGAAG
>Ga0187780_10002378_pt1 | contig 14175 bp, 14 predicted proteins | sample 1015_Q2_SP10_20__FD_132429 | JGI IMG/M metagenome (GOLD analysis project Ga0187780, IMG submission 132429) | Tropical peat soil microbial communities from peatlands in Department of Meta, Colombia - 1015_Q2_SP10_20_MG | ecosystem: Environmental > Terrestrial > Soil > Wetlands > Peat | place... | reverse complement strand
GATGCCGGCGGCGGCGCTCAGCGGGTTCGCGTTGAAGGTGCCGGGATGCTCGATGGTGGTCGCCAGGAGCTCGAGGAGGTCCGCCCTGCCGGCCACCGCGCCCGCGGGAAGACCGCCCGCCATCACCTTGCCGAGGATGCTCATGTCCGGCGTGATGCCGAGCTTCGCCTGCATCCCGCCGGGAGCGACCCGGAAGCCGGTGACGACCTCGTCGAAGATGAGGACCGTGCCGGTCGCCGTGCACGCGGCACGGGCAGCGGCGATGAACGAGGGGTCGAGCGCAATCCGGCCGTAATGGGCTCCGGACACCTCGAGGATGACGGCCGCGACGTCGCGCCGCTCGAGCTCCGCCGTCAGCGCCGACGGATCGTCGGTGGGGACCACGGTCGTCAGCGTTCCGAGCAGGGAGGGCACGCCGGCGGGCGTCCGCTCGTGGCCTGCCGCGTCGAGGAATGGGCTGACGACGTCCGACCAGCCGTGGAAATGCTCCTGGAGCTTCACGACGCGATCCCGGCCGGTTGCGGCGCGGGCGACGCGAATCGCGAGCATCGCCGCCTCGGTGCCCGACTGGGTGAAGCGCACCTTCTCCGCGGAGGGGACGAGCGAGGTGATCAGCTCCGCCCATTCCACCTCGAGCGGGCTGGCGGCCCCGTAGTGCGTGCCGCGCGACGCCTGCTCGCGGATCGCCTCGACGACGACCGGATGGGCGTGCCCGAGCAGGAGCGCGCCGTGGCCCATGGTGTAGTCGACGAGCTCGGTTCCGTCGACCAGCCACTTTCGCGAGCCGCTCGCGCGAGCCACATAGATGCGTGGCGAGTAGGCGCGGGCGGCGTGCGTGCTGCCACCCGGGAGCACCCGGTCCGCACGCTCGGCGAGGTCCGCGCCGGCGCGCGCCCGCGGGGTTTCGGTCACGGCCATGCCGACGAGGATACGCGGCGATGAGGCGACGGTGGGAATCGAACCCACGATGAAGGTTTTGCAGACCTCTGCCTTACCACTTGGCTACGTCGCCGTATGAGGGTGTTCAGCGCTCGCCGCCCCTGACCCCAGGGTGTACCACGTCACGCCTTCCGGAGCGCTCGATCGCTACCCCTTGCTCTCCAGCCGGGCGTAGACCTGGCGGTAGTTGCCCGTCTGTTCCGCCGGCAGGTTGACCAGATGGTTGTTGGCGTCCACGCGCACGTACCCGGACGGCCACCCGTTGCCGCCTCGCTCGTAGTAGGCGTAGACCCTCGGCACCTGCATGTGCCAGTAGTCGGCGTTCACCTGCTGCAGCCCTTCGGCGACCTGGTCTCCGTCCGGCGTGTCGATGTGCACCCCGAAGACGGAGAGGTCGTCCTCCCAGATCTGCAGCTTGATGTCGGCGTCCGCGTACTGGCGGACCCACTCCGAGCTCAGTGACGAGAACAGGCTCTCCTGCGTCGACGTCTGCAGGCGGCGCTCGGCGTCCTGGAAGTGCTCGAAGAGCGACATCCTGAACATCCCGTATTGATCGGGATCGTTGCGCTGCAGCTGCTCCGATGTGTTCTTGACGTTCTGGACGAACAGCGGCTTCTCGCCTGTCAGCTGACGTTGCGCGTTGGCGATGGCGGTGACGTGGCTCGTGTAGAAGTCGCGAAGCGCCACCGAAGCCATGGCCGTCTTCGCGCGCTCGCCCTCATCGATGAGCGCCTTGAAGGCGTCGATGACCACGTCGGCATGGGCCTCCTTGGCGAGCTCTCCGAGGACCTTCTCCTCGAACATCTCGAAGACGGCCTGGGCGAAATGCGGCGACGCCGAGGCGCTCGTCGCGCTCGTGAGGACCTTGTCGAAGGAGGTGAGCGCCATGAACCAGAAGTTGAGCACCTGGAGCTCGAACTCGAACAGCCCCTCGGCCAGGCGCTCGTCGTCGAGGTCGGCATCCTGCAGCTTGGCGGGCGGCGAGCTCACCTGCTGAGCCGGCGGAGCCGAGGGCGCCGGCCCTTGACGCTTGGCCTCGTGACGGGCGCGCGCCTCGTGATGATGCGGGCTCGGCTGTGTCTTCGGCGCGCCGTGCGCGAGGTGGACGTCCTGATCCTGAGCCGCCGGATTGGTGCTCACTGTGGCTCCTCCGTCGTCGTCACGCCCGAGGCGTCGGTGGTGGTCGACCGGCCGTCTGCACCGCGGGTGGTGGTGCTGCCGGAGGGATCGGTGTACGTCACCTTCCCCGTCGTGTCGGTGGTCGTGTAGCTGCCGTCAATGCCCGCGTAGGTCTGCGTGCCATCGGGCGCGGTGTACCCGTAGCTGCCGTCGGCGTTGAAGGTGGTGACCCCGCCGTCGGGATCGGTATGCGTCGTGCCGCCGCTCGCGTCGGTGCGAGTGATGCCACCGTCCAGGCCGTACGTTGCCGCCGAGCCGTCCTGGCTCGACACCGTCGTGGAGCCGTCCGGGTTGACGCTCGACAGCGTGCCGTCACCGTTGTCGGTGATCCCGTCGTCCGCACTCGCGGCGTCCGTCGTCGCGGCACCCCCGGCGTCAGCCGCCGGCTGCCATTGGGAACCGTCCCACCACCACTGCCCGTCTTCAGAACGGGGTGCATCCTGCGGAATGACGCTCATGCTCCATCTCCCACTGTCCGGCGTTCCTGGCCCAGACCTCTTCCGGCCCGCCAGCGATTCTAGTCTCGAAGCCACCTGCCCGACGATCGGTGGCGAGCGAACCAGCGGCACGGCTCGGCGCGTGGCATTGGTTCTCGGGCGTTCCCGAAGAGGATCATTTGCGCATGACCGAACCGCTGATTGATCGCGTGGTCCGTGGCCAGGGTTGGATGGACGGCTTCGCCGAGGTTCTTCAGAAGATGGTGGCCGCGATCTACCGTTCTCTCGGAGCTCCGGGGCGCCTGCTCAAGGACCTCATGCACGGGTCCCGGATCCTCGGTCATCCGCTGCACCCGGTGATCACCGACGTCCCTATCGGAGCGTGGACCGCGGGGGTGGTGGCCGACTACGTCGCGCACTTCACGACCCGCCTGCCTACCCAGGCCGGCGATGTGTGTCTTGCGGTGGGACTCGCCGCGGCGCTGCTCGCGGTGGCCACCGGCTACACGGACTTCTCCGACACGTTCGGAAACGAGCGGCGCGTGGCTCTCACGCACGGTCTCGTGATGACGGTGGTCTTCGTTGTGGACATCGTCTCCATGGCGCTTCGCTGGTGGGCCGGATCGTCGGCGCATCCTCTGGCCGTCGGTCTGTCGACGGCCGGGTATGCCCTCGTCATCCTCGGCGGCTATCTCGGCGGGCACCTCGTTTTTGGAATCGGCACGATGGTCAACCGCAACGCTTTTGCGGAAGGGCCTGAGGACTTCGTCGCCGTCGGACCGCCCGGCGCCTTCGAGGAGGGGAAGCTCACCCGCGTCGACGCGGCCGGCATGCCGGTGATCGTCGTGCGGCGGTCCGGCCTCCTTTACGCTATCGCCGCGACCTGCTCCCACGCCGGCGGACCGCTCGACGAGGGGGAGTTGAACGGCGACGTGGTCACGTGCCCCTGGCACGGGTCGCGCTTCTGCGTGAGGAACGGTCACGTGATGGGTGGCCCGGCGACATTCCGGCAGCCGGCCTTCGTGGTCCGGGAGATCGACGGCCGGGTCGAGGTGAAGCCGGAGGCGCCGCTGCACTGAGCGCGCGGCAAGGAGTCAGGCGGGCGACGTCTGCGGCGTGCCGCCCGGTCCTGGCTCGGGCGGCATGACGAACGCGACCTCCAGGGCATCGGCGAGCTTGCGCAGGCGCGTGTAGAAGCCCGCCGTGTGAGGAGAGCGGGGGAGACGCAGACCTGCGAAGTCGTAGTGATGCACCCACTCGTGCAGGAGCGTGTTGAGGAAGACCTTCGGGCTGATCACCTGCTGGCGGACCGCGGTGCGGTGGTAGATGCGGATCCGAGCCGTCGCAACCTCGCGCTCCGCAAAGGTGCACCGGTAGTACCCGTACGTCTTCATGAGCAGCCGCTGCCCGTCATGGGCGTGGACCTGGGCTCGATTCGCCACCACGAGGTCGCACGGCACGAGCTTCGCCAGCGCGCCGAGCTCGTCGATGAGGAGCTGACCCAGCCGGCGCCGCTCCAGGTGATCGTCCGAGGCGTCGAGGATGCCTAGGGCGAGGCCGCGTGCGACCGGGCTCGGCGCCACGGGCAGCCCGACCTCCGCCTGGCTGCGCCGGTACGTGGCGTCGGGACGTCGAGCGAACATCTGCTCGTGAGTATACGAGCGGCCTGGCCCTCGGAGACCCTGGACGGCCGCTGCGACCCCAATGGTGCCGCGCCACCGTGACCGCCCATAGAATCGCCCGTGCCGGGCTGGCGAAATGGTAGACGCGGCGGTCTTAAAAACCGCTGGGGGGAGACCCCCGTCCGGGTTCGATTCCCGGGCTCGGTACGGCCGAAGTGGCTCCAGATTCACCGCTGGATAAGCCGGGATTTGCGGGTATATCGAGACGCTCGTCGAAGCGATTCGCGTCACCGATCTCGAGCCGTGGGCCAGGCGTCCTGAAGGCTGCCCCGCCTATGCGCCCGGCGTGCGCGTCATGGTCATCTCGGGTGGAGTGACCAGCGTCTGATAGACGACGCAGAAACGCCGGGTCTGCGCGATCACCTCCTCGAGGGTCGCCGGGTCCGCGTCACTCTCGATGTCGAACAGGACGCGGACGGCGGTGAAGCCGACAGGAGCATCGCGCGCGACGCCCATGGTGCCGCGGAAGTCGAGGTCGCCTTCCGCGCGCACCCACCCGGACACGGTGATGTCGCGGTTGGTTGCGACCGACACCAGGGTCACCCCGGCGCATGCCACGAGCGCCTGCAGGAGCATGTCGCCGGAACAGGCGAGCGTGCCACTTCCCCCACTGAACTCGTGCAGACCGGCTTCGACGAGTGCCCGACCCGTCTGCACCGAGCAGGAGACGGCCTCGGTTCCGAGCCTCCCCTCCGCATGGAGCGTGATGAGGGCAGAGGCCGGCGCGGCGCGGTACCGTGCCTTGAGCGGCGTCTGTATCGATCGAAGCTGCTCACTGTCCAAAGTCGCCACTCCTCATGCGGCTGGAACCCCGCACCCCTCGCGGATCGTATGCCGAGACCGGGCATGGCGACACGGTGGGAGCCGTCACTCGGGGACCAGCCCCTCGCCATCCGAGCGTTTTGGCGCGATCTGCGGCGGGCGCATCGGCCGGTGCGCTGGATTCTCGCACCGCCGGATGCTTTCATTGAGCACTGCGGCGACGCGGCTCGAAGGCATCGTGAGGAGGACATGACGATGGAGATCGAAGGGGAGGTGACGGTCGACACGCTCAAGGCGTTTCTGGACGCCTTCAACCGGCACGACCTCGACGAGATCATGACCTTCTTCACCGATGACGCAGTGTTCGACTTTCCTCGAGGATCACAGCCGTGGGGAACGCGGGCACAGGGGCGGAACGAAGTTCGACGGCTGCTCGCGTCCCGCTTCGAAGGACTGCCCGACGTGCATTACGGCGATGACCGCCACTTCGTGACCCAGGATCGCGGCGTCTCCGAGTGGCTGCTCACCGGCACCACCCCGGCCGGGATCCATGTCCGGGTTCGTGGGTGCGACCTCTTCGAGTTCGTGGACGGTCGGATCAGTCGCAAGGACTCGTACTGGAAGATCGTCGAGTAGCGCCGGCCGGCCCGGCGCGGACCGCCGCCGCCCAGATGCCGGTGCCTGACGACGAACCACACCGCGACGATCAGAACGACGTCCTGACGTCCGGTTCTCGGATTCGATAGGCTATGTCCCACTCGGGCGGGGTCGTGGGAGCAAGGGGAGGGCCGCATGTTCGGACGGCGCCGGAGGGACAAGGCGAGCGACATCTTCAGGAGGCGTCCGGTCGTCTTCGCGACGCAGGCGTCGTTCGCCGAGGCGTTCCCGTCTGTGGAGCGCGCGGAGATCGAGGTCGAAGAGGCCGGGGCTGGGCTGCCCGTGACCCGTCGATTCTCCGAGGTGGACGCGCGCGAGTTCGTGGACTGCTCGAACCCGGCGTGTTACGGGGGCGGCGTCTCCGTCGGTGCGGTCCTGCGGGCGATGATCGTCGACGCGTCGACGGAGGTCACCCACCGCGAGATGTGCCGCGGCTACGAGGGGTCGCACCGCCGGCGCGTCGCCGACTGCCGTCACGTGTTCACCGTCCACGCGGCTCTCGAGTACCGTGCGGAGCTCGCCGCTGACTCCATCGACCTCGTCGGCGTTCGCCCGATTCGATGGCGAGGATCGAGCCGGGCGACGATGGCGTACCTGGCATCGCGCAACTGCTGACGCCGCCAAGCGATCGATTCAGGCGGCGGGCGCTGCGTCAGTTGACGATCCGAAGGCCGCGACGCATCCCGACGTAGGCGAGCCCGAGGCCGGCGGCACCGAGCACTCCGAGATACACGATGCTGCCCGTCAGCGGCATCGAGACATACGGCGAGCCGAATGCATCGAACACCGAGGGGCGGGCGGTCCAGCTTGGCCACGAGAGCAGCCCCGCGATCGTCGTCAGGAGGAAGCAGGCGACCAGTAGGGCGCCGGTCACCCCTGTTGCCGCGCCACTCCGGAAGATGATGGTGGCGAGCATGCCCACCCCCCCGATCGCGAAGCTCAACAGGAGGATGTCGGCGAATGCCCGTGCCAGGCCGCCGGCATCCACGGTGTACCCGCCGATGACCGTCCCGATGAAGGTGCCGAGCACGACCGCCGCGCCGATGAGCGCAGCCAGGACGAGCAGGGAAACCATGCGCTCGAAGAGCAGCCGCCACATGGAGACCGACTGCGTGAGCACCACGTCGTTGCGGTGCTGCACCGCGTCGCCGACCCACCTCGCCACCTGGGCGACCATGCACCCGGCGACGAGCAGCGCCGTGAAGGAAAGGAAGAAGGACACGTATTGGTTGGGCGTGAGCAGCCCACCGTGCTTCTCGAGGAACTTCTCGAGCTCACCACCGCCGTTGGTGACGAGCCGGATCGCCGTCGGCACGACGGCGGCCTCGGCGGCGGTGAAGAAGCCGATGCCCACAAACCATGAGACGATCCCGATCGGCTGCTCGGCGATCCAGTTGAGCCATAGGGACCGGCGCCAGAGGAGGCTGGGTCGGAACGTGTAGTCGGCACGCCGGGTCCGGGTGATGTGCGGCAGGATCACGCCACCGATGTCGCGCCGGAGATAGAGCCACCAGGCGGCCCAGATGGCGATGACGGCCGTGCCGGCGAGGATGACCATCGACGGCACGTCGAACGATACCCCCGCGACCAGCGTGCGAGCGTTGATGTAGTAGTAGAAGGGCGACAGGTAGCGGATGAACGTCAGCGCGCCGAGCTGGTCGGCCATGTTCGCGACAAAGAATGCGGCGATGAGGTAGCCGCACGCGAGACCGGCCGCCATGCGCGCCGTCGGGAAGAACTGTGACGCCAGCAGTCCCAGGGCGAAGCTGAACAGGGCGACGAATCCGACGGCGACGCACTGACCGAGGGCGGGCAGGACGAACTGCACCCCCGAGAGCGCGCCGCTGATCACCGTGTACACGAAGAGCAGGCCGACGATCCCGCCGAGCGCGACGACAAACGCCACGACGCGGTCGCGCCAGATCTCGGTGCGTGTCCGGCACGCCGCGTACCAGAGATCGTAGAGACCCTTAACCTCGGAGCCGCGGATGATCTGGGATCCCTGAATCGCCGCGTAGATCCCCACCAGCAACGCGATGTCCGGAAAGATCTTGTAGCTCAGGTAGCCGCCCACGGTGTCGAGCCGGTCCACCGGCCCGGTGAGGAACGCGAAGCTCTTTGCGAACGGCGTCGCCTCGATGGCCAGCTCCTGCATGCCCCCGCTGATCGCCTTTGCGGCGGCGACGTATGCCGGCCCGAGACCGGCGACGGCTACGCCGAAGCCCATGCCCAGCGCCAGCATGCCGAGCCGGTGGCTTCGGATCGCCCAGGGAATCAGGCTATGACTGCGCTTGCTGTCCATATTGGGAGAGGAAGACCTCCTCCAGGCTCATCTCGGATGAATCGAGGCTCACGACCCCGACCGGTACGAGTTCCTTCAGCAGCGGCTCCATCGACCCGGTGAAGGTGCACTGCATGTGATGGTCGGCGACGATCAGGTCGGCCACGCCCGGCACCCGGGACAGGCGGCCGGCATCGATCTGCCCTTCCAGGGTCGCGTCGATCCGGCGGACGTGGCTGATGCGCAGTTCCTCCATGCTGCCCACCTGACGCAGCGTCCCGTCATGCACGACGCCGATCCGATCGCAGATCTCCTGGACCTCGGGGAGCACGTGTGACGAGAGGAAGATCGTCGCGCCGCGATCGCGTGACTCCTTCACGAGATCCCGGAACCCCTGCTGCATCAGGGGATCCAGGCCGGTCGTGGGCTCGTCGAGGAACAGGACCTGTGGGTTGTGCATGAACGCCTGGATCAGCCACACCTTCTGCTTGTTGCCGTGCGAATAGGTGCGGTACTTGCGATGGAGGTCGAGGTCGAACAGCTTCGCGAGGTCGGTGACTCGCTTGGGATCGACACCCCCCCGAAGATGCGCCAGCAGGTCGAGGATGCGTTCGCCGGTGTGGTTCGGGTACTCGGGAGCCTCTCCGGGCATGTATCCGGTGACCCTGCGGATCTTCACCCCATCGCGCTGTGTGTCCATCCCGAGGATGCGCGCGCCGCCGCGATCGGGCCGGATCAGGTCCATCAGCAGGCGGAGCGTGGTCGTCTTCCCCGCGCCGTTCGGACCGATGAACCCGAACGCCTCTCCCTGACGCACCTCGAGATCGAGGTCGAAGATGCCGCGATGCTGGCCGTAGTCCTTGGTGAGACCCTGCGTCTCGATAGCGCCTGTCATGGAACAACCTCTGGAGCGGGCATCGTCATCCGAACCACCTCTGCAACATCCGAGAGTCCAGCGCCAGGGACCCGGAAGGAGCCCCGAGGATGCGCTCGTACGCCTCCGTGTACGCCGTCACGGCACGCTCGACGACGTCGAAGGTCACCGTCCCCGCCCGCCTGGCAACGAACAGCTCGGTCGCAAGCTGGTTCGCCGCCTGGATGAGCGACACAAGGACGCGTGCGGTCTCGTCGGGCGAGCCGGCGGAGAGCACCCCCTCGGCGATGCCCTGCCGGATGATCGCGGCGAACCACGGCGTGACGTCGACGACGAGGCGCTCTCGGAACTTCTCCCGAACGAGCGCATTGTCGTCGGACAGCCAGACCTCGGCGATGCCGAGCACGAGGTCGCGGCGCTCGTCCTTCCACCCGGCGATGCCGGCAAAGAACTGCTGCAGCTTGGCGACCGCCGAGAGGTGAGGATCGGTCACGATCGGCTCGATCGCCGCCATGGCCGCGTCGGACATCCGGGCGACGACCGCCTGGAGCAGGTCCTGCTTCGAGTCGAAGTAGTGGTAGAAGCCGCCGCGGGACGCGCCGGCCCGGTCGAGCACGTCCTGAATCGTCATCTGCTCGTAGGCCTTGGTCTGGATGAGCCGCTCGGCCACGTCGATGAAGGCCTCGCGCCGGACCTCGAGGGCCGTGGGGTTCACCGTTCGGGGCATCGTGCTCTGCTCATTCTCAGACCGACTGTCGGTCTGAGAATAACAGGCCCCGGTTGACAGCGGGGTGCGCCGTTGGTCACGAACATCGAAGGACCTTCGGTCCGAAGTATTCAGCGGGCCGCCGGAGCATCCCGTCGGCGTCCCCGCCTTCAGACTTCACGACCCGCAGATGACGAATGATCCTGGCGCGCTGGTCGACGTGCTCTCCCGAGCGGGATTCGTGGCCCCTGAGGAGGAGGCCGCGGAGCTCCTGGGGTTTGCGATGGGCGACCCTGCGCGGCTCGCTGCAGCGCTCGAGCGCAGGCTCACCGGCGAGCCGCTCGCGTGGATCACAGGCCACGTCACCTTCTGCGGCGTCGACATCCTCATCGATCCTCAGGTCTACGTTCCTCGGTGGCAGACCGAGGCATTGACGCTTCGGGCGATCGAGCGCCTTCCTGCCGGCGGCCTGGCGGTCGATCTGTGCACGGGGTCGGGGGCGATCGCGAAAGTACTGCGCGAATCCCGCCGGCGCGCTCGGATATGCGCGACCGACATCGACGCGTGCGCCCTTGCCTGCGCGCGCAGAAACGGCGTCGACGTGTACGCCGGAGACCTCTTCGCCCCGCTCCCTGAGACCCTGCGGGGGAACGTCGACGTCGTGGTCGGGGTCGTGCCCTACGTGCCCACCGCAGAGCTGCCCTTCCTGCAGCGCGACACCTTCACCTTCGAGCCGGCGCTCTTCTATGACGGGGGGGCGGATGGTCTGAATGTGGTCCGTCGCGCCCTCGAGGAGGGCACGCGGTTCCTGCGTCGTGGCGGCGCGATGCTCCTCGAGGTCGGGGGAGACCAGGCCGAGGCACTCACGGATCCACTTGCCCGCCTCGGCTACACCGACGTGCGCGTCCTCGTCGACGAGGAGGGGGATACGCGCGGTGTCGAGACCACCTTCGCCGGCTGATCTGTCCATGGGTCGAGCCTCACGGCCGTGAGCACCCGGCTCCGTGCGCTCATCCTGGTCTGCGGCGTCATCGGCGCCGTGGTGGCTTTCATCGCCGCGCCGAACTCTTCAGGCGACGCGGCCGCGCACACCTGGTCGCCGTTTGTCCTGGTCGCCGGCCTGCTGCTCATCGGGGCCATCGCCAACCAGGACGGTATGTTCGAGCGCGCCGCCCGCGTGCTCGGGCGGACTCCCGGCGGCGGGCTGCCGCTCTATGCGGGGTCGATGGTGCTGGTGGCGATCGTCACCGTGCTCCTCAACCTCGACACGAGCGTCGCCTTCCTCACCCCGGTGCTCATCCATGTCGCCAGGTCTCGGGGCGTCGACGAGCTGCGCTTCCTCTACGGCTGCGTCTTCATGTCGAACGCCGCCTCGCTGCTTCTGCCCGGAAGCAATCTCACCAACCTCCTCATCCTCTCCGACGAGCACGCCACGGGCTCGGCATTCCTCGCCGGGATGATCGCCCCGTGGGCGGCGGCCGTCGCGGTCACGGCGGTCGTCGTGGCGCTCGCCTTTCGTGGCCGAGCAGCACCCGCCGCGCCGGCACCGTCCGATCCCGACTCGAGCGGCCTGCTCGGCGGGGTCGGGGTGCTTGCCGCTGTGGTGCTGATCCTTCTGCTCCGGGATCCGGCGATCCCGGTGGCGGCCGTCGGCGTCCTGCTGAACCTCGTGCGGGTCATCCAGCGCCGGCTCGGGGCGCGGAGCCTCCAGGCGGTCGATATCCCCAGCCTCGCGGGCGTGTTCCTCGTCGCGGTCGCCCTGGGGACGGCGGCACGGGTCTGGTCCTTTCCCGGGCACGTCATGAGCACCGCCGGGAGCGTCACGACGGCGGCGATCGGCGCCGTGACCTCGGTCCTCGTGAACAACCTGCCGGCTGCGGTCCTGCTCGGGTCGCGGATGCCCGCGCACCCGCGCAGCCTGCTCTTCGGGCTGAACATCGGACCCAACCTGGCGGTCACGGGCTCGCTCTCCGCCCTCATCTGGTGGGCGGCGGCGCGGTCTGCCGGAGCGCACCCGTCAGCATTGCGCTATTCGGCGGTGGGCGTCGTCCTGGTCCCGCTGACGCTGGCCGCGGCCCTCGCAGCCGGGCATCTGCTCTGAACCGCGCCAGGTTCGCCGCCCGTGAAGGCGCCTCAGGCGACCGGCTGGGCTGCGAGGCTGGCGACCGCCTCCTCGACGACTCCGACAGCGCGGTCGAGATCCGCTTCACCGATCACGAGCGGCGGCTGGATGCGGACGACGTTGCCGAACGTTCCACCGACACCGATGAGCACCCCGCGCTCGCGGCAGTGGCGCTTGACCGCCGCTGCCTCGGCGGCGGCCGGCTCCTTCGTGACTCGATCCCGCACCAGCTCGACGCCCATCATCAGCCCGGTCCCGCGCACGTCCCCGATCAGCTCGCATTCGACGGCGAACGAGTCCAGACGCCGCTTCACCATGCTCCCGAGCCGCGCCGCACGCTCCGGGAGGTGCTCGTCGAGCAGCACGTCGATCGTCGCGATGCCCGCGGCACACGAGACCGGGTTGCCCCCGAACGTGCTCATGTGCTCGCCGGGCTGAAACCCGTCGGCGATGTCCTCGCGGGCGATGAACGCACCCAGAGGGAAGCCGCTCGCGATGCCCTTCGCCATGGTCATGATGTCCGGCTCGACGTCGTGCTCCTCGACGGCGAACATGTGCCCGCTGCGGCCGAAGCCGCTCTGCACCTCGTCGACGATCAGCAGGATGCCGCGCGCGTCGAGGATCGACTTCACCCGGTTCAGATAGCCGGCGGGCAGCGGGATGATGCCGCCCTCACCGATGATCGGCTCGATGATGAAGGCGGCGACGTCGTCGCTCGTCTCGTAGCGGATGGTGTCCTCGACGGCGTCGGCGCAGGCGAGCGAGCAGGACCCCGAGCACATCCGGCAGCGATATGGATTGGGCGTCGGCGCGAACGCGACCCCGGCGACCTGGGCGCCACCGCGATGCTTGCGCTGGGCATTGCCGGTCACCGCGAGTGACCCGGCGGTGCGCCCGTGGAAGGAGGCCTGCAATGCGATCACCTCCCGACGCCCGCTGAACGCGCGCGCGAGGCGCAGCGCGCCCTCGACCGCCTCGGCGCCGCTGTTGCCGAAGAAGGTCTTCTGCAGGCGCCCGGGGGTGATCGCGGCGAGGCGCTCGGCGAGATCCGCGACGACGGGGACGTGGTAGACGTACGAGCACGAATGCACGATTCGATCGATCTGCCGTTTCGCGGCCTCGGCCACCTTGGGGTGCACGTGCCCGGCGTTCACGACGCCGATCCCCGAGTACAGGTCGGTGTACTCGGTGCCGTCGGTCGCGGTCACCGTCGCCCCTCGGGCGCTCTCGACGGTGATCGGCTCGACGCCGGAGAGCGCGCTGGTGTTGACGTAGCGACGGTATTTGTCGACGGTGTTCATGGACGCGCGGCTCCTCTCAGAAGGTTGGTGGCGTGTTGACCCAGAACAGCCGGGTCGTGGCCCCTGACTGGTTCATCCAGCGATGCTGCTGTGCGCTGTGGAAGTACAGGGTGTCGCCGGTCTCGATGTGGTAGTGCTCCACGTCGTCGAGCCACACGTCGAGCTCGCCGCTGAGCACGTAGATCGCCTCCTCGCCGTCATGCGAGTAGGCGCCGCCACTCCCGCCGCCCGGCGCGACGCTGAAGATGTCGATCTCGAGCACCGCGTTGGGAAACGTCACCAGGTCCTCGATCTCCACACGGTCGAAACCGCGCAGCCGGCGCCGCTCGGCGGTACGCACCAGCTTCGGTCCGGCCGTGCCCGGCGCTACACCGCCGAAGAACTCGAGCAGCGTTCCCCCGTATGCGGAGGCGACACGCTGAAGCAGCGACACCGATGGCTCGGCAAGTCCGCGCTCGACCAGGCTCAGGTACGAGGCGGAGATGCCTGCTCGGTCCGCTGCGTGACGCAGCGAGAGGCTCCGCTTGGTTCGTGCCGCACGCAGCCGCTTGCCGACCACCGGATCCTCGGGAACCGACTCGCCGGCGATGAGCGAATGCAGTGCGGGCGGCGTGTAGCCCCTCGACAGCAGCGTGCGCACGTCGCTCAGCCGCGCGATGTCGTCGATGGTGTAGCGGCGGTGCCGGCCGTCCGCGCGCGACGGGCGGACCAGCCCACGGCGTTCCCATGCTCGCAGCGTCGAGGGACTCACGCCGACTCGGCGCGCGACCTCGCCGATGCGCATGCCGTCCACGGAGAGCCTCCTCGCCCCGGCCCGGTGCGGCGAGCATGTACGCTCACCGACCGTGCCGAACTTGTCACTGTTGCGTAGATTATGAGCATCTGGTCGCCCCCCGGTCAGCCGGACACGCGCGCCGCGCCGCTTGCCGAAAGCTATCGCGAGACACCGCTGTGGTGGGACGACGTCACGTTTCCGTCCGTGCCCGAAACGCCGCTCCCGGCGAGTGCTGACGCACTCGTCATCGGCGCGGGATTCACCGGGATCACCGCCGCCCTGCGGCTCGCCGCGCGCGGGAAGCACGTCGTCGTCGTTGACAGCGCCGGGCTGGGAGAGGGCGCCAGCGGACGCAACGCCGGCATGATCCACTCGGGGGTGCGCCGCGATGTCGGCACCCTCGAGCGCCGCCACGGCCCCGCGGGGAGAGCGCTTCACGACGCCAGCGTCGACGCGTATG
>Ga0187780_10002377_pt1 | contig 14177 bp, 15 predicted proteins | sample 1015_Q2_SP10_20__FD_132429 | JGI IMG/M metagenome (GOLD analysis project Ga0187780, IMG submission 132429) | Tropical peat soil microbial communities from peatlands in Department of Meta, Colombia - 1015_Q2_SP10_20_MG | ecosystem: Environmental > Terrestrial > Soil > Wetlands > Peat | place... | reverse complement strand
GTGGACTGATAATGGGAAGCTAATGCCGTAGGGATATCCGCCGGCGATCCCGAGAGGATGACCGCGATCTTGCCTTTGAGATCCAGTCCGGCGTAGTCGTCATAATTCCTCTCCGGAATGCGCAAGCCGTATCCCACGAATACCATGGGCGCATCGACTTCGGGCGCAAGCTGCACGCGCGTGCTAAAAAATGCGTCCTCGCCTAACGCCAACGACTCGTTCGTGCCGTTGCGGACCAGTGTCAAACTCGAGGCGGATTCATCGATCTGGCGACTGACCAGTTTCACCGCTTGATAAAAGCCATCGACGCCAGCCGGCTGCAAACCGTCCTTCTTGAGCTGCTCGACGATGTAGGCCGCAGCCCTCCGCAAGCCCGCGCTGCCAGTCTCGCGGCCTTCCATATCATCAGCCGCCAGTACTTTGACGTGGTCCCACCAGCTCTGACCATTGAAGTCGGGATTTTCTGCGTTTCTTTTGGGAGAGCTGTGAGCGACCAAAGCCACGAACAGGAAACAAAGAGCCGACAAACGTTTCGGCATTAGAAGTCCTCCCATAAAGACGCATTGTTTGCCTTGGTGTACTAGCAAGGCGAGTCGAGCCTCGAGTACGGGCAGGCGATGCCCTCGGTGGCCCGGATGAAATTAGCACGCATCCGACAAATCGGCAACGCGCACGTTCCGGTTGTGATCCACTCCGTGGATACAAAAGGATGTTCCTTCGATGGCGGGAACGCCTTACCCAACCGCACGCTGTGAGGTGGGCTCTGGTTTGACCGGAACTCGAACCTGGACGGTGGTCCCGCCCATCGGCTTGGATTGAATTAGCACGGCTCCGTTCAGCAACCGAACGCGCTCCTGCATGCTGGTGAGACCGAGACCGCGGCCATGCATGGCGGCGTTGAGGTCGAATCCCTTGCCTAAGTCGCGAACCCTGAGATGGATCTCATCGGGGGTTCCACGCAATTCGACCTCTGCGTGCCTTACACCACTGTGTTTGGCAGCGTTCTGCAGGGCTTCCTGGAGAACTCGAATGAGGCAAAGGGAAATCTCCTGAGGCAAGGGGGCGGGTACGTCGTGGCTGCTGAAGTCGATCTCTACTCTTTGGCGCTCGGCAAACTCGGCGCAGATGCTCCTCATGGTGGAAACTAAGCCCAGATATTCCAATTTGGGAGCGTGCAGGGCGTGAGACATGGTTTGGACATCGGTCGATAGGTCCACCGTCTGCTTCCGTAGCTCACTCATCTGATTCAAAGCTTTGGCTGGCAGCGCCGGAGCATCTTGTTGGATCTGATCGAATCCGACCGCTAGGAGAGCGAGCCGCTGGCCGATATCATCATGAAGTTCCCTGGCGATCCGGGCGCGCTCTTGCTCCTGGGCTTCGATCAACTTTCGGCTCATCCCGGTGAGCACAGATTCTGCTTGTTTGCGCTGTGTCACATCGAGGCACGACCCTATGTAACCCGCAAACGAGCCATCCTGATTGAATCTAGGCACTCCAATGTCGAGAATCCACCGATACTCTGCATCATGCCGCCGGAGTCGATACTCCATGCTGAATTCCTGACGACGATCAAACGACTGTGTATAGGCGTTAAGGCAGCTCGTTAAATCCTCGGGATGAACCCCATCCGCCCAGCCGTTTCCAAGCTCCTGTTCGATCGAGCGGCCGGTGAAGTCCAGCCAAGGCTTGTTGAAGTAACTGCATAGCTTATCGGTACCCGACATCCAAATCATTACGGGAGCGGTATCTGCGACTAATCGGAAGCGGGCTTCGCTTTCCTTGATGGCCTCTTCCGCCCGCTTGCGGTCGGTGATGTCGCGGGCAGCGACGACTACGTAAGGTCGGTCGAGTTGGACTAGTTTCATGCTCAATTCGACCGGAAATGTCGATCCATCTTTTCGCCGATGAACCCCCTCCCTGATGGCGAAACCGGAATGGCGCAATTCGCTTTCAATCCTCGCTCGCATCGACGGTTCGACGGTGGGATCAATGTCGAGAACCTTGAGACTCATAAGCTCGTCGCGAGCATAGCCCAACGCCCGGCAAGCTGTCTCGTTGACATCGAGAAAACCCAGCGTTTGCGGATCCACTACTTCGATCGCATCGTTCGATTGGTCCACCAGCGTTCGGAAGAGCTTTAGCGATTTCTCGGCGGTCTTGTGCGCGGTGATGTCGACCACGACGGCCACCCAACCGTCTGCGACTGTGTCGGCATCGAACGTCGGAGTATAAGCAGCCGATATCCATCTTTTCCCGATGCCTTGAAAATTCACTTCTTCCTCGTGGTTGACCTTGTTCCCCACGAGTACGCGCGCAAAATGGTGCCGCAAGGATTCAAAGGCCTCTTTGCCTAACACGTCCAGGATCGGTCGGCCCACAATTTCGTCCGATGGGCGTTGCAGCCAGTTTGCGTATCCTTGATTAGCCCACAGGTACCGGAAATCCCGGCTACAACGAGCGACCGACACCGCCATTTCTTTCGTCACCAATTCCAGATCGTCCTGCGCCCTCCTTTTTTCCGTAATGTCCTCCACCATCGCAACTACCATCGGAGGCGCGCCATTCAAGCGAGAGATGCTCAAGCGTCCCCAGATCAGCGAAGCATCGCGGCGGAAGAATCGCTTCTCAATCTGATAATGATCGATGGAACCCGCTCGCAATTGCTCAAAAAGGACCCAATCCCTGGCGGCATCTTCAGGAGGAGAAAAATCCACGCAGTGTTTCCTGCGCATTTCCTCTTCGCTGAATCCAAGCATCGAGCAAAGCGCGGGATTTACGAAGAGAGGCTGCCCCTCTAGGTTCTCCAAAGCAATCCCGATGGGACTTGCTTGGAAAGCAGCATAGAAAAGCCCGGCGGATCCCGCCGCATGTGCTTCTCTCTCATCCATAGGAGTAAGCTATATAGCACTCGTACTTTCAAACTGCAAGCATATTAGCCAATCTCTAAAAGGATGATGAAAAGTGTGTTAAGACCTTGGGTCTGACACAGTTGGGGCGCGGCCGCGAGGTGCAATCTTCTTCACCGCAAGTCAATCCATTCGATCGGGAACGTATTGTCAATGCGTGGCAAGGGAACGCCATAGGTCGGCCAGGATCTCTGTCTCGTCCTTGCCGAATTCGTTCCTAGAGTGTCGCGGTATTCTCCAGTCGCAGCCGCGGCCAGTTTGCCGAATTAGGTCGGCCGAAGCTTTCACACCCGAGCAACTCGGAGTTGTATGATGTCGATGTGGTGGGCACGCAAATCATGCGGCTCTGCCTCAACGGTGCCACCAGGGAAGGGAACTGGCGGATAGTCCGGATGCCTTGGCTGTAATCTACCCGCGTGTACTGACGCGGTAAGGTACGTAAGCCTCGATGGTCGTTCCAGAAGCGTTCTGCGCTGACATTTCACCGCGGAGGCTCCATTCGGTTGCCGCACCACACTAAGGAGATGAGATGAAGGACCTCACAGAACGCCGAGGCTTGCCCGGCCTGGCCGTGTTTGCCGCCGCTGCCGGAGCGCTAGCGGTCGGCGCATTCGCGATCGGCGCATTAGCCATCCGTCGGTTGGCGATCCATAGCATTCGAGTCGATCGCGCCGAAATCAAATCTTTGAAAGTTCGGGAACTGACCGTAACCCAGCTTCGCGCCAGCGAAGCCGTCGTCACCGAGGCGCTGAGGCTGCCTGAGAACGGTGTCGATCATAAGATTTCATAAGAAGCAACCCGACGAATCCGGGAGCGCCTATGGCGTCTTCACCGGCCAGTCGGTCTCGTCGTTCGCGCCCCATCCGTAGGCAAGGATCCGCCAGTGACCTGAGGTTTTCCCGAGGACAAACGCCCAGGATCCATGTTCCTCGAACCGTGTTCCCGGCTGTAAGCCGCGCCAAGTAGTGGGGAGCACGAAATAAACCCGATCTCCGGTACGCTCGAAATCGTGGGCCTTCCCGAAGTCACACTGCAGTTGTTTCAGCCGTTCAACATGCTTCCGATAGCCGGCATCCCAGCGTGCTGCCGCGTCTTTGCCGTCAAAGATATAGGGCGCGAAGTTTTCGACGATGACCAGGCCATCGCCTGCGAAGACCGGCGGCAAAACCGCGCCGTCCACATGTGTCATATAACGGACAAGCTCCGTAACCGGTGTCATCATGGCTTCGTCGGGGCCATCGGGGCTGTCACTCGGCGGTGATGGCAGTACCTGCGCCACCGGCAGTGAGGCGGACAGAAAGCTGAGAAGAGAGAACACTAGCAACAGCCGACGAACGATTATCATGGAAGAGCCTCGAAATTAGCAGCAGTATATCGCCCGCCGCCGGCTCACTTTTGTAGTCAATGCGGATGCCCGACTAAGTTTCCAACCAGCAGCGTCGAGACAGATGTAAGCTACGGCATGAGGTTCAGCCCGGAGACACTAGAATCTTCGAGAAGGGACACGTCATTATGCAAACCACGATTCCCCCCGGCGCCCAGGAAATCCTGTCCCGACGCCTGATCGCAAGTTTGGGCACGGAAAACGACGACGGTTCCATTCATCTTACGGCGGTCTGGTATCAGTTCGAAGGGAGCTGCTTGTATGTGGCCACCTCTTCCCGAAGTCGCAAGGCACGCAACCTGTTGGCGAGGCCGGTAGCCTCTCTGATGGTGGACATCAGAAAGCCCGGCTCGGAACGGGGTCTGGTGGCCATAGGCCGAGCCGATGTAATCGCGGGCGAAAGCGCAATGGAAATCAATGCTCGGATTCACCGACGTTATATGAGCGAGGCTGCGCTGGCCGACCCGCGAGCCGGCGGCACGATGGCCGCAATGGACGACATTACGCTCAGACTGACCCCCAAGTATTGGTATGGGTGGGATATGGCGACACTAGATGACACCCTGTTCGGCGGAGCTATGAAAACACCCGGTTATCTGCTCCCGCTGGAGTAGGCGACTGCTCCCCCACACCATTCCGAAAGGACACCGCGAGCCATTTCGCTTCTGGGACGTCCAGTCGTAAAGCGCCAATCGTTGGAGACTTCTTGCCCGGGGCGAGTTCGTTCGAAACGCCCGGCGTTGACGCCGTTGCTCGGGTCTCATCGGTCGGGTGCGAGCTTATGCTGTGACTCGGACACTGTGATACCATGACACCAGTAAGGCGTGCCCTTCAGAACCTCCAGCTGCAGAGTTTGAGTGGTGAATTTCGTCGAGGCGAAGGTTCCTTGGCTACCTCCTCAATGCGTATTCTGGTAGTAGACGATTATCAACCTTGGCGTCGTTTTGTTTGTTTGACGCTCGAGAACCATCCGGAACTGCAGGTCATCGGCGAAGTGTCGGATGGACTCGAAGCAGTTCACAAGACCCAAGAATTGCAGCCAGACCTGATCCTGCTAGACATCGGACTTCCCACGCTGAACGGTATCGAGGCGGCCCGGCGAATTTTGCAGCTTTCGCCCCAGCCCAAGGTTCTCTTCGTGAGCGAAAATCACTCTGCGGATATCGCCATAGAAGCCTTGCGGACGGGCGGAAGCGGCTATGTCGTCAAGTCGAATGCCGCCAGCGAACTGTTACCGGCCGTGAATGCGGTTCTTCAAGGCAGGCGCTTCGTCAGCCGGAACTTTGAGGGCCCTGATTTCATTGAAATTTCCTATCCGCCGGCTTCCGAACGCATTTCCATGAGGCCGTAGGACCAGCGAAGCAGCCGCCCGCCCCACTCGGGTTCGTGAACCAGGACGTGGCCTGCGGTTTGCGGCGAACGTTCCCACCTAATTTCCACGCTGTATGGTCTCCATCCGCATCCGTTTCCACTCCCGGCCTAGTTCCTACTCAACCTGCGGGGATGAGGTCCTGCCGCGAAAGCGAACGATCCTCGGAGGCTGCGATGCGCAGCGTCCTCTTCGCTTGCTCCCGCCGGGGAACACGAACCTGATTGCCCCCGCGCAATGAACGAAACCGTTCCCATGTGCAATGCTAATTAGTTCAGGGTTCAGCACCGCCAGTCAGTGGTTTCGGGCTCGAACTTTGATTGGCGGAGGCTAGATGGAAAGATTAGTTCGTGTGCTTGTGGTAGATGATTACGAGCCCTGGCGTCGTTTCTTCTGTTCGACGCTGCGGAAGCAACCGGAATTGGAGATCGTCGGCGAGGCCTCTGACGGATTAGAAGCAGTTCAGAGAGCCCAACAATTGCAACCCGACCTGATCCTGTTAGACATAGGACTTCCTACGCTGAGCGGAATCGAGGCCGCGCGCCGAATCCGACAGCTATCCCGCGAGTCAAAAATCCTATTCGCCAGTGATGATCGTTCTCCCTACGTCGCAAGAGAGGCCTTGAGCACAGGTGCGGTCGGTTATGTCGTCAAGTTGGATGCTGTCAGGGAATTATTGCCCGCAGTGGAAACGGTCCTTCGGGGCGAGACATTTGTCAGCGCGAGTCTGGGAGGCCAAGATTTCGCCAGCCGTATGGATGCCGAGTCCTCCAGTAGCTTCCATAGAGTGCCGGCATCGCCCGCGCGAGTCGTGACCATGCCGCGAAAAACAACGAAGACCATCGGCCGCCACGAAGCTGAATTCTATTCAGATGACTCGTCGTTCCTAGATCGCTTCGCAGAGTTGGTAGGAGGTGTTCTCGAGGCCGGAAATACAGGCATCGTGCTGGCCACCAAGTCCCACCGGGACAGCCTTTTCGCACGATTGCAGGCCCAAGGCCTGGATATCAAGGCGGCGATTGAGCAAAGAAGATATATTGCGTCGGATGCAGCTGACGCCCTCTCGCAATTCATGCTGCATGGCAGGCCGGATCCAGTTCGATTCTTGGAACTTATCAGAAATCTCATCGCGAAAGCGGCTCGGTCCCAGAAAGGAAAGATGGCCAAGGTTGCAATTTTCGGAGAATGTGGGCTTCTCTTGTGGGCGGAAGGTAACCCGGAAGCGGCGATACAAATCGAAAGACTCGCCAACCAGCTGGTTAAGGAATATGACGTAGACATTCTGTGCGGGTATTCCCTTATCGGCCTTCAGGGAAAGATGGACACCCAAATCTTCGAGCGAATCTGCGCAGAGCACTCCGCCGCTTCTTCCTCCTAAGAGTCCGATCCATTCCCCAAGCAACCTGTTTCCAGCTACTTCGGGCACGCTGCTTTTCCGTTGCAAACAACTGTGGGGTCCGGAAGCGAGGTGCATTATCGAAAGCTTCGAACATTTTTCCGGGTTATCGCGATAGGACTGTTAGATTTGCCAGTCTCTTTCGATCTTCCCGATTGCTACCGTTCACATCTCGCTCTGCGAGTCCCCGCTAGAAGTGTCAGACGTGCCTCCAACCCTGGCAGATCTCGGGTGGTTTACAATTCAAATCAGTGTCACGGCTGGGGACACAAGTTGAGCTGGATAGGTTCCATAGCGTATATGAGGGCTGACAAGAGATTGGTCGTGGTTTACCGGATACTGATCCTGGGCATTTTCTCTCTGCTCGGGTTATCCCTTTGCGCGCAGAATCTCGACGACTCGGGCGGAACGAAATCATGGACCTCGGCTAGGGAATCGCAATTCGTAGGATCGGCGAATCCCGTTAGGACGACCGAGAATCACAGCCAGAGTGGCAATCGCACGGTAGAAACCCAATCGCTGGAGCGTATGGGTGCCGACGGTCATTACGAACCGTATCTTATCGTGGAACGGGAAACCGTAAAGGTTGATTCCACCACAGTCAAGACGGTGGAACGCTCCTACGCGAGCGATCCCAATGGTGGACGTCAACTGATCGAGGTAACGGAAGGGCAAAGTCAAACCTTAGGCCAAGGCGCTGTCAGAACCGTCCGCACCACGTCCAATCCCGACACAAATGGCCGTCTGCAGGTGGTGCAAAAAGAGATTGAGGATACGAAGCAGACCAGTCCCAACGTGCAGGAGACGAAAACTTCTGTGTTCACCACGAATGGCAACGGGGGCCTGAGCGAATCGGTTCGGACCGAGCGACAAGAGACGCGGAGTCCCGATCATACTGTCCAATTCCAGGAATCGAAGCTGGTGCGCGACTCAAACAGCAATTGGCAAACAAGCGAGGTGAGGCGGGGCGTTATTAAGGATGATGACAAGCGACGCACCGAAGAAAAAACTGTTTTGCAGCCAGACTCCAACGGCAGGCTGGCAATCGTTCAACGCACGGTGAGCACAGAGATTGCGGCCGCTGAGGGCAAAAGTCAAACGACGACGGAGACCTACTCGGTCGATCTTCCGGGTGCAACCCGGGATGGGAACCTCCATCCCGTTGAGCGTGTGACTACCCTCCATCAAGCGAGCCAGAACGGCGAACGGTCCACTCTAACCCGCGTCGAGAAGCCGGATCCCGGATCGCCATCTGAGGGAATGAGGGTGACCGGCCAAGCGCTCGAAGTCGTCGTACGCGGCAGTGCTGGAGCGGTTGAGACTCGTTCCGTGCAGGCGCTCGATGGCAGCGGCAACATGAGTGTGGTGTGGGTTGATATTGGAACCTCCGACAAGCCGGCCGCGGTGCAGGTGAGCGTGTCAACCCCAGGCCAGGCAGCGTCGGCAGCGCCGACCGCAAAGGCAAGCCCGGCCAAGTAGCGACGATATTCTTCGCATTCGCTCTCCGCCAGTACAAAGGAAATGCCTCACAAGCGCGCCTGACTGTTTCCTCATCTCAGCCGCTACCGCAACGAACCTAATATCGGTCGGATAGTGCGCGAGCATACTCGCGCGGCGCTTAGACCGGCCGACAAGTAACAGTCATCCGGGAAATGTCAGGCAGACTGTGGTCCTTGCTGGTCTAGTAATTCTCCTAGTTGCGGGAACCGGAACGACTGCCTAGCATTCTGTTTGAAAGGTTCGACTCTGACGCCGGAGATGCCGGGAGAAGAATCGCTGACAAGCCGCCGAGGACTGTGAGCAGGATGCTGCTTTCGAGCCAAACACGAGTTCTTATCGCCGACGATCACGAAATATTGCTCGAACGTGTGTTGTCAGTCTTGGGGAGCTTTCAAGTCATTGGGAAGGTAAGCAATGGAAGGGACTTGGTCGACGAGGCTCTTCGGCTTAGGCCGGACGTGATCGTATCGGACATAACCATGCCGATACTTAACGGGATCGAGGCGGCCCACCAACTGCGCGAGGCTGGATCAGCCTCCAGGTTTGTGTTCTTGACGGTTCACGACCAACCTGCATTTCTACGAGCCTGCTTCGCTGAAGGAGCGCTGGGCTACGTCACCAAATCGCGGCTGGGCATGGACCTTATTCCCGCCATCAATGAAGCGCTATCCGGTCGTCCCTTCATCTCCCCTTCAATTCCACGTTGACGAGATCGAAATGTGGGTCACGAGCGAATCCAACCTAAATCGCTTGCAGGTTTGCCCCACCACATTCGGCGAGAGTCGCGCCTCGCTGCTTTCTGCTCGTCAGGCCTTCATGGCGACAATGTTCAATTCGGCCACCACACGACCCTGCTGTATGCCAAGCAAGGCGTATGGCGGGAGACAGGACTGGAATACTTACCGCGTTTCCCGATGACGAGTTGTAGCATCTTGCTTGGCCAATACCAGCGTCTGCACGAATGAGTGCAATGGCGTTAGCCGTTCGCTGAGTCGTTGTCTCAATCTTTTCTCCAATCCCTCTGCGAAAGCCGGTTTTTTCCCCTCGGGGAGCGCAGATGCCAAAGAGGGCACGAAGATCGCCCGGAAGAACCCCACGTGGCGATTTACCAGCACCTCTTTGTTTCCGTCGTGCTCGTAGTCTACCCACGCGGCATCCGTGACCACGGACAAATCACAGTGCTCAACCCTCAGGCCGCGGAACTGGCCATCCGTGAACGGCGCCAGCAGCTCGCATCTTCGCCGCGGATATGCGCCGAGGGTCATCCGCGAACGTTCCTCCGATGTAATCGTGCCGTCCCTGACCATCTCGGCGAGGGCCTCGTTGGCGTGGCTGAAAAGTGGTTCGAACCCGACCCCGCCGGCATCGTCGTTACCGGGAAGCACGACTACCAGTCGACCTCCAGGGCGCAACTCACCGGCTCGCAGCGAGAGGAAAAACATCCAGTCTTCGGCCGCCTGTCGCTCAAAGGCCGCGCGCACCTCACCCGTGCTCGCCACTGCAATGAAATGATCCGGTATTGACATCGGAATGCGGCTCAACCACACGGCTGCATACGAGGACCATCCCAGGTGCACGTGGTCCCCCGGAAACACGTTCTCGTAGAATGACCTTCCGATGGCTGAGGGATATATATGTGGATCGTTGCGGCAATATCGCTCCGGGTCCTTGTGGAGAACGTCGAAGAGAGTGTTGAAGTCGTTTGCCGCCTGATCGATGTGCACCACAAGGATCGGCCGCTCTGGACCAACTCGCGCTCTCAATTCTTTGATCGCCACGCGCATCGGAGCGAGCGAATTCTTTCCTTGCGAGGATCCATAGTCTGCGATCACAACCGGCTCGGTGCCACCCTCGAACGTCATGCCTCGGACCGTCTGTTCTAGCAATGGCAACGCCAGGTTGGCACCTCCCGCCGGAACTCTGGCATGCACATTATAGGAACCACCGCCTTCCATGACTCCGTGAGTGACGCTTGCTTGACTCGCCATATGTTCCCCGCAGTGTTTTGCTCTGGTGCCCCTTAAGGATTTCGGAACTCCGGCAGAAGGGACATTGTCGCTGCACGGACGATGCCAGCGCAAGCTGGTTTCTTCTCAATTGTCGGCTAGCGCTCCCGTAACCGTCCTCGGCGATCAGTAAGTCGTATCGCCATGGCAAGAGCAAGTTCAAATCTTCAATGTCCACTTTCCCCGACCACGATCAGCAACCATCCACTGCCACCGCGGACCGCGACATTGCGGTTGGAGGTCAACACGATCTCGCCAAGGGGTGGCATTCCCCCCGAACCTGCGACTTTCACATCACTCAGACCGTACGTGCCACAAGCTGCGCTGGAAAAGATCCAAACCGCCTGTTCGCGGTCGTAGCCCGGGCCACTAGGGCATCCAGCAGCAGGATTCGGTGTCAGCTTGATCAATACTGAACTTCCTTGCAGCCAGGTGCCGACCGCACCGGTGCGCGAAGCCACTTTGCCCCATCCCCGCCTGACCACATCTCCGCCCACCTGGCGGGTGGCCCACTGACTGGCAGGATCCTTATCCGAGTTGGCACTAATGGGAGCTTGCGCGTCGGCGACGCTGCTGGCCGACGCCACAGCCAGCAGGCCGGTCGTCAGTGGCGTCGTGTGTCCCTCCTCCTGCAGGCTATCGAATTTCACAACCAGGCTGGAGCCGGACGGTCCCGACTTGGTTACTTTCACGACGTGACCGATAATTCGCGATCGTTGGCTGATTGCTTCGCCGCCTGGCAGCGGCACTTTTTGCATGACCCTGCCCTCAATTTTCTTCCCAGGATCGTCTTTGGCGGCGTCAAGGCTCGAATTAAGCATGATGGGTATGACCGTTCCGACAGGAATCTCACGGGCGGGGATGACCCAGCCAACTAGCAGAGCAATGCCTAATATGATCCAATCCATCGATTGACCCTACGTCAATTGTCGCGTTCGGCAGGCGACCTGTCATGTGTCATATCTGCCAGTCGACCTTGCCGCTCGAAACTCCATGGGACTGATGTACAACCGCTTTGGAATGAACAGCCGGGCCGGGACTCCAACGCGCGGCGTCTGCCGTGACCGTTACTGCGTCGAGGCCTAGATCAATAGGTTTCGCGATGCGCATCTCCCTCGGTCGGTTCGAGGTTGGCGGCCTGCCTGCTGCCGAGCGCAAAAACCGGCAGCGCAAGCATCTGTAGGGCTAGGGAGAACGCGACGAGGGCTGGAATGGATCGATCGTAAAGCAAGCCCATAATCCCACTACCCGCAAACCACGCAATGCCGAACCCAGTGTCAAAAACACCGAATGCCGTGCTGCGCTTTTCCGGAGGAACTACGGCGGACAGGACGGCCTTTAGGCAGGAATCCTGGGCTCCTATCCCGACTCCCCACAGAATCATCCCTAAGAGCTCCAGCTTAATTCCACCAAGGAAGACCAAAGGTGCGAAAAAAGCCGGCACACCAAATGCCAAAAGCAAAATCTGCGGCCCCATTTTGTCGAGCAATTTTCCAAAACCCAGGGCGGTGAGCGCACCTGTGGCCATTGCCGCCGCATAGAAGGCCGGCACGAGGGCCTCAGGAACTGTTGAGGCTTTCTGAAAATGAAAGGCGATCAGTGAGAAGTCAGCGAACCCGGCGGCGATCAAACCTCCAGCAGCAAAATAAAGCCAATAGGCTTTCCTGAAGTGCCTGCTGGACAAGACTCGGCGTGACTCCGTCTCCGCTTCATCCGGCATGCGATAGTACCGCCACGCAATCACCAGCACCATCAGACACAGCAGCGCTGAAATCAGCAGTACGGCAAAGGCATGACGATAATCCCCCCGCCGGTACAAGACAAATGCAGTGATCAGCGGACCGAGCGTTGCTCCGGTCTGATCCAACGCTTCGTTTAGACCGAACACCCAACCGTGGCCGATGAATCTGCCAGCATGAGACAGCATGGCCTCGACGGAGGGGCGGCGAATGGCTCGTCCAGTTCTCTCAGCCACCACTAAGGCCGCCGCCAAAGGCCAGTTTCCGGCCAGTGCCAAGGCCGGTACTGCCAGGACGTTGATCGCATAGCCGAAAAAGGCGAAGGCCCAGTACCTGGTTGTCTTGTCGGCGAAATACCCGGATATGGACCGCAGGCCATATCCGACTAGCTCTCCGAATCCGGCTACAAATCCGATGATTGTAGCGCTCGCACCGAGCGAGCCAAGGAAAGGTCCAATGTTGGCACGGGCCCCTTCGTAGGTCATGTCGGCGAAAAAGTTGACGATCCCAATGATCAGGACGAATCGGAATGCCAGTTTTGTCAGATCGTTCTTAGCGGTGGTGTTCATCTTTGCCGCGTCGCTAAAACACGTTGCGGTGAATGAAAACAGAGCGCAACAATAATTGATGCTATCGCAAGGATTTTGCCGGTTCCTCGAAACCTGCACGTCCGGACCGATCCCTGATCCAGAGGGCGGGAACCCGGAGATGGCAATCTAACACTACCAGGCAACCCGAGTTCGGAAATCGTCGATGCCCGAACCGTCTCGTGTTTGCTGGGCCAGAATCATGCCAATGGCATGTCGGCTAAGGTGTCTTCAAGCCTAGCAACCGTGACCTCGAGCGAGGGCTCGACATGGTTCAAGTCATAAATCGTGATGATTGATGTGCGGAGGGGCACTGCAGTCGTCCAGCATTCGTCGTCTGTTCGCCTTCAGGACATCTTGACTTAAACTGTCTTATAGTTTAGCTTAAAAGACATAAACTGTCTTATAGTTTAGTTAAAGCAGAAACAGGATAGACTCTTGCTTACGCTTCCCATCGCCGTCACGCGCGCGTTGCGCAAGCTGGGACACGACATCAAGGACGCCCGGCGCCGCCGCCGGCTCCCCATGGCCATTGTGACAGAGCGTGCCGCCATCAGCGAGCCGACTCTGATCAGGATCGAGCGCGGCCACCCTAAAGTCGCGATGGCAAGCTATGCGACCGTCCTTTTTGTCATGGGCATGGTCGACCGGCTGGCCGACCTCGTCGATCCGAAGAACGACCCGGTGGGCCTGCAACTGGAAGAGGAAAACCTGCCGAAGCGCATTCGCACGGCCCGGAAGCAAAAGTTGACAATAAGATAACGTCTCTCGCACATGTATCCGTTGATGAAACCGCAGTGGCTGATATCACTAGGATTGCTGTTGCTGGTCATGGCCGGGCTGGTTGCGTTGTTCCTGACGCGTGATCTCGGTTCCGGACAGTTGGCGCAGAACTCGCCAAAAGAATCCGGTCCGCCTCTCCTCGTCGACGAAAGCCCGCTCAACACGGCGCGCGCTGTCGGAAAGCTCGCCTCCGAGAGCGACCAGCAGCGGGTTGCGGCCCAGGCTGTGCAGCTTGCCGACAACGAAGTCGATCTCGACTTTCGGGACGCCTCGCGCGACGCCGCCGATCATCCCCCGCAAGCCAAGCCGCAGTTCCGTCCACTGTTTCAACGCATGGGGGAAGTCGAAACCCAAGTCCAAACCGATCAGGCCCAGGTGGAACAACTGAAAAAGGATTTGGCGAAGGCGGCAGGCATACTCGCCGCGAGCTTGCAGGAGCAACTCGATGTAGCACAGGCGCAACTGGAACTCGATCAGGATGAGCTCAATGACGCCAAGGAAGATCTG
>Ga0187780_10002376_pt1 | contig 14181 bp, 12 predicted proteins | sample 1015_Q2_SP10_20__FD_132429 | JGI IMG/M metagenome (GOLD analysis project Ga0187780, IMG submission 132429) | Tropical peat soil microbial communities from peatlands in Department of Meta, Colombia - 1015_Q2_SP10_20_MG | ecosystem: Environmental > Terrestrial > Soil > Wetlands > Peat | place... | reverse complement strand
GTCCTCTTCGACACCCCCCCGAGCTTCGGATTCCACACCGTGAGCGCGCTCGCCGCGGCGGGCGAGGTGCTGATCCCGGTGCAGATGTCGGGGTTCGCCATCCGGGGCCTCAAGGAGGTGCTGCGCACCGTCCACCTGGTCCGCGGACGGCTCAATCCCGACCTGGCCATCCTCGGCATCATCCCCACCTTCGTGAACCTGCGCACCCGCTTCAGCCGCCAGTTGCTCGACGGTCTGTGCGAGCTCGCCAATATCCGCGTGTTCGCCACCGTCATCACGCCGACGGTGAAGCTCCAGGAGACATCGCTCGCCGGGATCCCGATCACGGCATACGCGGCCTCCTCCAAGGCCGCGGCGGCATACCGGGAGCTGGCGGGCGAGGTCCTGGGCGATGGAGCGACCGGAGATGACTGAGATCGGCGAGCGCTCGCTCAAGGGGGTCGGCGGCCCGCCGCTCGGGGGGCCGATGGCGCGATGGCTCGCGCCGACGTCGGAGTCCCGCGTGGAGCGCATCCCGATCGACGCCGTGCACGACCGGCCCTGGTGGCCGGGCAGCGACGTCGACACCGCCACCCTGACCGCGCTGCGGGCGAGCATCGCCTCGCGCGGGATCATCGAGCCGCTGCTGCTCCGGCGGCGCGGCTCCGACCGCTTCGAGGTCGTTTGCGGCTCCCGCCGCCTCCGCGCGGCCCGGGAGCTCGGCCAGACCCACGTGCCGGCGATCGTCCGCGAGCTGTCGGAGCGCGAGGCGCTCCTCGTCGCCGCGTGGACGACCGTGGAACGTCGCCAGCACACCGGGGACCGCACCGCGCTGAGCGAGCGGCTGCTCGCGGCGGGCTTCACCCAGGACGAGACCCGTGTCCTCGCGGACCAGCCCTCGGCGCCTGTGCTCCACGCGACCTTCCAGGAGGCTGCCGCTCCCGCGTTCCTCCTCCGGCCCGACCCGCTCTCGCGTCCCCGCCGCTTCGCCGCCGACGTCGCATTCGAGCTTCCTCATGCCGAGGTCCTTCCCCAGATGGCGCCCGAGGCGCTGACCGCGGCGCTCGCGGCCCTGGGCGGGGTGAGCCCGGTCGCCCTGGTGCGGTGAGCACTGTCCAGCGCCACTCCGAGGAAGAGCTCCGCCAGCAGTGGGCGTTCCTCGACGCGCTCGTCGACCGTCAGGCGGCCAGCTTGAAGGCCGGCGTCCAGGATCCCGAGGAGGAGGATCCCGCGGCCCTGACCCCGGGCGCCGATTCGCAGTACCTCGAGGAGATCTCGGTGCTCACGCATCGGGTGACATCGCTCGAGAGCGAGCGGGCGGGGCTGCTTCGCCGCCTCGATCTCGCCGAGCAGGCCCGAGTGGCCGCCGAGGACGCACGCGCGGAGGCGGAGGCCGCGCGTGTCGAGGCCGAGAGCGCCCTCGCCGCCGCCCGTCTCCGGACTCAACCTGCCCCGCCGTCGCCTCCGAAGGAAGCGGTCCCGGCGGCGGCCGCGCCGGCAGTGGCGCCGCCCCCAAAGCCGGCCGCATTGGGGAACGCGCCACGCAGACCCCGCCACCGCTCCTGGTGGCGGCGGGTCAGGGACTGACCGCGCCCGCCGGCTTCGGCCTGCGTCCTTGCGCCATCCCCACGAACTGACGCAGCGCCTCCGTCGGTGACGGGCGCGTCGCCACCTCGCGCAGCAGCATCTTGCTTTCCGCGAGCAGCTCGGCATCAGGAAGCTCGCCTCGACCCGAGGTCGCGACGACCCATCCAGGCGAGTACCAGAGCACTGTCTCGAACGCGAGCCCGCTCAGCGTCAACCCGTTGAGGAGGGACTCGGTGATCCTCGACAGCGGACGCTTGGCGTTGGTGACCACGATGCCTCGAATCCGGTCGAGGACCTGGAGCTGCTGGGCGAGCCCGACCGTCAGCGCGGCCGCGCGCAGCGACAGGATGTCGAGCGCGGTCGGGACCACGATCCGGTCACCGGCGCCCATCGGCCCGATCAGGGAGGGCTCGTGGGGATGCGTGTCCAAAAGGATGATGTCGCAATCGTCACGAACCTCGGCGAGCATCTCGTCGAGCTGCTCCTTGGTCGGCGATTCGTCGTTGAGGCTGCGGTGCGAGGCGACCGTGCGAATCCCGAGGGGATGCTCGATGAGGGCGCCGCGAAGCGTGACACGCCCGTGGAGCACGTCGGCCACCGTGACGTTTCGTTTCGCGCGCTCCAGCGCATTGCTCAAACCGCCCGTGGGATCGAGATCGATGGCGATGACGTTGAGGCCGCCGGCAGCCGCCGCCGCGCACAGCGCATAGCTGCTCGTCGTCTTACCGACACCACCTTTTAGCGACGCGATTGTGATGACTTCTGCAGGCACGCCGGTAGAATATCCGCACATGGCCACCGCGGCGCCCCATGTCAAGCTACTGCGACAGCTTGCCAGCGCCAAGGATGATTACCTGAGTGGTGCGTTCGACATCACCTGGGACGGCGCGAAAGCGACGCTGTACCTCGTGTTCGGACGGCCGAGCCACGCTGTGTTCGAGAGCGATCAAGCACAGATCGAAGGGGAAGCAGCGATCGACGCGCTGCTGGCTGAGCTGCCCAGGACATTCGTCGTGTCGGACTGGCGACGCGCGATGTCACCGCACGAAACCCTCGACATCTCCATCGACGAGCTCGCAGCTCCGTTCGTGCGCCTCGCCGGCTCGTATGCCGACGACCCGGTCACCGAGGAGGCGCCAGAGTGGTGGAGCGCCACCGACGACTCGCCCGATCTTCCGTTCGGCATCGCGGACTTCCCGCTGCTCCCCGGAGGACGCCCGCTCTGGGCCGAGACATCCCCGGAGAGCGTCCACCTCGCTGAGCGCCTCGCCGAGCTTCCGCCGTCGATCCTGACTCTCACCGGCGCCAAGCTCCGGGCCGCCGCGGTGGTGAGTGGCGGGGACATCATCGACGCCGTCTGGATCGATTCCGACGACCAGGCCCGTGGGGAATCGGCCGGCATGGCGATCCTCGGCGCCACCAAGGGCTCGCTGGCCGGCTACGCGCTCGACGACCCACGCGTCGCGGAGGCGTTGACCATGCTGTGGCGACTGCCGCTCGCCGTCAGCGGCGTGGAGCTGTCGTGGCTCGACCCGGCGTCGATGCTGGCCGCCTTCCGGGCCGACGGCCTGGACCGAGTCCTCGTGATCGACGCTCCGGTCCGCGGCATCGCGCTGTTCAGCCGCGGCGGTCTTGTCGCGGTCTACTCGGAGACGCAGCGGTCCGCCGTCGCCTCGCCGGAGCGGCTGCGTTCGCTCCTCTCGCAGGCGCGAGGACGGCTCAGCGTCATGGAGCGCAAACCACGCCCCGTCGACTCCACCGCCGTCCACGAGCCGTTGAACGCCTTCGCGTTCTTCGAGGTGGACGGGCTGGAAGGTGCAACGGCCGCCACCGCCACTGCGGCCGTCGCCACCGTGGCACCACCCGACGTCGAGCAGAGTGTGGGTCCGCCCGCCGAGGCCGTGCCACCCGCTGAGGCACCCGACGACGCAGCGCCACCGGCTCTCGAGACACCTGCCGCCGCGGTGGAGGCGCCTCCCGGGGCGGAAGCGCCTCCCGAGGCGGAAGCGCCTCCCCCGCCGCCACCCGACCTCCCCCCATCAGCGGCCGCAGACCAGCCCGAGGCCGAGCCCACCTCCGAGGTGCCGAGCCCTACGCGCAGGCCCAAGCGCACGTGGTGGCTGTTCGGGACCTCTCGCCGCGGGCGCTCCGCCGCCCCATCGGAGCATGAGCTCGAGGCTCCCGCCACGGGGCCTGCGGAAGCACCCGCCGCGACGTCCGAGGAGCAAGTGCCCGCGTCGGCAGGCTGGAGCGTCCGGCAGCGAAGCGAAAGCCCGCAGCCGCCCTGGTACCGGATCCGCGAGAGTTCCGAGGCAGCCGATGCCGGAGCCGCGGAACCTGCGCCGCCGGCCCCTGTCGAGGCGCCTGACGAGACCGTCCCAGCGGCGGGCGAAGCGGAGGCAACCCAACCCACTGCCGTCGAGGCGAGCGAGCCCACCGCGGCGACAGCCGAGGAGCCCGCGGCCGCCGAGGTGACAACCGAGGCTGAGCCCGCCGTCGCCGCTACCGCCGAGCCGGAGGCCGGCGACATGACGGCGGCGCGCGCCGACGACGCAACCCCCAGCACCGACGTCTGGGCATTCATGACCGTGGGCAGCGACCTTGCGGCACCGGACGCTGTGGAGCCCCCCGATGAGGAGCACGCCGGCGTGGCCGCCGAAGGTCACGGCGAGGAGGCGGCCGGCGTCACCGATACCGAAGCCGTCGCCGAGCCCGCGGCAGCCGGCGCCGCTGTGCCGGAGGTCCACGACCACCTCGTCGAGGCCGAGGCTGAGGCGGGGGCCACCGTAGAGGCCGAGGCTGAGCCGGAAGTGACCGGCGCCGAGCACGCCGAGGCCGGCCACCCCGAGACCGAGGCCGCAACCGAGCCTGAACCAGAGCCTGAACCGGAGGCCGAGCACGAACCGGTCGCCGCCCGCGAGCAGCCCGGCGCATCGGTCCACCCTGTCACCCTGTCCCGCAGGGTCGCCCCCTGGAGCTGGCCGCTCGCCAACCCTGTCGCGGACCATGGTGCCGCCCGTCCCGAACCGGATGAGGCTCCGGCCGAGCCGGTCGCCACGGCGGACGAGACCGATTCCATCGAGACTGAGGAACCGGCGGCCGGCGAGGCGCCGGACGCCGCCACGGAGTTCTTCTCCAGCGAGGAACCCGTCGGCTCGCAGTACGTCGACTTCGACGAGGTGAGAACCGAGCTCGTGCGGATCGGCATCGTCTGGCTCGGCGAGACCAGCGCCGCACCGGTCACCGCTCTCCTCACGCGAACGCGGCCGACGATCGACGACTTCGTCGCGACCATCGACACAATCCGCGGCCTCCATCTCGAGGGGCAGGACCCGGCATCGGTGCAGGCGATGGCTCGGGAGATGCACCAGCAGGCCGCTGAGCGGTTGTGCGGCGCATGACCCGGTGAACAGCCAGCTCGTGGCCTGGATCCAGGATCACTCGGTCCTGATCCTGGCCGGGCTTGCTGTGCTCGAGGGGATCATCTGCGCTTCATTGCTCCGGATGGCGCGCCATGCCCGTCACGAGATGAAGGCGGCCCAGGCCGCCGCGATCGAGGCAGCGCGTGCCGCGGCGCTCGCCGCGCCCGGCGCCATCGACCCCGAGGCGGTGCTGGCGCTGCTGCGCCAGGGTCACGCGCCGACGCTCGACAACGTCTACGCGATGATGCGCAAGCGCGACCGGGAGACGGCCGCAAGCGCGCCGGACACCGCGCCGGAGGACGAGCCCGATCAGGTCGACAAGAGCCGCGGACCGCGGAATCCCGCGAATGGGACCGGGCTCACGAGCTCCCAGGTCGAGGAGCGTCTCCGCCGGTACGGGAGCTGAGCCGGACCTACCTGGGGAACCGCCTCCGCTCGAGGTTGCGCGGCCGCCCTCTCCCGCAGGCCTCCGCGGCGGCCAGAAACGTCATCTCGACGGCGTCCTCGCGAAGCTTCGCGATCGCCTCCTCGGTGCGGTGCAGCACCGCAACGCTGTTCCGGATCGTCCAGCCCGAGCTTCCCGACACGGTGCGCGGGAGCAGCGATTCGCCGGGTGCGCGGACCGACCAGGTTCGCGGCGACGGTGCCGCGGACGGCGAGCGCACCGGGACCGGCGCGGCCGGGACTCGTGTGGTCTCTCTTCCGGAGTGGTTGCGCTGGACCTCGACGAACGTCTCGTCGACCGCGGGCAGGGCCGGCCAGATGCTCTCCGTGGCCTGAGCACGGGGCGCCGGGGATGCCGCGGCGAGCGCGAAGAGGGCGGCTGCGAGATCCTCGCCGGAGTCGAACGCGCTCCCCTCGCCGAACCACTCCTCCTGCGACCCGGAGGGCTCGTCGACGCTCGCGACCATCTCCGTACTCATCACAGCGTCCCTGATCGTACCCGGCCGGGTTAACGACTCGTGGATGTCTCGAACGCTGCCGGAATCGAACATGTATCGAACCGGTTGCCGAGGAAAGATCGCCACACGGGTTTGCCCACAATCGGCTCGGAGACCAGCCCTGACCGAAATCGAAGGAGCACCCCCACGTGAGCATGGCAGCCGTCCCACAGAAGCTCGACAGCCGGTACATGGAGGCACTCGGCCCACTGCGCCCGCTTGTCGATGACGACAGCCTGACCGAGATCATGGTCAACGGGCCCGAGATGGTCTACGTGGAGCGCAAGGGCAAGATCCTGCTCACCGACATCCGCTTCGACGACGACGCGCACCTGATGCGGGTGATCGAGACGATCGGCGCCGCGGTCGGCCGGCGCATCGACACGCGCACGCCGCTCATGGACGCGCGCCTTCTGGACGGATCGCGCGTCAATGCGGCCATCCCGCCCGTCGCGCTCGACGGTCCCATCCTCACCATTCGAAAATTCAGCAAGGACCCGTACCAGGTCTCCGACCTGATCGGGTTCGGGACGTTGACCCAGGAGGCCGCATCCTTCGTCCAGGCATGCGTGCTCGCCCGGGCGAACATTCTTGTGTCCGGAGGCACCGGCACCGGGAAGACGACGCTCCTCAACGTGTGCTCCGGGTTCATCCCCATCGACGAGCGCATCGTCACGATCGAGGACGCCGCAGAGCTGCAGCTCCACCAGGAGCACGTCTGCCGCCTCGAGGCGCGCCCACCCGACGTCAACGGCGAGGGCCGTATCGCGATTCGCGAGCTGGTCATCAATGCCCTGCGTATGCGCCCCGACCGCATCGTCGTCGGTGAGTGCCGTGGTGGCGAGGCGCTGGACATGCTCCAGGCGATGAACACCGGCCACGACGGCTCGCTGACCACCATCCACGCGAACAGCCCGCGCGAGACGCTTTCGAGGCTCGAGACTCTCGTCCTCATGGCCGGGCTCGACCTGCCCCTCAAGGCGATCCGGCAGCAGATCGCCGGCGCCATCAACCTCATCATCCAGCTGGGACGTCTCAAGGACGGCTCGCGCAAGGTTGTCTCGATCACCGAGGTCATCGGGATGGAGGGCGAGATGATCACCGTCCAGGAGATCTTCAAGTTCGAATCCCGCGGCGCGGACGCGTCGACCGGAAAGATCATCGGCGACTTCGAGCCGACCGGCATCCGGCCGCGCATCATCGACCGGCTGTTCGACATGGGCATCCCGCTGCCTCCGCGCATCGCGCAGCTCTTCCCGGACCGGCGGCAGGTGGGCGTCGCCGGCGAGAAGAACGGCCACCTCAGCGGGGTCGCGTAACACCGCTCTCCCTCCCTACTCGTCGACGACCTCGGTGAGCGATGCTCACCGGGGTCGTCGCTATTTAATCGAGAGGACTGCTGATGCGCACCGTGACCTATTCGTTCGGCGTCTCGCTCGACGGCTACATCGCCGGGCCGGACGGGACCTTCGACTGGGCGGCGCCCGACGCGGAACTCTTCCGCTTCGTCACCGACCAGATACGCCAGGTCGGCGTCCACCTTCTCGGACGCCGGCTGTACGAGACGATGCTGTACTGGGAGACCGCTGACCAGGATCCCTCGCTCGACGCCTCGATGCTCGAGTGGGCGGCCCTCTGGAAGGCGCTCCCCAAGGTGGTCTTCTCCACCACGCTGCAGGTGGTGCAGGGCAATGCGCGCCTGGCCTCGGGTGGCCTGGCGGAGGAGATCGAGCGGTTACGAGCTGAGCCGGAGGACGGCGATATCGCGATCGGCGGCGCAACGCTCGCCGCCGAAGCAGTCGCGTCGGGGCTGATCGACGAGTACCGGCCTCGGGTCTACCCGGTGCTGGTCGGCGGTGGGACCGACTACTTCCCCCGAGGCGCGCAGCAGGTGGGTCTCGAGCTCGTCGAGAGTCGAACCTTCAGCTCGAGCGTCGTCTACCTGCGCTACCGCGTGGCGCGCTGACCGGCCCGTCCACCGAGCCGAGGCTGAGGTTACGCGCTGCTGCCCACGCGCTCCATCACGTGGATGGGCTCGGGCTCGAAGATCTCCTTGGGCACGTCCTCACCGGAGGTCGTGAGGTGCTCGAGGAACGAGGGCAGGACGCCCGTCGGCATGAACGAGCCGACCACCTTGCCGTCCTCGTCGATGCCCACCTGCTTGTAGACGAAGAGGTCCTGCAGCTTCACGTTGTTCTCGTCGCAGCCGAGGACCTCGGTGATGCTGACGATCTTGCGCGTTCCGTCGCGCAGGCGCGACTGCTGCACCACGACGTCGACCGCGGACCCGATCTGCTCGCGGATCGCGCGTGAGGGCAGCTCCGCGCCAGCCATGAGCACCATGGTCTCGAGACGGCTGATGCAGTCGTGCGCGTTGTTGGCGTGCAGGGTGGTCAGCGACCCGTCGTGACCGGTGTTCATCGCCTGGAGCATGTCCAGCGCCTCACCGCCACGGCACTCACCGACCACGATGCGATCCGGACGCATGCGCAGTGAGTTGATCACGAGGTCCCGGATCGCGACCCGCCCTCGTCCCTCAACGTTCGCGGGACGGGTCTCGAGGGTCACCACATGGTCCTGGCGCAGCTGCAGCTCCGCGGCGTCCTCGATCGTGACGATGCGCTCGTCCTCAGGGATGAAGCTGCTCAGGATGTTGAGCGTGGTGGTCTTTCCGGAACCCGTGCCCCCGCTCACCACGACGTTGAGGCGCGCGCGCACACAGGATCGAAGGAATCGAACCATGTCCTCGGTGATCGATCCGAAGCGGACCAGATCATCGATCGTGAGCGCCTCCTTGCCGAACTTCCGGATGGTCATCGCGGGTCCGCGCAGCGAGAGCGGAGGAATGATCACGTTGACGCGGGACCCGTCCTTGAGGCGCGCGTCCACCATCGGCGACGACTCGTCGACACGCCTGCCGATGCTGCTGACGATGCGGTCGATCACCTGCATCAGCTGCTCGTTGCTCTCGAACACCACGGGACTGAGCGTGATCTTCCCGTGCTGCTCGACATAGATCTGCTTGTGGTTGTTGATCATGATTTCGGTCACTTCCTCGTTGGCGAGCAGCTCCTCGAGCGGCCCGAGACCGAGGACGTCGTTGATCAGGATCTCGACGAGCCGCTGCCGGTCCGGCCGGCTCATCGTCATGTTCTGCTCGCTGATGACCTCGTTGAGCAGCTCTGAGATGCGCTGCCGCACCACCTCGGGTGGTACCGAGTCGGTGGCCTGAGCGAGCTCCTCGACGAGGCGCTGATGCACCTTGCTCCTCAGCGCGACGTGCGTGTTCACGTGCCCGCCGATCTTCCCCATCCCGGGACGGTTGAGCCCGCCGGCACGGTTCAGCAGCGACGCTTGGCGCTGAGGCTCAGGGGCAGGCGCCGGCGTGGCGGCGCGCTCCGCCTCGCGAGGGGCTGCCGGCGCCGGAGCGGCCGGGGACGGCGAGGATGCGGCCGGGGAGGCCGGCCGGTTCTGCCACGGGGGCGCGGCGGGCCGGTCTGGGCCGTCGTCAGCGGGACGGTTCGGCGCGGGAGCGGGGGTGGTCGCGGGTGCTGGGGTCGCAGCGGGAATGGGGCTCCCGTCTGCCCTGCGCTGAACTCGGTCGAGCAGCGACATTTCGGCTCACATCACCTCGTGTGATCGTGTTCAGGTTCGGCCCGAAGGCTCGCTCCAAGCATCCCCGGGATGGAGGCGCAGCGGTGCAACGATCCTGTCGAAGCAGCGTCCCAGGGGCTCGCAGGGGATTAGATAGTGGCCGGTCTGACTGGCTTGGTTGTATTCGAGTGAAGGAGCGGTGCATGGGACGTCGGCCGTTGCCATCGACGTGGGAGGAGCTCGTGCGCACCGCCTCGGTGGTGCGCGCCGAGCCCGGCTGCGCCCAGGACGAGCCCCGCTGCTCCCGCATCAGGCACGTGGCTCGGCCGCTCGGCATCAGCGCCGGCCTCCTGGCCGCGGCCGCTCTGGCCGTGCTCCACGTGTCCGGCTCCACAAGCACCGCCCAGGCCAACGGCGGCCAGGACGCGACGCTGTTCGCCCTCACCAACCAGGACCGGACCAGCAACGGCGTGCACTCGCTCACGCTCAGCGGCACGCTGCAGTCGATCGGCGAGAACGCGGGATATGACTGCGACGGGATCGAGGTGGAGGGACGCTCCTACGACATGATCCGTCGCAACTACTTCGCTCACCCCATCCTCGGCTGCGGCCAGTTGGTGTTCGCGATGATGTCGGCGTTCGGCGTCCACTACCGGTCTGCCGGGGAGAACATCGGATGGGTGGCCGGCTCCGGCAGCCCGGCGAGCTACATCAACACGTCCTTCATGAACAGCCCGGACCACCGGTCCAACATCCTCGACGCCAACTACACCGAGATGGGCGTCGGATCCGACGAGAGCGCCCCCGGGGTGACCTGGACCGGCGTTTCCCCCGGTCAGCAGAACGTGTGGATGTTCAGCGAGGAGTTCGCCCAGGTCGGCGCCTCCTCCCCGCCGCGTCCGCGCCCGACCCCGCGCCCGCAACCAGCTCCCCGGAACTCTCCGGCGCCGGGAACGCCCGGGGCTGCTCCGGCGACCACCCCTGCCGCCGCGACCCCCGCGCCGAGCTCGACACCGGAGGCTCTCCCCCCCGGGACGCTCCCGCAGACCGTCGGCGCGCCGCCGATCAGCGAGTACGAGGGACTCCTCCCCAACGCCGTCGAATCCGTCCTCGAAGCATTCCTCATCTACTAGCAGAGGGCCAGCACCCTGACTCAGCTCAGCACCGTCGAACCGTCGGCGCCTGACGCCGGCGGCAACCTCGTCGTCGCCAGCGGTCTCCACAAGATCTACCGGGTCAGCCGGCCGCCTCGGGAGGCGATCCGCGACGTCTCCATCACGGTCGGGCCGGGGGACTTCGTCGCCATCATGGGGCCGAGCGGGTGCGGGAAGAGCACGCTCCTCCACATCCTCGGAGGCCTGGAGCCCCCGGACCAGGGATCGGTCGAGATCCAGGGCATCAACGTCTACGCGCTGCAGGACGAGGAGCGCTCCGCATTCCGGCGCGACCACATCGGCGTCGTCTTCCAGTTCTTCAACCTCCTCCCCACGCTCACCGCGGCCGAGAACGTGGCGCTCCCGCTGCGTCTGCGCGGTGAGGCGTCGGCGCGGCACCGGCAGAAGCTCAGCCGGCAGGCGATCAACGATCGGGTCAACGCGCTGATGACGCAGCTCAACCTTCACGGGCTCCAGGGACACGGACCCGAGGAGATCTCCGGAGGCGAGCAGCAAAGGGTGGCGCTGGCACGGGCGCTCGCGGCCGCTCCCTCGCTCCTCCTGGCGGACGAGCCCACCGGCAACCTCGACTGGACGAGCGGCCACGAGGTGATGGCGCTGCTGCGGAGGCTGTCCCGCCAGCAGCATCAGACGACGGTCCTCGTGACGCACGACGCCCGCGTCGCCGCGTACGCGGACCGCGTGCTGATCATGCGTGACGGCCAGGTCGTCGACGACGTGGCGCTGAACCATGACGGTCGCAACGCCGACGCACCGCCCGACCCCGCCCCACTCGTCACCAGGCTGGCGAAGCTCGATCTGTGAGCGGGATCTGGTTGCTGGCGGTCCGCGCCATCCGAGCGCGCCCTCTGCGCAGCGTCCTGACGGCGACGGCGGTCGCGCTCGGCATCGCCGTCGTGCTCGCCGTCCAGATCGCGATCGCGGGGCTCACCACGCAGGCCGCCGAGGCGCAGGAGCAGAGCGCTGGGGCCTCGTCGCTCGACGTGCGCGTCGATGCGGGAGCGGGGCTTACCGCGGGTGACGTCACCGCCCTGAGCGATCTTCCCGGCGTCGCCGAGGCTGTGCCGCTCCACGAGAAGCAGGTGACCGCGGGTGTCGCGGGCACCGGGTTGCAGGGCTACACGGTGACGCTCGTCGGGCTCGAGAACTCGACCGCCGCGCTGCGGACGGTCAGCGTCGTCGCCGGGCGGCTTCCACCTCCCGGCAACACGTCGGAGGTAGCCATCGACGAGGGGTTGCGCACATCGCTGACCGGCGGCGTCGGAAACCCGATCCTCCTCGGCCAGAAGATCCAGATGATCACGTCGACGGGCCCCGACGTCTTCACCGTCGTCGGGTTCACCTCAGGCACGAGCGGTGGTCCGTCCTTCACGCGGGACGCCGTCTTCATCGACGACGCTGCGATACAGGGCCCCTTCGGGCTCGGGTTGCGGACCCCTCTGGTCGCGCTGCGCTTCCAGCCGGGCGCGACCGTCGCCTCGGTGTCCCGCGGCGTCCACGCGATTCTCGGCTCCGAGGTCACAACGTACGATCCGCGCGCCGGAGCGGGGGCGCCGCTCCAGGACCTCCAGCCCCTCCTGGTGCTCGCGACCGTCCTCAGCCTCATCGTCGGCGCCGGCGTCACAGCGAACAGCTCGGCACTCGCCGCTTTCGAGCGCCATCGCGAGATCGGCCTGCTCCGAGCCGCGGGTGCCTCCTCTCGTCAGGTCTTCCGGCTCTTTGCCGCCGAGGTTATCGTCGTTGCGCTCGCCGGCGTCCCGGTCGGGATCGGGGTTGGATTCGCGCTCGGGGCGATCTTCGACAGCAGCCTCGCCCCCTCCGACCTCGCCGCACCGGCGCTGATGCCGGACGTCCTGCAGGTCGCTGCCGCGGTGATCGCCGGCCTCGGCGCAGCCATCGTCGGCGGCCTCCTCCCCGCCCTGGCGGCCGCGCGGACGCCGATCCTCGCCTCACTCCGGCCGCACCCGGGTGGCGAGCACCAGCGCCTCAACCCATTCCTCCTCGCGGCGAGCCCGGCGCTGCTCGTGGCCGCGGCCCTCTGCTTCCTCAGCACCAGCAGCGGCTGGGTGGCCGCGGGCGTGGTCGCGTTCCTGCTCGGGGTCGTCGCCGCCCTGCCGGTGATCGCGCCGGTGCTCGTCCGCGTGATCGCCGGCGCCGTGAGCCCATGGATCGCCGGCGCCGACCCGGGCGCCGCTCATCTGGCCAGGGCCCGGAACCGGACCGCGATGACGGCCGCAGGCCTCGCCGTGAGCGTGGCGACGGCCGTCGGTGTGAGCGCGCTGAGCGCCGGCGCGCTGACGGCGAGCGACAGCTGGGTCTCCCACCTCTTCGTCGGCAACGTGCTCATCAGCAGTCCCGTGACCCAGCTGGACCAGGTCGCCTCGGCGATACGGCAGAGCCCCGGCATCGCTCAGGCGACCCCGCTTCGTCTGCTTTCGGAGCCGGTCGCCGGCGCCGTCGAGGGCATCGCGGCCATCGACCCGTCTGTCTATGAATCCATGGGCGGCCTCGACGTCGTCAGCCCCGATCGCGGCACGGCGCTCTCGTCGCTCGAGGACGGCCCGAGCTTCCTGGCTCCCGCGGGGCTCGCGGACGCGACCGGTTGGAGGGTCGGGTCCCAGATCCCGGTCCAGACCCAGACCGGGACCGTCTACTTCACCATCGCCGGGGTGGTGAGCCACTCGTTTCCTGCCGGCAACGGCGGCGAGAGCCTCATCATGGCCGACGACCTCGCCCGCACCTACTTCGGCGACGTCGCGGACGGGTTCGACGACCTCATGGTCACCTCCAGCGGATCCGAGTCCTCGGTGGCCGCCACCGCGGCCAGCTACGGCATGCAGGCGGTGCCGGTGAGCGTGATCGCCGCCGACGCCCGGAACTCGCTGCAGCATTCCATCGGGCTCCTGCTCGCCGTCGCGGACATCGCGGTCCTGATCGCGATGCTCGCGGTGGTGAACACGCTGCTGGTCAACGTCCGTCAGGGCACGCGTGAGCTCGCGCTCCTGCGCGCGGTGGGACTGGGCAGCCGCAACGCGCTCCGGCGCGTGCTCACCGAGGCCGGGCTCCTCGCGGCGGCGGCAACGGTGATCGGCGTCGGCGCCGGTTGCCTCATCGCGGTGCCGATGCTTCGCGCCGGCGCCACGCCCACATTCGAGCCGGGCTTCGCCTTCCCCGTCGAGACGGTCATCGTCGTCGCCGCGGTCGTCGTGCTCGGGGCGATCGTCGCGACCATCGGTCCCGCCCGCAGAGCCGTGCGCACGTCAGTGCTCAGCGCGCTGCGACACGAGTAACGGAATGCGCCGCGCCGGCAGAGGGGGGGCGCGCACCGCGTCGACCCTCGTGCTGCTGACCATGCTCGTGAGCGGGTGCGGAACCACCGGGAGCGCGGCGCTCACCGGCGACCCGCTTCGCTACCTGATCACCATCGACCAGCTCGTCGTCTCCGACTTCACGGTGTCGGGCGCCGCCGCGCACGTGGACGCC
>Ga0187780_10002375_pt1 | contig 14185 bp, 10 predicted proteins | sample 1015_Q2_SP10_20__FD_132429 | JGI IMG/M metagenome (GOLD analysis project Ga0187780, IMG submission 132429) | Tropical peat soil microbial communities from peatlands in Department of Meta, Colombia - 1015_Q2_SP10_20_MG | ecosystem: Environmental > Terrestrial > Soil > Wetlands > Peat | place... | reverse complement strand
TCGTTGGCCAGCGAGGGATGACAGGTATATGTAGAGATCAGGACCTCGCCCTCGGTGTTCCCGGGTAGTACAGCCTCGCCGATCGACAGGCTGCCCTGGATGTGCTCGGTGTCGATCACCACCTCGTAGTCGCCCTCCGGCAGCTCTTCGCGCTGATGCTGGGAGATGCAGAAGCCCCAGCGCGGCTCGTAATAGCTGGTGATGTAGGGGATCGCCTGCGGCAGCTCGGGGAGGCTGTAGAGGTGTTCGTCCAGCTGCGCCCGCGTGAGCGTGCCCCTAAACGCCGCGGAATAGTTGAGCAGATGGAGGCTGTTCTCGCGTATGTCCAGGATGCGTTCACCCGCCGGAGTGACGACATAGGCCTCGCGCACCACCCACTCCGGCGGCACCGTCCAGTCGAACACCTCGGTGGCGCTGGCCACCTCGATGCGCTCCAGCGGCGCAACGTCGGAAAGGATCGCAAGAGTTTCGCGAACGCCCTCTCCCGTGATGCTGCGCAGAATCGGCCACAGCCGGTCGAGCAGCAGCTCGATCTCGCGTAGGTCCTCGGTCAAATCAGCTTCAGCTCCGGTGTGCGCACCGCGAACCGGCCTCTCCACTCGCGGATGAAGCTGAGTTGCTCGACGATCTCGTCCTTGAGGTTCCAGGGCAAGATCAATACGATGTCGGGGCGGTCGTCGCGAATGACTTGCGGCGAGCGGATCGGTATGCGACTGCCGGGCAGGAAGCGTCCCTGCTTGTGGGAATTCAGATCAACGGTGTACTCGAGAAAGTCGCTGCGCACACCGCAATAGTTGAGCAGCGTGTTGCCCTTCGCGGGCGCGCCGTAACCCACGATGTGGCGGCCCTGATTCTTGAGGTCGATGAGGAACTCGAGGATCCTGCGCTTGTCCGCGGCGACGTGCTCTCCAAAGCTCGTGTAGGTGTCGATTCGTTCATATCCGGCCTCGCGCTCGCGCGCGCGCAATTGCGATACGCGCTCCGTGTCCTTTCTGCCGACGTCCTCGACGTGGCAGCCGTAGACGCGTAGCGATCCGCCGTGGGTAGGCAGTTCCTCGACGTCGAAAAGGCGCAATCCGTGCGCGGCGAAGACCCTGCTGGCTGTGAGAAAAGAGAAGTATGAGAAGTGCTCGTGGTAGATGGTGTCCCACTGCTTGTCTTCGATCAGCCTCACGAGATGGGGGAACTCCATCGTGATCACTCCGTCTGGCGCCAACAGCGTCTTCATGCCGGCGACGAAGTCGTTGAGGTCTGGCACGTGTGCGAGCACGTTGTTGCCAATGATGAGGTCCGCGCGAAAGTCGGCGGCCAGCGTGCGGGCGGTATTGCTGCCGAAGAACTCGACCAGTGTCGATATCCCTCGGCGGCGGGCGACATCGGCGACATTGGCGGCAGGCTCGATGCCCAGCACCGGAATACCACGCTCTTGGAAGAACTGCAGGAGATAGCCGTCGTTGGCGGCGATCTCCACCACCCGGCTGTGCTCGTCCAAGTCGAAGCGCGCGACCGCCTGCTCGGCGTAGCGGTGGCAATGCTCGAGCCAATGCGTAGAGTACGAGGAGAAGTAGGCGTAATCGGAGAAGATCCGCTCAGGCGTCTCAAATTGCGGCAACTGCACCAGAAAGCACTGTTCGCAGACGAGCGCGCGGAGTGGGAAAAACGACTCCACCTCGCCGACACGCTCGGGTGCCAGGTACGAGTTGGCAAGCGGTGAGGAGCCCAGATCCGCGACGACGACTTCCAGCGGTGAGCCGCAGAACCGGCACGTGGTGGCCGTCATCATGGATTCAAATTAACAAGACCGAGCTTGATAATCGAGCATCCCGGCGCTATGTCTCCGACCGCTTGGTTAGTGAACAGAGACTGCTGCCATCTGGTCCATCTACAGCTCTACGAGCTGTGTTTGGAGGGCGTCATTCACGCGGCAACGCCCCGAACAACCGCGCCACCGTCGCGGCCACCCCGGGCTTTGGGGCGCCGCCATACGTGAACAGACCCTTCTGGTTCAGCCCCTCGATGAGCTTCACGCGCGGCAGCTTTTCGTGGATCGAGCCACCCTCGAACATCGGCTCCAGCGGATAGTCGCGCAGCACCCAAACCATCATCGCCGTCAGCTGCGGGTCGGCCCTGTACACGGCGATGTGCTCCGCCAGCAGTCGCGCCTGGTAGGCGTAGCTGCCGGGCGCGCCGGGCGAGTTCAGGCCGTTGGATTCGGCGCCGAACTCGCTGACCACCAGCACCTTGCCCACGAACGTGCGCTGCATTGCTGCGAGCCGTGCGCGCATCTTCGCGGCCAGCTGTGCGGGGCCGTCCTGCGGGTAGTCATACCAGCCCGAGTAGTCGGTCTCGGCGACCGCGTCCGCTTCGGAGTACAGCGCGCCGGCGTGCGCCGGCGGGTGGTCACCCCAAACGTCCACCGCGACCATCCGCGTCGGGTCGTGCTCGTGCAGCCAGCGCGCGAGTGTGCGCACATAGGCGACCTCCTGGCCGTCGCGCCCGTTCTCCGCGACCTCGTCCACAAGGTTCCACGCGAAGATCGACGGGTGCAGCTGCGCCGCGAGCACAGCCGTCTTGGCCTGCTGCTCGGCTTCGGCCAGCAGTTGCGGCGTGGTCCAGTACCAGTTGCCGGCGCCTTCAACCGGGCCGACCCCCTGCCACACCATGATCCCCGCTTCGTCCAGCCGTTCGAGCAGCGCCGGGTCCAGCGGATGCTGTGCGCGCACCACGTTCGCGTGGATCTGCCTGACCTCGGCCACGATCGCGTCCTCGTCGCCTGGCGTGAGCGCGTCGCCGTGCCCGAGCGCGTCCTCCTGGATCGACACGCCGTGCAGCTCCAGTTGTGTGCCGTTCAGGTAGAGATGGCCTCCGTGCCAAGTCAGCTGGCGCAGGCCGACGTTCGCCGCGTAGCCGCTCTCCTGGCCGACGTTCAGCGTCAGGTGGTAGAGATTGGGGTGGCTCGGGGACCACAGCGCCGGTTCGGGGACCGTCGCGGTCGTGGTCGCGGTGACTGTCTGGTCGTGGTTGATCGCGAGGCTGGGGAAATGCAGCGCGACCGTCTGCGCGCCGTGCGCGAGTGCGCCTTCGGGCGCGATCGTGCGGCTCGGGCCGTGGTTGACGACCTGAACGCTCACCTTCACGCTCGCCTGCGCGGCGCCATCCGAGCCGGGAGCGGCGGCTGACCCGGAGGCGCCGAGCAGGAGCGTCGTCTGGATGCTCGGCTGCGACAGCTCGCTTTCGCCGATTGGCCGCACGTCGACCTCACCGTCGAGTCCGCCCCAGTTGAACCACGTGCGGTGGAAGCCTTCGCGCGACTGCTGGCCGGGGTCGCGCCAGTCGATGCGCACAACCAGCGTGTGCGCGCCGGCCGCCAGCGCGCTGCGCATTTCGAACGGCAGGTAGGAGCCGTGGTGCGAGCCGAGCGCGTGGCCGTCCACCCACACGCTCGCGAGGTAGTTCGCCGACTGGAAGCTCAGCGCGTATGTGCCCGCGTGCGGGGCGTCGAAGCTCGTGCGGTACCACCCGACCGAGCCTTCGTAGTTGGCCGCGCCCGCGCGGCCGGCATAGGGTGTGGGGCTGACGACGTTCGGCACGCTCACCGTGCTGCCGCCGAAGCCGCCGAGCTGCCAGCCGAGCGAGAGCCCTCGATTCGCGGGGTCCTTGCGCAGCGTCCACTGCGTCAGCGGCGTGCGGCCGCCGGGGCCTTCGAAGATCACAGGCTGCTGAGGCGGGGCCAGCGCCTGCGTGACGTTCGCCGCGAGCGTGGCGGCGAGCGCTGCGGCGGTTAGCGCGAGCGCGAACGTGGTTGTGCGGATCGCACGGCGCATGGTTGCTTCAACAGCTGGCGGCCGCGGTAAGAGCGGCGTCGCCTGTGAGCAGCTGCTCCAGCAGCGCACGCGCGCCGGCCTTGTGCAGCGGTTCGTTGAGGTTGCCGCACTTGGGCGACTGCACGCACGACGGGCAGCCGCTCGCGCACGGGCACTCCGCGATCAGGCGCCGCGCGTCCTCGCACAGCTCCTCGAAGCGCGCGAACGCGGTGCGCGCGATGCCGATGCCGCCGGGGTGCCCGTCGTAGAGGAAGATCGTCGGCGCGCCCGTCTGCGGGTGGAAGTTCGTGGACAGGCCGCCGATGTCCCAGCGGTCGCACATCGCGATCAGCGGCAGCACCGCGATCTGCGCGTGCTCGGTCGCGTGCAGGGAGCCGAGCAGCGTGTCCAGCGGCAGCGTGCCCACCGGCAGGGCGGGGCTGACCGCGACCGTCTCGGCGCCCGCCGGGGCGGCGAGCTCGCCGAGCATGCGATCGGCGCTCGGCAGCTCGAACCACAGCGCCTGGGTGGGAAAGCTCGTGGGGGGCAGGTCGAGCGCGACGATGTCCACCTGCGCGTGATCGGACAGGCGTCTGCGCTGGTAGGCGAGCACCCTGTCGGTGACGCTGACCTCGCCGAAGGACAGGCTTACGCCGAGCGTCTCGCGGCGGTCGAGCAGGCGCACGATCTCGGTGTCCGTCTGCGTCTTGGGCTGCGTATACCAGTCGCCGTCGAACGGCGACACGAGCGCGCGACGGCGCTCGAGGTCGAGCTCGCGCACCTCATACGAGCGCCCGAGGTGCATGTACACGGCGCCCTCGTGCACGGTCGAGTGCGCGCGCGCGGCCTCGGTGAAGCCGAGCAACTCGCCCGAGGAGACGTCGACGATCGCGAAGCTGTCCGGCGAGGCCGAGCGCAGCGACACGTCCCCAGCGGGGTACCTGTCGGGGCGGCGCGGCACGTAGCTCGCGCTGATCGCCCCCTCGCGCCGGCGCAGCTGCCCAGCGCTCTGCAGCACCTCCGCGTGCGCCTCCCAGCGCGGGCCGAGCGGCTCGGCGTCGGCGCGCGAGAGCGGACCCTCGTGCGCGGCGCACAGCAGGTGCGCGCGGTAGATCAGCGGGCTTTCGTGGTCGAGGATCGCCGCCTCGACCGGCCGGTCGAGGAAGTCCTCGGGGTGGCGGCAGAAGAACTGGTCGAGCGCGTCCTCGCCCGCGACGTACACGGCCAGGCCGCGCCCGCGCCGGCCGGCACGGCCCCACATCTGGCGCAGCGAGGCGACCGTGCCGGGGAATGTGACGACGACGGCTGCATCGAGCTCGCCGATGTCGATGCCGAGCTCGAGCGCATCGGTCGTGATGACCGTGCGCAGCTCGCCGCGCACGAGTCGCTGCTCGAGCTCGTGGCGCTGCTGAGGGGTGTAGCCGGCGCGGTAGGGCGTGACCAGCTCGGCGAGCTCTGGCGCGTCGGTCTCGAGGTCCTGTTTGACCAGGCGGCTAAGTACCTCGACTCCCTTGCGCGACTTCATGAAGCAGATCGTGCGCGCGCTCTCGCGTGCCAGGCGTGCGAGCAGCTCCGCTGCCTCGGCGAGCGAGGAGCGGCGGGCGCCAAGCGCCTCGTCTGTCAGCGGCGGGTTCCACACGGCGATCCGCCGCCGCGGCGCGGGCGAGCCGTCCTCGTCGACCAGCCGCACATCCTCGAGCCCGGTCAGACGCTCGGCGAGCTCGACCGGGTTGGCGATCGTCGCGGAGGTCAGCACGAAGCGCGGCTCGGTGCCGTACGCGGCGGCGATGCGCCGCAGCCGGCGCAGCACGTTGGCCACGTGCGAGCCGAACACGCCGCGGTAGACGTGCGCCTCGTCGATCGCCACGATCGCGAGGTTCGAGAACAGGTCCGCCCACGCGGCGTGGTTGGGCAGGATGCCGACGTGCAGCATGTCCGGGTTGGTGAGCACGACGTTCGCGTGCCGCCGGATCTCGCGGCGCGCCTCGCGCGGCGTGTCGCCGTCGTAGATCGCCGGTCGCACGCGCCGCTCCAGGCCGAACGAGCACAGCGCGCGGGCCTGATCCTGGGCGAGTGCCTTCGTCGGGTACAGGTAGAGGGCACGCGCGCGCGAATCGCGGCACAGCACGTCGAGCGTGGGCAGGTTGAAGCACAGCGACTTGCCCGACGCGGTGCCGGTGGTGACGATCGTCGTGGACGCCCACGCGCTGTGCAGCGCCTGCGCCTGGTGGGAGTAGAGGCGTTCGATCCCGAGTCGCGCGAGCGCTTGCCGCACCTCGGGATGCAGCTCCACGGGCGGCTGCACGAGCCGTGCGCGTGCGGCGCGCCCGGCGCCTTCGTTGGCCTCGCGCACGAGCCGACCGTCTACGCGGCCAGCGTCCAGCAGCGCGCTCCACGGCTCGATGCTGCGTTCTACGGGCAAGGACTTCTGCGAGCGAGGGCCAAGGACTTGAGATAGTAGAGGCGATGTCGTGCGCTGCCGCTGAGCGCTGGGCCAAAGCCCGCTCCTTCCATCATTCGCTGTATCCCGCCGAGCGAGTCGCGGCCGAGCGACGCGAGAGCGTGTCCGTGTGCCTGCCCGCGCGCGAGTGCGCCGCGACCGTCGGCCAGATCGTGGATGCGTTGATGGCGCTGCGCCAGGCCGGCGCGATCGACGAGGTGGTGGTCGTCGATGCGGCCTCCGCTGACGGCACCGCTGCGGTGGCCGAGCGCGCGGGCGCGAAGGTGCTGCAGGAGGCCGAGCTGATGCCCTCGTTCGGGCCCGTGCTCGGCAAGGGCGACGCGATGTGGCGCGCGCTGTCGGCCCTGGAGGGCGAGCTGGTGTGCTTCCTGGACGCCGACACCGAGGGCTTCTCCGCGCACTTCGCGACCGGCCTGATCGGGCCGCTCGTGTGCGAGCCGGGCGCGTCCGAGGTGTCTTTCGTAAAGGCCTTCTACAGGCGGCCACTCGCGGGGGCGGGCGACGGTGGCGGAGCTGGGGGCACGGCCGACGGCGAGGGCGGGGCGCTTGCCGGCGAGGGCAGCGTCCGAGAGGGCGGCGGGAGGGTCAATCACCTGACAGCGCGACCGGCGCTCGCGCTGTTCTATCCGGAGCTCGCGGGTGTGCGCCAGCCGCTCGCGGGCGAGGTCGCCGCGCGGCGCGCGCTGCTGGAGGAGTTGCCGTTCGTGACTGGCTATGGGGTGGAGGTGGCGATGTTGATCGACGTGTGGCGCCGCCACGGGCTCGACGCGATCGCGCAGGTTGACCTCGACGAGCACCGCAACCGCCACCAGCCGCTGTCGGCGCTCGCGCCGATGGCGCAGACGGTGCTCGCGACGATCGCGCGGCGCCTGGAGCGGGAGGGACGCCTGGCGGACGTCGATGGAGCGCCGCCGGAACGTCCGCCGCTGCGGAGCGTGACGGTCGCGTGAGCGCTCCGTCGAGCGGGGCCGGACGGGTGCGCTGCCTGTACCTGGACCTCGACAGCACGCTGCTGGGCCGCGGCGCGTCGATGCTGCACGACGGCGAGGGCAACGTGACGATCGACGGCGTGCGCGCGGTGCAGGCGTGTCTGCGCGCGGGTGTAGAGGTTGTGCTGATGTCCGGTCGGCGGCGCGTGCAGGTGGCCGAGGACGCGCGCCTGCTCGGTCAGACGTCGTACATCTACGAGGCCGGCGCGTGCGTGGTGCTGGAGGAAGAGGAGCACTGGCTGACCGGCGAGCTGCAGCCGGGCGAGCTGACGATCGCCGAGCAGATCGAGTGCTCGGGCGCGCCGGCGTTGCTGCTCGAGCGCTACGCGGGACGCCTGGAGTACCACGAGCCGTGGCACGTGCAGCGCGAGGTCTCGCACCTGTTCCGCGGGCTCGTGGACGCGGTCGAGGTCGACCGGGTGCTGGTCGAACACGGCCACGGCAACCTGCGGCTGGTCGACAACGGCGTCGTCAAGCGCCGCTCGGCTGCGCTCGCGGAGCTGCCGCACGTGCGGGGCTACCACCTGGTGCCCGCGGGCGCCGCCAAGGCCGCGGCCGTCGCGCTGCACCGCCAGATGCGCGGCTACGCGCGCGGGCAGACCTTCGCGGTGGGCGACTCGCGCGAGGACCTCGCGTGCGCTGCCGAGGTTGACACGTTCTGGCTGGTTGCGAATGCGATTGAGCGTGATCCCTCGATGCGCGAGGCGATCGCGACATATGGGAACGTGCGCGTGACCGACGCCGGCCACGGGCCGGGCGTTTACGAAGCGGTCGTCAACACGCTGATGGGCGCAACCAACCGGGATGCAGCCGACCCCGGCGCCGCCTGACCCGCCTCAGATGATGCCCTCGCGCTTCTCCTCCTCGTAGAGGCGCTCGATGACGAACTCCTTGAGCAGCGTCTGATAGCCGGTGTTGCGCAGTGCGGCGAGCGCCTTCAGGCGGGTGAGCGTGAACTGATCGAAGCGTATGGCGATCGGCGAAGTGCGCCCGGGGCGGATCATGTCTTGCATCTTCAGCGCCTTCTCGCGCCTAGCGTGCTGCTCGAGGAACTCGTCGGGGTCAAGCGACAGGCCTTTGGTGGGATCGACTTCGCCGGGGCGAGCGCGCTCTTGCATGGTTCTCCGCATCCTTTCCGCCGTGCGTGCTCTATGGTATTTACCATAGAAATTCTATAGGCGTACACAAGTGCATCGGCTGTGCCGGTCGGCGTCGGATCCCGGGGGGGCGAGGACCGAGCTGGTCGGAAACATCGCCGAAGCGCGCCGGCCTCGAGTCAGCGCCCAGTGTGAGTAACAGTCGCAGACGCGCAAAGGCGTTTGTGCATCTAGCGTAGCGGGGCGCAGGTTGTCAGCCACGCAGGTCCACCACGCGCCCGGCGGCCGGGCGACCGTAGAGCCGCATGGTTGTGGATTCCGCGGATGCGAACATCCCTGGGCGCATGCAGTCCGCGGAGGTCAACGCCATGTTCTTGGACGCCCGATGAGCGCGCCGCTGCGGCTTTCGGTTGTGATCCCCGCACACAACGAGGCGAAGGGGATCGGCGAGACGGTCACGACGCTGGCGAGCACGCTGACCGCCGAGCGCATCCCGCACGAGATCCTCGTCGTTGACGACGCCAGCTCCGACGGCACCGCGGCAGTGGTGAACGAGGTCTCCGCATTAAACCCTTCCATTAGGTGCATACGCTCCCACCTGCCGCCGGGGTTCGGCCACGCGGTTCGCGCAGGCCTCGATTGCTACACCGGCGACGCCGTCGCGATCTTCATGGCCGACAGCTCGGACTCGCCCGCCGATCTGGTTCGCTACCACCGGGTACTGATGGACGGATTCGACTGCGCCTTCGGATCGCGCTTTGTCAAGGGAGGGCGGACGATCGATTATCCACTGCCCAAGCTCATCGTCAACCGCATCGTTAACCTCACCATCCGTGTGATGTTTCGTCACGGGTACGACGACACCACGAATGCCTTTAAGGCGTACCGCCGAGAGGTCATTGACACTATCCGGCCGCTGCTCTCGAATCACTTCAACCTCACCGTGGAGATGCCCTTGAAGGCCGTGACACGCGGTCACACCTTCCAAGTCGTCCCTATCACCTGGACGAACCGGCAGCAGGGTGAGTCGAAGCTGAGGCTACACGAGATGGGCAGCCGTTATGTGTTCATCGTGCTCTACGTCTTTCTGGAGCACCATCTCAGTCGCGGGGACTATCGACGGTCAGGTCTGGCAACAGCGGGGAGGCTACGGCTGCACGCGGGGGCGCGGGCGCCTAATCTGCTTGGTGGGTCGCAGCAGCAGTGGCGCCGCACGGCGCCCGCAAGTCGATTACCAGCGCGGGTGTCAGGATGAGTAGAGGCACGCGGTGGGCGCGGCGGCCGGCGGCGCGGCGGCTGGTGGGGCCGGTCGTTTCGATCGTCTCGATTGTCGCAGTCGGGTGGTGGGCGCAACATCAGCAGACGCCGCGTTGGCCCACCGGCGGCTCCGGTCTGCTGCTGCTCGCGCTCGCGGTGCTCGTCTACGCGGGCGTGACCGCGGTACGGGGGGTACGCTGGCACGCGATCCTGCGCCGCGCTGGCGTCCAGGCGAGCATGGCCGACACACAGGCACTGGTCGTGGTCGGCTACATGGGCAACACGGTGCTGCCGGCGCGCGGCGGGGAGCTGCTTCGCGTCTTCTTCATGGGCGAGCGCACAGGCTGTCGGCGGATGACGATCCTCGGCACTATCGTCGCCGAACGCTTGCTCGACATCCTGGCCCTATTGGGGATGGTGGGGCTCTTGGGGATCGTGACGGCGACTGGTGCGGGGGGCGCTCGGCTCAGTCTCACCGCCGCGATCGCGCTGCTGGTGCTGGCTCTCGCGTCGCTCGCCGGCTGGCGACTAAGCCGCACCGGGCGTTTGCGCGGCCTGAGTGCTCGCGTGGCCTCGCTTACATTAGCTAGCCGCAACTTGCTCAGCGCACAGGGCGTGGCGCTCGCACTGCTCACCGCCGTCGTGTGGATGGGCGAGGGGTGCAGCTACTGGCTGGTCGGTCGCGCGCTCGCGATCCATCTGGATTTTTTGCAGGCCTACTTCCTGGTGGTGCTCTCGAGTCTCGCCGCCATTATCCCGGCCGCGCCAGGCTACGCCGGCACCTACGATGCTGCGATCCAGTTCGGTCTTGGTGCGCAGCACGTGTATGGAGGGCCGGCGATCGCCTTTGGGCTTCTGGTGCGCCTAGTCGTCTTCGTACCTATCACCGTCGCCGGGCTGATCGTGATGGCGCTCCGTTATGGCGGCCTGGCCTGGCTGGGTCGCATCCGCCGGGCACGCGCCTCGGCGAGATTTGACTCGCCCGCGGTGGATCTCTCATGAGTGCGCCCGTCGCAATCGTCACTGGGTCAGGCGGCCTGATCGGTTCGGAGTCAGCGCGCTACTTCGCCGAGCAGGGCTTCGAGGTGGTCGGGATCGACAACGACATGCGCGCCTACTTCTTCGGCCCGAGCGCATCGACAGCTCCCAACACCGAGCGGATTGTCGCCGAGCTCGGTGGAGCGTTCCGTGTGTTACGGATTGACATTCGTGATGGCGAGCGCATCGAGCGAGTATTCGCACGACACGCGCCGCGTGTGGATCTGATCATCCATGCGGCAGCCCAGCCCTCACACGATTGGGCGGCGTCGGAGCCACACACCGACTTCACGGTCAATGCCAACGGGACGCTGAACCTGCTGGAGGCGGCACGTCGGTATGCGCCTGACGCGACGTTCGTTTTCACCTCCACCAACAAGGTCTACGGCGACAGCCCCAACCAGCTGCCGTTGGTAGAGCTCGAGACACGCCTGGATCTGCCCGAGGAGCATCACTGGTACGGCGGGATCGACCTGGAGATGTCGATTGACCGCTCGACGCACAGCCTCTTCGGCGTCAGCAAGGTGGCGGCCGACCTGCTCGTGCAGGAGTACGGACGGTACTTTCAGATGCCGACCGTGTGCTTCCGCGGGGGGTGTCTGACCGGCCCCCAGCACGCCGGCGCGCAGCTGCATGGCTTCCTCGCATATCTGATGAGATGCACGGTGACCGGCGAGCCCTACACGGTGTTCGGATACGGCGGCAAGCAGGTGCGCGACAACATCCACGCGAGCGACGTCGTGCGCGCGTTTCACGCCTTCCATCGCAGCCCTCGGCCGGCGGCGGTCTACAACCTCGGCGGCGGGCGCGAGAGCAACGTCTCGGTGGTCGAGGCGATTGCGCTCTGCCAGGAGATCGCGGGGCGCGAGCTCGAGCATTCCTACTCGCCTCTGGCGCGGGTAGGGGACCACCGCTGGTGGATCAGCGACGTGGAGGCCTTCAAGCGCGATCATCCGGGCTGGCGCCTGAGCACCGGCATCCGAGCGGTGCTGCGGGAGATCCACGATCACAACGCTGAGCGCTGGCGCTCCGAGCGAGACGTCGCCGTCGCCTAGCTGCTGATGACCGCGCACGCTGTTCTGATCACCGGCGGCGCCGGCTTCATCGGGGCTAGCCTCGCACTCGAGCTGGCCGCGCGGCACCCCGACTGGGAGTTCGTCGCGTTCGACAGCCTCCACCGTCGAGGCTCGGAGCTGAACCTGGCACGACTGCGCGAGGGCGGTGTGCGCTTCGTGCATGGCGACGTACGCGCGCCTGAGGACCTGCGAGCCGCGGGGCCGTTCGACGCGCTCGTGGAGTGCTCCGCCGAGCCGTCGGTGATGGCCGGTGTAGGCGGCGACACCGGGTTTCTCGTGCGCACCAACCTGCTCGGTGCGTACCATTGTCTGGAGGAGGCGGCGCGCCAACGCGCGCAGGTGGTGTTCCTCTCCACCAGCCGCGTGTATCCCGTTGCCGCGCTACGCGCGCTCTCCCACGACGAGACTGAGACGCGCCTACGACTGGTCGAGGAGCAGCCGTTTCCCGGAGTCTCCTCGCGCGGTGTGGCCGAGGGGTTTCCGATGGAGGGTGCGCGCACGCTCTACGGCGCGAGCAAGCTCTCCGCCGAGCTGCTCGTGGCCGAGTACGCCGAGAGCTTCGGCCTGTCGACGGTCGTGAACCGCTGCGGAGTGGTCGCCGGGCCGTGGCAGATGGGCAAGGTCGACCAGGGGGTCTTCACGCACTGGATGCTCGCCTTCCACTTCAAGCGGCCGCTGTCCTACATCGGCTTTGGTGGAACCGGCAAGCAGGTGCGGGACTTGCTGCATGTGGCTGACCTCGCCGCGTTGGTCGACGACCAACTAACGCGACCCGAGCATTGGTCTGGCGCGGTGGTGAACGTCGGCGGAGGCGTAGATGTCAGCCTCTCGCTTCGCGAGACATCAATGCTGTGCGAGCAGATCACCGGCAACAGCGTGTTGGTCGCCGCGAGCTCCGAGAGCCGCGCGGGCGACGTGCCGATCTACATCTCTGACTGCCGCGCACTCGGTCGGTTCAGCGACTGGGCCCCGCGACATGGTCCGCAGCAGATCCTGGAGGAGATCCATTTCTGGATATGCGAACACGAGCACTCCATTGCGGCGGCGCTCGGGGTAGGCGGGTGTCGGTGATGTCCCGCACACGTCTCGCCCTTCTGGGGGTGTTTCTGCTCGCGCTCGGCGTTCGTGTCGCCTACCTGCGATCTGACCCACACCCGCGTTTTGGGGCATGGATGGAGGGTGGCATGGCTCACAACATCGTGGCGGACGGCCACTGGTTTCAGCTCAACGTGCGCGCGCACGACTTCGTTAACTATCCGTATTTCATGACGACCCAGCCTCCCGCCGGCCTCCCGCATCTGATCGAACCGGAGGACGTCAATCTGAAGTATGCGGACGCCCATCCGCTGTGGCTGCCGGAGGTTTACGAGCCGGTGGGCGAATCGGTTGTGGTCGCGGCCCTGTGGGAGGTGACCGGCAGCGAGGGCTTTCTGCCGGAGCAGATCTTGAGGATCGTGATCGATGCGTTGGCGGCGTTGCTCGTCTACCGAATCTCGATGCGACTGTTCGAGCGCCGCCGCGCCGCGCTCATCTCCGCCGCTCTCTACGCGGTCTATCCGCCGATCGCACACATGACGATAAGCCCTTACGCGGACTTCTGGGCCATAGATATCACGATCACGATCGTTGCAGCCTACCTCGAGGCCGTCCATTCAGCCCACCGGTGGCGTTGGCTGATCGCCTGCGGTGTAGTCACGGGACTGGGCTGCTACTTCCGCCCCAACGTCCTAATCATCCCCGCCGTCCTCGCGCTCGCGCTCGTCCCCCGCACGGGGTTGCGCAGAGCGCTGCGTGACGGGTTTGCCGTCACGGCGCTGGGCGCGATACTACTTGTCCCGTGGACGATCCGCAACTACAACGTCTTTCACGCGTTCGTGCCAGTCCGTGGCGTCGGTTTTGCCATGTGGGAAGGCTTGGGAGAGGCGCACAACAGCTTTGGTGCGGCGGAGAACGAAAAACTGATTATCGCTGAGGTTAAAAGGGTCCACCCCAACTTCGTCTTTGAGTCGCCCGCCTGGGACGCGGTACTCAAACACTGGGCGATCCAGGCGATAGAGCATCATCCACTGTTCTATCTCGAGCTGCTCGCGCGCCGCACCGCGTTTGCAACTTTGTGGTCGTTCGACCCCACTTGGATGCATAAAGGCACGATCTCGCCGCTGTCCTATCAGGGCAGCCTGCTGAGCTACCTGGTTACGCGTCCAGCTGATCTGTTGCAGGTCGCGCTCGCGCCGGCGGTCTTCCTGCTCGCGATGCTCGCCCTCGGACTCACGTGGCGAAGGTGGCAAGCGCAGCAAGCCGTGCTCATCGCAGTGGTGCTCGCGACGCTTGTCCCCTATATCTTGATCCATGTTGAACCTCGGTATCTGCCACCGGCGTCCTTCGCGTATCTGATCTGGATTGGCTTGGGTGTGAACCTGCTCGCCGCGCGGCTCGGGGGGCGCGTTCCGATCATCCTCTCCCG
>Ga0187780_10002374_pt1 | contig 14187 bp, 15 predicted proteins | sample 1015_Q2_SP10_20__FD_132429 | JGI IMG/M metagenome (GOLD analysis project Ga0187780, IMG submission 132429) | Tropical peat soil microbial communities from peatlands in Department of Meta, Colombia - 1015_Q2_SP10_20_MG | ecosystem: Environmental > Terrestrial > Soil > Wetlands > Peat | place... | reverse complement strand
TGCTGGCACGAATGGGACTTCGCCGGCGCGGAGGTGCAGCTGGCGCGTGCGGTGGCGCTCAGCCCGAACTACGCCGAGGCGCACTACGTTCACGGTACGGCGCTGCCCCTGGTGGGACGGCTCGATGAGGCCATCCAGACGATGGCCAAGGCCTTGCAGCTGGATCCACTCTCGGTGCACTACAGCGAATGGCTGACCCGTTTCCTGCTCTATGCGGGCGACTACGACGCCGCGATCGCGCTCGGGATCAAGACTCTGGAAATGGACGAGCTCTGTCACCGGGCCCAGCACTACATCGGCTCGGCGCACCTCGCCCTGGGGGATCCGGAGACGGCCTTGGAGTGGTACCGCCGGGCCCAGGCTCTCGAGCGGGCAGTTCGATCGTGGGATGCGATGATCGTGCGCGCGCTGGCGGCGCTGGGCCGTCGGGATGAGGCCGACGAGATCATGTCCCGTCTAGAGGAGGAGTCACGTCAGCGGTACATGCGAGCCGAGATCATGGCCATGGGATATGCCGCCATCGGGGATCTGGACCATGCGTTCGCGTCCCTCGAGCGGGCCTATCAGGCCCGGTCGGCGGGCTTGATCTATCTCCATCTCGATCCGGGGTACCTCCCCCTGAGGGGCGATCCACGGTTCGCCGATCTCGTGGGACGGATCGGCCTCGCGTAACTAGGGCGGCAGTCGGGCGATCCACTCCCGGACGGTATCCGCCACCTCCGTCATCACCATCGCGTCAGTCCGGCCTGAGCGCTTGAGCACGTGAAAGCCGTGATCGGCGCCTTCTAGCCAGCGCATCTGCCAGTTGGTACCCAGCCGGGCTAGAACGGCTTCCATCAGTGGACGGTCACAGAAAGTGTCCCTGGTCCCGTTGAGGCAGAGCACCGGCATCCGAATAGCCGGCAGGTGGGCATCCCTCAACTTCTGCTGCTGCCCGGGTGGGTGCAGGGGGTAGGCCAGCAACAGGAGCCCGCTGGCCGGCGTCCCCTCTGCGGCCATCATCGATGCCGTCCTTCCACCCATGGACCGTCCCCCGATAATGAGCGTCCTGGGCTTGAGCTCTTGCCGGACCCGGTCCAGCACCGCGGTGAAGCAATCGATGAGGCGCGGCATGGGATCGGGGCGTCTCGATCGCTGTTCGCGGTACAGGAAGTTGAACCGCACCACTCCGACCCCGCATGCCCGCAGCACTTCGCTGATGGCGAGGAGCGACTTGTCCGCCATGTGCCCACCCGCGCCATGCGCGCACACGAATACCGCCCCGGGCGTCTCCGTGGTGGGAGGATCCCACGCTGCGCTGGTGGCCTCGGACCCTACGGGAACCTGCCAGAGCGTCTCGCCTGACGTCACAGGATTGGTGCCTCCTCAGGCCGGTTCGGTGCGAAATCCCCTCAGCGCGGTGCGGCCGATGACCAGGAAGGCCGCGAGCGTCAGGAGCTGTGTCCAGATGAAGGCCGGGGCTGACTGGGTTGGCGCGAGTCCAATCAGTGCCGGCACCTTGGCGAAGAGCTGGGCGATCAGCACGAAGACGTTGAAATAGACCGCGACCACCGACCCGACGACAAAGACCCCGCGCCAGCTTCCGCTCAGGTGCTTCCCGTACAGCGCGGCGGCGGCGACCGGTATGACGACGAGCGAAAGCGCAGCGACGATATGCGAAGGCAGCAGGCGAGTGAACGGAAAGCCGAACCCGGTCGCGTTGGTCAGGAAGGTCGTCACCAGGAACAGGCCCGTCCAGCCATCGATTCGCTTCCCGGACATGAAACCACCTATCACGATCAGCCCGGCGACGAGGCCCACAAGGCTCAGGAGCACATGCGCCAGGGTATAGGTCAGGAGGTTGAACACAGTAGAGTCCTTTGAAGGGTGGAGGTAGTGGATTGTCGCCCCGAAACGTCTCAATCACCCTGGAGTCAAGACCGGTCGATCCTTCCAGAGCGTCTCGCCCTTGACGAACCAGGAGAAGCCGAACGCCCACAGGGCCAGGGTCTCCAGCCAGAAGACCGGTTTGAATGGAGCGGTGTCACCCGCCAGCCCGAGCCGGTAGCACACCCCGATCAGCACCAGGCACACCAGGATGAGCACGCCGCAGAACCGGTACACCCGGTTGCGCAGCCGTTTCTCCGGAGTCGGGACGGGGGCCGACTGGGTGAAAAGGCAGAACGAGAAGTAGGCCAGCACCAGGAAGAGCAGCGCGGCCGAGACCAGGTGCACGATCTGCTCCCAGCGCGCACCCGAGCTCGGAAAGAGTGCGACGCCCAGGGCGAAGGCACAGGCCAGGTTCCCCGCGATCTCGTCCTTGCGCTCGTATCCCCGGTAGGTGAACAGGAACCAGCCGACCGTAAACAGGATTCCCACTAGAGCGTCCCGAGTCCGCAGCCGGTAGTAGTCGCTGATCGTCGGTTCGAGACAGTTACAGAGCAGGGCGCCCCAGACGGCCACGATGATCGGGAGGGAGATGCCAAGAATCCCCACCACCCTTCGGAGGGTCAGGTAGGAGACGATTACGCCCCCATCACTACCGTCACGGGTCAAGGGTCCTCCCCGTCAGGTGTCGACGGAGAAACGGCGTCATGCCGGCGCTCACCCAGCCGGTCACTATATCTACCCTCCAGATGGCTTCCCGGAAGACCCCAAGACCTAACAACTGTCAAGGCGCGGCGATTCCTCCCACCTGCGGAAGGGTGGTGGGACTCCTCGTCGATCCGTCGTTTGTCGTGTCGCGTTCCCGGGCCATTCCACTTACCCACCCGCCCCGTTGCCATGCTCCCCGCGGGCACCCCAGCCTCAAGTCCCCGGGGGATGGGGTTCACGGTCGCTCCATCCCAAAGTGACGCAACCGGTACCTCAACTCTTCCTCATCGTGAAGGGAGGGGCCGAGCTTGCACCCGTTCGAGCACGACCCTTGTGGATCTGTGACCAAGGAGCTGGCCGATCTCCCAAGCCTCGCACTCCCGGCGCCACCGCGTCCTTCTCGTCTGCGGCTCGCTGAATCAGACGACGATGATGCATCAGATCGGGCAGGCGCTGAGTCATCATGACTGCCGCTACACTCCCTTCTATGCCGACGGCCTGCTCGGCTGGTTGACAGCGAAGGGGGCGCTCGACTTCACCATCATGGGTCCGGGGAGCGGTTTCCGCCGGATGACCGACGCCTATCTCCTTGATAATCGACTTCCGGTGGACTTCGCCGGGCGGCACGGTCCCTATGACCTGATCCTGACCTGCTCGGACCTGATCGTCCCACGCAATCTCAAGGGCCGGACGGTGGTGCTGGTGCAGGAGGGGATGACCGATCCTCCCGACCTGATGTATCACCTGGTGCGCCGCTTCGGGTTGCCGCGCTGGCTGGCGAGCACGTCCACGACCGGTCTCTCCGGCGCCTTCCGGAAATTCTGCGTTGCTTCGGACGCGTATCGCGACTTCTTCGCCGCCAACGGGATTCCTCCCGAGCGGCTGGTGGTCACAGGGATCCCCAATTTCGACAATTGTCGATCCTTCCTCGACAACGACTTCCCCTTCCGGGACTACGTGCTGGTCGCCACGTCCGATACCCGGGAGACGTTCAAGCACGACGACCGTCACCGGTTCTTCGACCGGGTCGCGTCCATCGCGGCGGGCCGGCCGCTTCTCTTCAAACTGCACCCCAATGAGAACGCCGAGCGCTCCTCGGCGGAGATCCGGGCGCGGTTTCCCGAGGCGCTGATCTACACCGACGGCAATACCAACAATATGGTGGCCAATTGCCGAGTGCTGGTGACCCAGTACTCGAGCGTGGTGTACGTCGGACTGGCGCTGGGGAAGGAGTGCCATTCCTACTTCGACCTGGACCAGCTCCGCCAGCTCCTCCCCTGGCAGAATGGCGGCGTCTCGGCGGCCAACATCGCGCGGGTCTGCGAGCGCCTGTTGCGGGAGCGACCTCGTCCCAGCCTGCGGGTCCCCTTACTGGCGGAGGCCTGGTGAGTGGCGCCGGCGTGGTGACCATCATTCAGGCCCGCACCGGATCCACCCGGCTCCCCGGCAAAGTGCTGCTCCCGCTTGGGGGAGGCACGATTCTTTCCCGCATGCTGGAGCGGGTCCGACGATCCCGCCTTGCCGGCGAGATCATCGTCGCGACGACAACCGAACGCGCCGACGATCCGATTGCCACCCAGGCGCGTCGGTTGGGCTTCACGGTCTTCCGGGGCCACCCCACCGATCTCCTCGACCGCCACTACAGGGCCGCATCAGCTGTCGGTGCGGCCCACGTCGTGAAAATCCCCTCCGATTGCCCGCTGATCGATCCGGCGATCATCGATGACGTCATCGGGTGGTACCTCTCCCGGGCCGACGCGCTCGACTACGCCGGCAACCTTCATCCCGCCACCCATCCCGACGGCAACGACGTGGAAATCATGCGGTTCGAGGCGCTGGAACGCGCGTGGCGCGAGGCGAAGGAATCCCACCAGCGGGAACACACCACGCCATTCCTCTGGGAGCACCCGGAGCGCTTCCGAATTAGCAACGTAGCCTGGCCCCGCGGGCGTGACCTGTCGACGACGCATCGCTATGTCCTCGACTACGCCGAGGACTACGAGGTGATTCGGGAACTGGACGCTGCGTTGCACCGGCCGGGCGCCTGTTTCGGAGTGGAGGAGATCGTCGCCCACCTCGATCGCCACCCGGTTCTCATGTCCCGCAACGCCCGATTCGCGGGACGGAACTGGTATCGAGACCATCTGGACAAGCGGCGCGCCGCCGAGGCGGCGACAGCCATTGGAGCCTGAATGTCTTCTCTGAGTCCGGCCGATCTCCACGACCTGGCGCGCCGGGTACGCGGTCACGTGATCCGCATGGCCACCGGCGGCGGCTGCTTTCTCGGCGCGTCGCTCTCTTGCGCCGACCTCCTGGTGTACCTGTATGCCCGGGTTCTTCGGGTATCGCCGCTCCGGCTGCAGGATCCCGCGCGTGACTACCTGCTCTTGTCCAAGGGGCACGACGTGCCGGCCCTCTATGGGACGCTGGCCGAGCTGGGCTTTTTCCCGGTCGGCCGGCTTCGCCATCACTTGCGGCCTGAGGACGCGCTCTACTGGCATCCCAACCGGAAGCTCCCAGGAGTGGAGTTCCACTCCGGCTCGCTCGGGCACCTCCTCTCGGTGGGGATCGGAATTGCCTACGACATCCGGCTCTCCGGTGGCCACAACCGGGTGTTCGTGCTGCTGGGCGATGGAGAATTGAACGAGGGATCGATCTGGGAGGGGTTGCTGGTCGCCCGGGCGCTGGGCCTCGCCAATCTGGTGATCGTCATCGACCGCAACGAGTTCCAGGCGAACGCGCGCACCGAGGCGCTGGTGCCGCTGGAGCCACTCGATGCGAAACTCGACGCGTTCGGCTGCCGCACCGTCACCGTCGACGGACACGACTTCGCGGCGCTGGATGGGGCGTTTGGGCTGCTGGCTGAGCCGCGCCCAGGGCCCCTGGCGATCATCGCCCGGACCGTGCGAGGGAAGGGGCTCCCGAGCATCGAGGCCAGAGCAGACCGCTGGTTCTGCAACTTCTCGCCCACCGAGATCGCGGCGTTGCTCCGTGAACTCGAGGGGGACTCCCAGGCGCGCCTCACGTCAGAGGAGCTGGTGGTCCGATGACCGCGACCTACGAAACCGCCCTTCAGACTCTCGTCGCCCAGGACCCACGCCTCATGATCCTGACGGCGGAGAACCGGGCGGCGATCCGCGGGCTCCCCCAGATCTTGGGCCCCCGCTTTGTCGATACCGGGATTACCGAGCAGACGCTGATTGGGATGAGCGCCGGGCTGGCGCTCCGCGGCCGCTTGCCGGTGGCCCACGCCCTCGCCGCCTTCCTCACGATGCGGCCGTTCGAGTTCATCCGGACCGATATCGGAATCCCCGGGCTGCCGGTCAAGCTGGTCGGAGCGGTGCCCGGCATCCTCTCCGAAGCGAACGGGCCGACCCACCAGGCGCTGGAAGACGTGGCGCTGATGCGCGGCATTCCTCACCTCAGGGTCTTCTGCCCGGCGGACCTCGAGGACCTGCTGATCGGGCTGCCGGAAGTGCTGCTCAATCCCGCTCCCTGGTACATCCGCTACACCGATCGGCCGGCCGTGCTCCGCCACGATCGCCGTTTTGAGATCGGCAAGGCGGAAATGATCTGCGAAGGGCAGGATATCGGCGTGCTGGTGTACGGCGCCCTCTTTCGAGAGGCCTATGAGGCGACCATGCGCCTGCGGGAAGCGGGGCTCTCGGTCCAACTCCTCAACCTGCGCACCCTCAAGCCCATCGACGAAGCGGCAGTCCTGGAAACCGCCCTGCGCACACGGCTCGTGGTCACCATCGAGGATCACTTCCAGACCGGCGGCCTGTTCACGCTTCTGGCCGAATTGCTGCTCCGCCATCGGGTGACGGCGCGGACGCTGTCGATCGCCTTTCCGGGGCGCTGGTTCACACCCGCGTTGCTCTCCGACGTACTGCGGGTCGAGGGGCTGCGCGCCGAGCAGATCGCCGAGCGTATCTCCTCCACCTTCCACGCGATCCCGACGAGTTGACGGAGCCGAGATGCCTAATCGAGTGACGACCAATCCCAGTGACCCGGAGATCGCCGCCTCCGACCGGCTGTGGGCCCGGGGAGACGGACTCATCCCGGGCGGGACCCAGACCCTGGCCAAGGGGCCTGGTCAGTTCGTCCGTGGGGTCGCCCCCAAGTATCTGCGGCGCGGGAAAGGGGCCCGAGTGTGGGATGTCGACGGCAATGAGTACCTCGACTGCAGCATGGGCGTCGGCCCGCTCATCCTCGGCTACTGCTGGCCGGCGGTAGATGCGGCCATCCGGATGCAGATGGAAGACGGGATCACCTTCTCGCTGATGCATCCGCTCGAGGTGGAGCTGGCGGAGCAGCTCCGTGCCCTCTTGCCCGGGGCCGAGTCGGTCCGGTTCAGCAAGACCGGCGCGGACGTCACCAGCGCCGCGATCCGGCTGGCGCGAGCGTACACCGGGCGGTCGCGGGTGCTCTGCTGCGGGTATCACGGCTGGCACGACTGGTACATCGCGGTCACCGACCGCCATCGCGGGATTCCCGAGGCGACCGCCGAGCTGAGCCACACCTTCGGGTACAACGATCTCCCCTCCTTCGATGAGGCGCTCGACGGCGACGTGGCGGCGGTGATCCTCGAGCCGGTGACCTTCGAGGAGCCTCAGGGTGGATTTCTGGAGTATCTGCGGGAGCGCTGCAGGGCCAACGGGACGCTGCTGATCTTCGACGAGATGTGGACCGGCTTTCGGCTGGCACTGGGCGGGGCCGCGGCCCACTACGGGATTACCCCGGACCTCGCGACCTATTCCAAGGCCGTCGCGAACGGAATGCCGCTGGCCGTGCTCGCCGGCCGTGCCGATGTGATGTCGCTGCTCGATCGAGATGTGTTCTTCTACACCACCTTCGGGGGCGAGGCGCTGTCGCTGGCGGCGGCGGCCGCGACCCTGCGGGAGCTGGAGCGCCTCCAGGTGCCGGCCCGGCTCGCCGAGGTGGGTTCGCGCATCCGTGAGGGCATCACTCGGCTCGCGGTCGGCCACGGGGCGGACGGCTTCGTGCGGGTGATCGGCCCCGCCTGTCGCACCCAGGTGGTGTTCGATCCTTCAGCCGGGCCGCCGCTCGAGCTCAAGTCCCTGGCCCAGCAGGAGCTGATCCGACGCGGCGTGCTCTGGTCGGGCACCCATAATGTCTGCTACGCCCTCACCGACGCCGATGCCGACTACCTGCTCGGGGCGTGGGACGAGGTCCTGCAGATTCTCGCCGCGGCCGTCACCGGGGGCCAGGTGCGTCAGTCGCTTCGCGGGGAGCCCGTCGAACCGGTCTTTCGCCGTACCTCGAACTTCAATCTGAAGCCGCGAGCGGCGGCCAGCGCGACGTGAACGCCCCCCTCGCGGAACGAGTCGCCGTGGTCACGGGAGCCGCCGGACTCCTCGGGCGCCAGCATGTGGCTGCACTCGCGGAGGCCGGTGCCGTCGTCGTGGCGGTGGATGTCGATGCCGCGAGGCTCAAGTCCGGACCGTGGCTGCCGCGAGGGAAGGAGGGCTGTGTCGTCACCCACACGGTCGATGTGACCGATCCCGCGAGCCTCACGTCCCTCCTCGGCTACGTCCTGGAGCGATTCGATCGTCTCGACGTGCTGGTCAATAATGCCGCCATCGACGACAAGGTCGAGGCCCCCGCGCTCAGCGGCGAGTCCGCGCGTTTCGAGCAGTACCCGCTCGAGCAGTGGCGCCGGGTGCTCGACGTGAATGTCACCGGAGTCTTCCTTCCCTCGCAGATCCTGGGCGGGGAGATGGCCCGGCGTGGGGGCGGCAGCATTGTGAACGTCGCCTCGACCTACGGACTCGTGGGTCCCGACCCCGCGCTGTACCAGCGCGCCGATGGCTCCCGCCCGTTCGTCAAGTCACCCGCCTATCCGGCAAGCAAGGGGGCGGTGCTGGCGCTGACCCGATACCTGGCCGCCTACTGGGGCGCGGCGCAGGTGCGGGTGAACGCGCTCGCGCCAGGGGGCGTTCAGAATGGGCAAGACCCGGCCTTCCTCGAGAACTACGCGAGGCGCACGCCGCTCGGCCGCATGGCGGCGCCGGAGGACTACCAGGGTGCGCTGCTCTTCCTGGCCAGTGACGCCTCCCGCTACATGACCGGGGCCACCCTGGTGGTGGACGGGGGCTTCACCGCCTGGTGAGCGAGTGATCCGTCCGGAAGAGCTGACCACCGATCAGCGGGAGCGCATCGGCGCCATTCGCGCGGTCCTGACCGACTGCGATGGGGTACTGACCGACGCGGGGATCTACTACTCGATGGACGGCGAAGAGCTGCGCCGCTTTTCTGTGCGCGACGGAATGGGGGTCGAGCGACTGCGGGCGGTGGCCCGGATCGAGACCATCATCGTGACGCGGGAGAACTCGGGAATGATCGCTCGCCGAGGCGAGAAGCTGAGGGTCGAGGTCCTTTTGGGGGCGCGGGACAAGCTGCCGCACGTGCGGGAGCTGCTGGCCAAGCGCAGCCTCACCCTGGCCCAGTGCGCCTACATCGGCGACGACGTGAACGATCTGGAGCTGCTCCGGGCGGTGGGACTCTCCGCCTGTCCGGCCGACGCGGAACCAGAGGTGCGGCAATCGGTGCAACTCGTCTGTGGGCGTCCGGGCGGGCACGGCGCGTTCCGGGAGCTGGCGGAACTCATTCTCGCGGTCCAATCCACTACCTGAATCTGGGCTCGATCTTCCAAGGGAGACGTCCATGCAGCTCATCCCCGCGCTCCGCAAGCGAAGACTCCGCCTCGGTCACCACGTCCTGGCGGACGATGAGACCACGTATGTCATCGCCGAGATCGGCATCAATCACAACGGATCCCTGGACATCGCCCGGCGGTTGATCGATGGAGCCGCGGCAGCGGGCTGTCAGTGCGTGAAGTTCCAGAAGCGAACCCCGGAGCTGTGCGTGCCGCCGGAGCAGCGGGCCATGGAGCGCGACACCCCGTGGGGCCGCATGACCTACCTGGATTACCGCTACAAGGTCGAGTTCGGGCTGAAAGAGTATGCCGCGATCGACCGGCACTGCCGTGAGGCTGGCATCGCCTGGACCGCGTCCTGCTGGGATGAGCCATCGGTGGACTTCATCGATCAGTTCGAGGTGCCGTTCTACAAGGCCGCCTCTGCCTGCCTCACCGATCATGCCCTGCTGCGGCGCATGCGCGGAACCGGGCGGCCGGTCATGATCTCCACCGGGATGTCCACGCTGGCGGAGATCCGGGCGGCGGTGCGGGCCGTGGGGACGCAGCGCCTACTCATTGCGCACTCCACCTCGACCTATCCCTGCGCTCCATCCGAGCTCAATCTCCGGATGATCACCACTCTGCGGCAGCTTTTCCCCGGGGTCCCCATCGGCTACTCGGGGCACGAGATCGAGCTGGGCACCACGGTGGCCGCGGTGGGCCTGGGGGCGATGTTCGTGGAACGGCACCTCACCCTCGACCCGAAGATGTGGGGCTCGGATCAGGCGGCGTCGCTGGACGTCGCTCGGCTCACCGAGCTCGTCTCCCAGATCCGGCTCATCTCCGAGGCGCTGGGCACCGGGGTGAAGGAGGTCTATGAGAGCGAGCGGAGCGCTTTGCAGCGGCTGTGGCGGGTGATCACGCCACCGGCTCCCGATTTCCGGATCGCCGCCTTCCGATGACCGGGGCGGAGGCGTGGAGCTTCGCGGCCATCGGCGTCGCGGCGGGGACCTTCATGGTGCTGGAACGGCGCTTTCCCTACAACGCCGGCCAGAGCCTGTTCCGCACCGGTTTCTGGAACGATCTGGTGCTCTATTGCTTCGTCCAGAGCTATGTGCTGGGGGTGATCATCGGACGCATCATCATGCTGATCGATCACCACACCGGATGGTCGCGGCTACATGTGGTCTCAGGCTGGCCGGTGCTCGGGCAGCTGGTCTTCTTCATCGTGCTCCACGACCTCTACATCTACCTGTTCCATCGGCTGCAGCATCGGTCGCGCTTCCTCTGGCGCTTCCACGAGGCGCACCACTCGGTGGAGAATGTCGACTGGCTCTCGGGAGTACGCTCCCACGCGCTCGAGATTCTGGTCAACCAGACCATCGAATTCGCGCCCATTGTCCTCCTCGGCGCCGCGCCTGAGGTCGCCGTCTTCAAGGGTGCGATCAGCGCCATCTGGGGCATGTTCATTCATTCCAACCTGGATGTCCGTCTAGGTTGGTGGCAGTACATCATCAACGGTCCGGAGATGCACCGGTGGCACCACGCCACCGACCCCGCCGCCCACAATCGCAACTTCTCCACCAAGCTGGCGTTCTGGGATTGGCTGTTCGGCACGGCATACTTCCCGCCGCGCACGGAGAAGGCGGAGGGATACGGCCTCGGTGAGGCCAGCTTCCCGGAGGAATTTCCGGCTGGCTACTTCGTCCAGCAGGCGCTGGCCTTCCGGCCCATGCCCGCGCCGGAGGAGAGCTCGTCGTGAGGGCCTGGGCGTTCGTCGTGGTATCGGCCCTGCTGCAGGTCGGATGGCTGGAGAGCCTGCGTCGGACCGAGGGATTCCGCCGGGTGATTCCTCTCGTCTGGTATCTGCTGTTCGGCGCCAGCTCGACCTACGCGCTGTCCCGGTCTCTGGAATCGCTTCCCTTGAGCACCGCGTACGCGGCGTGGACCGCGCTTTCGGTCGCCGGCTCGGTGGTGTTCGACCGGGCGATCGGGCGCGGTCCCATCGGCAGCGCCCGGCTGGCCTGCATTCTGGTGATCGTAGGGGCGACCGCCTGCCTCCGGTTGATTCCCGAGCGGCCCTGAGCGGGGAGAGCAAGGATGCTGACAGCCGTGGTGAGTATGCTCCTGACCACACAACCCGTACAGGCAGAGAGCCTCCAGGTCACCGTCGACTCGGGCCGCCATGAAGTGGTGCTCAGCGTGGGCCCGTTTCACGTGCCGGCCATGTCGATGGATCATGAGATGATGGGACACGACATGATGGACCACGGCATGGCCCACGATTCCCCGCTGGCCCGCTTCGATTGGCCAGTCGAGGGATGGCTGCGCGGCTTTCGCATTGAGGTCCTCGACAGCCTCGGCCGGCCCGCCGCGCGGCGACTGCTGCATCATCTCATCGTGATCAACTTCGCGCGGCGGCAGTTGCTCTATCCAGCGTATGAGCGGGTGCTCGGGGCCGGCGCCGAAACGGCTGACGTCATGCTGCCGAAGACTGTGGGGATTCCAGTGCGGAGCGGTATGCCCTTCGGGCTCTATGCCGGATGGCACAACGAGAGCGGCGCCGACCTGGACGGCATCCGGCTCCGCCTGACCGTGGCGTGGATGCCCCGTAACCAGAATCCGCCGCCGGTCGATGTCTTGCCCTTCTATGCCGACGTGAACCTGGACATTGGAGGCAGTAACACCTTCGATATCCCTCCCGGCCGAAGTGCCAAGAGCTACGCCTTCACCGTGCCCGTCAGCGGCCGGTTGCTGGGGGTCGGCGGGCACCTGCACGATCTCGGAGAGTCGGTGCGCCTCGAAGAGGATTCGACCAGCCGGGTCCTTACCGAACTCCGCGCACGTCGAGACTCGGCGGGCCACGTCGAAGGTCTGGAGCGGCGGCTCTTCGGAGTGAGTGGAGCGGGATTGCGGCTCCGGGCCGGGCGTGGGTATCGGGTCGTAGGGTTGTACGACAATCCCTCGGGCGAGACCCGAAGGCGAGGCGCCATGGCGAGTATGGTCGGACTCTTCGCGCCCGATCGCCTGGATCGCTGGCCCGCGCTCGATCCCGACTCTCCAGAGCTGGCGCGGGACCTGGCAGCGCTCTCCCCGCCTCCCGCCGAGGCCAGAGCTCCCTAGGCGGCGCGATCGTCGGGCTCGGCGGTGGCCACTCGGCGATAGTCCTCGATCAGCCGGTCGAAGATCGGCCCCCATCCGCGGCACTCCGCAGTGGCGCGAGCGCCTTCGGCGAGATTGCTCCGGAGCGATCGGTCCTCGAGCAGCCTTGCGAGCGCTTCGGCAAACGCCACGTGATTCCCCGGCGGCGTGAGCAGGGCGTTCTGGTGATGGCGGGCGAAGTCGGTCACCCCGCCGGCCTCCACCGCCACACAGGCGAGCCCGGAGGCCATCCCTTCCAGCAGCACGTTGCCGAAGGTCTCCGTGACTGAGGGAAAGGCCAGCACATCCGCCGAGGCGTAGGCCACGCTCAAGTCGAAGCCTCGCAGGAGCCCGATCAATTCCACCCCCGGGAGCCTCCGCCGCCGGATTGCCTCCGTCATCGCGCCGCCGCCGACGAACAGCAATCGCGCCCGCGCGCTCCGCTGCTGGAGTTTCTCCCACGCCTCCAGCAGCGCGTCGATGCCCTTCTCCGGAGCCAACCGTCCCACGTAGAGCACCAGCGGGTCCTCCGGTCCGATTCCCAGCCGCGCCCGGAACTCGGTGGAGCGGTGCCGCGGGGTGAAGAGTGCGGTGTCGACTCCGCGGGTCCAGATCGCCGTGTGCGAGACCCCGCGTGAGCGCAGATGCTGTTCGTAACGCGTCGAGGGACAGAGGACCAGCTCGGCATTTCGGTAGAACCACCGGAGATAGGCCCAGCCCGGCGGCACCGCCCAGTCGAGCCCATAGCGGGACGCGTAGCGCTCGTAGTCGGTATGGGCCGAGGCGATGATGGGGAGTTGCAGGTCGCGCGCGCCCCGCAGGCCGGCGTAACCCATGGGGAACTCGGTCGCCAGGTGCACGAGGTCGGGGCTGAAGCGCTCGAGATCGCGCCGGATGTCGAGCCGGTCGGGGGAGGCCCACTGGACCTCGGGCGAGATCCACAGAGGTCCGCTGGGCGAGCGGTGGACCTCAGGACGATCCGACGCTCCCGGCGGGGGTGGGTAGGTGGCACAATAGACCCGTGCCTCATGCCCGCGCTCGAGCAGGGCCTGCGTCAGCCGCTGCAGCGTGAGAGACACGCCACTGACCATCGGCCAGTACACCTCGCTGAAGATCGCGATCCGCATCACGCCTCCACCGGCGGCCGCACCACGGCGGTCACGGCCGGGAGAACGAAGCTGTGGAGGATCAGGGCTACGATCACGCCGCTCAGGGCGTCCAGCGCATAGTGGTTCTGGGTGTAAACCGTCGCCGCGGGGATCGCGGCGGCCATGAGCATCGAGGGAAGGCGAAGCCATCGAGGCCCGCATTCCCACGCGGCCCAAGCCAGCGAGATCGCTCCGACCACGTGGGAGCTGGGGAAGGCGGTTCCCAGGGAATCGCCGGCGGTCCGGATGGCCGCGTTGATCGCGGTGAAGCTGCCCGGCGTGAGCGTGGCGATGGAGGCGGGAAAGGCGTCCCGGGGGCCCTCGACCGGGAACAGCAGGTATATAAGGAAGCAACCGAGGTACCCGACGGCGAGGCGGAGCACCATACGCTGGATCCCCGTCCGGGAGTTGCCGAGCAGGACCAGCAGGGGGACTCCGACCAGCAGGACGTAGTAGGTGAAGTACACACCGTTCATGGCCTCCATGATCCATGGTGCCGGAAGCAGGCGGACCCAGAGTTCATGCGGGTGCTGTCCGAAGAGAGCCAGCTCGATCCGCGAGATGAGCAGATCGTTGGGGAGATCCGCGATGTATCGGTGCCGGATTCCCAGTTCGTTCCAGACTCCACCGATGAGGACCAGTGGGTACAGCTCCCCGAGATGC
>Ga0187780_10002373_pt1 | contig 14190 bp, 16 predicted proteins | sample 1015_Q2_SP10_20__FD_132429 | JGI IMG/M metagenome (GOLD analysis project Ga0187780, IMG submission 132429) | Tropical peat soil microbial communities from peatlands in Department of Meta, Colombia - 1015_Q2_SP10_20_MG | ecosystem: Environmental > Terrestrial > Soil > Wetlands > Peat | place... | reverse complement strand
GAATGCACAATAAGACAGCGTTGTCTCTATGAAAGAAGCATAGCACACAACGAGAAGAGTGAGTAGAGTATAAATGTACAGACTTTGATAGCCTTTAAGGGCATCTCAACCAGAATAATGCCCAGGATAACAAGAGCAAGACCTATAATTTTCGCAAATGTCAGGCCCTCTTACCTGAAATACTAGAAGCCAGACTTCATACACCTTTGTTGTTATCTTTTTGCAGATAGAGGATGCGAAAAATTGGAACATCGCAGTCGTATTAGTAAGTAAATATTACATGATAAGATCGCCAAATTGAAAACAGCGACTTGCACATATCTCTAAAGCATACTATTATAGAATGAACATCGTGGTTCAAAGTATTGGAGAATTTGAATGGGAATTATCCCCACACTTGCATTCCTGAATGATGGGGGCTGGCTACACATTGGCCCTCCCTACATTTACATCAATATTGACCCCGTTTTTCTACACATTGGTCCACTCCACTTGACCTGGTATGGACTGATGTATGTCGTAGCCATCATTATGGGGTTGTGGGTTATTCGAGGCTATACCGCGCGCATGGGTATCAGTAATGATGTTAAGTACAGGGTTCTCTGGTGGTGTATTATAGCCGGTTTGATCGGTGGGCGCCTGTATTTTGTAATCCAGCAGCCAGATTTTGTATCGTACTATCTTGCTCATCCTGAACACATACTCGCAACCTGGGAAGGTGGAATGGCGTTCTTCGGAGCCATTTTCTTCGTGATCCCTGTGCTCTTCTGGAGGGCCAAAGTTGAGCGCATTAATCCTCTTGTGGCGATTGACGCTGGCGTGTTGTTTGCGGCAGCCGGGCAAATTTTCGGGCGCATCGGAAACCTCATTAATGGTGACATTATTGGTTATCCGAGCACGCTCCCATGGTCAACGGTTTACCAGAATCCCAATAGTTATGCATGCCTGAATCCTGCAACATGTAATGTACCTGTTCAACCAGCAGCGCTGTATGAACTTCTCGCTAACATCGTCTTGCTAGTAATCATGCTTTACCTTTCACATCGCCTGCGCAGGCCAGGTGTGCTGATGCTGGTCTACCTGTTTGGTTACGTTACCACCCAATTCCTGCTTTTCTTTGTGCGTGCTAATACAGTTGTGACGTTCCTGGGTCTGGACTGGGGTTTGAAACAGGCGCAATGGACATCGCTCGTTGTATTCATCCTCCTGATACCGCTCACCTTGCTGGTGTTTCGCTTCTCTAAACCTATACCGGTGGGAGAGATTCCCGCAACATATGGCATTCCACAGAAATCTGATTCTAAAGCACAGGAGCTTCCTTTAGAGGGAAGAAGACATGAAGAAGGAAATGAGACTCCAGAGGATGAGCATACGGTTGCGGAAGGCGCCGAAGTGGTAGATGACGAACAGCCTGTGAGTGAGGGGACAGAAGAGAAAATAGAGAAATAGATTGGCTTAGCAACGCCAATCAAACAAGCGTGTACGCTTGTTTGATTCAAATTTTATAACTGATACACCAGTTTGCGATGCATAACTGAGATCAACGTGTCAGTAAGAGTGAGTATCATTTGAAACTGTTCCACCTGTTGCTCAGATGAAAGACCCTCTTCCTGCCATCGTGGTTGTACATATTGCTCTAAAGCAGCAATTTCGCTACGTACAAGCTGGCGGAGTTGAAAACGTATCAATGATGGTAGCGCAATTGGAAGACCTAGATCCTCAAGTCGTTGGTACAACTGTAGCAGCAGGATATCATCGTTGCTATAGAGTAGTTCATTCTCAGTTTGGATAGGAAAAAGAAGATCCTGGCCTGTTAATTCGTCAATCCGCTTCTCAGGTGCGCCCGTGTGTTGCATCAAGGCTTCTTTTGATAGCTGCACTTCTTGACCACGGGTAAGGGAGCGCTGCAAACGTTCTTTCAGCGCCAGATTCATCTGCATTTCGCCATATTTAGCGCGAATTTCCAGCATCTGTTTGATCGTTTCTAAGGGAAGATTCTGCTGCTCTTTCAACTCTTTGATAATATGAAGCACAAGAAGGTGTTCTTCATCGTAGTAGGCTACACGGCCTCGCATGCTGGGGGGAGGTAACATACCCTGGGTGTTGTAAAAGCGAATCGTCCTGCTTGGCATGCCAGTTACTTGTGCCAATTCATCAATAGTATGCATTGTTACACTGTCCAATTTCAATGAGGTTTCTCCATTTGTGATGTTGCACCGAATTGTAACATATGGACTGTCATATTAGGAATCTGATACGTATCATCTTTCGCTCTGAATGGCTCAACAAAGGTGCGCGGGTTGACATTTGGATTGGAAACGTACAAAACACAAACCACATTATCACAAAACATGTGAATTCGCATGTGAGCTTTCTCATGAGGGTAATCACATGTTTCTCCAATTTTATTCAAATGTATGCATGGTACCCTTGACACTGTCAAAAGAAAAGAGAAGCTTCTCAGATTTGAAATAGTAAAAACAGAGGAAGACCATTGGAGGTTACACATAATGAAATATACAACGACCCTTGAAACGTACGAGCAGTTGATAGATGAACCGGGGAATGTTGAGCAACTGCCATTGCCTGTAGAGCGAAGATTACCCGAAGTACCTTTTCCCAATAAATACGTCCTGTGCGTGTTTGTCGATATGAAGGCGGCATTAGAAGCAGCTTACGCTCTGAACGTTGCGGGATTCGATAAACGGGAGATCCACATCCTCCAGAGCCACGAATTTGTGAAAACGATCATGCAAGATCAATCACCATTCCAGATCATAACCTCGATCGACTACGATATATATGTGCGCGAGGCACACCGGGGGCGTTTTTTCCTGGCCGTTCGACCCACTAATTATGGGCAGTTGAATCAGATCCGCGATCTACTCGCTCTCCATGATGGCTACCTTGCAAACTATATCGATAGCTGGACGGTGACCGAGCTTCTGAAGTAAGTGTAGTTAATACAGATTGCCCGGCGCAAGTTGCCTTTCTGGATCGAGAGTGTTCTAACAAGCAAGAAGGATTGGCGCTATTATCCTACCCTTCTTGCCCACCGGTTCTTTCATCTTCATCCCCAAACAACGATTTGATAGTGTTGAGCAGTACATCCTGTGGACAGGGTTTAGTCAAGTATGCATTTGCGCCTAATTTACTGGCACGGCGCTGATGTTTCTCTGAAGATCTGGAGGTCAACATGATAATTTTTAGTGCTGAGAATTTTTGATGGCTTCGAACGATACTGAGTACATCATATCCATTGAGATTGGGCATTTCGATATCTAACAAAAGAACGTCAGGAGATTCTTTCGATAACTGATCAAGCGCTTGTAAGCCATCTATGGCTTCTAGCACGGCATAACCTTCATGACTTAGGGTCATATGAAGAGATTGACGGATATAGATAGAATCATCAGCGATGAGTATCTTACGACACACTTTTGACCCTGATTGCGGAATAGATGGTGTTTCATCGCTTGCAGAGCCTGCTGTTATGAAGGTCTTGTCAACTTGAATGTACATGTCTTTTTGCCTGAGTATTTCAGGCAAATTTAGCACCAGAAGCACTGCGCCATTCGTATCGATAGCAGTATTTGTTATTCCTGGACGACAAAGATAGTCAGAGAGTGGCTTCATCACCAGTTCTACTTCCCTGATTACTTCATCAACCTCGATTGCGGTGCTCGGATTATCCAGTTCCAAAATTAACGCAGTCTGGAGGGTCTTTTCAGCGGTATTGTTATGAGCAGGTAACCCCAACAGCGTGTTGAGATGATATTTTTCATGCTTATCTACATGAAGCATTCCTGTGGAGTTTTTTTCCTGCACTGGCTGCCTGTTCAGTCGCTGTTTGTTAAAATGTATGCGTTTTACTTGCGAGACTGGCACAATCACATGCTGATTTCCTGCACGTACAAGTAAGCCCTGTATCAAACGCTGGGATCGTGGAAGACGGAGTTGTAGACTTATATTACCACTACCTGTTTCTTGCAAGGAGACAGAACCATACATATGATGCACAGTGTCTTGAAGTAAATCGACCGCACCTGAAGGAACTGATTGAGAGAAGCTGATTTCTATTGTTATTTCATTGCCCCTGGAATGCGCGTTAAACCCAAAATGAGAACTTCGATCAGTATCTTGTTCTGAACTTTTTGTAAAAAACAAGACCTCGGCTACCTGCATTTGAACAAGTTCCAAAAGTGGATCTGCCAATTTCTCCAGAAAATCCTGGTTGATGTCAACTGTCTCACCAGAAACCTCAAGATGGATACGCTCGCTTCGTGCTCCTGCTATCATCTCTATCGCTGTTCGCAAGCGTTTTACCAGAAAACTGAATGGCAATGACCGTAGTAAAAATGCTTCATTATGTATTGTGCTCGCCTGGTTTACTTGTTGTGACGCAATTGATTTGAGATGTAGAAGCGCCTGTCTTAAATGAGTAGTAGCCAGTGCAACGTCAGTAATAGCTTCAGTGAGTGAATGGGTCAATACATTTGTCTCCGAAAAAGGATCGATTTCCATTTCATCCCACAGAGCAGCTTCATGGATTAATAATGGTTGAGTATATACAACATTTTTTACCTGTGGCACGGGACTGTTGCGTTTTGAAGCCTCCTGCAAGATTCGTGCAACAAGAGAAGAGGGTGGATAACCAGCATCTTTGATCAACGTATCTGGTATGGCATTCACAGAAATAGTCATGCTTGAAAGCAATGGCTCTAAGTTACGTAAGCGAGATTGCGCAAATTGTAATTCATTGAGCGCTGTTTCAACCTGTTTCTGAGCATTCTCCAAGGGGAAGTCTAGCTCTATGAAGTTCTCCACACATTCCAAAAGTTTCTTGAAATGGTGAGCATCTACACGTAAGTGTGAGGAGTTCTGGTCAAGTTCACCTGTTTGTTGTGAAAACCAATGGCCTGGAGTGGCATTTGTCTTTTCGGGAAAAGAGGACTGCACATTATGTACATCGATATTGAGTCTCTGATATTCCTCTTCGATTTGCAGCAGTGGATTTTTACTTTCGAAGCCGTCGCTGACTATACTATGCAGCGTGGCTTCAAGAGCTTGTAATGAATCGAGCAGTGCAATACATCCTGTTTGGAGAGAGAGGGCATCATCCTCGACTAACTTGATGATGGCTTCTACGTGGCGCGCAATTGTGGACATTGAAGCACAGCCAATAGATGCCGCCGTCCCTGCGAGTTTATGGGCACAGCGTTTCAAAGATTTCAGTCCTTGAGAATCTAATCGATTGTCCTTTTCAAGTTGCTGAACAGCCAGTCGCATGGTTGCAATATCTTCATCGGCTTCGGTAGCAAAGAGAACAAGCATATCATCTTCGGATAGAAAAGCTGCGGATTGTGCTGTGTCTGGCTGATCCGTTAAAGAAGTCCCAGGCCCAGGCGTTGTCTCGATGAGAAATGAATCATCGGTTGTAGTAAATTCAAGATCATGAAAAGCTTGCAGAACTTCCAGATCATCTTTTGAGAGTCCTTCTTGATGACCGGGTGCGTCTAAATCATCCATAACAGGCAGTCATTCCTATTTGCTGTACCACATCTGGGAGCAAAGCTGATACATCCAGAACTGGCTCCTCGGCATAGGCCCCTCTTATCACGCCTGCTCGAATTGGCGTATAGAAAACTGTTGGCCCTGGAGGGGTATTCACCTGCTCAAATGGAACAGTGGTAGTAAGTCCAATATCTGGAACCAGTAAACCAACTGCTAGATCACTATAGTTTGCTATCAATACTATTCCACCTGGACGAGAAAGGGGTCCTCCACAAAGATACATGTCAAGATCAATGACTGGTATTGCTTCACCACGCCAGGTGATCAGGCCGCGCACCCAGATGGGAGTGAGAGGCAGGTGGGTATAATCCTGAGGGGATGGTAAAACTTCGACAATGGCTTTCAAGGGAATAAAACAATTACCCCGGCTAAGTTCACATTCTAGATGCTGATCTGGGTAACTTCTCCCCTGGGACGAATTTCGTGGAACGCTGTCCGCGTGGGTGCGTACATAGTTCCAGAATTCTTCGTCAGCCATCTGTTCAAGGTTATTTGTCGATAAGCCGTGTAAGGGCAACATTGTACTGTCTCTATCCACACTCTCCAAAGGCGCCAGTTTCTGCTTCTTGCTCAGCTTGTCAAGGTGCTAGATAAAGTCAGGTGAGCTGAAAGAAGAAAGCTAGAATTGCTCAGCAAAATCAGGAGATGTGAGATGACTAACCAACCGTTGGAACACTGAGATGCGAGTGCACAATAGTCATTACTTCTTGTGTTTTGAACGGCTTGGTAATATAGTCTTTCGCACCGGCAAGTCGACCTTTAAGACGATCTATCATTCCATCACGCTGAGAAATCATAACAATGGTTGTATTACCAAACTGTTGTTTCGTTTTCAAATGGCGGGCCACTTCGTACCCATCCATTTTGGGGAGGCCAATATCAAGTAAAACAAGATCGGGAACAGGATGTCGTCTTTCGTTGAGTGCGCGTAACGCTTCAATACCATCGGGGTAGCTCACCGATGCGAAACCTTCTCGTTTCAAGCTGGTTTCCATTATCTTACGTACCGTAAGCGAGTCATCAATGATCATTACCAGTTTGCTCATAACTGTCGTCCTCTTTCTTTTTCCTCACTTCTAGCACCAACCCATATGTAAGAATAGACCTATACATATTTTCAGGCCCTACATCAAGGATTCAGAGCTTACAAGCATTATTTTATCATCAAAATAAAAAAACAAAAAGCCAATCCTGTTTTCAAAGAGAAATGCGGCGTCAGCAGGGCATGAAAAATGGTCGTTAATCAAAAATACTGATCCCCAGGAAATAGTAACATATGAATTGGCCTATATCAACACATTTGCATAAAAAAGTGATTAAAAATTCTGCAAATGTAATATAATGTAAAAGTTTGGAGCTTATCAAACATGAAAAGCGACCGGTAAAGCAAAGGTAAAGCAACTTCCCTGACCAATTACACTTTCCACTTTGATACGACCTCCATGAGCTTCTACAACGTGACGAGCAATCGCCAGGCCCAGACCACTGCCCCCGCCGCCTGGCCCTCCAATAAAATCGGCTTTCGAGCGAGCTTGATTCACTTTATAGAAACGCTCAAAGATGCGCGGTATATCCTCCGGGGGAATACCGATCCCTGTATCACGAACAAAAAAGGTTTGCATATTCCCTCCCTCCTCCAGGTGCGTTCCGATTACTACTATACCGCCAGAGGGGGTAAATTTAATAGCGTTGTGAGCAAGGTTAACCAGAACACGAAGAATCTGTTTACTATCAGCGGCAACGCGTGTTTGCCCTTGTTCAATTTCAGTATGCAGCTTAACACGATGTCTTTGAGCTAACATCAACATACGTGCCATCACTTCACGAACCAGTAGCTCTGCTTCTACTGGTTCGATGCTCATGGGCATTTGTCCCGATTCGATGCGCGAAAGTTCGAGGATTTCAGACACTAAGTCGGTGAGATTTTGCACCTCAGTTTCAATTTTCTCTATAAAGATTTGTGCCTGGTCAGGGTCTGTATCAATAGCTTCTTCCAGCGTTTCAACCAGCAGGCGAACGGAGGCTAAGGGAGTGCGTAGTTCATGCGAGATGTTCGCGATAAAGTCACGTCGCGCACGCTCCAGGCGTCGCAATTCGGTCAGGTCTTCAATCGCGATTGAGAAATAGCGATATGTTTGTTCAGGTGTGGTATTTTGCTGGCTAATTTCTATGGTGAGAGGCGCGTGAGTGAGTGGGTTTACCGATACTTTCCAAGATGTGGCAGTACCCTCCCTGGTACATTCCTCCTCAAGTGGACGATTAAGCCGTATACTTCTCTGAACCAGTTCTAGTATGGCTCTGTCTGAGATGAGTTGATCCAGTGTTTGGTGTTGTAATAGCTCTTGCGCTGCCAGTAATTGAACGGTGTCATGATTATAATAATGTACAAACAATGAACGATCTATAATTAACAGGGGCCAAGGGATTGCTTCTAGCATTTCCTGAAAGAAGTGGCGGTATTCAATGTTGTTATCTTCATCCAACTCTTTTTCCTCCTAATTGAAACAGGTGGCCATTTGGAGGCTCCCTGAACAGGATTCGAGCCTGTAACTAACCAGTTAATAACCAGTGTATCATAAAAGTTCCTGTCGATTGATGTGGAGGAGCCAGGGAAGCTAGATTTGAAAACTTGTCATCTCAAGCAACAATATAACCCATAAAAGCATATTGACAGGTTACATTTTCATACTGTATAATATAACCATCTAAATTATTTTAGATGGTTAACGATGTTGCTGATAAACGTTAGTATACCTTTTTCGAAGGAGCACTATCATGATGCAACCTCTTCTACTCGATACACTTATTGTTTTGTCTGTTCTGACTCTGATCGGTGCTTTCATGATGTACCAGATTCACCAGTTCAGATGGTTGACCTCTCACGGCAGGCAGATTAGCGCCGTGGTGACTTCCATCCGGCATGAAACGGGCAAGTCAGTCTGGGGAATTTCACGGGACGATTATTACCTTACTGCGAAGTGGACAAATCCTCGCACAGGGCGAACCTATACCTTCTGGACGTGGGTTATGAACTCCACTCCGCCCTATACAAAAGGCAGCTTGATTCCTGTTTTGATTGATCCAAAGAACCCAAATCGATTTGCGTTGAATCTCTAAAGGACATTTGAATAAATGTGTCAGTAGCGCCGCGAGCCTCGCGAAGCTGACTGATGGTCAACTCAGCCTCGATGGCCTGTTCACGCTGCTCGATCCTGGCACTGCGCTTGGGATCCGCCCGCAGCTTCGAGCTAATCTCGTTCCAGGGCTTATGTCCACTCATGGTAAATGTCCTTCTTCACGTAGCTCTTCTAGAGAATCGTCATACAGTGCTTCCACAATAGGAATGTTCTCGTCTCCTGGCGTTTAAAAAGCCCAGGAAGCCAGTTCCTGGGCTGGTAGCTCCTCGAACAGGATTCGAACCTGTAACCTACCGGTTAACAGCCGGCCGCTCTACCGTTGAGCTATCGAGGAATAGATGCTCTTAATGAACGTTTGCAGTATACACTACCCGGCAGAGATTCGTCAATACATTTTTTTGCTATCGGGCGCTACATACCCCTCTCGTAAGGACAGGAATGAGGATGATAGGTAGTGGGGTATTTGCGCTGTCCTGGTCCTGTCAAAAGAGCAAACGTGCTATACTGGAATTGAACTCGATAAAAAAACACACAAAAAGGAGCACTCGATGAAACTCATTAACTTCCGTCTGCTGGTTAGCGATTTTCCAGCATCGCTTAGATTCTGGCGCGATTTAATGATGCTATCTATGTCATTTGGTGATGAGACGATGGGCTATGCCTATTTCGATACGGGCGACGGAGGATTGGAGCTTTTCAGTCGTGATGAATTTGCAGCCTCTCTAGGAGAAACGACGCCAACTCCCATGCTAGCTGGTCACAAGGCTGTCGTCGTTTTTCGCGTGGACGACGTCGACGCTACCTATGCTGATCTCATCAAGCGTGGTGTAAAAGCGATCGCCGCTCCTGTGGATCGACCTGCCTGGCAAGCGCGTACAGCCCATTTCAGCGACCCTGATGGTTATCTGGTTGAAATTTACAGCCAGCTTCCAGCACCGGATGCGCCAGCAAGTTAGCTTATCTCTTCGCGCAAGCTTTTGACCCAATCATATTCTGCTTGCCATTGCTGCACAATGTGCTTCATGACCTTGAGAAGATTCTCCAGGAACAAGGGAGATGGATGATCTGCGAGTTCATGCACCAGACCATCCATCTCCGTTTGTAAATGAAGGATCGTGATCTGACAATAATTCATGTAGTGGTTCATTAAAAGTACCCGTTCATCAGGACGCAACAGGTCAAGATACCCCATTTTGTAGAGAAAGAACTTCTGGTAGTCTCCCAGGTTCGAAGATGTGTCCATCATTAATTGGTGGAAGCGCTTGCGTCCCTCTTCGGTGATCATGTAGGTTCGCAAGTGCCGACCACTTTTCGGCTGGTTGCTTTGCTGTGGCATGATGGCAATCAAGCCCGTTTCTTCCAACTTATTCAATATGGTAGATAACGTTCCACTGCTGATTTTGGCCCATGGTCCGATCTGGTCATTGGTAATCTTCGCGATCAGATAACCGTGCATGGGCAGGCGCATCAACAGGGACAGAATGATCAGTTCATACATCATTTCTCCTTAGCGGGGCAGGGAGAGACCTATGACATAGGGGATTACAGCCAGGAGAAAGCCAAGCGACATCAGCAGCGAACTGAAATCATGGCCGTAATTCATAAAGCTGGCTCCGTTGAAGCCTCCCGCCATAATGCCAAACAACCCGATTATTGAGATAATGATCCAGGATTTACTCCTGGCAGCTATTGCGAATCCAATGAGGACTATTGATGCAATGAAGAGCAGTAGCCCTACAATCGAATGGATCTGCAGCCATAGTGGCGCGTGTAGCAATGACCATACAACGCCTTGCGCAACCCCTGAGAAGTATTCTGGAGCGTTAGCGCCCGGATGCATAGCGGGAACCTGTACATACAAGTTTACAAGCATCCCTACCACGAATTGAAGAGCCAGTAGCACAAGGATAACAGCTGTTAACGTACGCATTCTCAACTGTGAAATTGTTGTTTTCGTTTCACTTCTGCTAGTTTCTGTGGTTTGCAATGGAATACCTCCGATCCATGTTTAGTTCGTGCAGACAAAAGTGCTTTGAGTCCACGAGAAAATAGCTTTGTTAAACACTTCTTTTATAGTTTTATTAAAGCTATATTATCATCATGATTTACATGATGTCAAGACCGTGAGGTTAACACCAGATATCCGACCACCTTTATTGAGCACGAAAAAGTCGAGGCAGGTAGAAAAAATCAACCATATGGGCGTGGTTTGTGTCATACTGATGTAATAGGACGCTGTTCAGATTAGGAGACAACTCACGATGAGTACCGGCGCAGCCAGGAAAAGATCACCGCTCACTTTCTTTGTCCTGGTTTTTGTTCTCGCCCTACCGTTCTGGGTGCTAGGTGCCCTGGTAAAACCCTTGCCGCCGATCAATCTTTCCCTGAGTTCGCTTCAGATCGTTTGTCCGGTCACGACAGCACTCATCCTGGTGTACCGCGAAGAGAGACTTGCTGGCATACGCAGGCTCTTGAAGAGAGTGTTCGATGCGAATAAAATGAAGCACCATCCGATCTGGTATGTCCCCATTCTATTTTTGAATCCTTTTATTCTGTTGCTCTCCTACTGGATCAAGCTTCTATTGGGACATCCAATCCCACAACCGTTCATTCCCTGGTCAATGATCCCGTTCTTTTTTGTGGTGTTCTTTTTTTCCGCTACTTGTGAAGAGATTGGCTGGACGGGATATGCCACCGATCCTTTGCAGGAACGGTGGAGCGCGCTAAGCACTGGCTTGATTATAGGGTCAGTGTGGGCACTCTGGCATATTGTGGGATGGAAGCAGGAGCAGCCATGGGCCTGGGTCGCAGGGCAATGCTTCTTGACCATTGGTCTGCGGGTCCTGATGGTTTGGCTGTATAACAATACTTCAAGAAGCATGTTTGCAGTTATCCTCTTTCACACCATGATCAATGTGAGTGAGTTTTCCTTCCCAAATTATGGTTCATATTTCGACCCATTGCTTGTAGGAACGATAACAGCTGTGCTTGTGGTGATCGTCGCATTTTTCTGGGGTCCAAAGACACTCGCCCGCTTTAGATATGCCAGCTCATATTTCTAGAACTGATCAAATGGCACAGGTACGCGATATTCTCGCTCGCTATAATGCAGAGCATATCCAATATATCGACACCTGGACCCAGGCTGATCTCTCAGGTAACAGACATCGTCGAGACTGGTAGTACTCTGTGAATGCTCATTCGACCTTTGGAAATGTATGGACATCCCTCGCGGATGTCCTGCTCCCAACTTACGAGATAATCTCCACACTATCGCCATCTTGTACAGGATGGTCGCGCCCAACCTGCTGGCCATCAAAGCGAGCTGAAGGTCCCCAGATGCGGGCGCCCCGAAAGGTTGCCGCCAGGTCCTTATGCACTTTCGCGGCAACATCGAGAATGGTTGCTCCTGGCTCCATTGCCAGTGGTTCCTCATCAACCTGTTTGTTGTGGCGCAGGTAGACGCGTATCAAACCTGTGAGCTTCCACACAGCTTCTTTGAACGCAACCAGGCTCTCGTCATCAATGATGGAGACGCCTATAACTGGCAGATTGGGAACCGCAGCTTGTAAGGATGAAAGATCTCCTTCATAAGCCTCATCCATCTTGGTGGCGACGAGCATCGATGGCAGGTTGATACCAGCGAGCGCGACTTCGTTACGTACATCTTGCAGCGCGTCATAGGGTCCACGTATGTCCATGCAGTAGACGATAGCATCGGCGCTGCGCAGGACACCCAGGAGAGCTTTACCGCCACCTCGTCCCCCGGCAGCGCCTGCAATTAGCCCTGGAATCTCGACAAGCTGGACGAGTACCCCGCCGATGCGAGTGAGCGCAGCGACCGGTCGCAATGTCGTGAACGCGTAGTCTCCGATCTTGATTTGAACATGCGATAAGGCATGCAGCAGTGACGATTTCCCTGCATTAGGCGCACCTACGAGCGCAACCTGGGCCACGCCTTCTCTACGGATGGTAATGGAATCTCGTTGTATTGCATGAGATCGTTTATGCGTCTCTTCAATTTGGTCGAGAACCCATTTATGAATATCTGCATATGGACCATTGCGATAGCCAGGGAGTTCCTGGAGAATTGCGCGCAATTCATGCACACGTTCGGAGCCTTCTTTACCGATGAGGCGGCGTTTAATCACTTGCATCTGGGTTCGATGGGGCATAGGCATACCAAAACACTCCTTCTCTCTTGTAGAGGACGGTGCAGGAGGGTACGCCAATCGAGAGGCTGAGGGAAAGAAGGCAAGTTGATAGGTGCCCTTATCCAGGCCGGGGAGAGGTGCGTCCGTCCTGCTGCTTACACACGACGCTTAAAAGTGTAAGCAGCAGATTAGCCGTTTTTCTTATAAACCGTGATGCGCCAGGCGCTAATGCGAGAGCTGCCCATTTGTATTCTTTTCCCTATTAACAAGCTTTTTGCAGTTGTTCTTCATTCTCTACTACTTTAACATAGGAAAAGTTCTCCTGGCAAGAGAGATTTGTTCCTTGAGCCAGAACCATAAGATGTGATTGCCCAGCAGGAGGTGGGTATTCATGGTGCACTCTGCGGACTCCACATATACGTACTCATCATACTATATTCGCGGAATCCCAGCCGGCGGTATATTTGAATACCATACGGAGATGCTCGCAGCACACTGACGCGGTAGCCAAGGGCACGTGCTTCATGTAACGCTGCCAACGTCATTGTTGCTCCGATTCCCTGTCGACGCATATCTGGCACGGTCACAACATGTTCCACTCTAGCGACACCTGCTCCCTCAAAAAGAGCGCTGGTTGCTACAGGCCGACCGTCCTGGAAGCCTAGAAAGAAGCGCAACGGCTCATTTTCGCCATACAGAGATTGGTAAGCTGCGAAAAAACGCTGAATGTGGTCCTCTGGGACAGGAAAGCCCCATGTATGCAGCCATTGCAGCAGTAGTTCATCGCTGGTGACCTGCTGGATCACCAGAGCGGGGGCGAGCGGAACATTTTCGTTGAGCTCGTACAAGTCCAGTGCCATGCCTGGTTCGTCCTCGTCATGTTGCACGCCATAGCGTGGTAAGTGCTCTCTGATGTTGGCTGGTTGGCAGAGAGGTCCCACGTACCAGTTGAAGGTGAGCTTGCGCGACTGAAAGTATGCTACCACGCGTTCGATCTCCGGGCCGAGTTTCTCCTCCGTGGTGTGCGCGTGCAGCACGGTGTTAAAGACAGGGAGCCCGCTCGCTAACCAGAGGAGATTGGGCTCGTCATACAGTTCCGCATCAGGGAGGCGGCTAAAGTTCCTGTAATAGGCAATCTCGCTGGCTGCAATCGCTGTGATCAGGGCAGAAGGTGAAAGGTCCTGTAAGGTATCAGACATCTAAAGCGAAAACCTTCTAGGTATATTCAGCACTCATTCTATCCCAAATGGTCACTGTACTGCAACTGGCGCAAGAGATGAACATCAAGAAGGCGAGGATGCTTCGAGGATTCCAATCTGGAGTTG
>Ga0187780_10002372_pt1 | contig 14193 bp, 15 predicted proteins | sample 1015_Q2_SP10_20__FD_132429 | JGI IMG/M metagenome (GOLD analysis project Ga0187780, IMG submission 132429) | Tropical peat soil microbial communities from peatlands in Department of Meta, Colombia - 1015_Q2_SP10_20_MG | ecosystem: Environmental > Terrestrial > Soil > Wetlands > Peat | place... | reverse complement strand
TGGCCGAAATCATCAAGGAAGGTGCCGAGAAGGGGGAGTTCAGACGAAGCATCGACCCAGACTCGGCAGCCCTCATGCTTCTTGCCCTGGCTGACGGGCTCTCCTTAGATTGGGCCACCACAAACGTGGATTTCGACTGGAAAGCCCTGGCGAAAGACGCCAAGACTCTGGTCACCGAAGGGCTCCTCAACAAATGGCCCTGATTCAGGACGCCTCCGTGAGGCGCCAGTCTAATCGACCAAATCGGGTAAGGCATATCCACTAGTCTCGGGGAACGCACTCAACGGTACGCCCCCTTGGGGTTTAACCTCCCCCCTACTCTATTCCGGAAATTCTCCCTTCGCCACGAACTGGACACGGCCGCCGACGTTGACTTCGATGCCGTCGGGAGTCTTCTTCGCCCTGAGAAGGAGAAGCGACCTGCGGTTGATTTCGTACCCCTGCTCGACCCGAATGTCGACTTCCTCCGTCCCGAAGTAGCGGTGCTTGACGAGGTAGGCCGCAAGGCAGCCGTTCCCTGAGCCCGTGGCAGGATCTTCTGGGATGTTCTCGGGGACGCCCAGGACGCGTACGTTCAGCTGGTTATCATTCGAATAGGTCTCCGGGCTGAAGACAAGTATCACCGTGGAACTGGTCTCCACGAAGAGCTTCCTGAGGGCCGCGCTGTCTACGTTGATTTTCTTGATCGCCTGCAGCCCCTTCAGTGGGACTATCACGAAGGGGACGCCTGTTGACACGAGCCTGATTGGGAACCTTCCGTCGAGGTCGGTGGCCCTGATGCCGAGTATCCTCGCGATGCGACCCCTATCGAACGTCTTGCCGAAGGTGGGGCGTTTCTGCCTCATCCAGAGGACATCGGGCGCGCCATCGCTGTAGGAGAATGTGACTGGGATTTGCCCGACTTTCATGTTGAGCAGTATCTTTTCTGCCGGCTTCCCTATGACCTGGGACTGGACGATGTAGGCTGAACCCAACGTAGGGTGCCCCGCGAAGGGGAGTTCATTGCCGGGCGTGAAGATTCTGACGTCGTAGCCTCCGTCATGGGGCTTCTCCGATGTGATGAACGTGGTCTCCGAGTAGTGCATCTCCTGCGCGATTTTCTGCATCGACCCCGTCGACAGTTTCTCGCAGTCCCTGAAAACTGCGAGTTGGTTCCCTGACAGTCTCGATTCTGCAAAGACGTCGACTATGTAGAATCGCAACCCGACGGTCCTCTATCGGGCCACTATTTGGGGTTCGGCGGCCAAGCCAAGCTGCTGGCCGAGGTCGGCGCGCAGCCCCTTGTACCTGTTCCTGACGGTGACCTCAGTCACACCGGCTGCCTCCGCTATCTCCTTCTGTGTCTTGACTTCGCCCTCGACGACGCCTGCCAGGTAAAGGGAGGCGGCGGCCAGCCCCATGGGGGACTTGCCGGCGGAGATCTCCTTCTCCTCGGTGATCCTGACGATTTCGATGGCCTTTCGGGCGACCTTCTCGGAGAGGCCCACTCGGGAGGCTATCCTGTTGACATTCCTCGCTGCGTCCGCAACAGGCATCGTGAGGTCCATCTCCCTCAGTAGGATTCTGTAGTCCCTTGCGACCGACTTCTTTTCGAGGTTGTTGACCGAAGCGATGTCCTTCAGTGTGCGGGGAGTCTCTGTGTCACGCATGGCGGCGTATAGGGCCGCCGCAGAAATACCGATGATGGAGCGTCCCCTCAGAAGGCCACGCTCGAGGGCCTTGCGATAGATGTATGCGGCCCGCTCCCTCACTGCCTGCGAAACGCCGAGCTTGTCAGCCATCTTCTCCAGCTCTCGAAGCGCGATGCTGAGGTTCTTCTCCTGGGAACCGAAGGCAGGGGACCTGTTGTCCCACTTCCTGAGCCTGTCGATTGCGTTTCGCATTGGGGAGTCGAGAGACCGCCCTGAGGCATCCCTGTTCGAGCTGCCAATCATTGTGGAGAGCCCCATGTCCCTGTAGGTGATGGACGTAGGAGCGCCAGCCCTCGCCCTGTCCTCGCCTTTCTCGTCGCCGAACGAGCGCCACTCGGGGCCCTGGTCGACCGAGTTCTCCGTAACAACGAAGCCGCAGTTACTGCAGGAAAGCTCGCCCGTGTTAGCGTCTTCGATAAGCGTCCGCTTGCCGCACTGGGGGCACCTATCCGAAACCTGAAGGGCGGAGGTTCTATGGTATCCCATACTATCTCGCTATACAACCTTTGGTGGATGATTAGATATATAAACCTAGTAGTGGAATCTGACTGCCTAGGTTAGCTCCAGTTAACTGGTCGTTTCATGTTCTCAGAGGGGCGTTCTTCGCCGGTTTGGTGAGGCATTAGAGGGCTTGGTCAGCCATTCGATGCCTTGCGCTGCAGCTGAGTTCCGCACACAGGGCATACTGTGAGCTTGGGGTTGGTGTAGGTCTTGCCGCACCCCCTGCAGTATATCTTCCACGTAATGTTCTTCCACTCCCCGCCTTTCATCGAGGTCGGAGCCAGAGGGATGTTGAGGACCTCGGCCACGTTGCGGACGGCGAAGTCGTCGGACACCAAGTTCACTCCGCCATCTCTCCTCATCAAGTCGAGGCCGAGCGCAAGGAGGGACATGTCGGTCTGGGAGAGGGCGCCGATATCTCCGGTCCTGGCCGCGATGGATTTCACCCTGTCCAGCGACTCGGGGGACGGTTCAGTGACCTGGACCCGGGTGTGGATGAGCGAGGATCCGACGTTGTGGTGCTTTACCTCCTCCAGGACGAGGTAGGTGGTGTAGTAGCGCCCGTTCCCCTGGTAGGGTATTCCCGCGTAGAAGGCGGTGGAGTCGAGGACGTATGCCGGTTCAGACAAGTGAGGGTTCCTTCAAGGATTCATTCTAGCCTGGAGAGGACTGAAAGTACTTTGGTCGGTCGTCTAATCATTAACTCGTGCGGGGCGGTCTCGTCGCGTGGCGTTTATTTAGTTTGTTTCGAGAGCCACGGTTAGTCAATCTTTGAGCCGGCCTGCTGAACTGGGGAGCGTAAAAGAGGGGAGTTACATCATCATCGATGGAGAGCCGTGCAGGGTCGTGAGTCGGGAACACTTCAAGCCCGGTAAGCACGGGAGCGCCAAGGTCAGGCTGGTCGCCATCTCTCTTTTCACCGGCTCCAAGAAGAGCTATGTTTCGCCGGCGGAATCAAGGGTGGACATTCCCATGATTGACAAGAGGTCGGGCCAGGTGACGTCGATCATGGACAACACGGTCCAGATAATGGACCTGGCCACCTTTGAGGTACTGGAGACGCCGAAGCCCACCCCCGAAGAGGCGGCCGAGCTGAACGGGACCCTGGCTCCGGGTGCCGAAGTCGAATACTGGTCGATGATGGGTCGGAACAGGATAATGCGAATAAAGGGCGGAAGTTAGGAATCATGCGCCCGCCAGTTCAGGACGTAGTCTGGTAGAAACTCTACATTCCAGACTGTTCAAAAACGCTGGTTTAACCCCGGACTGCCTGGGTCGTTCTTCGACAATGAAGAGTGAAGCAAAGAAAATCATACCCCTAGCGACAATTGCAGTTCTTCTCTTCGCAGTGAGCCCACTTGCCAACGCTTCCACACTCACTGTAAACCTCAACCCAAAGTCCGGGGTCGCCACAGTTGATAGCGTGAGCGCCACCAAGATCATTTTCACTTTTCCTTCAGACTCGCCAGTTTCCAAGTACCTGGGCAACGTCAGCTCGTCGCTCAGCCTTAGCGGAAAATTCGATGGGAGTTCCCAGGGTGCACACGAACTCCAGGACAACTTCGATAATTGGGACAACAACATATCCGTGACCAATGTGTCAGTGGCCGTGAGCTACAGCGCCAAGGGCAACGCGACAACCCTGGTAATCAACGAGTCCACCGACCTCAACGCCACCGTGTCCGGCGTGTTCCAGGTCGTCAACGGGACCGTGAGGGCCAACCTGGGCTGGCGCGCGTTCATCTTCAGGGGCGCCCTTAACCTGCCCCTGGACGGGCGCGTGGTTGACGTCAACCTTGCAGGTGACGCCATGGAGGACTCCCTAGGCTCGCATGGGGAAGCTAGTACGTGGCTGGCGAACGCGTTCGGGAGCGGGAGCTTCTGGAACAGGCCTACCCTGAACTTCTCTCAGCTCAACGCACCACTTGACACGTGGACGAAGAACTACAATGCTGCGACCAACACCACCACCTTCTCGAAGACAATTTCCGGGCAGAACACCTACTCCATTCAGGCAGACTTGAACGGCCAGCAGTATTCGCTGTCAGAAATCTCTGACCCATCAGGGGTCCTCAAGGTGCAGGGTTATGCCAACGCATCGGGCGACTCCCTCGTGATGGCCCAGGCGCCAGCTTCGGCCTCGATTGCGAGCAGCGTGATCGCTGTCGTAATCGTGGTTGGGTTGCTTGCGATAGCCGGCGGATACATGGCCATCCGAGCACGGTCCAAAGCGAAGACTACTGTCACATCGCCCTCGAAGCCATCTATCTGAGGGGACCCTGCAAGGGTCTCCCCCCTCTGCTTTATTCTGACAGAGTTGTCAACAGAGTATCGGGTTCCATCCGGAACGGTTCACAGTCAGGGAATGGTCGGCGGAGAATGAAATCCTGTGAGATGGGCCATTCCGGCGCCCAGGATTTCTGCAAGGGCGCGGGCATTGCCATGGCATACTGCTGAGGATCGGCGAACGCGATTTGGAAGGAGTGGAGGACCGACGGTTTTGATAACGATGTCGGTGCTCTATCGATGGTTTGGCTCTTCATCGGATACCTCAGACGGCTCTTCCCGAAAACCCTTCATCTAGAGCGACGTCTGAAAGCCGTTTCAACATATAGGTTTTTGTGCAGGCGCAGTCGAGTGCGGCTCAGAAATGGAAGTGCAGAGGGGCCCCGGGGCGAAGTACTGGGGAGCGCTCCTGGTCGTCGTGGTCATCGCCATCCTAGGGACCTACGCCCTGGCCTCGCTTATGCGCGTGGGAGGGACAACCACCTCCAGCTCTGACCAAGCTCTGATCAATTCGCTCGAAAGCCAGAACTCTCAGCTGGAGAGTAGACTCGCATCGATGACCCAGGTTTCTAACGGGACGGTCCTGGGGCTGGACACAGTGAAGATCTACCAGGCGGACTCTGTCGGCGTGGTAACTGTCCAAGGCACCACATCCTCGGGCGGCGCCAACTCGACGATTCTTGGGTCAGGGTTCGTCATTAATTTTTCAGGGTCGAATTACGTAGTGACAAACTACCACGTAGTCAAGGACGTTAGCGGAATCACAGTCACCTTCCAAGACGGAGACGCTTATCCTGCGACGGTGGTGGGGAGCGATGGGTACAGCGACCTCGCCGTGCTGAAGCTGACAGCCCCGGCCCCGGAGTTCCATCCATTGACGGTGGTCAGTTCATCAACGCTCGTAGTCGGCCAGCCGGTCGCCGCCATTGGGAATCCCTTCGGGCTCTCGGGGTCCATGACGGTCGGCATAGTAAGCCAGCTGGGGAGGACAATTTCCGAATCCCTGGCTGGGAACTTCTCGATAGCCAACGTGATTCAGTTCAGCGCGCAAATCAACCCGGGGAACTCAGGAGGGCCTCTTCTCAACTCTAATGGGGCAGTGGTTGGAATCACTACGGCGACGGTCGTCAGCTCCCAGGGCGTGGGATTCGCAATCCCAGCGGACACGATACTCAAGGAAATGACCTCGCTTGTGACGACGGGGAGCTACAACCTACACGCCTACATGGGGATAACCGGAGCTGACATGAATTACCCGCTGGCCCAGCTCCAGAAGACAAACTTCACCTATGGGGTGCTCATCGAGAGTCTGACCAGTGGGGGTCCTGCTCAGAAGGCGGGTCTCAAGGCAGGCACGCAGACAGCCACGGTACAAGGGTCACCCTACCTGATTGGTGGAGACATCATACTGTCGGTGAACGGCACCAAGCTGGTCAACACCGACGCCCTGTCCACCTATCTTGCTGAGTACTGCCTTCCGGGGCAGACCTTGGTCCTACACATAATCAGGGGAGGGCAGCCGATGACCGTTAATCTGGTCCTCGGGGTAAGGCCGCCACCCCCCGCGTAGCCTTCGAGACCAGAGCCGCGTCCGTGATTTCCATGTAGCCCGAGTCCCCCTTCCAATGCTTCTCCGACGAACGGATTTCAATCCGTCTTGAGAAGAATGGAGCGTCTAGGACGAATGTTTCGCCCTCGCCCCCCTCGAGCGCCACATGGAACCTAAACCTTCGCCCCAATACGACGAGTTCTTCGATGCTCTTCAGGTCGAGCCTCCTGCCGAGCCAGGTCCGGTCCAGGCCGAGCGCGGACACGCTTACGATTATGACATCAAACCCGTCTGCGACAAGGCGGCGCAGGTGGGTCTCAGGGTCAATCCCCCACAGTGGGGAGACACACTTCAGAGAGAGGTGGTCGCAAATCTTCTCGACCCTGGTCTTCTGGTAGACACTTGCCAGGGCGCCCGTGTAGATGCCCTCCAGCCCGAACCTCTGCCTGGCATTCACAAGAACGCGCTCCAGATCCCCCAGCTCCTCTTCCTTGACCCCCTCCGTCTCACCGGTCAGGAGAGGGACGCCCATGGACTCAGCCTGCATCGCTGTCCACTTCAGGTTGGGAAAGTGGAACATGTACGACATCTCTGACTTGGGGAAGAGGGTCACCAGGCAGACGAGCTCGTCCTTCTTCGAGGCGACCCAGGCAGCGTAGGCCGAGTCCTTCCCTCCGGAAAAGAGCGCACCCACCCGCGTTTTAGTTCACCGAAACGCGACAAGGTCTCAAGGTATTAAATAGACGGAGTTGGGTCGAATTTTTGATGCTCGACTCCCTGAGAGAGGGGCTCCAAGCGGCTGTGAAGAAGCTCGTTGGTTCAAACGTGGTCGACGAGAAGGTCACGAAGGAATTCGTCCGTGACCTGCAGAGGGCCCTCATCCAGTCCGATGTCAACGTCAAGATAGCCCTGGACGTCACCGAAAGGGTCCAGAAGCGCGCCCTAGAGGAGAAGGCTCCCGGCGGCGTGACGAAGAAGGACCAGATAATTTCGATTCTCTACGAGGAGCTGGCCCGCCTCATGGGGGGCGAAGGGGGCCTGAAACTCGGCAAGGACAAAACGAACGTTCTGGTGATGCTCGGCGTCCAGGGCTCCGGAAAGACCACCACCGCGGCGAAGCTCGCCCGGCTCTACACCAAGCGCGGATTCAAGGTCGGGGTGGTGGCCGCCGACACCTTCAGGCCAGGGGCGGTGGCCCAGCTGAAGACCCTTGTTGCAACGTCAGGCGTGGAAGTGTACAGCGACGAGAAGGAAAAGGAATCGGTGAAGATTGCGAAGGAGGGGAAGAGGCACTTCGAGGGGACGAAGAACCTAGTAATCGTAGACACGGCGGGGAGGCACAAGGAAGAGAAGGGGCTCCTGCAGGAGATGAAGGACGTGGTCGGCGTGGTAAAACCTGACGCCACTGTGCTCGTCATCGACGGGACCATAGGGCAACAGTGCTTCAACCAGGCGCTGGCGTTCCATCAGGCGGCTCCCGTCGGCGGGATAATCGTCACGAAGCTCGACGGCGCAGCCAAGGGGGGCGGTGCGCTGGCCGCTTCTGCGGCGACGGGCGCCAAGGTTTTCTTCATCGGCACGGGCGAGAGGATTGACGACTTGGAGGAGTTCGTGCCCACCAGGTTCGTCGGGCGCCTCCTGGGCATGGGAGACCTGAAGTCCCTCATGGACATGGTGAGGGATGCCGAGGTCGTCGTTGACGAGAAGATGACTCAGCGCATGATGTCTGGGAAGATGACGATGAATGACCTCTTGGTCCAGTTCGAACAGATGAAGAAGTTCGGATCCCTGAAGAAGGTCCTAGAGCACATTCCCGGATTCTCAGGGCAGGTCGACGCCAAGGAGCTGGACAAGGCCGAGGACAGGGTCAGGATCTACAAGTCAATCATCCAGTCAATGACCGGCGAGGAGAAAGCAGACCCAGAGATGATAAACTCCTCCCGCCTCAAACGGATAGCGAAGGGATCGGGGCGCGGCGAGAAGGACGTGAGGGAGCTCCTGTCGAGGTACAAGCAAATGAAGGCCATGGTCAAGACGAGCAAGGGAAGGGAGCTTCGGCAGATGATGCGGCGGATGGGCGAGCAGTAGGGTGCCCCTGGCCCTTCAGACCTACCGGCTCTGCAGGAGGTGCGCTGAACGGCAGGGCGCGGGGCCCACCCCCTTCGAAATCGTCCGGGGGAGAGGGTGTTTCGTCTGCCGAGGGATGATGGGTGGGACCGGGAAGATGGCGGAGGCCGCTGCCAGGATGGCTAGGCACTACCAGTTCCGGACCTTCTCAGTCGGCGTGACCTTCCCCGAGGGCATCCAAGAAAGGGAGGACGAGCTGCGGTCGGAGCTGAAGCTGAAGGGGAGCGAGACCATCAAGATTCAGGCAGCAAGGCTAGTGGCCGGCCAGGTCTCCGTCAGACTTCGGAAGCGGGTCGACAGGCAGAAGCCCGACGTGACGCTGCTGGCAGACTTCGGAACGGGGCACGTGACCGTCAACGCAAGGCCGCTGTTCTACTACGGGAGATACACCAAACCGCCTGGGATATCCCAGCGCAGGTCCCCCTGCGAGTGGTGCCGGGGGGCGGGGTGCAAGAAGTGCCACAGTACGGGCTTCGAGGGGAAGCCCAGTGTCGAAGGCGCGCTTCGGGCGAAACTCGCGAAGTTCAGCGGGAGTCAGAAGATGACAATCACGTGGCTTGGGAGCGAGGACAGTGAAAGCAGGGTCTACGCCCCGGGGAGGCCCTTCGTCGTCGAGGTGAAGAACCCGAGAAAGAGGACGCTCCCGGGGAGGTTCGGTGCGAGGCCAGGAGGGGGTCTCGTGTCGGTTTCCTCTGGGAGAACCCTTCCGTCGAAGCCGCTCCGCCTGCCCGCCTTCAGGTTCCGTACCCGGATAAGGGCGACCGCAGCCTCCAGGGTGAGTGAAGAGGGGCTGGCGGAGTTGAAGTCGAGATTCAGGAGGGCCGCGGTCCGCTTCGACAGGCCCCACAACAGACCGACGGTGAAGACGGTGTATAGGGTCTCGGCCAGGACCAAGGGGAGGGCCCTTATCATAGAGGCGGAGCTGGACGGGGGGCTCCCAGTCAAGAGGTTCGTCAGCGGCGAGCTCGTTTCACCCTCGGTGTCGGAAGTCTTAAAAACTGAAGTCGGTTGCCGCAGTTTCGACATCTACGGAGTCAGGGAAATAGGGGAATTCGGATTTGCCGAAGTCACACGGGGCGAGGAGAAGAACTAGGTCCCTTCTGAGGTCTTCCGCCAAGAAGGGGCTGAGCAGCCTGCTCGTAGACTACTCGCCGAACGACAAGGTTGTAATCAAAATCGATCCGGCCCAGGTCAAGGGGATGCCCCACAGAAGGTTCAATGGGCTCGTCGGGACAGTGACAGAGGTGGGCAGGAGGGCGGTGACGGTAGATGTGAACGTGGGGAGCAAGGTGAAGAAGCTGGTCGCCAGGAAAGAGCACGTGGTCCGTATGGAGGGAAGTTGATGTCGGAGAAGACGGAGAAGAAGCTCCTGACGATTCCTGAGGCGAACCAGATTCTGTCGAAGATCGACGTGGAGAAGGCGGACCAGATCCAGAAAAGAACCCTAGACTACACCACGAAGTTCTCGAAGGCGCAGTCTGATTCCGCGAAGAAGCTACGGAAGGAGCTGGAGACGGAATGCGGTCTCAGCGAGGAGGAAGCCGTGGAGCTTGTCAACATCATGCCCAAGTCCGTGGAGGAGCTCAGGACCTTCACATCAGGGTGGAGGAAGCTGCTTTCGACTGAGACTCTCGAGAAGATACTGAAGATTCTGAATCCAAAGGCGTAGGACTCTCAATCGTTAAATAGCAAGGTAGCCCGTTTTACACAGGGGAAGCAGGTGACACATGGAATGAGTATTGCGATTCTCTTCTGCACGGAGAGGTTCCCCTCAGACTAGAGCCGCCCAAACAGGAGCTAATTCAAAGTCATGATACCTGCAGACAAGAAGTACGAGGAGTACGCCTACGTGCTTGATTTCATGCCCAGAGGGAAGTCTGTCGTGATAAAGGGGCGGGAAGGCCCCATGGTCCAGGCGATAGGGGATGAGAGACTCACCCTTCTTGAGCTTCTCACGATGGAGAACCAGGACTTCGAAATGGGGGAGAAGGTCAAGATAGGCAAGGAGGGGAGGGAGAAGATAGTCAGCGTCCTTGGGAAGCTGACATACGAGGAGCTGTCCCCCGAGGCCAAGTCGTCGTTACCTACGGTAGTCGAGAACCTAGTAAAGGGAAATGAGAGCAAGTACGTGGCCTACTTCAACGACCTGCAGCCCCTAACCCCGAGGCTGCACGGGCTCGAGCTCATCCCTGGCATAGGGAAGACATTCATGAAGGAGATAGTGGAAATGAGGGAGAGGCAACCTTTCACGAGTTTTGACGACGTCCAGAAGAGGGTAGGTCTAAGGGAGCCTGCAAAGATGATAGCGAAGCGAATCGTTGAAGAGCTCGCTGGTGACTCGAGAGTGAGCATCTTCGTCAAGAAATAGATGAAGAGGCACAGACTCGGGCAGCACTACCTGGTAGACCAGGAGGTGATTCACCGGGTGGTAGCACTGGCCGACATCGGACCCGCAGACAGGGTGCTTGAGATAGGCACAGGCCGAGGGGCGCTCACCAAGGAACTGGCAGGCCTCGGGGCATCTTACCTGGGATACGAAATCGATAGGGCCGACTTCGACGAGACTTCCCGCCTAGTCCGGGGGACCCGCGCCCTCGTCGTGCTGGCCGACGCCTTCGAAGAGCGGCCGGAGTTCGACGTCCTTGTCTCAAGCCTCCCCTACTCGGAGTCTGCCTCCTTCGTGAAGTGGCTGAGTGGAATCGAATTCACGAGGGCGGTGGTCGTGCTCCAGGAGGACTTTGCCAGGAAGATAATGGCGCCCCCTGGGAGTAGAGATTACAGGGGCGTCTCCGCACTGTCGCAAATCTGCTTCGACGTCAGGGTGCCCTGCCGCGTGCCGAGGGCTGCCTTCACCCCGCAGCCGAGAGTCGGCTCGGTGATCGCATTGTTTTCTCCCAGACGCCGAATAGAGGAAGGTGAAGTGGCTAACGTGATTCGCCTGTTCTCGCTCAGGAGGAGGCTTGCCGACTCGGCCCTGGCTGAGCTCGGGATGAAGAGGGCCGGGAGCTTCGGCGAGAGGAGGGTCAACTCTCTCCTTCCCGACGAAGTCCACTCGCTCTGCGCTCCGAAGCCACGGTGACGGTTTTATCAGCAAGACACTGAGGACGTCCGTGCTTCCGAAGGGTGTCTCCGTGACGCTGGTCGAGCCCAGAGGACCAGTCAACTTGGGCCATGTGGCGAGGCTCGTGCAGAACTTCGGGGTCGAGAAGCTCTACCTGGTGGAGCCTAAGGTCGACGTGTCTGTGGCCTCAGTCTACGCCTCGCACGCCTCCGAAGTCCTTGACCGTGCTGTGGTCACGAACTTCGAGAGGGTGAGGAGGGAGAACGAGTTGCTCGTCGCCACCACCGCCATCAGGGCTTCCAAGAAGTCCAACGTCATCAGGAGGACTGTCGGGCCCGACCGCCTCCATGGGATTCTGTCCGCGGCAAAGAGCTCATCCCTGGTCTTCGGCAGGGACACCACAGGGCTGACTAACGATGAGATCAGGGTATGCGACGTCACTCTGACTATCGACACCTCGCCCGCCTACAGGGCCCTGAACATCGGGCACGCCGCCGCCATCGTCCTGTACGTCGCGTCGAGGGGAGGCGGGGGGAGAGTGCGAGGACAGGGAAGGGTGGCGAGGGAGGTCTTCGCACGAAGCTTCTACGAGCTCGGGGAGGCTTCGAGGCTTCCCAGGCACAAGACGCAGAATCTGTTCGAGGCGGCAAAAAGGATAGCTGCCTCGTCTGGAATCACGGACGCCCAGCTCAACCTCCTCTCGGGGGTGTTCAGAAAGGCGGTAACCACCATGAAGGAGCCTCAGGAACGGGGCTCGAAGACATAGACCGCGCGCCTGACCCACCGGGTGCTTTCGAAGGAGAGCCTCACGGGGTAGTCGAAGCCCACGGGCCCGGGCTGGTAGAGCCTCAGCCCCAGTTTCCTTCCCTCCAACGTCAGTGTGACCTCATCTCCTTCCATCGTCTGGACCACCGGGACTACCACCACTATCCTCCCCTCAGAATAGACTGAATCCGCCATGCAGGCGAGGGCGTCGTTGTAGATCCGGGACGATTCCCCGACCATGGCCTTTGCCGTGGATGTCTTGGGCCGAGCGTCCAGCCGCGGGAGAAGGAGCGGCTCGGTGACGATGGCGTCCACCTTGGTCCCCCTCAGCATGCGCAGAAGGTCCCTGGCGTCCCCCTTCCTGACGTCGTAACCCCTATCGGTGACGCCACCTATGGACCACCGGATGTTCTCCCTGGCCTCCTGCACCCGCGACGCCCTGTTGTCTAACCCAAGGCACCTGAGGGATTTCCCGTACGCCTCGACCAGGATCGTACCCGAACCGCAAAATGGATCAAGGAGAGTCTGGCCCTGTTTCAGCCCAGCCAGGTTCACCAATGTACGGGCAAGGCGCGGAGAGAGCGCGATGTCGGAGTGGGGTGATGGCCTGCGGGTCCCCCTCTGCCTCATGGCGACCGAGTCCGGCACCCAAGCGGTGGGGCCAAGGGCGAAACCGCCGCGGTAGGGGAAAGCCACGACGTCGAGAGCCTCCCTAGTCAGGACACGTTCGGAGGTGAGCTCGTTCCCTTCGGGCCTCAGGAGCCTTACCTTCTTCAGGCCGGCTTCTCTGATTCCATCGAGCAGAGACCGGACAAGGTCTTCGTAGTCGTCCTCCGTGATGTCATACCCGCTGAGCGATATGTTCGACTTCTCCTCAAGGTGGGACACCATCAGGTCGATAAGACCCGTCATGTCTCCGGACGGCGATTCCGGGACCGATGTGACAGGAGCGCATTTGTGCGCTCCCGAGAGCTCGGTGACGTACTTCGGAGGCAGGTGGTCGACGTGAAAAACCGAGACCCTCTCGCAAGGGGCTTCAGCCTGCGCGACGGCCCTCCCGAGAACTGTGCACGCCTCTAGGACGGACAGCTTGCCGAACGCGAGGACGAGTGATATCTCGTCCGTTTCAATGACCTGCGGAGGAAGGACGAATGGCATCCTCTTCCCGCGCCGGTCTGCGGCTGGACTAGAACTTATGGGTCAGAGACATAGTCTTCGAGACGGCTGAGAACTGAGAATACCTTCAGAGCTCTGAGATGGATGGAAATCTGTTTAGAAATCGAGCCGGAAGAGCTGGCAGGGCCGGGTCATATTACCCACTCTTCCTTCTCGATGTCCCTCTTGTCGAATCCAATCTTGGATGTGGCGTAGGAGACATCCCCGTACAGGGATGCTTCGCCCTCCTCGCGGTAGAGGGCGTCTACTATCCGACCGAGAGCGTCCCCTTTCATTATGCCGCTCCCGCTGTCCCCTCCGACGACGATTAGGTTCTTGTGCCTGAACGCGAACGGCGTGTTGTCGATCGTGTTGTAGGAGTAGAGCCCCGCCCACATCGCCTTCAACTTGGCACCGACGAAATCAGGGAAGTAAGAAGTGAGGATTGGATAGATGCTCTTCTCGTAGTACTCCCTCTCAGCCTGATACTTCTCGAGGTCGTGTTCTGGGAGATCAATGAAAGGTCTGTTGACCTGGTCTTCGCAGGAGACCCAGAAGTTCCCCTCTTCGCTGACAGGCTTGAAGTGGACGCCTGATTTTGGTAGGATGACCAGAGGGAGAAGGCTCAGGGCGTTGAAGCCCTTGCAGTGGAGGAGAGTCTCGAGCTTATCCCCCTTGGCTTGGATGCTGAACAGCTGCCTCTTCTTCGCCTTGACGTGGCTCTCCAACCCCATGGGCTCTAGGAGCTCGTTCTCCCAGGCGCCACCGGCCAGGACGACCTCTGCGGCCTCGATTGTCCCAGTGTTGGTTGAGACCCCTTCAAGGGTGGACTCCTGCCAGACGAAAGGTTCTCCCTCGATGCCGAGCCTCCTCGACGGGCCGACCAGCAGCGACTCGGCTGAGGTGTTGAAGGCGAACTCGCCCCCCATGTTTGCGAACTCTCGCGCGTAGAACCTGACGAGCTTGTCAGGGTCGAGCCTCCCGCACTTGGGCCCGAACACCCCGCCGCTGACCTCCGGGAGCTCAATCAGCTTCGCCTCTTCCCTCTGTCCGAGCTC
>Ga0187780_10002371_pt1 | contig 14194 bp, 11 predicted proteins | sample 1015_Q2_SP10_20__FD_132429 | JGI IMG/M metagenome (GOLD analysis project Ga0187780, IMG submission 132429) | Tropical peat soil microbial communities from peatlands in Department of Meta, Colombia - 1015_Q2_SP10_20_MG | ecosystem: Environmental > Terrestrial > Soil > Wetlands > Peat | place... | reverse complement strand
GGGTTCCGCGACATACTGGATGTTGCGCTCCGGCTCTTCGCCGATGACTCCGACCGATTTCTTGTCCTTGAGAAAGTCGTAGAGGAACTCGGTCGCGACATAGTTCTTTACGACTTTGTCCTCGAAAACGCCGAAACCGGTCTCGTCGATGGCGACCTGCGCAAGCTCGACAGCCTTCTCAAGGCCAGCAACCACCATTGCCCAAACGATGCGATCGACAGCCTCCTGATCGAAGCGGCGGAACGCAGCCGCTGCACCGCGTGCCCGTGCGACAACCTGGTCGAGTTCTTTGGTGCGTTCGGAGCGAAGGATCGAGTCGGGCGTGTCGTTGGCCATGGTGGGTCCTCACCGTGCTTTGCGAAAAGAGCAAAGGCCCTTCGGCTCGGCAGCGCTGTCGTCCGGCAGACGTTTGGAGCGTGGCTGAGCCGAAAGGGCTTGACTACTGCGGCGATGCCCGTGTGGGCCGGCGCCGTCGATCCCTGTCGGCGCGCGGCGGCGCAGGTCGGGCTTCGAGCGGCTTGGGGGCTCGTCTGGACAAGACTCCGCCGGCTCAGGCGGGCGAGCCAGGAGACCCCGTCATGGTACCGTTACTGGTGGGTGGTGCGAGGAGAGACCGCAGGTACCCGAACGGCGAACTGCGGAAGGGTGGGAGTTTTTGGCCTCCGGCAGCGACCCCTGCGGCGCTGGGGTGTCCAAGAAGCGAAGAAGAGCAGGACTTGATTGACGCTCGAGTGGTGGTTCCTTGCCGGCGGAGGCGGTGCAGATGGATGTACTTTTCAGTGACGACCAGGAAGTTCTGCGTTCGAGCGTTCGGGAGTTCCTTGAGCGCGAATGTAGCTTGGCCGTCGTGCGGGCGATCGCTGAGGCGGGCAAGGGACTGCCCCCGGCCCTGTGGACGAAGCTTGCCGATCTCGGCTGGCTTGGCCTCATCATCCCGGAGGAGTACGGCGGAGCGGGTCTTCGTTGCCTCGACCTGGTGGTGGTTCTCGAGGAGATGGGACGAATGCTCTTTCCGGGTGCCTTCTGGTCTGCGGCCGTTGGGGGTCTCGCGCTCGTTCTGGGCGGTAGCCCAGCGCAAAAGCGCCGTCTTCTTCCTGCACTCGCTTGCGGGGAGCAGCGGGCCGCGCTGGCACTGGACGAGGGGGCGGGCTCTTGGAGCGCCGAAGGGATTGCGCTTGAAGCCCGCGCGGTGGGTGCAGACTTCTGTCTGCGGGGTGTAAAGCGCTTCGTGCCGGAAGGCAATGCCGCGGATTGGCTGATCGTACCCGCTCGCACGTCCGACCCTCGAGACCGGGGTCCCACGCTCTTCCTCGTCGATGCTCGAGGCTCGGGGATTTCCATGGACCCCGTTCCCACGACGGACGCGACGCGGAGCTACTCAGAAGTGCTCTTTGCCGATGTTCGCGTTCCCAAGGAAAACATCCTCGGCGCGGTTGGAGAGGGGAGCCGCCTTCTCGAACGGATCAGCGATCATGCCAAGGTTGCGCTTTGCGCCGATGCCTGCGGAGGGGCACAGCGTGTACTCGAGCTCTCGGTTGCCTACGCCCGCTCGCGAGAACAATTCGGTCGGCCCATCGGTGCTCAGCAGGCCATCCAACATCGATGCGCCGACATGCTGGTCCGTGTGGAAGGCGCGCGCTCCGCGACCTGGCGCGCGGCCTGGTGTCTCGACGAGGAAGAACCGCTGTCGCACACGGCAGCATGTATGGCGAAGGCCTACACCTCGGACGCATACCTGCGCGTAGCGGGCGACGGAATCCAGATCCACGGAGGGCTGGGCTTTACGTGGGAGCAGGACCTCCACCTCTTCTTCAAGCGCGCAGCGCTCTCGAGCGTCCTCCTTGGAGACTCTGCCCAAAACCGTGAGCTCGTGGCACAGGCACTCTTGGACTAGCCGCGCAACAGCCAAAAACACGCAGCCAGTACAGCGGTCGGAACGAGCGCTCCCGCCAGAAGACCCGCAGGCGAGATTCCGCCAGGAAAGTGCTTGGCGAGGATCGCATGGCCGGCGGGATTGGGTGCGTTCGCGATGATGGTGAGACCGCCGCCTGTCACTGCGCCTGCGAGCAGCGCATAGCGAAGTGCGGAGGCTGCCGCACTCTCCGTCGCATGGACGGGATCAAATATCGGCACGAGGGAGGCCAGGTAGGTGATGGCTGCGTTGTCGTTGAACGCAGTGAGAACGATCGATCCCACGAAGAGTTGAAGCGCTCCAAGATTCGAGAGCACAGGCTGAATCCACCACTGCTGAAATCCCCCATGGGTCACCAGGGCCGCGAGAAAGAGCCCGACGAGAAGAGGGCTCCGGATGTTGAGCTCGTACTGATGGTGGCGAGTCGCCTCCGTAAATGCCAAGAAGAAGAGAAACCCCATGATCACAAGGGGTGGACTGTGCAGTGTGATGACCGTAAAGGCGACGAAGAGAACATGCACAATGGTGATCCACCAAGGTACAGGTTCGAGCGGCACGGCCAAACGCGCCTCTTCCGAGATTTTGGCGCGGGAGGCGAGGGCAGGAAACTCACGGCGCAAGAGAAGAAAGAAGAGGCCATTGGAGACGGCAATCCCGAGGAGTGCCTTCCAGCCAAATTGCAGGGACATCGACGCGGTATCAAAACCCCAGGGGCCCGCGACCATCAAGACGGGCGGGGCCGCAAAGTGCGTGAGCGTGCCGCCGACCGAGATGTCGACGAAGAGGAGGCCGAGCGTCGTGTACTTAAGCCGGGCGGACGGTTCGAGGGCGAAGACCTTTTCGCTGAGCAGCACGGCCGCGAGAGTCATCGCGGCGGGTTCGGTGATGAACGACCCCAAGGGTGGAAGCAGGCAGAGAATCGCGAGCCACCAAGCGCCGGGAGTTCCGCCGCCGAGCTGCGCGGCGAGATGGGTCCCACGCTCTGCGGCCTGCACCACAGGTCGGGTTGCGGCAATGCACATCACGACCACCACGAACACAGGCTCAGCGTAGTTCCGGGACGAGATGTAGTGGAGGACGTGCGGCCAGCCGAACCAGAGATCGATCGTCACCAGAAGCACTGCACCCCAGATTCCAAACACTGCTTCCACTTCACCGAAGAAGTGCAGGAGGGTTGCGGTGAATGAAACCGGCTCTCTGTCTTCGGGATAGTTCGGCAGATCTCCCGCGGCGGCGCGAGTGGCGAGCGCCTCTCGGTGCTTTCGCTCCCGAACCTCGGCAAGTCGACGAAACGAGTTGGCCAAGAGCGTATGAATGATCGCGCAAAAGAAGATCGCGCTCGCGACCAGGTTGAATGGTTCTGCGCGCACGCGTCCGGCCAAGATTGTGGGAAGCGACGTCAGGTGGACGTCCGCGTAGCTCTCGAGAAGGGGCGGGAAGTCGGTGATGGGGGCGGGTGAGGCACCCGCTGCCGCGCGTGCCCAGGTGCTTGAGCCGCACGCGGCCAGGAAGAGCAGGAAGATTGCCAGTTTGGCCTTCGGCGACACGGGCCGGTCGCCTCTCTACCGACCTGACGCCCTTGACTTATCTGCGGACCGGGAAAAGCCGTGCCCCATTTCCATACAAAAATTTCTCGAGGACACCTGGCTTCAGTTCGAGCTTGCCAGCCTCTTCGATGCAGCGCTTCATCGACAGCGCGGGGTGATCGGATGCAAAGATCACCTTGTCCTGACCTCGGGTGTTCATGAAGTGAATCAGCTGTGGCGGGAAATAGCGCGGTAGGTACGCCGAGGTCATAAGGTAGAGACCGCGGTACTTCAGCATGAGACGAATCGCCACGTCCCACCAGGGGTCAGCCCCGTGGGCCATCACCAGAGTGAGCTCGGGGAAGTGCAGACAGACCTTGTCGAGATGGATCGGGTGCTGACACTCCCCAGGCGCAGGCGGACCGGGAATCCCGGTGTTGATTGAGATGGGGAGGCTGAGCTCGATGCATTTCGCATAAACCGGGTAGTAGATGGCGTCATTCGGCGGGATGTCGATGTAGAACGGCACGATTCTGGCCAAGGCCACTGGCTCCGACCGAACGAGCGCTTCGAGGCAGCGCAGCGCCTTCATGCCCTTTCGCGGATCCAGCGTGAGAGAGAGGGCGAAACGGTCGGGCTCGGACTTGGGAAACGACAGAACATGCTTCGAGGGATGGATCGCATCCGTAGTGAGGATGGCCTGCTCCACCCCCGCCTCGTCCATCTGTGCCAACGTCTCTTCGATCGAAAGGTTCCTGAAGAACTCCTCACCCCCTTTGAAATAGTTCTCCTTCACCTGCACCAGGTAGTCGGGCCGACCGAGCTCGCCCATGTTGACATTCACCCAACCGTCGATTGCCTTGAAAGCGCCCAACGCCGTCACCCTTCCTCTCTGGCGCGGAATGCGCCTTCCCCAAAGAACTGTCGCATCCACCGCCGATACACAGGAAAGGCGCCGTCACCGTCACACAGCAGCGGTTTCTCGAAGTACTTCTTGTTTTCCCAGATCACGATGTCCTGGGCCATCTGTTTCTCAAGGTCTCTGATCAAAGCGGCGCCCACCCCCTGTTGGGAACTCGTTCCGGTCGCTTGTTTCACGCTGTAGGCGAAGCTCACGTCGGTGTACTCGTCATCGATGGGCGTCGCAGTGTTCACCATAAGTGTCTCCGCGATGCCGGTCACCCGGACCGTTTGGAAGCCCGGTCCAAAATCCGTGGTGTCGATTCCCCCATCGATCTCGCCGCGTGGCGTTCCCATCTTCATGCGCGAGCGACAGCGCAAGACAGGTCCCTCCATTTCTACCTCGGTCCGTGGCACGGTGTGGGTGCCATGCACGTAGCGGAAGTGCACCTGATCGACTGCGTTTTCATTCATATCCAGCCAGCGGCTGCGTACCTTCCAACGTCGCACCTGGTAAGGGCTCCATTCGGACGATCCGTATTCCGGCAAATCCGGGATCTCGAAGCTCGGAGGCTTCTCCTCCGCGTCATGCCAGACCATGAGGAGGCCATTCTTCTCCCGCGTAGTCCAGGAGCGCAGGTGGGCACCCGGCGGGATGCGTTTGGCGTAGGGGATGTTGATGCAGGCGCCGCTTCCGTCCCAGTGCCAGGAATGGAACGGGCAGCGCAGACCTCGCCCCTCCACTCGGCCTCCGTAGCCGAGGTGTGCGCCAAGGTGGCGGCAATACGCATCGAGGACGTGCGACACCCCATCCTCATCTCGGAAGGCGACGAGTTCTCGGCCGAAGATGTGGAGCGGTGTCACGCCGCACGGACCAAGTTCTGTGCTGTAGAGGGCACGGAACCAGCCATTGGGGTTGGCAGGGAACGGGAAGCGCGAACTCATTGACACCTCCGGCGTTCAGCCTCGCGGGAGCCCGAGGGCCCTCTGCGCGATGATGTTGCGCTGAATCTCCGATGTCCCCGCGTAAATCGTCGCCGCACGCGACCAAAGGAGCTCGTGGCTCCAGAATCCGCCATCCACGGCGCGGGGATCGCCCCGGGGCACCATCGCGGCGGGCCCAAGGAGGTCGAGCGCAGTCTCATTCAGGCGCTGGTCGAGCTCGCTCCAGAAGACTTTGAGGATCGAGCCCTCGGGTCCCGGGGCGCCGTTCTTTGCGATCGCGCTTGCGTTGCGCCAAGCCGTGATGTGCAAGATTTCGATTTCAATCGCGTGCTGCGCGAGGCGTTGGCGCAGGATCGGATCTTCCGAGGCACGGCCGCCCGCCCTCGGGGTGGTACGCGCGATCGTGGCCAGCCGCTCGAGCTGGTCCGCGAGTCTTGCGTGCGGGGACGTCGAGCCGCGCTCGTGGCCCAGTGTCGTCACGACGACATCCCACCCGCGATCGACCGCACCGACCACGTTGTCGATCGGGACATGTACTTCGTCGAAGAAGACCTCGTTGAACCAGGCCTCCCCTGTCATCTCGCGAAGCGGACGAATGGTAATCCCCGGGCTTCTCATATCGACCAGAAGAAAGCTCAGACCCTTGTGTTTCGGAGCATTGGGATTGGTGCGGACCACAAGGATGCACCACTGGGCGTAGCGGGCGAAGCTGGTCCAGATCTTCTGTCCGGTGACCACGAACTCCTCCCCACGGCGCTCGGCACGTGTACGAAGAGCGGCGAGATCACTGCCGGCATTGGGCTCCGAAAATCCCTGACACCAGATCTCTTCACCCCGAAGGATGGGCGGGAGGAAGCGCTCCTTTTGACGATCGGACCCGTGGGCAATCAGCGTGGGTCCGACGAGGCCAAGGCCGACCGCAAGGTTCACGAGGTCCGGTCCGCGAGCGCGTGCATACTCTTCTTGCCAGATGAGATGCTCTGCCACCCCTGCCCCGCGACCGCCGAACGCGCGCGGCCAGTCGAGTCCAGCCCATCCGCCATCAAAAAGTGTCCTCTGCCAGCGCTTTGCGAACTCCACCCGTTCGGCTGCCGTCTCTGGCTCTCGGAAGGTCGGCGTACCCCAGCCGGCTGGGAGATGCGCGGACAGCCAGCTCCGGATCTCGTGGCGCAACAGGGCCTCGGCGTTGCTGTCGCGGAGGTTCATGAAGAGCCGGCCCGAGCCGGGTGGTAGAGCACAAGTCCTTTGTACAGAAGAGAAGGCTTGTCATTCCCCACCACGTGCACTGCGGTCTCGGTGGTCACAAGCGTGCCCTTTGGTCTTGCCTCGACGCCGCTCAGGCGACCCCGCGCATGGATCTTGCTGCCGGAGGGCACAGGAGCGAGAAAGCGCAGTCCATCCGCACCGTAGTTTGTCGCATTGCCATAGCCCACGATCCGAAACGCGGCGCCTCCCCGAAGAGTGGGGAGCAGCGAGAGCGTAAGGAAGCCGTGTGCGATGGGGCCGCCGAACGGGCTCTCTCGACGAGCCCGCTCCACGTCCACGTGGATCCACTGTCGGTCCCCTGTGAGCTCGGCGAAGGCATCGATCATTTGCTGGGAGACCAGGGTCTCGGGACCCCACGGTCCCCATTCTTCGGAGATGGCCGAGCGCAATTCGTCGATGTCGTCGAATCGAATCTCATGCATAGACTCTCCTTCGTAGCGAAAGCGGCCCCGATCACGACCGCGCGAGGATGGTCATGCCGCAAGTCTGCGGCGCGCCTCCGATGTTGTGTGACAATGCTGTGGCGGCATCCTTGATCTGTCGCGGGCCGGCCCGGTTCTGGAGCTGAAGGACGTTTTCGTAGATCATGCGTACGCCCGTTGCGCCGGTGGGATGACCAAAGCTCTTGAGACCGCCATCGGTGTTGACCGGCAGCTCGCCCTTCAACGCGAACGTGCCAGCGGCGATATGCTCCTTGGCTGCACCCTTGTCGCAGAATCCAAGATCTTCGTACGTGAGAAGCTCCGTCAGGGTAAAACAATCGTGCACCTGGGCCACGTCGATATCCCTTCGCGGATCGGCGATGCCCGCCATCGCGTAGGCTTGCCTTGCGGCATAAACCGTCGGTTTCCACCCCAGGAAATCGAACGTCGGATCCGACTGGGGATTGGGCGCGAGTGCGATGGCCACAGCGCGAACCAGCACAAAGTCGTTGCGGAATGTCTTTGCCAGTTCACGCCGCGTCAGCACGACTGCGGCCGCCCCATCCGACTGTGCGGCGCAGTCGTACAGTCCGAACGGCCAGGAAATCATCCGCGCTTTGAGGACGTCCTCAACGGTGATTTCCCGCTTCAGCATCGATTTCGGTGCGAGCGTCCCGTTGTGGTGATTCTTGACAGCGATCCGCGCGAGATCCTCACGTGTGGCACCGTACTTCTCGAAGTAGCGAGCCGCGCAGAGGGCGAACCAGCCCGCGGGCGTTGCCGGTAGCTCGCGCACGCCGCTCATCATGACACTCGGCCCCGAGACGCCTCGGTCCTTGGGTTTGTCGAAACCCACGACCAGCACCGTGTCGTAGAGGCCGCAAGCAACCGAAAAGACCCCGTACCGGAAGGCATCGGTTCCTGTCGCACAATAGTTTTGAACGAGGCTCACCGGGCGATCGAATAGCTTCAGAGACTCCGCGACTTCCGCGGTGCCGCGAGAGGGATAGGCCGCCCCACAAAACACGGCCTCGATGCGGCGCTGGGGGTCGTCAATTCCGGCATCCGCATAGGCCTCATAGGCCGCTTCGACGATCATATCTTCGGGGGACTGCGTCCAGTTTTCGCCGAACTTGCAGCAGCCCACGCCCACAATGGCGGTCTTGTCGCGAATCGCATCAGCGTTCATTGAGGCTCCGAGCGCATGTCGCGCAAAGGAGTGGCTTTCCAGAAATAGTTGGGTTTGCCTCCGACCTCATGGATGCGACGGAACACGAACTCTACAGGCAGCTCGCAGCGCAGCTCGTCGCTGGTGACGTCCGTGAGCTGAAGGTACACGCGAGCGCCTCCCTCGATCTCGACGACGCCGGCGGCCAACGGGGGTTCGGGCGTTGGGAAGAAGTGGTCGAGAGTCCAGGAAAGCAGCCGACCCTGGCGGTCGGAAAGACGAACGCTCTCGAAATCGTCGCGCGCATGGCAGCGGTAGCACACCCGCTGCGGCGGGAAGTGTTCGGCGCTGCAACGCCGGCAGTGTGCGCCTCGGAAACTCAGGTCGGAATCGCGTTCGCGAAAGTGCACTGTGGCCGAGATGCCGGGCGCCTGGCGCACGTCGTGCTCCGTCGCTTCGAGGTGCCGGGGACGGAGGTAGGTTGCGTAGCTTCCGATGGCTCGCCGGCGTCCCAAGTGCCAACCTAGAGCACGGCGACGTCCCAACTTCTCGATCTCGGCCGTTGCGCGCCACGCGGACGCCTCCGCACCGTCGCCGTAGCTTGCGAAGAGCAGACGCTCGCCGGGCCTCGCTTCCTCAAGAGCGCCGACAAACAGCATCGGCGCAAAGGCCGCACCTGTATTTCCCAAGCGCCCGAAGAGTGCAGGCTGGACGCGGTCTGCAGCGAGGCCTGCTGCACGAGCGGCGGCCTGGTGGCTCGCAGCGTCCGGAGCGTAGAGAGCGGCCCGCGAAAAGTCGGCCGGTCCGAGCCCGGTCTGTTGAAAGAGACCGCGCAGCGCCTCGATCAGCACGGAGCGGTGGCCGTGCTCCAGCACGAAGCGCTCTTCCCAAGTGTGAACGAATGCGTCTCCGGCTGCCCGCCAAACGTCGAGAATCTCGTCGGCCACTGCGTGCAGCGCCTCGTAGGCGGCAATACAGCGAGAATCTCCCACCAAAAATGCGGCCGCCCCGTCGCCGATGCTCCGCTCCAAGGGTGAGCGGGGCGCAGCCAGCCGGCAGTCCGACGCCACGACCAGCGCGGAGCGCGCGGTGCCCGCAGTGACCGCGTCCAAGGCGCCGCGCAGTGCCGATGCCCCCGCCCGAAGCGAGCCCCCGTAGTCGGCCGTGGCCACGTCCCGGCGCAGATCGAGCGCCTTGGCGACGATGCTCGCGGCCAACTTTTCGTGGTAGGGGAGGGTGGTCGAGCCCACGAACACCGCGTCTACGGCCGTTCGGTCGAATCCGCGGAGACACTCGACCGCCGCTGTGACCCCCATTGTAATCGCGTCCTCGTCATAGGAGGCCACGGCCTTTTCGGGTCCGCCTTCGCCTCGTGCGCCGCCGATCAAGGCAAGCGGGAGTCGTGTGGCCGGCACGTACGCGCCGTAGGAGCAAATCCCGATCATCTCGCGATCCCGTCCGCCACGAGCTTGGCGGCCTCCTCGGACGAGAGGCCGAGGATCTCGGTGAGGACAGACAGCGTGTCCGCTCCCAAGTTCGGCCCCGGACTCTTCAGTGCACCGGGACTGGCCGAAAGCCGGAACCCTGAGCGTTCGAAGGCAAGTTCTCCGAGTCGAGGGTGCGCAATGCGGGCGAAGTGTTGGCGATGCGCGAGTTGCGGGTCGTTTTGGAGGTCATGGAAGTTCTGTACAACCCCAGCCTCGACACCTGCGGCTTGAAGTTCGTTCATCAGCGCCTCGGCCTCGCGCTCGCGCGTAAAGGAGGCGATCCGCAGATCGAGCTCTTCCTGTCGCGCGAGACGGCCAGGCAGGGTATCCAGTGCCGGTTCGCGTGCCCACGAAGGGCTGCCCAAGACCAAGGTCAGGGCCTGCCAGGCCTGATCATCGCGCACGGAAATCGCGATCCAGCGATCATCACCCGAACATGGATAGATCGCGTGGGGTGCCGCTCGCCGATCGTGATTCCCAGCTCGGCAAGGCGCTACACGCGTCGCGCTGCATTGTACGATCGCTTCGCCAAGCGCATAGACACCCACCTCGATTTGCGACACGTCGAGGTGCTGCCCGCGACCGGTGCGGCGCCGCTCGAGCAACGCCGCAGCCAGGGCCGTGGCCGTGAAGCGCGGAGCGAGGGAGTCGGTGATGGTGGCGTAGGGACCGTGCGCCTCGCGGTCGGGCCAACCGGTCAAATGATTGAAGCCCGCGATCGCAGAACCCTGTCCGCCGAATCCTGGGTAGGCGCGCTGCGGCCCGGTCTGTCCAAACAAACTGCTCGAGACCATGATGAGGTCGGGCTTTTCAGCACAGAGCGCCTGGTAGTCGAGTCCGAGTCGTTCCATCACCCCGGGAGCGAAGTTCTCCACTACGGCGTCCGCCCATCGGACAAGCCGTTTGACCAGGGACACCGCTTCAGGCCGAGTCAGGTTCAAGGCGACGCTGCGCTTGTTCGGGTTGAGCAGGATGAACATCGGCGAGCCGTCAAGGCCCAAGCCTGGGGTACTCTGCAGCTGTCGCAGGAAGTCTGGCCGCTCACGAGATTCCACTCGAAGGACCGCTGCGCCGTGCTCCGCGAAGTAGCGCGTCGCCACTGGGCCCGCCGCTCCGGCACCGAGCTCCAGGATCCTGGTGTCAGCAAAAGCGCCTCCGTCCGGCCGTGGATCTCTGGGTCCGGTTGCAGGTCGGGGTGAACCTGCGAGCCACTCCTGCAGCACCTCGATTTGGTGCTCTCCGAGCCTCGGTGCCCGCCTCGAAACGCGCAGCTCGTGCGCACTCGAACGCGCAAAGAACGCCGGGTGCTCGACCCGGGGGCTCTCGCCTGCGACCTCAAGCTGCGCAAAGAAGCTCCTCGAGCGAAGCTGGGGGTGGTCGAGCAGCTCGCGGGCGTCATTACACGGGGCGAGCAGGATTCGCCGACGCAGCGCTTCCGCGTAGAGTTCACGCATCGTTTGACTGCGAAAGAATGCCCCGAATGCCTCCTCGAGGCGCCCAAGTTCCTCTTCCGAGAGGGAGGCCGGATCGTATCGCGCCCAATCCATGGCACGAAGCCATCCTGGGGCCATTCCACGCTCGGCCATGCATTCCACAGTGGCCGCGAGATTCGCGGCACGCGCCGGACCTCCGCGCAGCCCGAAGGACACGAAGCCGTCCTTCGTGGGCCAGATCTCCCGTGTTCGACCGATGCGCGCGCCGGCCCGGCGCGTCAGCCGTCCGTGCAGGGCGTACTGACCCGCGGCCGAGAGCAGCGTTCCAAGCTGGCACTCCTGCATCGACACATCGACGAAGTCGCCCCGTCCCGTCCGCTCTCGGTTCCACAGTGCCATGACCACAGCGAGTGCCGCTTCTGCACAGGCGTGGTAGTGCGAGGTGGGGAACGTGCACCGCAGGGGGGGCCGATCGGGGTCTCCCGTCATGGCCGCGTTCCCCCCCATCGCGACCACGACGAGATCGCCGCCCCGAAAGGCAGCGCGGGGGCCTGTTTGACCGAACGGAGTGATGGCGCAGTGAACGAGGCGCGGGTTGGAACGGTGAAGCTCCCCCACACCGAGCCCGGCGGCTTCCAGCGCGCCGGGACTCGCGGTCTCGAGCAGCACGTCCGCAACCTTGGCGAGATCGAGGAACTGCGCGCGGTCGGCCCCGGTTGCGAGATCGAGGACGATGCCACGCTTGCTCGTGTTGCACGCCGCCCAAAGAAAACTCCGCTCCGGTCCAGCGGCCCCGCCGAAAAACGGCCCACTCCTCCGTGCAGCGTGACCACCCGACGGCTCCACTTTGACGACATCCGCGCCCAGATCTCCCAGGATCTTCCCGGCAAGGAAGCCCGGCTCGTCGGTCAGGTCCAGGACACGGACGTTCCGGAGCATCGCGACCTCAGCTTCGAGGTTTTACGCCGCCGTAAAACGGGTAGGGTGCCTTCTGGATCCCAAGGGCCTCCAGTCGATTGCCGAGCTGGTTCTTGAAATGCTGGCGCAGGTCTGCCAGCGACCAACCTCCCGGCTTCACCATCCCGAAGGCATACTTCGGTTGAGACAAGAGCATCACTCGATCCGCTCCGGTCCCAAACACCTGACCCGTGATGTATCCCGCGTCGTCGCTGCATAAGTACACGACCATTACGCCATTTTGCGTCGGATCGATGAACGGCATCTCCACGGGTTTCCCGTCTGGGCCGCGGAAGGTCGCAGACATCCGAGTGGTGCCAGCAGGAGAGATCGCATTTACGCGGATCCCATAGGGCGCAAGCTCAAGCGCGAGCGTGTACGTCATCGAGGCGATCGCACCCTTTGCCGCGGCATAGTTCGTCTGGCCGAAATTCCCCATGTGAGCGGCGGAAGTCGTGAGCACGAGACTTCCCCCGCTGCCCTGCTCACGCATCCGGAGCGCTGCGGCCTGGGCGCACCAGAAGGTGCCCATCACGTGCACACGCCAGACGTCGGTGAACTCCTCGTCGCTCATCTTCAAGAAGGAGCGATCGCGCATGTTGCCTGCGTTCGCGACCAACGCATCGATTCGTCCGAAGGCTCCGACGCACTGACCGACGATCTCCTCGCAGCCTTTTCGGTTGCCCACGTCCGCCGTACTGGCGACGGCGCGGCCGCCTTGGGCGGTGATTTCCGCCACCACCTTTGCTGCCTCGTCGCCGTCGACGTCGTTCACGACCACGGAGCAGCCCGCCCGAGCGAGGTGGACGCAGTGTCCACGGCCGATGCCACGTCCCCCGCCCGTCACGGCGGCGGCGCGACCGGCCAAGATCTGGCTTTCGTCCAAGAGGTCCTCCTTCTCCTAGGCCAGCGCAGACTGCGCCCGCAGACTCGCCAGCTCGGCGGGCGTGACTCCGAGCTCGGTCAGCACCTCGTCCGTGTGCTCCCCGAGAAGGGGAGCGAGCCTGCGGACTTCACTCGGTGTGGAGCCGAAGCGTGAGACCGGGCCCGGCACCCGGATCCGCCCGTACTTCGGGTGCTCCATCTCCAGGAGGAGCCCGTTCGCGACCACCTGCGGATCCTCGTGAACGCGACCTTGCATGCGGATCGGCGCTGCGGGAACCCCTTCTGCCGCAAGACGTGCACAAATGGCTTCGCTGAGCTCCTTGCGGGTCTCGACGGCCACGATGTCCGCAAGCGCACCGATGTGTTCCATACGCGTAGCCACGGAGGAGAAACGGGGATCGGTGGCGAGCTCAGGCCTACAGAGCGCCCGGCTCAGCCCTTGAAATTCGGCGTCGGAAATCGTCAGGAGAGTGATGAAGCCATCCGCGGTGGGGAAGGCCCGCAGGATTCCGTGGAGCGGCGCCGGAGCCGTCGCCCCCGGGCCGAGGTAGGTGTGTTGCTGCATCCCGTCGGGCCAGAGAAACGCGATGGATGCATCCAGCATCGCGAGTCGCACGTGTTGACCGCCCGCGCCGCGCTCCCGCGCGAATAGCGCGGCGCAGATCGCCTGGGCGGCGTGGACCGCAGTGACTTTGTCACAGACAATGTTGCGCACGAGCTCTGGCGTTCCGGTCTCAGGGTTGGCCTGGGAGGCCGCCATTCCCGAGAGGGCTTGGATCACGATGTCGTACACCCTGTGGTCGGCGTAGGGTCCGGCCTCGCCGAAGCCACTGATCGATACGTAGACGAGATTCGGGGCCACCCGCCGCAGATCCGCCTCGCCGATCCCCATTCGCTCCACGACCCCAGGGCGGAAGTTCTGGACGAAGACATCCGACCCTGCGACGAGCCGAAGCAGCAGAGCGCGACCCCGTTCGTCCTGAAGGTTCAGCACGACCGACCGCTTGTTGCGGTTGATCGCGTTGAAGATGGCAGAGAGGCCGCCGCGGGCGCAGCCAATGTGGCGGATGAGATCGCCTTGACCGGGAGGCTCTACCTTAATCACGTCGGCGCCCTGGTCGCCGAGGATCGCAGTGGCGAGTGGGCCAGACACCATGGTCGAGAGGTCCACCACCCGGATACCTGCCAAAGGGCCCGCCATGGCGGCATTCTAACACTCCGTCAGCTATGAATGCCAGCAAAATACCCGAAATCGTTAGCCTTTTTAGACATGGGCCTCCCGCACTCAACCCT
>Ga0187780_10002370_pt1 | contig 14196 bp, 1 predicted proteins | sample 1015_Q2_SP10_20__FD_132429 | JGI IMG/M metagenome (GOLD analysis project Ga0187780, IMG submission 132429) | Tropical peat soil microbial communities from peatlands in Department of Meta, Colombia - 1015_Q2_SP10_20_MG | ecosystem: Environmental > Terrestrial > Soil > Wetlands > Peat | place... | reverse complement strand
GTATTCGCCCGCGAAGCTGCGCTCAAGGTCGCTGAAGAGGGATTGCGCTGGACGGTGGGCGCAGGTGGCGTAAGCGCCGCAGACATTGCTTCATTTGGAAGTAGCTTGGGATTACCTGCGATTCATCGGGCGCAGACCGATCTCATCGCAGACATGGATTACATAGCTGACGTTTTATATAACCGCGCGGCCAAACGGTCCCAGGTAGCCGCCTGAGCCGCAGTAGCTGCGCGACATTTCATACCTTTGGTCCGGCTGACGAGGAGGAGCGTCATCATGGAAAACACTGCCAATCGAGCTATCGCAATTGTTGGAGCGGGGGCGGTTCTCCCGGATGCTCCGAATGTAGCGGCGTTTTGGGAAAACGTGAAGAAGGGCCGCTACAGCATCAGTGACGTCGACCCGCAGCGTTGGGACCCGGCTCTCTACTACGATCCCGATCCCGCGGCTCCCGACAAAACGTATTCGAAGATCGGCGGCTGGGTGCGGGAATTCATTTGGGATCCGATGAAATGGCACCTGGCAATTCCGCCCAAGGTTGTGGATGCGATGGATGGCGCCCAGAAGTGGGCGATCGCATGTACACGAGAAGCGCTGGAAGACTACGGATATCCCAAGCGGCCGCTGGATGCCAATCGCACGGCGGTGATCCTTGGCAATGCGATGGCGGGCGAGAAACACTATCTAACTTCGCTGCGGGTGTATTTCCCGGAATATGCGCGCGAATTGTCCGAGAGCGCCAGCTTCGCTGCACTGCCGGCAGCCGTGCGTGCAGACATTACGCGTGAACTGCACGAGCGCATCACCAGGTTTCTTCCTGAAATTACGGAAGACAGCATGCCCGGCGAATTGGCCAACTGCATCGCGGGCCGGATCGCGAATATTTTCAACTTCCATGGACCTAATTTTGTTTGCGATGCCGCATGTGCGTCGGCCATGGCGGCGATCAGTTCGGCGGTGGAAGGTTTGGTAGAGAACGACTTCGATGTGGCGATCACCGGCGGCATTGATCGCAATATGGGCGCTCCGACGTTCGTGAAGTTCTGCAAAATTGGCGCCCTGTCCGCGACCGGGACTCGGCCGTATGCGGAAGGCGCCGATGGATTTGTCATGGGGGAAGGCGCGGCAATCTTTATCTTGAAGCGCCTGGCCGATGCGGAGCGCGATGGGGACAAGATCTACGCGGTGCTGCGCGGAATGGGCGCGTCGAGCGATGGCAAGGGGAAGGGAATTACCGCTCCGAACCCAGTAGGACAGAAATTCGCGATCGAGCGCGCCTGGCAGAACGCTGGGTTGTCGCCGGCGTCGGCGACGTTAATGGAAGGACACGGCACGTCGACTCGGGTGGGAGACGTGGTCGAAGTGGAAAGCATGATCGAAGTGCTGGGCGGATGTCATCTGCCGGCGGGTTCGATTGCGTTGGGATCAGTTAAATCGAACATTGGGCATTTGAAGGGAGCGGCGGGGGCGGCGGGATTTCTGAAAGTTGCTCTGGCGCTTCGCGACAAAATGCTGCCGCCGAGTGTGCATGGTGAGCATCCCAATCCTGACATCGACTTCGCGCACTCCCCGTTTTATGTCAATACCGAACTGAAGCCGTGGCCCACGCCAGCCGAGGGCGTGCGGCGGGCTGGGCTGAGCGCGTTTGGGTTTGGTGGTACCAACTTTCATGCCGTGCTCGAGGAGTATATCCCCGGCAGGCTCAATGGGAATGGAAAGCGATCGGTGGCTGTGAATGCGCCGACGCCCATCGTGGGTATGAGACCGCAACCTGCTTCATCGACCTCTTTGTGCAAAGCTCCGCTGCGTGGTGCGTTGGTGATTGGTGCGGGTTCAGAAGCGGAACTGGTAGAGCGTTTGCGCGAGGTGAAGAAAGAAGCGGAAGCTGGTCGCACTCCGCCAATCGCTGCGCCGGCACAAACGGATTTGCGTGCGGCTGAGCGTATCGCAATTGATTTCGCCGATGCGCGGGAACTTGCTGAAAAATCCGGCCAAGCGCTGAAGGCCTTGGCTGCGAATCAGCCGCCCCTGTGGAAGGTGCTGCGGGCGCAAGGTGTTTTCCGAGGCAGTGGGCCGGCAGCCAAAGTGGCGTTTCTCTATCCAGGACAGGGCTCGCAGTACCTGAATATGCTCGCGGCTTTGCGAAACGGCGAGCCTATCATTGCGGACACGTTTGCCGAGGCCGACCGCATCATGACGCCCATCCTCGGAAAACCGCTCAGCGAGTTTATCTTCGTCGATTCTGCCGACGCTGGGGCAGTGGCAAAGGCGGAAGATGATCTTCGGCAGACAGCGATCACACAGCCGGCGGTTCTGACGATTGATCTTGCTCTCACGCGCTTGCTGGCCGCGTATGGCATCGAGCCAGATTTCACCATGGGACACAGTTTAGGCGAGTACGGGGCGCTGGTTGCATCCGGTGCACTTCCTTTTGCTGATGCGTTGGAGGCGGTAAGCGCACGTGGACGAGAGATGACTCGCTTTTCGTTGGACGACAACGGCCGCATGGCTGCGGTGTTCGCGCCGCTGCCGGAAATTGAACGCATTCTCACGACCATCAACGGTTATGTGGTGATCGCCAACATTAATAGCGAACACCAGGCCGTCATCGGCGGGGCAAGCAAAGCGATTGAACAAGCAATCGAGGTTTTTCAGAAAGCCGGGTATGAGGTCGCCGCTTTGCCGGTCAGTCATGCGTTTCATACCTCAATCGTCGCGCCCGCCAGCGAGCCTTTACGAAAAGTGCTCGCGCGGCTGGGGCTGAAGGCGCCGCGGTTTCCGATCATTGCGAACACGAACGGTGAATTCTATCCCACGAGCGGGGACGTTGTTCCGAAGATGCTGGATATTCTGGCGCAGCAAGTGGCGTCGCCTGTGCAATTCATTAAGGGCCTGCGCACTTTATACGACGCAGGAGCGCGGATCTTCGTTGAAGTCGGACCAAAGAAAGCGCTGCAAGGATTCGCAGAGGACGTATTGGGCGGACGTGGGGATGTGATCGCGGTGTTCACAAATCATCCCAAGTTCGGAGATATTCCTGCATTTAACCAGGCCCTGTGCAGTCTCTACGCAGCGGGATTGGGACGCGGGAACGCTGAAGCCTCGCGAGAGACATCGGTGCAGCCGGCGACGCCGGTTTCCGCAGATTCCTCGAGGGCGGACATCCCGCGACCCATCCCGCTGACGCCAGCGGGAGTGACCAATGGCGATCATTTTGAGGAACTCGGACGTTATTTCGCGGAAGTGCTCGAACGTGGCTGGCTTATGTACGGTGGGAACGGGGAGCATAAGAAAACGGAACCAGTCGTGATCAGCGGCGCAGCTTTGGGACTGCCGGGAACTGGTCACATTTTTGATGACAGCAATGTTGCGCGGATTCTGCGCGGTGATCAATTCATCGATGTGATTCCCACGCGCTTCCGGCGGGCGATGCTCGACAAGCACATTACGCGATTGGTGAAAAGCGACAACGGCGGTCCAACGTTCGAAACCATCGGAGACGTCAGCGATGTAATCAAGCTCGCTGGCCGTGGGGACGTTTTCGATCTGCAAAAAGAATTCGGACTTACTGCCGACCGCGTGGCTGCCCTCGACCGGGTCACGCAGCTGGCTATCGCGGTAGGCGTCGATGCATTGCGGGACGCGGGAATCCCACTGATCATGCGTTATAAGACCACGAGCAAAGGAACGAAATTGCCCGATCGGTGGGAATTGCCGGAAAGCCTGGCCGATGACACTGGAGTAGTCTTTGCGTCGGCTTTTCCCGGGTACGATTCGCTGATTCAAATTCTGTCTGACTACTTTGCCGACCGGAGCCGGCGTGAACAGTTGGCCGTCCTCGACGGTCTGCTGGCGCGCATTGAGGAAACGAATGGAAGTTCGATCCTGGAGCAGGAACTCGAACGGCGCACGGAAGAATTGCGCGACATGATTGAAAAGCAGCCTTACGTTTTCGATCGTCGCTTCCTGTTCAGAACACTCTCAATGGGACATTCGCAGTTCGCCGAGTACATTGGCGCGCGCGGCCCGAATACCCAAGTCAATGCTGCTTGCGCAAGCACAACGCAAGCGGTGGCGCTAGCCGAAGACTGGATCCGTGCCGGGCGATGCCGTCGAGTGGTAGTCATCTCCGCCGACGATGTTACTTCCGACCACATGCTGGAATGGTTTGCCGCGGGATTCCTGGCAAGCGGAGCGGCAGCCACCGATGAAGTGGTCGAAGAAGCTGCAATTCCGTTCGATCGACGTCGTCACGGTCTGATCATCGGGATGGGTGCGGCCGCAATGTTAGTGGAAAGCTCGGAATCGATGCGCGAGCGCGGTGTGCAACCTATCTGCGATGTGTTGGGTGCTGTAGTTGCGAACAGCGCGTTCCATGGCAGCCGCCTCGATGTTCAACATATCCGGCAGGTGATGGAGAAACTCATCACCGAGGTCGAAGCTAACCACGGCATCCGGCGCGGTGAGATTGCGTCCAAAACTGTCTTTGTTTCGCACGAAACCTACACTCCGGCGCGCGGTGGCAGTGCATCGGCAGAAATCAACGCCCTGCGACATGTTTTCGGACCTGACGCTGATCGGATTGTGATCGCGAACACGAAAGGCCTCACTGGTCATGCGATGGGAACTGGAATTGAGGATGTGGTCGCGGTAAAGGCGCTGGAAACCGGATGCGTGCCGCCGGTGATCAACTTCAAAGAAGTGGATCCTGAACTCGGGGCCCTGAACCTGTCCAAGGGTGGTATCTATCCAGTGGAATACGCTTTGCGGTTGGGAGCGGGTTTCGGTTCTCAAATCAGCATGACTTTGTTGCGATGGGTGCCGACGAAGGATGGAGTGCGTCGCAGTCCCAATGCTCTGGGTTATGCATACCGCATTCTTGATCAGAATACCTGGAACGATTGGCTCACTCGGGTTGCTGGTCAGCCGGCCGCTGAACTCGAAGTGGTGCAACACACGCTTCGGGTGCATGATCGGGGAATTCCGTTACATGCTCCCGAGCAAGAGCAGAAAAAAAAGCCGGAACCGCAGGTAATTCCTATCTCCATCAAAGCTGAAAAACCAGCGCCAATTCTGGCGACCGTGCTTCCGCAAGCTGAGTTAAAAGTGCAACCGCTTGCGGTACCTCCTGCCGCAACGACCAAACCAGTTCTGGTGAGCGATCCAGTGAAAGAAAAGATCCTGGTACTGGTTGCGGAAAAGACTGGATATCCAGTTGACATGCTGGATTTGGACCTCGATCTCGAGGCAGACCTGGGCGTCGATACGGTGAAGCAGGCAGAAGTGTTCGCGAGCATTCGCGAGGCGTACAGTATTGCGCGTGACGATCAAATCAGATTGCGCGATTTTCCGACGTTGGCGCATGTGATCCGATTCGTACATGACCGGCGGCCGGGGCTGGCATCCGAATCCGCATTGCCGAAACCAGCACCGATAAAGCCACAAGAAGAAGTGAAACCTGCAGCCGCAGTCACTCCCGTTGCTTGCAGTGCTGCTGATGCGGTGAGAGAGCGCATCTTGTCGCTGGTTGTTGAGAAAACCGGATACCCGAAAGAAATGCTGGATCTGGATCTTGATCTTGAGGCAGATCTTGGGGTTGACACGGTAAAGCAAGCGGAGATGTTTGCGGCGATTCGTGAGATCTACAAAATCCCACGCGACGAGAATCGCAAGTTGCGGGACTATCCAACTTTGGCGCACGTGATTCGCTTCGTTTACGAACAACGGCCTGATCTCAAGACTGGAGTTGCACAACCATCAACGCCGGAAGTGGGTGCGATTCCTGAAACTACAATCGCCGCCGCGCCGGTCGCGGCAGCCACGATTCCATCGGACGGCAATGATCTCATCAGGGAAAAAGTCCTGGCCGTGGTTGCCGAGAAAACGGGTTATCCGGTCGAGATGCTCGATCTCGACCTTGATTTGGAGGCTGACCTTGGAATTGACACGGTAAAGCAGGCGGAGATGTTCGCGGCGATCCGCGCAGCGTACAACATTCCCCGTGATGAGAGTGTGAAGTTGCGCGACTTTCCAACCTTGGCGCATGTGATCAAATTCGCGCAGGAACGAGCGAGCACTGTGAAAGCTCCTGCCGCTGCAGCAACCACAATGGTCAAGCCGTTCGGCGACCGTCCGGTTCCCGCCAGTCTCGCAGCAGCGGAGCGAATACCGCGTCGTGTGCCGGTCCCCGTATTGCGTCCTGCGCTGAATACTTGCAAGCCCACCGGGGTCACGCTGGACCGCCCACGGCGGGTAATCCTCGTGCCGGATAAAGGCGGCGTCGCGAACGTCTTGGTGAGGCAGTTGAAAGAAAAGGGCGTGGACGTCCTCGTGATTGAAAACGCATCCACAGCTGACGGTCTTACCGAAACGCTTCAAAAATGTCTCAACACCGGCCCGGTGCACGGAATTTACTGGCTCCCGGCCCTGGATGACGAGGGACCAATAGCCAAGATGAACCTTGAGAGCTGGCATGACGCGGTGCGTTTGCGGGTCAAGAATCTTTACACCACGATGCGAGTTTTGCACGAACAGATTGCTTCGGCAGGTACCTTCCTCGTAACCGCCAGCCGCCTTGGCGGGCAACATGGTTATGACGAAGCGGGAGCAGTTGCACCTTTAGGCGGAGCGGTTGTGGGCTTTGCCAAAGCATACAAACGTGAACGTCCGAATGCGCTCGTCAAGGCAGTGGACTTCGAGGCACGATGCAGTCCGGAGCAGATTGCAGAGATCCTCATTGGTGAAACCTTGCGAGATCCAGGTGCCGTGGAGATCGGGTACAAAGACGGTCTCCGCTGGACGGTCAGTTTGCAGGAACAACCAGCGGCCGACGGAAGGCCGGGGCTCACGCTGGATAAGAACACGGTCTTTGTCATTACGGGCGCGGCGGGCAGCATTGTGTCCGCGATCACTGCGGACCTAGCAGCTGCATCGGGTGGAACGTTTTATTTGCTGGATGTAGTGCCTGAGCCCGATCCAAACAATCCCGACCTCAAGCGCTTCAGCAGTGACAAAGAAAACCTCAAACGCGATCTCTTTGCCCGTATACAGGCACGTGGAGAACGCGCTACACCAGCGCTGGTCGAGAAAGAACTCGCGGCATTGGAACGGGCACTGGCGGCGCAGACCGCTATTGACGCTGTGCGTGCGGCAGGAGGCACCGCACATTACTTCAGCGTGAATCTGACCGATGCAGATGCGGTGGCGAAAGTAATTGAAGAGGTGCGCCAAAAGAGCGGCCGCATTGATGTTCTGCTGCATGCCGGTGGCGTGGAGCGCAGCCACTCGCTGGCGGATAAAGATCCGCGTGAGTTCGATCTGGTTTTCGATGTGAAGTGCGATGGATTTTTCAATCTGTTGCACGCAATTGGCAAGACTCCTCTAAAAGCCAGCGTCGTCTTCAGTTCGGTGGCTGGGCGGTTCGGCAATGGCGGTCAAACTGACTACAGTTCGGCGAACGACCTGCTGTGCAAGATCACATCGAGCTTCCGCACAACACGTCCCGGGACTCGCGGAATCGCGATCGATTGGAGCGCGTGGGGCGGAATTGGGATGGCGACCCGCGGCTCGATTCCGAAGATGATGGAGTTGGCGGGGATTGACATGTTGCCGCCCGAAGCGGGTATTCCGATGGTGCGCCGCGAACTCACGGCTGGCGGAACGAGCGGGGAAGTGGTCATCGCTCAGCGCTTAGGCGTTCTGCTGATCGAGTGGGATGAAAGGGGAGGGATCGATCAAGATGCAAAAGCGCTTGCTCCATCTCCGATGATGGCGAGGATCGCGAAAGCCGGCGTGTACGGCGGGATCGAAATTGAAACAACGCTCGATCCGGCGCTTCAACCATTCCTCCACGATCATCAGATCGATGCGACACCGGTTTTGCCGGGGGTCATGGGGCTTGAGGCGTTTGCAGAAGCCGCTCGCTGCTTGCTTCCAGACTGGCAGGTGGAGGCGATTGAAAACGTCGATTTCCTGGCTCCTTTCAAATTTTATCGGCAGGAACCTCGAACCGTTACGACCAAAGTGGTTGTTACGCCCTGCGGCACTTCGTTAACAGCAGATTGCAAGTTGGTTGGCCAGCGTGTGCTGGCGAACCAAGCGGAGGCGCAGGTGACGACGCATTTTACCGGACGGGTGCGGCTCACAACGCGAAAGCCCGCGGCGGCGCTTCCTTATATGAAGGTGGGCATTCCCAGCGGAGCCGTTGTTGATGCTGGCGAGATTTACGGATTGTATTTCCATGGTCCTGCGTATCAGGTGCTGGAGAAGGCGTGGTGGGATGGCGGGCGAGTCATTGGGCTCATGGCGAAGGGACTCCGTAACAACCATCATCCGGCGGAGCTTCAGACGTTGATTGCTCCCCGTCTGGTCGAGCTTTGCTTCCAGACTGCCGGACTTTGGGAAATGGGTGTACGCGGGCGGATGGGACTGCCACTGCATGTCGATCGGGTCTCGTTATTCGTGCCCGACCAGATCCTCAAAGATGCACAGCTCTACGCCATTGTGACTCCCGATGCGACTGGCGAAAGTTTCACCGCCGACGTGGTCGACAAAGATGGAAAGCGCTATGTGCACCTCGATGGATACCGCACGATAGCGATTTCCAATGCCCTGCCTGCCGAACGACTGAAGGCACTGCAGAACCGAATGTCAGGGGAAGCCGCGTTAGTTGCCTAGAAAACTGGACTGAACAGCAATTTTAGCCGGAGCTGCTTATGGATCACGATTTTCAGCGAATAGCGATTATCAATCGTGGCGAACCGGCAATGCGCTTCATTCATGCGGTTCGCGAGTATAACCAGGAACACGGAACCAGCCTGTGCACGATTGCTCTGTACACCGACCCGGATCGTCGCGCGATGTTTGTTCGCGCGGCAGATGAAGCCGTGTATCTGGGACCGGCACACGTCATCGATCCTGATACTCGTCAGCCCAAGAGCACTTACGTCGACTACGGTGCTCTACAACGTGCATTAGCCAGTGCCCGTGCGGATGCTGTGTGGGTCGGCTGGGGCTTCGTTGCGGAACATGCCGCCTTTGCCGATCTTTGCCGGGACTTGGGAATTGTGTTCATCGGACCCAGCGGCGCGGTGATGCGACGCTTGGGAGACAAGATCGCTTCAAAGTTGCTGGCGGAAAAAGTGGGAATTTCGGTAGCGCCTTGGAGCCGCGGGCCGGTGGAAACCCTGCCCGATGCGAAAGCTCAGGCGGAGCACCTTGGTTACCCGCTTTTCATTAAAGCCACTGCGGGGGGTGGGGGGCACGGCGTGCGGTTGGTGCGATCAGCGAATGACCTTGGGCAAGCTTTTGAGAGCGCCCGCTGCGAGGCTTTCAAGGCTTTCGGCGATCCAACCCTTTTCCTGGAGCAGGTAATTACTGAAGCGCGGCACGTAGAGGTGCAGATCATCGCCGACGACTACGGTACAGCGTGGGCTGTCGGGGTGCGAGATTGCACGATCCAGCGACGACACCAAAAAATTATGGAAGAGGCGCCGTCACCGGTGCTCTCGCGCAGACAGGACCGCCAGTTGCGGGATTTGGCAGTGCGTCTAGCTCAGGCGGCCGAGTACACCAATGCCGGTACCGTGGAATTCCTATATCAGCCACAGACGAAGACCTTATTTTTTCTGGAAGTGAATACCCGGTTGCAAGTAGAGCATCCCGTAACTGAGTGCACAACCGAAGTTGATCTGGTGAAGCTGCAGATTCATGTCGCGCGTGGTGGCAAGCTGGAAGGACAACCGCCGCGCACCGTGGGTCACGCAATTGAAGTAAGACTGAATGCCGAGAATGCTTGTGACCATTTCGCGCCGGCGCCAGGCGCAGTTGAGAGATTCCGGATTGTAACCGGGCCCGGAATCCGCGTCGATACGGGGGTGGTAGAGGGGGACAGGATTCCCGCAGATTTCGATTCGATGATCGCCAAGATCATCGCTTACGGGCGAAATCGCAACGAAGCGATCTCCCGCCTGCAGCGGGCCTTGCGCGAAAGTGTCGTGGTCATCAAAGGCGGGGCGAGTAATAAATCATTTCTCCTGGAGTTGTTGAGTCGCGACGAAGTCAAGAACAACGAAGCCCACGTTTGCTGGCTCGACCGCATTTCCAAGAGCGGAGATCACGTCTCGCGGCGCTTTGCCGACGTAGCACTGGTTCATGCGGCGATTGAAAGCTATAACGCACAACTCGAAATCGAGCAAAAGCAGTTTTATGCATCCGCGGCACGGGGCCGGCCCCAAGTTCGGCAGGAGATTGGCCGTTGCGTCGACCTGCGATATCAAGGGCAATCCTATTCGCCGAGAGTCTGTCGTTTGGGGCCACAGGAGTATCGGGTTGAAATGGAGGGATGCCGGATCTCGACTCATCTGGAACAGCTCGACCGATTTGAGCATTGGCTTACGATGACGGGAAATCGGTTCCATGTCGTTTCCACGAGTGAAGGGCAGACCTACAGCATTGAAGTGAACGGCGTCTCGCATCAGGTTGAGCGCGACGACGGCGGAATTGTCCATGCACCCGCGCCCGCGGTCGTGGTTTCAGTCGCAGTCAAGCCAGGTGATGAAGTGAGAGTTGGCGATCAATTGGCTGTAGTAGAAGCCATGAAAATGGAAATGCAGGTGACCGCTTCATTTCCTGGCAGGGTTCGCCAGGTAATGGTGATTCCCAACGTCCAGGTTGACACGGGAGCGCCACTGCTGCAGATCGACGCGGCGTTCAAGAGCGATGCGCCGACCTCCGGAGAGCGGATCACAATCGGAAGCTCCTGCAAGGCGGTGCCGGCATTGGATGCGGGACAGACCCTCCGAGAGTTGCGGCAGCTCATGCTGGGGTTTGACGTCGATCCGAAGGAAGGTGCACGGCTGCTCGCCGACTTGCGCGGGAACCAGACTGGCGCGGATTTGGAACAGCAAGATGAGTTGCTCAAGATTTTTGTTGATATCTGCTGCCTGTTCCAGCGCGAACCGGAAGTCGACCATCGCAACAGTGGAGAAGAACCGAGCGCGGAAAATTACTTGTTTTCCTATTTGCGCATGCTCGATGCGGGAGTCGAAGGGCTTCCGAAAAGCTTTGTGGAATCCCTCCGGTGCGCTCTGGGCCACTATGGTGTGAAGAGTCTGGATCGTTCTCCGGAACTGGAGCAGAGCCTTCTCTGGATCTGCAAGTCGCACCAGCGGATCGAGCAGCAAATTGGTCTGGTGCTGGGGCTGTTGGAAAAGCGGTCGACTCTATCGCGAACCTTGCCGCCTGGTTCGACTGATGATTTCCGCACACTTTTGGATCGTCTGGTATCGATCTGCACGGTGCCATTTCCTGCGGTAGCAGATCTGGCGCGGGAAATCCGCTATCGCTATTTCGACCAACCGTTGTTCGAGAAATCACGCAAGCAAGTATATGAGCAGCTTGAAACCCAACTTGTATCTCTAGCTGCCAATCCGAACGCTGCGGACAGAAATGAAAAAATTCATGCCTTAGTGGAATGCCCGCAGCCGCTGGCGCGCGTGTTTGGCCGACGTTTTGCGGAAGCGAATTCCCCAATGCGCCAATTAATGCTGGAAGCAATTACAAGGCGGTTTTACAGAATTCGGACGTTGGGCGAGTTGCGGTGCCTGGAGGCAGACGGGCATAGCTATGCGATCACACAATATGATTATGAAGGCAAACGCATCCACGTGTTTGCCACATGCGCCGAATATGCGCGGCTGTCAGAAGCAGTTTTGGCGATGCTGCCTCTGCTGGCGGAGGTGCCGGCAACGGATGACGTAGTTCTTGATTTCTATACCTGGCAGCCAGATGAGCCAGGTGATCCGGAAAGTCGGCAGCAAGAAATACGACATGTACTTAGCAACGCTGTGTTCCCGCATTCGATACGCAGGATTGTGGTTGCGCTGGGCAGTACTCAGACGCAGCCACTGAAAAGGATGTTGTACTTCACTTACAGGCCTGGAAAAGATGGATATGAGGAGGACAAGTTCTTCCGGGGCCTGCATCCGATGATGGGCAAGCGGCTGCATCTGTGGCGGCTCACCAATTTCAACATCGATCGGCTGCCATCGGCGGAAGATGTTTATCTGATCCACGCGGTGGCCAAAGAAAATCCGAAAGATGAGCGACTCTTCGGGTGCGCGGAAGTGCGTGACGTGACGGCGGTCCGGGACGAGCAAGGCCACATTGTGGCTCTGCCACATATGGAGCGTATGTTCATGGAGGTAGTAGCGGGAATGCGCCTGTATCAATCGCAAAGACCAACCCAGCGGCGCTTGCACTGGAACCGCATCCTCCTTTATGTTTGGCAGCCGCTGATGCTCACGCGACGCGAACTCACGCACATCGTTCGACGCCTGACACCAGCCACTTTGGGGCTCGGCCTGGAACAGGTTGTGGTACGTGTTCGAATTCCTAATCCTGCCACCGGCGAGTTGCGGGACATGGTCGTGCGCATTTCGAATCCGGCAGGGAGCGGCATGCTGGTAACGTTTCGCCCTGCCGCACGACAACAAGCGCTTGCGCCACTCAGCGAGTATGAACAGAAAGTCGTTCGCATGCGGCAACGCGGGCTTGTCTATCCCTACGAAATTATCAAGATGATCACGCCCGGCTCCCGGGACTCGCATTCTGAATTTCCGCCCGGCGACTTTGTCGAACACGATCTGGATGCAAACGGCGAATTGATCGCGGTTGACCGACCTTATGGTCAAAATAAGGCCAACATCATCGTAGGAGTAATCCGCAACTACACCGACCGATATCCGGACGGAATGACGAGAGTGATGCTGCTGGGTGATCCAAGCAAGGATTTAGGGGCGCTGGCAGAAGCGGAGTGCCGGCGCATCATCGCTGCCCTGGATCTAGCGCAAGCGAAGGGAGTTCCATTGGAATGGTTTCCGATCTCGGCCGGCGCGAAGATTTCCATGAACAGCGGCGTCGAGAACATGGACTGGATCGCTCACGTTCTGCGCAGGCTGGTCGAGTTCACGCAAGCGGGTGGCGAAGTGAATCTCTTGATCGATGGGATTAACGTCGGAGCACAGCCGTATTGGAATGCTGAAGCCACGATGCTGATGCACACCCGAGGCATTCTGGTGATGACTCCGAAAGCTGCCATGGTGCTGACCGGAAAACGCGCGCTCGATTACTCGGGCGGCATCTCGGCCGAGGACAACCAAGGGATCGGCGGATACGATCGCATCATGGGAGTCAATGGCCAGGCACAGTACTGGGCGAAAGACATTAATGAGGCCTGCCAGATTCTGTTCCGCCACTACGAACACACGTACGTTACCCCGGGCGAGCGATTCCCCCGCAGAGCAATGACCGACGATCCAATTAACCGGGATGTACGCGATTATCCGCATGACGAAAACGGCGGAGAAGGATTCAAGCGCGTGGGGGAGATCTTTTCTGAAGACACGAATTCGGGGCGAAAAAGATCGTTCCAGATTCGCAAGGTCATGACGGCCGTAGCCGACCAGGACCATGAGCCATTGGAGCGCTGGGCTGGCATGCGGGCGGCAGAAACCGTGGTCGTTTGGGATGCGCACCTTGGAGGCTATCCGGTTTGCCTCATCGGCATTGAATCCAAACCCGTGCCGCGTCTCGGATTCGTACCGGCAGATGGTCCCGATCAATGGTGTGCAGGCACGTTATTTCCGCAGTCAAGCAAGAAGGCTGCCCGAGCCATCAATGCGGCGAGCAACAACCGGCCGGTGGTGATGTTGGCCAACCTGTCCGGCTTTGATGGTTCACCCGAATCGATGCGGCGGCTACAACTCGAGTACGGTGCCGAGATCGGCAGAGCCGTGGTCAATTTCAAAGGGCCAATCGTATTCTGCGTGATTTCGCGATACCACGGAGGAGCCTACGTGGTTTTCTCCCATAGGCTGAACGAGAACCTGGAAATCGCGGCTTTGGAGGGAACCTATGCGTCGGTGATCGGCGGCGCGCCAGCTGCGGCCGTTGTCTTCGCGAGCGAAGTCGAGGCCAGAGCTCGAAAGGACGACCGGCTTAAGGCGTTGAATGACGCGCTTGCCAAAGCAGAAGGAGTTGAGAAAGGCCGGCTACGAGCCCAGTGCGAGGAACTCTTCAAGGTGGTGCATTCGGAGAAGTTGGGCGAGTTGGCTGCGGAATTCGATCGGGTGCACAGTGTGCAGCGCGCGCTGGAAGTGGGGGCCTTGCATCGCATCATCCCGGGGTCGGAATTGC
>Ga0187780_10002369_pt1 | contig 14200 bp, 12 predicted proteins | sample 1015_Q2_SP10_20__FD_132429 | JGI IMG/M metagenome (GOLD analysis project Ga0187780, IMG submission 132429) | Tropical peat soil microbial communities from peatlands in Department of Meta, Colombia - 1015_Q2_SP10_20_MG | ecosystem: Environmental > Terrestrial > Soil > Wetlands > Peat | place... | reverse complement strand
TGGTCGACGCGAGTAGAGGGAGGCGTTTTATTGCTGGGGTTGGTCGCGGCTTACCTGACTTCCAATGCATTCGCGAAGCCCTGAGATGTCGCAGATCCTGGATGGGTCACTTCGATAAGACACTCAGGGCACGCCTGAACATTTCTTCGAATGAGCCGCGTTGTCCGTTCGTGGTTACCGTGGAAACGGCTTTCTCTGCGACTGCTCGCTGGTAGCCCAGGTTTACCAATGCCGAGAGCACGTCCTCTTCTTCTGCGCTCACAGCCGTCGTCGCGGCTGGTTCTGTCCCACTGGCAGGCGGCAGCTTGTCGCGAAGCTCAAGCACTAGGCGCTCTGCTGTTTTCCTGCCAATTCCTGGAATGCGGGTAAGCCGGGCGATGTCGTTGCCGCGGATGGCCCCGACCATCTCATCTGCCGCCATCCCGCTCAGAATGGTGATCGCGAGTTTGGGGCCGATGCCGCTCACGCTGATCAATTTTTCAAAAAGCTGCTTCTCCGCCGGACGCAGAAATCCGTACAGGGCGATCGAGTCCTCCCGCACATGCGTGTGAATGTGCAGCGCAACTTCACTACCGATGGCCGGCAGGTCAGAAAATGTAGGAACACTGATCGTGAGATCGTAGCCCACCCCGCCGGTTTCAACGATCGCTTGATTGGGGTGTTTGGCCAGCAGTCGTCCGCGAAGATGAGCAATCATTCTTGATTGTGTGAGGACGGCCGCTCTCGGCCGTCCGGGCGGAGCGAAGCTCCGCAGTGAAATCAGAACAGCGAGCTTTGCCTTCGATTCGGAGTGATACCGAAATGTTCGTACGCGAGTTGCGTCGCGACCCGTCCGCGCGGCGTGCGATTCAAGAAACCAATCTGCATGAGGAACGGCTCGTAAATTTCCTCGATCGCTTCCGCTTCCTCCGCCAGAGCTGCCGCTAATGTGTTAACACCAACCGGGCCGCCCTGGTATTTCTCGATGATCGTCAGCAACAGCCTGCGGTCCACTTCGTCGAAACCGTAACGATCCACCTCCAGCATCTGAAGGGCAGCTTGGGCGGTAGCAAGATCAATTTTCCCCGCTCCCCGCACCTGCGCGTAGTCCCGAACGCGCCTGAGCAGCCGGTTGGCGATTCTCGGCGTTCCTCGCGAGCGGCGTGCCAATTCCAGCGCTCCCTCGCGATCAATCTCTACCGCCAGAATGTCTGCCGAGCGCTCGATGATGATTCGCAAGTCCTCGTGGCTGTAGAACTCCAGCCGCAGAACGATTCCAAAACGCGATCGCAAAGGTGACGAGATCAAGCCAGCCCGCGTGGTAGCGCCGATAAAAGTAAAAGGCTTAATGTCAAGCGTGTGGGTGCGCGCGGCCGGCCCCTGCCCGATGATGATGTCCAGCTTGTAATCCTCGAGTGCGGGATAGAGGATCTCTTCCAGCGCCGGCTGCATGCGGTGGGCCTCGTCGACGAACAAGACCTGCTTGTCTCGGATGTTCGTGAGGATCGCCGTCAGATCGCCCTTGATCTGCAGTAACGGCGCCGCAGTCGGCTGGAATGGCACTCCTAGTTCATTGGCAATAATATTCGCCAATGTTGTTTTCCCCAGTCCAGGTGGACCGTACAGCAGCACATGATCCAATGCCTCGTTTCGCGAACGGGCAGCCTCGATCGCGACCGCCAGGTTCTCTTTGACTTTCGGTTGGCCTATGAACTCGGCCAGACGCTGAGGCCGCAACTTCAGTTCAAATGACGAATCATCCTCAACTGACGCCGCCGATACCAGCCGCTCGCGCTGCTCGGGAATTTTAGGAGTGTTCCTGACCGTGGCCACTGACGGGATAGTAGCAGCCCCGGTTGGCAGTTTCTAGTCTGTAAATAAATTCCGGAATGCGTCTGTCTATCTGCGGAACAGGTTTTTGGCGATGAAGAACACATTTGCCGGCCGCTCAGCCAAGCGGCGCATCAGATAGGGGTACCACTCAGTGCCAAACGGTATGTAAACTCGCATTCGCCATCCATCTTTTACCAGGCTCTGCTGCAGGTCACGACGGATGCCGTAAAGCATCTGGAATTCGAACCCGTCATGTGAAATCTTCTCCCGAGTTGCGAACGCCTCGGCCTCGCGGATGATCTTTTCATCGTGAGTCGCGAGGCCGTGATAGATGCCGCTTTTCATCAAGACCTTCATCAGCTTCACATAGTTGGCATCCACTTCAGATTTCTTCTGATATGCAATCTCCGCGGGCTCTTTGTATGCGCCTTTACACAGCCGGATGCGAATGCCATCAGCCAGAAGTTCTTCGACATCTTTTTCTGACCTGTGCATGTAGGACTGGATCACTGCACCTACGCATCCCTGATTTGCCGTCACGCGGTGCAGTTCGCGCACCAGGCTGAGTGCTCGGGCAGTGTAGGGCGACCCCTCCATATCGACTCGGACGAAATTACGCGGATTCATGCCGGCAGCTTTCGCTACCAAGCCAGCCACCTGATCGTGCGCCAGCTTTTCGTCGACATCGAGGCCCATGTGGGTGAGCTTCACGCTGATGTTGGCGTTGAGTTGCTGGGCGGTAATCTCGTCGAGCAGTTTGTGGTAGATCGCAGCACTGGCGCGAGCTTCATCGGCATTGGTGACGTTTTCTCCCAGGTTATCAACCGATACGCTGCAGCCCAGCAGGTTGACTTTGCGCGCAGCCTGAAGCAGATCGCCAATTTGCGTGCCAGCCACAAAACGGCTCGAAAATTTTTGGCCAATGGATGAACGCTCGGCGATGCCGCGCAACGCTCGGTTCTCTGCGAGGGAAATAAAGAGCGCCCTTAACACCGGCTACTCGCTGGCAAGGCAAGGATGTAATCGAACGTAACTTGCACAGAACGTTGTATCACACTCGCATTACGGGTGAGATATGACAGCCATCACACGGGAATGTGGGGACTCAACATCGCGCCTTTCCCCAAGCCGAAAACTTAAGCTGACATGGGGTGCCACTTAAGTGGGCCGGTTTTGCCGGGAGATTTTCGCATGAACCACAATATCAAGCCGGCAGCATAGCGTTGCGTTTGTCTGCGATCAGTGAGGCATTGCTGATCTGAGTAGCGCCGGACAGCTGGCCCGGGAAAGGAAATCCAAACCTACTATGTCCCATGGTCCTCTAGGTATCTCTCTGCCTCCAACGCAGCCATGCATCCCGTGCCCGCCGCGGTGATGGCCTGGCGGTAGCGCCGGTCCTGCACGTCCCCACAGGCATAGACGCCGGGAACTCGAGTGAACACATAATTTTTCGTCACCAGATACCCGTCTTGATCCATCTCAAGTTGTCCTTCGAAGAACTTGGTATTCGGAACGTGTCCAATCCCCAGGAACAGAGCGCTTACTGGAAGTTCCCAAACGTCACCCGTTTTGACGTTGCGCAGCCTCAATGCCGTGACTTCGTTCTTGGAGACGTCGTGAACATCCTCGACGACAGTGTTCGTGAGGAAATGGATCTTGTCATTGCGCTGCGCGCGCTCCAGCATGATCTTCGATGCGCGGAAGGCCTCGCGGCGATGAATGAGTGTGACTTTCGTAGCAAAACGAGTAAGAAAGATCGCTTCCTCCATCGCGGAATCGCCGCCGCCCACCACTGCGATTTCCTTGCCGGAGAAGAAGAATCCATCGCAGGTCGCACAGGAAGAGACTCCGCGGCCTATAAGCTGCTGCTCGTGCGGTATTCCCAGCCACCGAGCCGATGCGCCGCTGGCAACTATCAGAGTGCGTGCGTGAACCACCTCGTGGCTGATGTGGACCCGGAACGGCCTGACGCTCAGGTCTACACTCGTAATATGCCCCAGGCGATATTCGGCGCCGAAGCGCATCGCTTGCTTGCGCATGTTGTCCACAAGCTCTGGTCCCTGAATTCCTTCCGGGAAGCCGGGAAAATTTTCCACCAGCGTCGTCAACGAAAGCTGGCCTCCCGGCTCATGCCCTTCCACGATCAGCGGTTTGAGATTGGCCCGCGCCGTGTATAGCGCCGCCGTATGACCTGAACACCCGGAACCAATAATCACCACGTTGCGGACGTTGTTTTCCATACGATATTGATTGGATGGATGCGGCTACGACTTCGGTTCAGCCGCTATTAAGGCCTGTTCTTTGCCCCGTTTGTCGGCGTCACCTTTCGTCCTCCCGCACTCTTCTCCCCGATCCGCGACAACTCTTCCGGCACGATCCGGCGCACCCCGAGAAGGTTGCGGTACTTGGCCGCGATTGCCGAGGCGCTCTGGAACAGCGGCTCATAAGCGCTTTGATCCGGGGCCGGTCCAGTCTCCGATGCCGAACAGCGTGCCAATACGACCGACGATTTTCCGAACCGCTCCAGCTTGATGCGGCTGGAAGGCGTGTCAGCCGCAAGCATACTGGCAGGCGTAGTCACCGCCGAGGCACTGTCTTCGATTGCAATCTGCATCAGGTCTTTTGGCTCACGGATGCGAAAGACCAGCGTCTCAACCATGCTTTTCGTGTCCCGGCTGAACGAGTACTGCACGCTCGCGAAAGGGGACGACGCTATATACTCACGCCGGATACGTACCCAGTCAGCAGGGCCTGCATCGGAGGGTAATTGCGCACCCAGTCCGCCGGCCAACAGTGTCGAGTTCTGTTCAGGAATCGAGCGCCCGCGGTCGATCTCAAAGTCCTGGCTGAAAGATGCCTTTTGCGGAATTCGCGCCAGCGCCGAGGCAATTTCCTGCTGCTCTTCTGGAGAAGGCGAACACACATTGAGCACATTCAGCTTGACCGGCGGTTGCTCCTGAGCGTACGTCGCCTGGGCCACACCTATCGCTCCAGCCAGCAACAGAGCGGCCTTGGAAATCTGTTGTACTTTGGGGATCAGCACAGGGCATTCTAGCAGGACTCGTCGAAGTCTCCGGTTTCGCCTCCCGAATCAGCATGCTTTCAGGCGCCGTCTATAATTTATCAGGGTCATGGCAGCTCTCTACCGTTATCTCCGAATCCGGCTCGCCGAGAAGGGACTGCTGCCTACCAGCAAGCTGGCGCTGATTACCTGTTATTTGCTCGGCCTCGATGTCCTGCTGTTCGTGCTGGACAAGGTCTTTGGTGTTCTCGCGCCATCCTGGAGGCAGGGCTTGGATGGCTGGATCGGATTTCTCAGCTTTGCGGTCTTTGTCCTTCTCGCAATTCTTGCTCTTCGCTGGATCAAGGCGAAGCTTCTTTGGCGCCTGCGAAATCGACTGATCGTCACCTATGTGTTTATCGGCGTAGTTCCGGTCGCGCTGCTGGTCACGCTGGCTTTAGGCACCTTCTACCTGTTCGCTGGTCAGTTCGCCACCTTCATCGTAACCACCGGATTGAGCTCTGAGATAAAGAGCGTGGAAGCCGCAAACACGGCCATTGCCCACAACATCGCAGGTGAGTTGGAACGAAGCCCTGGCAGCGCTTCATTCGTGGCAAGCCTGCGCCGAAGTAACAGATCATGGGCTGGCCGCCAGGTTTGCGTCTGGCTCGACAACGAACTGGTCCTGAATAGCGTCCCGTCGGGTGAGACGGCTCCGCCCCCGACCAATCCAGCGTACTTAAAAGCAGCATTTCATGGCGTGGTTCGCGACCAGGGCAAGCTCTATCTGCGCGCAGTGGAGAAACTGCCGGCCAAAGGCAAAGAGCTGACCGTGCTCTCGAGCAGATCGTTTGATCAGCGAATGCTGCAGATGCTGGCTGCGAACCTCGGAGAAGTCACGTTGTACGCCACCGGGCTCAGCCTCCAGAAAGCCGACCAGTCTGCCTCCACTGAAGGGGCGAAGATCAGTGTCGGCAGGTCGGAGGGTGAATATGTTCTCGATCTTAGTAAGTTAGGCCCACCCACTTACAGCGTTGGCTCAATGCCGCCACCAGTCCGCAGCATGGACCGTCAAGTTACATTTCCCACTACTGTCTCCGTAATGGATTGGGACACGAGCAGCGCTGTCAACCCAGCTGCAATCGTCGTCCAAACCCGTATATCCAAACTCTACGATCGGCTGTTTGAGGCCTTGGGATATCTGGCTCCGGCGATCGAGGTCTTCTTGTTGTTCGTCTTCGTGGTGTTCTGCATTATTGAAATAATTGCCCTCATTATCGGAACCAGGCTGACTCGGACCGTAACCGGCGCGGTGGCGCAGCTCTACGATGCCACCAAGCACATCAATCGCGCCGATTTCAGTCATCGCATTCCCGTAAGGTCGAACGACCAGATTGCAACTCTGGCAAATTCCTTCAATTCCATGACGGCGTCGCTGGAGAAGCTGATTGAGGAGCAGAAAGAGAAGCAGCGCCTCGAGAACGAGCTCGTAATCGCGCAGGAAGTGCAGTCCCAGCTTTTTCCCAAGGAGATTTCCCAGCTTTCCACCCTTGAGGTGCATGGATTCTGCCGCCCCGCACGGACCGTCAGTGGCGACTACTATGACTTTCTGAAGCTTGACTCGGACCGGCTGGTTGTGGCGGTTGGCGATATCAGCGGAAAGGGTATCTCGGCGGCGTTGATGATGGCCACCATCCACTCTGCCGTGCGCGCGTACAGTCTCCAGGATATCCCCGCTTTGCGCGAGCCAGTCGCCGCAGGCGCAGCTGTAGGCTCCGGCGCGGCGGGGGCGTCCGGATTTCCCGGCGCGGAGGTCTCGCCGGCCGCACTGCTTGCTCTGTTGAACCATCAGCTCTACGAAAGCACTCCCCCGGAAAAGTATGCAACGCTATTCGTGGGGATCTATCACGGCGCAACTCACCGGCTCACCTACAGCAATGGCGGACATCTGGCCCCCATCATCTTGAGCGAAGATGGTGCAGTTCGCCGCTTGGACTGTGGCGGAACCGTCGTAGGACTTTTCGACCACATGACCTACGAAGAAGCTTCCGTTCCGCTGCGTCCGGGCGAGATTTTCATCGCCTACAGCGATGGAGTCACCGAGCCAGAGAACGATTTTGGAGAGTTCGGCGAGCAGCGGCTGATCGATCTGGTGCGGGAAAACCGTGACCTGCCGCTCTCTCGTATTAGTGAAATTGTGACCGCAGCTGTAGATGACTGGATCGGAGCCAACGAACAGCCCGATGACGTCACACTGGTGCTGGCAAGAGCAAGATAACTAGTTCGAGCCACCTTGCTTCTTTGGCGTTTTGGACAAAACCTCAATTCTCCCTGTCACCTGCTGACCCTTTTCCATCCCACCGATGATCACTAGACCCTCCGGCGTGACCAGCAATCCGCGATGATCCATGGTCGGCTCGGGGGTATTGTCGTCGAGCGTCTCCCACTTGCCGGAGCGCAAGTTAAACGCAAAGGTCACCGGGGAAGGCTCGGCGGGCTTACCGTCGAACCCGATGCCGTTGTAATCGTGCGGATCATCCGAGCCGCCGGCAAAGTAAATCATCTCGTCTTTGTCCGAGCCACCGCCCGCAATCCGAAAGTGTGCACTCCCCGGATGATTGGGCAGCTTCGTCCACTCGATTTTTCCGGGATTATGGTGGTCGATTTTACCCATCCAGCACTCGTCGGACGCGACGAATCTGGTATTTGATCCAGTCGCACCTGCCTGAGCTCCGTCGACATAGATGATCGTATTTCCTACGATGGCACCGGCGTGACCAAATACTGCGGGTCCCGGCATCGCTGTGCCTGTGCCCCACTTGCCTTTCTCCGCATCGTAGATTTGAACATCAGAAATCAGCCGGTTGTTGCTTCTGCCTCCGATCAAGTAAAGGTAGCGGTCCCGATAAACCCCAATCACCGCATCTCCCACCGGTGTCGGAATATCCGCTAGTCTGACCCAGCGATCATTGGCAGGTTCGTACAGGTTGGCATCGGGAATTGCCATTCCACCACCCTGGTACAGCACATAGCCACCGAACAGGAAAATGTGATCGGCCGCCGCAGCCGCCATGGCCGCAATACGCCCAGCAGTACCTGGCACGGGATGGATAGTCTGGGCCTTGCCGGTGCCGGCATCGAGTTGGTAGGCCACATTTGTTACCCCATTCCAGGTTTTCTTCGGACCCATGCCCATCAGCGAGAAAAGCTGAAATTGCCTGTGAATCTTCAGCATTGCAACCGCATTATTGGAGACCGCGTCCGGAAGCGGGTCAACCGCATTGGTCGCGGCACCAGCGAGGTGCGCGAGAGAAATGAGCAACAGGGTCAGGCTAAGTTTCATGGAGCCCCAGTAAATTTATGTTCCTTCCCAAAAATACCACGCAGAGGGCGAGGCAGCACAAAACCGTTGGAAACGTCTGGCTGAACGAGCACCCTCTGCAGGCGATTAGAATGCTTGGCGTGAAATTGAGCGACAGCTGGCGGGATGTCCGGTGGGTTGCCCTTGCATTTTTGATTTCCCTCGGCTTTTGGTACTGGGCCCTCCACATTCTTGCGCCCGCGAATGCAGCAGTGGTCTACGCCGCCCATCGCCCCGTCGGGAATAACTCCGATCTGTACGCACGTTGGCTTGGTGCACGGGAAGTTTTTCTGCACCGGCGTGACCCGTACAGCGCCGAAGTTACACGAGAAATTCAGACCGGCTTTTACGGGCGTCCATTGGATCCGGCGAACCCCTCCGATCCCAAGGCTCAGGAATCCTTCGTGTATCCGTTATACATTGTGTTTTTGCTCGCTCCCGTGATGGAGCTGCCATTTCATACCGTAGCCGTGATCTTTCGTTGGCTGCTGTTGGCATCGGTGACCGCAAGCGTACCGCTCTGGATGTGCGCCATCCGTCTCCGCTGGACGTGGACAGGCCTTATGGCGGGCATGTTGCTGGCTACTAGCACTTCACCGGCCATGTACGAATATTTCCAGCAAAACCTGGCAGCCATAGCGCTCCTCTTCTTGGCGGGCGCGGCGGCCACTCTCGCCGCCGGAAGATTGCCGCTGGCGGGAGTTATGCTTGCTCTTTCCACGATCAAGCCGGACACCTCCGGTCTCGTCGTGCTCTGGCTGCTGATCTGGGCGGCGGCGAACATCAGGGAACGCGGTCGGCTGCTGTGGTGGTTTCTCGGCAGCCTCGGCGCGTTAATCATCGGCGCGGAGATCTATTCTCCCCACTGGATCGGGCGTTTCTTTAAGGCAGTCCGGGAATATTCCAGCTACGGGACAGATCCCTCGGTAATCCAAGTACTGCTTCCAGTGCCGCTGGCGATGTTAGTCACAGCTGCGCTGGTCGCGTACGTTGCCATTCTGTGCTGGAAATGGAGACAATCGGCCGCTGGTTCTGAGCATTTCGGTTGGGTACTCGCGTTAGTAGGAGCAACCACCCTTGTTATTCTCCCGAAGTTGGCTGCGTACAATGCCCTCTTACTGATTCCGGGGCTGCTTGTTCTGATTGCGCAATCCCCACGATCATCGAAGAGTAGTGTCCTCAGCCGCGCCTTGACCAAGGCAGCGTTCGGCTGCCAGATATGGCAATGGATTTCAGCTGGGCTGCTGTCACTCGGCTCCCTCGTTCTTCCGCCCCACTGGATCCAATCGGCAGCTCACCTTCCTGACTACACCTTCATTCCCTTGTGGCCCATCACATTGCTCGCGCTGATTGCTGTCACTGCACCAGCGCGCAAGAAGGAATCGCAACAAGTCTCTTGAGCGTTTGTGCAAGCCATTCGCGACGCTAACGAAGAGGCAATTGAGTTCCGAGATGACTCGGTTGGTGCACCCTGTTAACCCATCTCTATTCAGTAGCCGATGCGGACCTCGCCGGAATTACGGGCAAAAGAATATGGGAAGGGTGTTGAGCGTCATGATAGATGGTGTTCGCCGCGACTGCCCAACGGCGATTGTTGTTCAAAGGCTCGCCTGTATTGGGATTCACATCGAAGCGTGGAAAATTGCTGCTCGAGATGTCCACACGGATGCGGTGCCCTTTCACGAACACCAGCGATGTTGGATACATCTCGATAGTGAACGCATAAGCGTCGCCCGGCTTCATGAATTCGGCGTGCTCCAGCGAATTGCGATAGCGCGCCCGCACGATGCTGTCGCCGACATTGAGGTCCACGCCAGCCGGGAAATCATGGTTTGGCGGATAAACGTCGATGAGTTTGGCCGTGAAATCAGTATCGGGTGCGTTGGAAGACGCCCACAACTTCACAATCAGCCGGCCGGTAACCTCCATGTCCTCTTTCAGCGGCTCCGTCTGGAAGACGAGCACATCGTTTCGAGCCGACAACGGCCGCGTATCATCGCAGGTCCATATCTCGGGGCGGCAGCGCTGATCGTAGGCGCCTTGCTCCATCAGGTTTTCTGAGTCGCCGGGACGCTCGATGGAATTGTGATGGGAGAGCGGCGCATTGTGCGACGAAATATTTCCTCCCAGCGTCGGAACAGGGTGGCGCGGGTCAAACTCATACAACGAAGGAGCCTCGGTCCCAGGTTTTTCCGGCGACAAACTTCCATTCGAATGCAGATAGTACGGTGTGGCCAGGGCCCGCGCGAGTGGCCATTCTTTTTCATCACGCCAGTACCCGCCGACGTAAATCCGGCCCTCGGGTGTTCTGTGGGCATCGCCGCCGCCCATAACGAAGATCCGCACTGGCGGTTCACGATCCACATTGTTATCCATACCTTTCAGCCAGCGATCAAACCAGCGCAACTGAAATTCGTTGAAGTCAATGGCGGCATCTGGTCCGAACTCCGCTTCCCCGGCATAGCTGCGGGTGCGCCCTCCGTGCGTCCATGGGCCCATGATTAACCGCTGCAGACTTTTCTTGTTTTTGCTGAGCGTCACGTAATTCAGGTTTGCGACCTGCGAGCCCCAGGAATCGTACCAGCCGCACTGGTGATAAACCGGAATGTCCTTGTACTCCGCCACGTGCTCAACCACGTCAGCACCGGCGTTTTTCCAGAAATCATCGTAGTCGCTGTGCGACATGGCCTCGATCAGCCAGGCTTCATATTCAGGATTAAGCTTTAGCGGCGACATGCCGGGCCGAAGTGGCATGCCTTTGGCATACTCGCGTACTTGCTCGCCCAATTTGAGCAGGGCTTGGCGAGTCTGGGGATCACGCGCAGCGCGGCTCCCGCTCGGACCGCCGATGTTGAAAATCCAGTTCATCCAGCGCATCTCGAAGGCGCCATTGTGGCGGACGCCATAGCGGCCGAAATCCGACATGGCATCGGCGGGAATCATGGCTTTCACATATGGCGCATTCGCCAGCGCGAGCGCGTGCTGTGTGCCGCCGGGATAGGAGGTTCCCACCGTTCCGATGCCGCTATCGAACCACGGCTGTTCGCCGATCCACTTGGCTGTGTCGTATCCGTCATTGCCGTCATCGCGAAAGGGCCGCCAGGCACCCTCGGAATCATAGCGTCCGCGAATGTCCTGGCCGATCGCGATATAGCCGCGCGGCACGAAAAATTCCGCCCAATGTGCCACCGTTTCCTTGCCGTAAGGAGTGCGCTCCAGAATCACCGGAAACTTTCCTTCTGCGGGCTGGCCGTTCAGCGCAGGACGATAGATGTCACATGCCAGCTTGACTCCGTCCCGCATGGCAATCATCACGTTGTGGGAAACGACGATGGAGTACTTGGCCTGGCTCTCACGAGTCGTTTGATCGCTGGTCTGCGCGCCAGCAATTGCAGAGCAGAGAAAAATCGGTATGAGCAGAATCGTGAGATTGCGACCCAAACGCGGCTTAAGAGGCTGAGAGTTTGTCTTCATATTTGTAAAGGTTGTGGCAAAGACCGGGCTGGCCCGAGAAACGATACATCAACAAACTTGCACTGAGAAGTTTTTTCTCGGTCGGAGAGTGAGGGTCGACTAGATCTTTTCGGCTTTTTCGTAGACTACGAGTTCGTCTCTGCCGCGAAGCTTGTCCGGATGATAGTTCGGAATCGGCAGTTCCATTCCCTTGAACTCGACCGGCACGACTTTCTTGTCGACCAATCCAAGCGCCACCGCCACGCCGTAGATGATGGCCTCCGGCCGGGGCGGGCATCCTGGAACGTAGTAGCTTACCGGAATGATTTTCTCGACCGGCCCGATGACCGCGTAGCTGTCGAACCAGATGCCGCCCCCGCAGGCACATGAGCCCACCGCGAACACGAGCTTGGGGACCGGCATCGCATCATAGGCTCGCTTGAGCGCCTGCGCGGTTGAGCGCATGGCCGGCCCCTGGCAGAGCATGACATCGGCATGCCGGGGCGAGCCAACAAGCTTGATGCCAAAGCGTTCGACATCATAGTAGGGAGTGAGCGCGTTGAGCACCTCGATGTCGCAGCCGTTACAGCCCCCGCTGTTGGCGTGATACACCCACAGCGAGCGTCCGAACATCCTCTGGCAAAGGGTCTTTAGCATAGCTCAATCCAACTCGATCTCAAGATCGTCGACTACCGGGTCGCCTTCCAGGCGGCCCTGCGAGCGAAAGATCCAGCGCTCGTTCCGCAGATCGTCGAAGCGATAGCCTTTCATCTTTAATTCTTCCAGCGCCGACGGGAGTTTGAAGCAGCGTCCGCAGCGCTGGCATGTGCTCATGAAAAGCTCGAGACGCTGCCCCAGGTCCCCGACCCGGTCGGTAGCGCTTTCGGAATCCAGGCTCATCGTGATGGCTTTTTCTGGGCAGACTTCGACGCACCGTCCACAATAGGTACAGCGGCGTCCCAAATACTGCAGGACTCGAATCTCCTGCGAGACGTCGAAGATCAGAATCTCTCTTGCCGGGCAATTATTGGCGCATCCCGCACAGCCGATGCACTTGTAAGCATCGAAGATCGGGCGTCCGCGGAATGTTTCGGGTGCGGGCTTGGGCTGCGCAGGATAGGGCAAGGTCGCGCGCCCCGCCTTGAGGCAAAGCAGCGTTTCTTCGATTTTGCTCAGTAACGACATTTCGCTTCTTTAGTTGCGACGGAGATCGCCGAAGCCTTCCTCCGCCGCGTAACTCGCCTCAAAATCCATAACTCGCCAGAATCAACGCTATAAACGATACGCAAATCAGGCCGGCGAACAGCCGGATTGCCTGGTCGATGCGATAACGCGCGTGCGTCGCCGCAACCAGCGTCACCAGCAGCACCAATACAAAGACCTTTGCCCAGAACAGGACCCAGCAAATGGGAAAGACGAGCCTCGAGCCCCAGGGCGCAAACAAAGCTGTGAATAGCGCGCTGTAGATGATCAGCTTCGCCATCTGCGCGTATTTGAACAGCGCCAGCTTGGGGCCGGAGTATTCCATCAGCGGCCCTTCCATGAGTTCGGTTTCCGCTTCAGAAATATCAAACGGCACCCGCTGCACGAATGCCTGGAACGACAACAACATCACCGCGAGCATGAGAAGGCCGGAAAGCGGAATGCCGGCCGCTGTATACGCCGACCCGCTCAATACGCTGTCCAAGCGAAACGAATTCGTGTGGACCGCTCCCACGATAAGGGCCACCGCAAGCAGCGGCTCCAGCGTGATCATGGTCATCATTTCGCGGCTGATTCCCAGCAGAGAATAGGTCGATCCGGCTGCCAGGCCCGCGAGCAGCGTACATGTCCCGCTAAGGGTCAACAGATAAATCAGCAGGATCACGTCACCAGCGCCGCTCATCGGAACAGCAAAACCCATGGGAACAAAGCACGCGACTGTCAGGACCACTGCAAGCGACAGGTAGGCCGCGAAGCGCTGCATCGCCGGATACTCGCCCGATTCGATGTCCTCTTTTCCGAGCAACTTCAGCAGATCGAAGTACGGCTGAAGCACCGGAGGGCCTTGCCGTGATTGAATGCGCGCTGTGATTTTTCGCAAGACTCCCTGGGCCAATGGGGCCACCAGCAAGACCATGCCCACATTCGCCAGCCCGCCGAGGATTGTCCGGACCACATGCATCGCTTACACCCCCTTAGTACGTGCCAAATTCAGCAATTCCTGCTGCGACCACACTTTCACGCACCCGGATTGCAGATCGATGGTTTCCAACCGGTCTGTGCAGGAAAAACACGGATCAATGCTGCCCAAAGAAATCGTCATGTCCGCAATCTGCTGGTCTTTGATCATCGCCGGCACGCCCTGCAGGTTCTGGTAAGTTGGCGCGCGCACTCGCCAGCGCCGTGGACGGTTGCTCTCGCCGGTAATGACAAAATGATGGCTCTCGCCCCGCGGCGCTTCGACGGAGGAAACTCCGATTCGGCCCACTGGCAACTCGTCTTTGATTTCCAGCTGCAGCGGCCCCTCTTCCATCTTCTCCAGGCACTGGCGAATGATGCGGATCGATTCAAAAACCTCCTTCATCCGTACT
>Ga0187780_10002368_pt1 | contig 14201 bp, 12 predicted proteins | sample 1015_Q2_SP10_20__FD_132429 | JGI IMG/M metagenome (GOLD analysis project Ga0187780, IMG submission 132429) | Tropical peat soil microbial communities from peatlands in Department of Meta, Colombia - 1015_Q2_SP10_20_MG | ecosystem: Environmental > Terrestrial > Soil > Wetlands > Peat | place... | reverse complement strand
TACGCCATGTTGTAGTAGTGGAGAAGATTGCGCTCCAGAGACGCTAAGTATTTTTCCGGGGAACCTTGCTCCAGCCCGATTTTGTCGTTGATCCCGGCATTGTTCACGAGAGCGTCGAGGTGGCCATGCTCGCGCAGGGCCTGGTTCACAGCTTCAGCGCAATTCGCGGCCTGTGTCAGGTCTGTGATTACCGTGGTGCACGCCTGACCTGCCTTTCGCAGTTCCGCCTGCAATACATTGGCGGCTGGCGCGTCTTTGTCAACGAGCACCGGGATCGCCCCTTCCGCCGCCGCTCCTCGCGCGATCGCCGCGCCGATTCCCTTTGCGCCACCGGTGATGAGTATGACTTTGTCCTTAAGCTGCAGATCCATGACTCACGGCTTTCAATTGATAAAATCGCGCGGCGTTTGCGCCGAAAATATCTCCGAGCCTCGCCGGGCAATTTGCTCGTACGTAACTTTCTACGAGTTGCAAAACCTGGCCGTAACTCGCTGCCAACAGGCACACGGGCCAATCGGAGCCGAACATCAGGCGCTCCGGGCCAAACGCTTCAAAGACAACATCCAGATAATATTGGAAATCCGCCGCACGCCATAGTCTCCAATCCGCTTCCGTAACCATGCCGGAAAGCTTGCAGTAAACGTTCTTGTTCTGTGCGATTGCCCGAATGTGACTTTCCCAGTTGCCCTTCCGATGCAGCTTGATTTCCGGCTTGGCGATGTGATCAATGACCAACGGCTGCTCCGGAAGAAGCTGCGCAAATTCAACTGCCGCAGGAAGCTGCCGCGGATAAATCAGAATGTCGTAAGTAAATGCAAACTTCCTGAGCAGGCGAACGCCGCGGACAAACTCCGGCCGAAGGAGGAACCGGTCATCGGGCTCCGACTGCGCGATGTGGCGAAACCCGCACAACTTTGGGAATTTCGAGAAGTAATGCAGCCGCTCCTCGACGCGCGGATCGCACAAATCAACCCAGCCCACAACTCCGGCGATGCGCTCTGACTTCGCCGCGAGGCCCAGCAGAAAGTTCGTTTCGTCTTCCGACTGGGCCGCCTGCACCGCGATCGAAGCATCTAAGCCATGTGTCGCGAGTTCCGGCGCAAGATCCGCCAGCGCAAAATCTCGCTTCAATACAGCCATTTCGTCGGTGATCCAGGAGTCTCGGCGAGGATCGTAATTCCAGAAATGCTGGTGGGCGTCAATCTTCATGGGCTCAGCGAAGATTGAAGAATCCGCCGTCTAGCGGGTAATCGGCGCCCGTGACAAACGAGGCTTCGTCGGAGCACAGGAAAAGCGCCAAGGCGGCCACCTCTTCCGGCTCGCCCATCCGGCCAATCGGCTGCGCTTTCGAGAGCACCCCGAACATTTCCGCTTCGCGGCCGGGATAATTCTTGCGCAAATAATCGTCAACAAACGGCGTGTGAATGCGCGCGGGCGAAATGCAGTTGCAGCGGATTTTGTAGCGCAAATAATCTTGCGCAACGGATAGCGTCATCGCGATGACCCCGCCTTTCGTCATGGAATAGGCAAAACGGTCCGGAAGCGCGGCAGAGCCCGCAATGGACGCCAGATTCACAATCGCGCCGCCCGTCGGCTTCATGACTTCCACCGCGGCTTTCATGCAGAGAAACGTTCCCTTCACGTTGACGCGGAAGAGCCGCTCGAAATCCTCTTCGGAAGTGGTCTCCAGCTTGCCGATGTTGGAGACGCCTGCGCTGTTCACCAGGATGTGCAGCGGTCCGGCAGCGGCAATCTTCTCGAAAACCGCTTTCACGTTGGCGGCTTCCGTCACATCGCATTGAAAAACGGTGGCGCTTCCGCCAGCACTTGAAATTTCGAGGGCAACTTTGCGGGCGTCCGGTTCGTTGCGATCAAGGAGGTGTACTTCCGCGCCGTTCTCCGCGAATCGAAGTGCGATGGCGCGGCCGATTCCGCTGGCTGCTCCTGTAATGACAGCGACTTTTCCGTCCAGTCGGAATGGATTGAGTTTCGAAGATAGGTTAGTCAGAGGAGATTCCTCACTTCCCGAGAATGTAGGAAACTTTTGATTCAAACGACTGATAGCAGCAAACGCGCTGCATTTCAATCCATTTAGAGCGAGACTCCGCGTTTCCACGGGATGAAATCGTCCTGCGCGAGCGACTCCGCCTTTGTCAGCTGCTCACCGCTCGCGACCTGGATGGCGTGTTCCAAAATCTCTTCTCCCATCTGAGAAATCGTCTTTTCACCCGCGATGATTCCGCCAGCATCAATGTCTATGATGTCCGGCATTCTCTGCGCCAATCCCGTACTCGTGGAGATCTTCACGACGGGCGCGATGGGGTTCCCTGTCGGCGTGCCCAAGCCGGTAGTGAACAAGACGATGTTTGCGCCCGCGCCTACTTGTGCGGTCACGCTCTCAACGTCGTTGCCCGGCGTGCACTGGAGGTTCAGCCCGGGCTGTGTCATGTATTCCGGATAGTCGAGCACGGCCGTAACGGGAGAAGTTCCACCTTTCTTTGCCGCTCCTGCTGATTTCATTGCGTCAGTAATCAAACCGTCGCGAATGTTGCCGGGTGAAGGGTTCATGTCAAAGCCGGAATGAACGGCCTTCGCGCGCGCGGCGTAGTTACGCATCAACTGGATAAAACGATCGGCCACCTGGGGCGTCGTGCAACGGTTGACGAGTTCCTGTTCCACGCCGCAGAGCTCAGGGAATTCGCTCAATACCGTCTTCCCGCCCAGCGCCACTGCCAGATCTGAAACGTGGCCGATTGCCGGATTCGCCGAAATTCCCGAAAAGCCGTCCGAACCGCCGCACTGTAAGGCAATCGAAAGGTGCGCGAGCGGCGCGGGTTGGCGTCTGCATTTGTCCGCGTCCATTAGACCTAAAAAGGTCTGACGCACTGCTTCGGAGAGCATGGCGAACTCTTCGCCGCTTTTCTGCTGCTCGAAGATGAAAAGAGGCTTCTGGAAACGCGGATTCCGCTTGTGCAGCTCCTCGCGAAGGACCGCAACCTGCGCATGCTGGCAACCGAGGCTAAGCACTGTGGCGCCGACCACGTTGGGATGATGGATGTAACTGGCCAACAGTCCGCAGAGATTGTTGGAATCTTCGCGCGTGCCGCCGCAGCCGCCTTCATGCAGAAGAAACTTGATTCCGTCAACATTCGCAAAAAGGCGAGAGCGTTGCTCGCGGCCTTCTTGCATTTGGGGCAGATAATCGCGGATCTGCTCCGTCCGCCCCGATTTGTAGAGCCGCGCAAGTTCCGCGACCTGCTGCTTGTAAACCGGCGGCTGGGCAAATCCCAACTCCTCTTCAAACGCCTGCTTCAGGACGCCGATGTTGCGGTTCTCGCAAAACACCAGCGGAACCACGAGCCAGTAATTCCGCGTGCCGACCTGGCCATCCTCGCGGTGATACCCCATGAAGGTCCGGCCGCCCCAGCGCGAAACGTCCGGCGGCTTCCACGCAAATTCTTCTGTTTTTTCGCTAAAGGCAGCGGTTTCGTGGTGAAGGTTCCGCGTTGTAATTACTTCGCCGGCCTGAATCGCTTGCATCGCCCGGCCCACTTTCACGCCGTACATGATCACGGGATTCCCGGGAGCAATGGGGTGCACGGCGAATTTGTGCTTGGCAGGGACATCCGAAATGAGAATCACGCTTAGCGCGGCATGAGATATCCGTGTATTCCGCTCAAGGTTCTCGAGCGCTACGAGGACATTGTCGTCAGGATGGAGTTGCAGGACCCCTTGGTGTCTCAAGGTTTTGCCTCAGCGCTCAATGCGCGCGCCCGCGCCCTTCATCAACCGCAGCACTTCCGGAAGCGTGACCATCGTCGTGTCTCCTGGCGTGGTCATCGCCAGGGCGCCGTGCGCCGCGCCACACTCAACGGCCCACTGCGCATCCTTGCCGGCGATAAATCCGTAAATCAAACCCGAAGCAAAGGAATCGCCGCCGCCGACACGATCCAGAATTTCCAAGTTTTCGCGCTCCGCCGCCTCGTAAAACGTGCCCCCGCAATAGCAGATCGCGCCCCAGTCGTTCTTGGTGGCTGTTTTGGCTTTGCGCAACGTAGTCGCGACCACCTTGAACGGGAACTCCTGTACCACCTTCTCAATCATTTTCCGGAAGCCCTCGACTTTGAAACTGGACAACTGCTGGTCCATGCCGGGCACTTCAAATCCCAGAGCTGCCGAGAAATCTTCCTCGTTTCCCAGCATCACGTCCACGTAAGGCGCGAGCTTCCGGTTTACCTCTTGCGCCCGCTTCTGCCCTCCGATGGCTTTCCAAAGGGAGTCCCGGTAGTTCAAATCGTATGAGACCACCACGCCATGCTTGCGAGCGGCTTGCATCGCTTCCATGGCTACCTCGGGTGTCGTGGCAGAAAGCGCGCAGAAGATTCCCCCGGTATGAAACCAGCGCGTCCCCAGGGAACCGAAAATGTGCTCCCAATCAATCTCGCCGGGCTTGAGCTGCGATATCGCCGTGTGGCCGCGATCGGAGCAGCCGACCGCGGGTCGCACGCCGAATCCGCGTTCCGTGAAATTCAGCCCGTTCCGAACGGTCCGCCCCACGCCGTCGTAGGGCACCCACCGCACCAGGGACTGATCCACGCCACCTTGATTGATCAGATCCTGCAAAAGCCGCCCGACCGGATTGTCCGCAAAAACCGTAACCACCGCTGTGTCCAGGCCGAAGCAGCGCTTCAAGCCCCGCGCGACGTTATACTCTCCGCCTCCCTCGAACACCTCAAAAGTCCGCGTCGTCCAGATGCGCTTTTCGCCTGGATCAAATCTCACCATCACTTCGCCGAGGCTGACAAGGTCCCAGCGGCATTTCTCTTTGGGTCTGATGTTCAAGCTCATGTGTGGTTCTTCCGGTGAACGAACCAAGCGTGCCTCAATTCCCTTCGCGGGTTCAATACTCACTTTGGGACCCACCATAGGTCACTCGCCAGCCAGCGTCAAGGCAAGGCGCACCACAAGATGTGACCTACGTCCTTGTTTGCTTTTGTCGGTGGGTGCTACAGAGCAAGTGCGTGTCACAAACGGACATCATGTGACATGGGTCCAGTTCGCTCGCGTTCTGGTACCTGCTCTCAGACCCCCGGAACAGGTTCTGCCGATGACGCAGCTTGTTGATTCTGACCGCCTCGATTCCTGGAGGGAGATTGCCGTTTTCATCAATCGCGATGCACGCACGGCAATGCGCTGGGCCAAGTATTACGGCATGCCCGTGCATCATGCTCCAGGAGGCAGCCACGCGCGTGTGTTCGCCTATCGCTCGGAGGTCCTCAAGTGGGTCCAACTCCAGGACCACGCGGGGAAGATGCCGCATTCAGCGCCGGCCACCTCCGGTCACGCAGGCCCTCCTGTGCCTGCACTTTCTGCCGCACCCACTTCGGAAGCCCGCATTGCGCACAAGACCGCTGCTTCCGAGATTTCCAAAGCTCGGCCTGGCTTTTTCGACTATCTAGGCAATCGGAGGTGGCTGATCGGTCTTGGGGTCGCCTTGCTTGCCGCGCTCCTCCTTCTCGGCAAGCTCTTTGTGCTCCGCTAGCCGACTCTCCAGACGCCGATTTCCCGTGGGCTAATCCCTACTCTGGTATCTCCGGGCAGCCGGGGAATTCCGCAAGCGCCGTGTTGCCGATGTACTTTAGATCCTCGATCCCGATCTTGCTGGTGTAAAAGCCGTCGCAGGTCATCTTGCGCAGTGCGGCGAAGAAAGCGACGCCCTGGCTGAGGACGGGTTCGGTCACGGCATTCTTCCGGTAGGCAATCAAGTCCAGCACTTCCTTCCTTTGTGCTGGAGTGCAGCCGAGAAACGAGCGCTCGAAGCGGTCGGCACAAAAATTGTCCAGCCACATCAATCCCCCGCCAAGAAACCCTTGGAATTCCTCGTTCTCACTGGTGAGCAGATCAATAAACTCCGGCGCGCCGGCCTCGACCGCGCCGCCCGAAACTTCATCCTTTGGGATGATCGTGTCGCAAAGCAGGAGCAGGGTCTGATACTGGTGCGGCGAAAAATATTTTGGCGTGTACTTCCCTGCCGGCGACGATGCCTTCTCCTTCTGGATCATCGCGTGGGCGAGCTCTGCGGCCTTGGCTGGAATCATCTGCAGCACGGATCCGCCTGCAGCACCGGCGGCGAGATTTCGCAGCACATCGCGTCTGGATATTCCGCTCAACTGATTTCTCCCTGGCAACTGCTAGAGATTTCCTTTCTTCGCTTCGTCCAACAAATGCTCGGAAGCCCGCCACGCCAGCGCCATGATCGTGAGCGTGGGGTTCTTGTCGGGATTCGTCACCAGCGGCGCGCCATCGGTGACGAAGAGATTTTTCACGTCGTGGGCCTGGCAAAAACCATTGAGCACGGAAGTCTTTGGATCGCTGCCCATGCGCGCGGTGCCCACTTCGTGAATGATCTTGCCGCCGGCTTGAATTCCGTAGGGATAAGGCCCGTCAATTCGCGTGCGCGTGCGATACTCCCCGCCCGCCGCCTCGACGATCGCCTTGAACGTGTCCTGCATGTCCTTTGCCTGGCGGAGCTCGTACTCGCCCCAGCGGAAGTGGAAGCGCAGGACCGGAATGCCCCACTGATCCACGACCTCCGGATCGATTTCGCAATAAGTGTCCGGATTCGGCACCATTTCGCCGCGGCCGGAGAAACCGATGGCCGTGCCATATCGTTTGCGGCACATGGATTTCAAGCTCACGCCGTACCCTTCGACGTCCTCGCAAAGACCATCGAACATGCCCACGACGGGCATTTCGCGCCCGCCGCCAATCTCGATGTGATATCCGCGGGGAAAATCGTTGCTTTGGTCATATTTCCACCATGGGACGTACAAGTGCATTCCCCCGGTTCCGTCATGATTGTGCGGGGGAATTTTCTCCATTGCGGGAACAGAGCCTTCGCCGTCGCTGCCGACGGAATCCGTAAGGTTGCGTCCAACCTGGCCTGAAGAATTCGCCAATCCTTCGGGAAAGAGCCGCGATCGGGAATTCAGCAGCAGCCGCGCCGACTCGCAGGCGCTCGCAGCCAGCACGACGGCGCGGGCATGGATGCGCTTTTCGCTGCGCGTCGGCTTATCAACATAAGAGACGCCGGTGGCCTTGCCGTCCGGGCCCACCAGAATCTCCCGCGCCATGGCATTTGTGATCAACGTGAGTTTGCCGGTCTCCATGGCCGGAGGAATCAGCACCTGGCTCGAGCTGAAATTCGATGCTGTGGTGCAGCCGCGGTCGCACTGGCCGCAGTAATGGCAAGCGGGACGTCCATTCAGCGGCTTGGTGAGAATCGCGAGGCGCGCGGGAATGCAGGGGATGTTCAGTTTGCCGCAGGCTTTCTTGATGACTAGCTCGCTGCACCGCGGCTTGGGTGGCGGCAAAAAAATCCCGTCAGGAGCGCTAGGGATGTTTTCCTTCGAGCCGAAGACACCGATATAGGCCTCCACTTTATCGTAATAGGGCACGATGTCCTCGTAATTTATGGGCCAGTCTTCGCCCAGCCCGTCGCGTGTTTTCGAGCGGAAATCCGCCGGCGCGAAGCGCAGCGCGATGCGCCCCCAGTGGTTCGTGCGTCCCCCGACAATCCGCGAGCGGAACCATTGAAAATTGGCACCAGGAGCCGAAGTGTACGGCTCTCCTGCAATTTTCCACGCTCCATTCGGCGCCAGAAATTCCCCAAAATTCTCGGCAGCTTTGCCGCCCACGCCGACTCCCCGGTGAGGCGAGTCGTAAGGCCAGAGAAACATCTTGAAGTCTTTGTCCGGGTTGAGCGGCCCGCCCGCTTCGAGTAAAGCGACAGTCAGGCCGCCCTCGGTGAGGATTTTCGCGGCCATACCTCCGCCGGCGCCGGAGCCAATCACGCACACGTCGTAAGTCTTGGGCGAACGCAGCACTTGGCTCATGGAGTCAGCCCGCAGTCCTCACCGAGACGTGTGGGGACCACTGTCTGCACATTACAGGATGCGGAGGCGCCGCAGCCGCGCTCATGGCCGCCGCGGCGCAAGTCCCGATGGACTGAGAAAGGTGCATGTCAGGAGTTGAGAATCTCATTCCGGATGTTCTTCAGCACGTACGCAGCGCGCTCGACGCCCACTTCGCCCGACAAAATGGGATCCTCATTCTCGATGCTGAGGATGCCATCGTAGTTGACGTCCATGTACGCCTGCAGAATGGCTTTCCAGGTTGCCGCGCCATGGCCGTAGCCGACCGCGCGGAAAGCGTCCGAAGCCACCGGCAAATCTTCCTTCTCGAATACGAAGTTGAGCACGCCATACCGGGCCACATTCTCGGGATAGAGCACCGTATCCTTCATGTGAGCGTGGTAGATGATGCCCTGTTTGCCGAGGAAATGAATCACCTCGACGGGATCGCAGCCCTGCCAGAAGAGATGGCTAAGATCGCAATTTGCGCCGATCTCTTCGCCAACTGCGTCGCGCAATTTCAAAAGTGTCCGGGGATTGTAGACCACGAAGTTAGGATGCATCTCGAAGGCAAGCCGATGGACGCCGTGCTCGCGGGCAAACTTGGCCGCCTCTTTCCAGTACGGCACGACCTTTTCTTTCCACTGCCACTGCAGCATCTGGTTGTACTCTTCCGGCCAGCGATAGGTGACCCAGTTGGGCTGCGTGTCCGTAGGACTGCCGCCAGGGCACCCGGAGAAACCAACAATCACCTTGACGCCAATGCGCTCGGCAAGCTGCACGGTCTTGCGGAACGTTTCCGCGTCGCGCGCCGCGTGCTTGGCATCGGGATGCACGGGATTGCCATGGCAGCTTAACGTTGCCACGCGAATCCCGCGGTCTTCAAACTTCTTCGCCCAGGCCTTGGCCTTGGCCGAATCGTTGTAAATGTCGTCGATGGGGCAATGGCTCGAGCCGGGATAACCCCCCGTGCCGATCTCCATGGCTTCCAGGCCGAGGGCGCTGACTTTGTCGAGCATTGCCTCAAGAGAGAGATTTTCATAGACGGGATCAAAGACACCGATGGGGATTTTCTTTTTCGCACCAGTGGATGCTTGGGCGGAACGAGAAGCGGAAGGGACTTCCGCAGGGAGGGCGGCAGCATCGGCAAGTTTGGCGGCGCCGGGCACGGCAGCGGCGAGAAGGCCGGTGCTGCTTGCGGCAAGGAACTGTCTGCGATCAAGACTAAGAGAAGAATTCGGACGGCGTGCGCTCATACGGGAGCCTCCACGAAGGATCAAAAAGGTTGGAGCGAGAAGACGGCAGAATTATACGCCGGGAAGCGAGCGCAGAGCACCAAAAGACGAAGTTATTTGCGGGGCCGCAGGCTCTCCAGTGGAGGCACCGAGACGGCATTGGTCAACGCGCGTTCCGGCGGCATCTTCCCGCTCTGCAGCGCATTGGCGAGCACCTCAATCGCTTGCCCGGTATTGGGAGGAATGAAGATGGTGGCCGTGAGGAGGCCGTTGCGGACCCAGGTTTGTCCCGTATTCGGCAGGCCGTCGCAGCCAAGAAACGGAAGGCTGGTCCATCGTTCGCGTTCCACTTCCGTGGACAATTCCTCGAATGCCCTCCGCGCGCCCACGGCCATCGAATCATCCTGAGCAGCAATCAAATCAACGCTTGTTTTCTGTGAGGTGGAAAGCTTCAGCCACGAGCGCACCGCGCGCTGAGAACTTTCCTCCGTCCATTGACCCTTCAACATGATCAGGTGGATGTTGGCGGGTTTGACTTCCTGCATCCCGTGGGTGCGTTCCTTGGCCGCGGAGTTCTCCGAAGGCCCCTGAATATAGAGGACGCTACCGCCAGTAGGCAGAAGCGCGGCGCATTGGCGGCCCTGGATACGGCCGATCTCGATGTGATCCGAACTGACACAGAAAACTGGCGCACCGCCGGTTTGGCGTAGCTCGGCGATATAGTTGGCGTCGCGATTGAGCACCACCCACCCGATACCGGAACTCACTGCCGCGCGCGCGACTTGTGGCAAGGCCGTACCGCCGACCGGTTCAAAGACAATCGCGTCTGGTCGTTCTTCCGGTGCTAATTGCACCGCTTTCAGGATTTGCGTGCTTTGGTTTACGGCGTCGTTATCGGCGTACAGTATCTGGACCTCGACACCCAGTTTTCGTCCGGCCGATTCGGCCGAGCGTGCTTGTTCGATTTGGTAATCGTTGTCGTTCGTCGTCAGAGAAACCAGGAAACGCAGCTTGGGCATAGGGCACCGGGATTGCTTCTATCGAACCAAAGATACACTCTTGCTGGAAAAATTGCGGCGGAACTTCAAGTGATGTTTCCGGAATAAAACATGGGCCACATGTGGCTGAAACTTCCATCACCCTACTTGTGCGGACCCAGTTTTTCCAAGGGTGGAATGGAGACCGGGGCGATCAGCACGCGCTCCTCGGGAATCCGGGAATGCTGAATAGCTTCGACGAGCAATTCCAGCGCTTTGCCCGTGTTTGGGGGCAAAAAGATAGTCGCCGCCAGCAGGCCACTCCGCACCCAGGCTTGCCCTGTCTTGGGCACGCCGTCAACCCCGGTGAAGGGGATTTGCAGCCGGCGTTCACGATCAAGGTCCGAGATCATCTCCTGAAAAGCCTTGCGCACCCCGATGGCCATGACGTCGTTCTGCGATGAGACCATGTCAATGGGGGTCTTTTGCGAGGTGGTCAGCTTGAGCCAGGAACTTACCGCTCGATGCGCGCTGTCCTCGGTCCACTGGCCCTTCAACGTAACCAGGTGAATGTTGGCGGGCTTGGCCTCCTGCATCCCCAACATGCGATCTTTGGCCACAGGACTCTCGGTGGGCCCTTGCATGTATAGAACCGTCCCGCCGCCCGGCAGAAGAGCCGCACACTGCTTTGCTTGCATGCGGCCAATCTCCAGGTGGTCCGAGCTCACCCCGAAAACGGGCGCCTTGCAAATCTGGCGCAATTCGCTCACGTAATTCGCATCTCGATTGAGCACCACCCACCCGATACCTGCGTTGACGGCGGCCCGGGCGACCTGAGGCAACGCCGTACCGCCGACCGGTTCCAACACAATCGCATCAGGGCGGTCATCCGGGGATGCTTGAATGGCCTTCAGGATCTGCGTGCTTTGTGTGATTGCATCGTTATCCGCGAAGAGTATCTGACAATCAACCCCGTGTTTGCGTGCGGTCTGCTCGGCGGATTGCGCCTGCTCGATCTGGAAATCGTTGTCATTTGTCATTAAGGAAACGAGAAATCGGAGTCTACCCATGATTGCCTGGACCTGGTCCTTTCAATCAAGATACACCCTTTGTGTGGTTCGGGGGGAGCGAAGGCCAAATCGTATTTCCAGGAAAGAAACGCCGCGGCGGTTCCACTCGGTGTGAAGAAAAACGGAAGAAACTGAGCCAAGCCGTTCTCATGGACCCGCGGGGGTATCGGCCATCACATAATTCCTTCAAGATCACGGTCTTGCGCAAAGGAACGCAGCACACGGCTCTAGATGGGTCAAATCGCGCAAGCCTACTATAAGCAGAACTTAGTCTGCCTATAAGTCTTTGTTCTACAAAAGGTTAGGTCCAGGCCTTCTCCCTCGCCTTGGTAACTCGCGTGCATTTCCTCTCTGGGAGGCAGCGTCTGTGCAGATGCTGACGGAAACTGTGGCTCACATTCCGGACGGACCCGAACCACTTCCCTCCCTCTTCTCCCTCCCTCTTCGACAGGCACTTTGGATTAGGAAGCCGGAACGCTTCTTGTACAAGGCGGAGGCAGTAGTACGCCAGGTTCTGCAGGCCGGAATCGGCGATTTTTCTCGAGGACTTCTATGAATTGGCAAGATGATTACCGACGCAAACGGGTTGGGCCGACCGAAGCCGTGCAATGCATCCAGTCCGAGATGCGCGTGTACATCCACCCCGGTTGTGCTGAGCCGGAGACACTCGTGGAAGCCCTGATGGCCCGCGGTCCATACGTCAAGAACGTGGAAATTGTCCACCTATTGACCACCGGCCGCGCGGACTATGTCGCACCACAAATGGAAGGACACTTCCGCCACAACGCGATGTTCATCGGCGGCAACGTTCGCCAGGCCGTCAACGAAGGCCGGGCGGACTATACGCCCGTTTTCCTCAGCCAGGTGGAGGATCTCTTCGAAAGTGGCGAGATGCCCATTGATGTGGCGCTGATCCAGGTGGGGCCTCCGGACGCGCACGGGTTCTGCAGCCTGGGAGTCGGAGTCGATGCCACGCTGACCGCAGCGCGTTGCGCCAAGATCGTAATCGCGCAAGTGAACGACCAGATGCCACGGACGTTTGGGGACTGCTTCCTCCACGTAAAGGATCTGGACGTCGTGGTGGAAGTTTCCCGGCCCCTTTGTGAACTGAAGCCCGTCCAGATCGCCGACGCGCATCACGAGATCAGCAAGCACGTCGCTGGACTGATTGAAGACGGATCCACGATCCAACTGGGAATCGGCGGAATTCCGGATGCCGTGCTCCTGAAGCTCACGAGTCACCGGGATCTCGGTGTTCAGACCGAGATGCTGAGCGACAGCGTGATCCCGCTCATCGAATCGGGTGTGATCAACGGCTCCCGCAAGACCATCCATCTGGGTAAGATCATCTTGTCTTTCGTTCTGGGCTCCAGGAAGCTCTTCGACTACGTGAACAACAATCCCATCTTCGAGTTTCATCCCAACAAGTACACCAACGATCCCTGGGTCATCGCTCAAAACGACAAAATGGTCGCGGTCAATTCGGCGTTGCAGGTGGACATCACCGGCCAGGTCTGCGCCGATTCCATCGGCACCAGTTTCTACAGCGGAATCGGCGGACAGGTGGATTTCATCCGTGGCGCTTCCCACGCCAAGGGCGGCAAGCCGATTATCGCGATTCCAGCAACGGCCAAGAACGGAACCATCTCGCGCATCGTGCCGATGCTGGATCCAGGGGCGGGCGTGGTCACGTCTCGCGGCTCGGTGCACTACATTGTGACCGAATTCGGCGTCGCTTATCTTCACGGCCGCACCATCCGCCAGCGCGCCGAAGCCCTCATCGAAATCGCCCATCCGAAGTTTCGCGACGAACTGTATTCGTATTGCGAGAAGACGCGCTGGCTGCAGCGGCCCGCGCTTCAGGAAAGGTGAAACATGGCCACACAAGCACGCGGCAAAGTCACCATCGACACGCAAGAATGCAAAGGTTGCGGCATTTGCGTGGATGCCTGTCCGCCCAAATGCCTTCTGTTGCTGCCGGAGTTGAACGCCTACGGTGTGCACCCGGCGCATTACACGGGCGAGAATTGCTCGGGCTGCGGCATCTGCTTCTACGTCTGTCCGGAACCGGGCGCCATCACGGTCTATCGTTTGAAAATAACGAAGCCTGCGAACATCTGCGCGGAGGGAAGCCATGCGGCAACTCTGTAAAGGCAATGTAGCGGTAGTAAAGGGAGCGGTGCTGGCGGGGTGCAAGGCCTACTACGGCTACCCGATTACCCCGGCGAGCGAAATTGCTGAAGCCGCGGCGGAATACCTTCCGCAAGTGGGCGGCACGTTCCTCCAGGCAGAAAGTGAAGTGGCCGCCATCAACATGGTGTATGGCGCGTCATCGGCGGGGCAACGCGTGATGACGGCTTCGTCAGGCCCTGGGTTGAGCTTGATGCAAGAGGGCATCTCTTATCTGGCGGGATCCGAGCTTCCTTGCGTCATCGTGGACGTGGTGCGCGGCGGTCCGGGGCTCGGCAACATCGCTCCGGAACAGAGCGACTATTTCGCTGTAGTCAAGGGCGGCGGCCACGGAAACTACAAAAATTTCGTACTTGCTCCCGCTTCGGTCCAGGAAATGGCGGATCTCACGATCCTGGCTTTTGAATTGGCTGACCGCTATCGCAATCCGGCCGTCGTGCTCACCGATGGTTTCATCGGGCAAATGATGGAGCCGTTGGAATTGCAGGCAAAGAAAACTGAGCTGCCGGCAAAGCCTTGGGCTGTATGCGGAACCGCCGAAACGCGCGCGAATCTGATTTCCTCCATCTATCTGGAGCCGGATGAACTCGAAGCGCACGTGCGAAAGCTGGACGCGAAATACAAGAAAGCGATGGAGCTGGAGCCGCGGCACGAGTTGTACCGCGCCGAGGAGCCGGAAGTGCTTCTGGTGGGCTACGGAATTACGTCGCGCGTACTGCGGTCCGTGGTGGACATGGCAAGAGCCGAAGGGCTCCGCGCCGGCCTCTTCCGTCCCATCTCCCTCTGGCCCTTCCCCAGCGAAGCGCTGCGGCACGC
>Ga0187780_10002367_pt1 | contig 14202 bp, 10 predicted proteins | sample 1015_Q2_SP10_20__FD_132429 | JGI IMG/M metagenome (GOLD analysis project Ga0187780, IMG submission 132429) | Tropical peat soil microbial communities from peatlands in Department of Meta, Colombia - 1015_Q2_SP10_20_MG | ecosystem: Environmental > Terrestrial > Soil > Wetlands > Peat | place... | reverse complement strand
GCCGGCCAGCCGATGATCGTGGTCAGCGCGACGAAAGAGGGCGCCTCGGTGTGTTCCCTGGCGGTCAGCAGGGCCTGGTAGAGCGCTTGCACGTCCTCGTTGTACCCGCCTGGGGTGCGCCAGCTCAGGTGCTGGACATGCCAGCCGTAGGCCTCGTACCGAGCGCACACGTCCTCGGACTTGGCGATGTTCGTATCGTCCTCGATGGATATGTAGTTGTTGTCATAGAGGACGATGAGGTTGCCGAGCCGGTGGTGACCCGCGAGCGAGGACACCTCGTGGCTGACGCCCTCCTCGATGTCGCCGTCGGAGACGAAGGCGTAGATGTGATGGTCGAACGGGCTGAGGCCGGGCTCGGCATCCGGGTCGTACAGGCCGCGCTCGCGGCGCGCGGCCATCGCCATGCCGACCGCGTTGCCGATGCCCTGGCCGAGCGGGCCGGTGGTGGTCTCCACGCCAGGGGTGAGGCCGTACTCGGGGTGGCCCGGCGTGATGCTGCCCCAGGTGCGGTAGCGCTGCAGGTCATCGAGGGTCAGCCCGTATCCGGACAGGTACAGCTGGACGTACAGGGTGAGGCTGGAGTGCCCGCAGGACAGCACGAAGCGATCACGGCCCGGCCAGCCGGGATCGCCGGGGTCGTGCCTGAGCAGGCGCTGGTAGAGCAGGTAGGCCGCGGGCGCCAGGCTCATGGCGGTGCCCGGGTGTCCTGACCCGGCCTTCTGGACCGCATCCATCGCGAGGACCCTGACGAGATCAACGGCGCGCTCATCGGTCGGCGTCCAGTCAAGACCGGGCTGAGTGCTCACGCTAGGAGCCTATCGGTCCAGCGGCTCCGGCTGTCGGTAGGGTGCGGCCTGCGCGGGTCCCGGTGGCGGCGTCACCAGCGGACCGCGGTCGCGCGTGGCCAGGAACAGCCGGAGCACGGCGATCCAGACGAGCATCGACCCGGTCACGTGGATCCAGACCAGGCCGGCCGGCAGGTGAGTGAAGTACTGGATGTAGCCGAGGGCGCCCTGGAGGCCCAGGGCCGCGATCATGATCCAGCTGGCCTGCACCGCACGGGACGGCGCGCCGGACATCCGCAGTCCCAGCACGAGGGCGACCGCGAGCCCGGCCATCAGCCAGCCGATATCAGCGTGCAGCTGGGTGACCCCTTCCAGCGGCAGCTTGTACCTGGGCGCGGCCGCGTTCCCGGCTAGCGGGCCCGTCCCCGTCACCACCGTGCCCGCGGCGAGCATCGCGCAGGTGACCGCGACCAGGGCGGCGGACAGCACGCGCAGGTCGCGCCGGACGACCGGGCGCGGCGGATCATTGCCCTCGGTGCACCTGACGTGCAGCACGACGGCGGCGGCCACGATCGACGCGGAGAGCAGGAAGTGCACCGAGACCCAGGCCGGGTTGAGCCTGGTCAGCACCACGATCCCGCCGATCACGGCCTGCGCCACCACTCCGGCCGGCTGGGCCGCAGCCAGCCAGACCAGGTCACGCCGCCTCGTCCCCATCGGCCGGAAGCGCCAGGCCGCGACGAAGACGATGACGGTGATGATGACCAGGGGGAAGTTGAGCAGCCTGTTGCCGAACTCGATCCAGGTGTTCAGCAGTGTCTGCCCGGCATTCTTGCTGGCGATGATGTCCGCCGCGCTGCATCTCGGCCAGTCCGGGCAGCCCAGGCCGGACGAGCTGAGCCTGACCGCCGCGCCGGTGGAGATGATCACGGTATCGGCGATGACTCCGGCCAGGGCGATCCGCCGCATCGACGTCGGCGTCGGCGACAGCACGGGCCTGGCCAACCTGGCCAGGGAGGAACGGGGGGGCGGGGAGCCCTCCCCGAGGGGGGCCTGGGGGGAGCGAGGGGGTCTGGGGGGGTCGTCCCCCCGGGGCGGTACCGCGGGCACGCCCTTATGGTAGAGCGCCTTGCGCCGCCCCGGCGCATGCGATTATCACGCAGCCGATCGCGAGCCATTCGATGACGCTCAGCTTCTGACCGAGCATGACCAGCCCGATCAGCGCCGCGACCGCCGGCTCCAGGCTCATCCACACGCCGAACAGCCGCATGGGCATCCGCCGGAGCGCCTCGAGCTCCAGCCGATACGGAATCACCGATGAGAGCATGCCGATCGCGGCCCCGGTGGCCAGCACGGCGGGGCCGAACATCGCGCTGCCCCCGGCGACCACGGCAGGCGGCGTGACCAGGAGCGCCGCGACCACCATCGCGATGGCCAGGCCGGCCGAGCCGGGAAAGCGCCGGCCGGTAGCCGAGCTGAGCACGATGTAAGCGGCCCAGCAGGTCGCGGCCACGGCCGCGAAGATCACCCCGGTCACGTCCAGGTGCCCGTGACCGCCCTGGGTCAGCAGCACGACCCCGATCGCCGCGAGCACCACCCAGCCGACGTCCCTGACGTGCCGTGACCCGGCGACCGCGACGGCCAGCGGACCGAGGAATTCTATGGTGACCGCGACCCCCAGAGGGATCCGCGCGAATGCCTGGTAAATGGAGAAATTCATGACCCCGAGCGAGATACCGAACGATACGGCCACGGCCGTATCGGCCAACGCCCGTCGGGCCGCCAGGTCACGGACCGACCGGGCGAGGCCCCGCCCGGCGATCAAGGTCATGGCCAGCGCCGCGGTCCACAGCCGCAGGCCGGTCACGGCCGCGGGCGGGATCTCGTGGAACAGGCGGTCGGCGAGGCCCGCCCCGAACTGGACCGAGACGATGCCGGACAGCACCATGGCCGCCGGCAGCACCATCCGGGCCTGCCAGGACGAACCGCGCGTGCCCGCGTCCCGCAGGGTCCTCCTCGCGGCCGCGGCGTCCCTCAGTCCCACCTGAACGTCCGTGCGGCCAGGGTGATGGCCACCGCAGCCCAGATCGCCAGCGTGACCGTGTTCCCGACCGGGAACACCACCCCGTGCTGCAGGACGTCGCGCAGGCCGGTAGACAGCGCCCCGGTCGGCAGCAGCTCGAGAACCGGCCGTGCTCCCGCGGGAAACCTGGTCAGCGGGAACACAACGCCGCCGACGCCGAGCAGCAGGATGTAGATGAGGTTGGCCGCGGCCAGGGTGGCCTCGGCGCGCAGCGTGCCTGCCATCAGCAGGCCCAGCCCGCTGAAGGCGGCGGTGCCGAGGATGATGAGCAGCGGGGCGACCACGATCGCGGCCGGGCTGGCGTTCGGGCGCCAGCCGATGGCGAGGGCGACGGCGATGATCAGCACGCCCTGCAGCAGTTCCACCCCGATCACGGTCACGGTCTTGGCGGCGATCAGGCCGCCGCGCGACAGCGGCGTGGCCCCCAGCCGCTTCAGCACGCCGTATCGCCGCTCGAAGCCGGTGGCGATGGCCTGGCTGGTGAATGCGGTCGACATCACGGCTAGTGCGATGATCCCCGGGGTCAGGAAGTCAACCCGGCTCAGCCCCGCTCCGAAGTTCACCAGCGGCTCCAGGCTGAACGCGGCCAGCAGCAGCAACGGGATGATCAGTATGAGCAGGAGCTGCTCGCCGTTGCGCAGCAGGGTGCGGGCTTCCAGCACCGCCTGCGCGCTGATCATCCGGCTCACCGGCGCCGCCCCCGGCGCGGGCACAAAAACCACCTCGCCCCCCCGGGGCAGCGCACTCACGTGCGGAGTTCCTTTCCGGTGAGTTCGAGGAACACGTCCTCCAGCGTGCGGCTCTCGATGCGGAGGCTGTTGGCCAGCACCCCTCGCTCTGCGCACCAGGCGGTCACCGTGGCGAGCAGGGGCGGGTCCACCGTCCCGTGCACCTCGATCACATAATGGCCGGCCGGCGATTCCTTCACCGCGCTGGCCGGCGGTAGCACGGTCAGCAGGCTGTCGACGTCCAGGCCCGCTTCGGCACGGAACCTGAGCTGGCCGACCGTGCCGGTCAGCTGCTCCGGCGCGTCCGCGGCCACCAGCTGGCCGTGATCGATGATGGCGACGTAATCGCAGAGCCGTTCGGCTTCCTCCATGAAGTGCGTGGTGAGGATGACGCTCACGCCCGCCGCGCGCAGCTGCGTGATCAGCTCCCAGGTAGCGTGGCGCGCCTGCGGGTCCATGCCGGCCGTGGGCTCGTCAAGGAAGACCAGCTCCGGGCGGCCGACGATGGCCGCGGCCAAGGACAGCCGCTGCTGCTGGCCCCCGGACAGCCTCTTATAGGGGGTGCGGCCGACCGGGGTGAGCCCGACCAGGTCAAGCAGCTGCGCCGGGTCGACGGGACTGGCGTAGAAGCTGCTCAGCAGCTTCAGGTAGTCGGCCGCGGGCACCGACGGGGGAATGCCGCCGGACTGGAGCATCACGCCGACTCGCGGCCGGAGCGCGCGACCGTCCCGCGCCGGGTCCAGTCCGAGCACGCGCACCGTTCCCTGATCGGGCCGCCGGTAGCCCTCGCAGATCTCGATCGTGGTGGTCTTGCCCGCGCCGTTCGGTCCCAGGATGCCGGTCACCGCGCCGCGGGGGGCCGTCAGCGAGAGCCCGTCCACCGCCGCCGTCTGGCCGTAGCGCTTGACCAGCCCGCCGATCTCAACGGCAGGCGTGGTCGGATCCGCTGCGGCCTTGCCCGTGCTCACGCACGCGAGTCTACGGGTGTTCGGAATCCGCCACGCGCGACGCCGGTCACCTGACCCTTGCGGCTGGCCCGGTCTGCGTGCTCGACTACGAGCGGGCGATGCCGGTGATCGATCGCTGGAGTCACGGAGGAGCCCTGTTTCACGTGCCTGCCGATACCAGATCCGAGTCCGCCGGACGGCCGACTCGCTGACACATCCTTAAGGAGCACCGCCATGGTCACCGCCGCACAGCACGTGGACCCGGATGCACTGGCGATCACGACGATCCGCACGCTCTGCATGGACGCGGTCGAGGCGGCGAAATCCGGTCACCCGGGAACGCCCATGGCGATGGCGCCGGTGGCCTACACGCTGTGGCAGCGCTTCCTGCGCTTCGACCCCGCCGACCCCATCTGGCCCAATCGCGACCGGTTCGTCCTGTCCGCAGGCCACGCCTCGACGCTGCTTTACTCCCTGCTGCACCTGGCCCGCGTCACGGCGGTGAACCCCGAGTACGAGACGGTCGGTACCCCGTCAGTGACGCTCGAGGACATTGAGCACTTCCGGCAACTGGGCTCGAAATGCCCCGGCCACCCGGAGTACCGCCTGACCTCCGGAGTGGAGGCCACGACCGGGCCGCTCGGGACCGGAGCGGCCACCTCGGTCGGCATGGCCATAGCCGGCGGCTGGGCGGCGGCCCATTTCAACCGCCCCGGCTACACGATGTTCGACTACGACGTCTACGCCCTGTGCGGGGACGGCGACCTCATGGAAGGCGTCTCAGGCGAGGCGGCGTCCCTGGCCGGCCACCTGGAGCTGTCCAACCTGTGCTGGATCTACGACAACAACCACATCACCATCGAGGGCAGCACCTCGCTGGCGTTCACCGAGGACGTGGCCACCCGGTTCATCGGATACGGCTGGAACGTCACCCGGGTCGGCGACGCCAACGACACCGAGATGCTGAGCCGCGCGTTCGAGGTCTTCGGCCGCGAGCGCCGCCGGCCCACGCTGATCATCGTGGACAGCCACATCGCCTGGGGCGCGCCGACCAAGGAAGGCACCGCCAAGGCCCACGGCGAGCCGCTCGGCCCGGACGAGGTGCGCGCCACCAAGCGCGTCTACGGCTGGCCGGAAGACGCCACGTTCTACGTCCCGGATGGCGTCTACGACACCTTCGCCGCCGGCATCGGCAAGCGGGGCGGGGCGCTGCGCGAGGCCTGGATGTCTACCTTCGAACGCTACCGCCGCGAATACCCCGACCTCGCTGACCAGCTCTACCGGATGCAGCACCGGCAGCTGCCCGACGGCTGGGACGCCGATATCCCCGAGTTCCCGGCCGACGCCGCCGGTCTCGCCACCCGGGACGCCAACGGCAAGGTCCTGTCCGCGGTCGGCCAGCGGATACCGTGGCTGCTCGGCGGGTCAGCCGACCTGACCCCCTCCACCAAGACACGGCTCGCCTTCGACGGGGCCGGAGACGTCGGACCCGACAGCTTCGCCGGGCGCAACCTTCATTTCGGCGTGCGGGAGTTCGCCGCCGCGGCCGTCTCCAACGGCCTGTCGCTGTCCAAGGTCCGGCCGTACTGGTCGACCTTCCTCATCTTCTCCGACTTCGCCCGCGGGGCCATCCGGCTGTCGGCGCTGATGCAGATCCCCGTCATCCACATCTTCACCCACGACTCCATCGGCGTCGGCGAAGACGGCCCGACACACCAGCCGGTCGAGCAGCTCATCTCGCTGCGCGCCATCCCGGGCCTGCTCGTGTTCCGCCCGTGTGACGCCAACGAGGCCGCTGAGACCTGGCGTGCCATCCTGCCGTTGCGGCACGACCCCGTGGCCATCGCGCTCACCCGGCAGGCCGTGCCCACCCTGGACCGGTCGCGCTATGCCCCGGCCGCCGGTGTCGCCCGGGGCGGCTACGTCCTGGCCGATTGCGAGGGCGTGCCCGAGGTCATCCTCATGGCGACCGGAAGCGAGGTCCAGCTCGCCGTCGCCGCCTACGAGGACCTCACCGCGGACGGCGTGCGGGCCAGGGTGGTCAGCATGCCGTGCTGGGAGCTATTCGACCGCCAGCCGGCCGCCTACCGCGACGAAGTGCTGATCCCGGCCGTAACCGCCCGGGTGGCCGTGGAACAGGCCTCGACGGTCGGGTGGGACCGGTACGTCGGGGCCGGTGGCGCCGTCATCGGCATGCGCACGTTCGGCGCGTCGGCACCGCTGAAGGCGCTGGCCGCCGAGTTCGGATTCACGCCCGACGCGGTCGTCCGCGCCGCCCGGGAGCGGATCGCGACGGCAGCGGCCGGCCAGGCCGGGAGGGAATGACGCTGAGGGGCTGAGCCAGATTCACCCCATCCTGCATGCCCTGTCCATCACCGCGTCGATGACGTGGGCGATCACCTGGGCGCTGATCCTGGGATTCGCGCTGTCGGCGGTGATCGAGGCCGTGGTCAGGAAGGCCACGATCGCGCGGCTCCTGGGCGATGACCGGCCGCGGACCCTGGCGCGGGCGACCGGCTTCGGGGCCGCGTCGTCGTCCTGCTCGTACGCCGCGGTCGCCCTGGCGCGGTCGCTGTTCCGGAAGGGAGCCAGCTTCACCTCGGCGATGGCGTTCGAGATCGCCTCGACCAACCTGGTGATCGAGCTCGGGGTGATCCTGGCGCTGCTGATGGGCTGGCAGTTCACGCTGGCCGAGTTCACCGGCGGCCCGGTGATGATCGTCCTGCTCGCGGTGCTGTTCCGGCTGCTGCTGCGGGAGCGGCTGATCAGCCAGTCCCGGGAGCAGGCCGACCGGGGGAGAGCGGGCTCGATGGAGGGCCACGCCGCGATGGACATGTCAATCCAGCGGCCAGGGTCGTTCGCGAGCCGCCTGTTCTCTCCCGACGGCTACACCTCCGTCGCGCACGTGTTCGTGATGGAATGGGCCGCCATCATCCGTGACCTGGTCCTCGGCCTGCTGATCGCCGGAGCCATCGCGGCCTGGGTACCTGACAGCTTCTGGCAGAGCTTCTTCATCACCGGGCACCCGCTGGCCGCCAAGGTGTGGGGGCCGCTCATCGGCCCCGTCGTGGCCATCATCTCGTTCGTGTGCTCGATCGGGAACGTGCCGCTCGCAGTGGTGCTGTGGAAGGGCGGCATCAGCTTCGGCGGCGTGATCGCCTTCATCTTCGCCGACCTGATCATCGCCCCGATCCTGAACATCTACCGCAAGTACTACGGGACCCGGATGGCCTGGTTCTTGCTCGGCACGTTCTACGCCACGATGGCGGCGGCCGGGTTCGTGGTGGAGCTGGTCTTCGGCGGCCTCGGCCTGATCCCGAATCGGGCCCACGCCAAGATCCCCGACCAGGGGGTGTCCTGGGACTACACCACCTGGCTGAACATCGCCTTCCTGATCCTCGCCGCCGCCCTGGTCATCCGGTTCGTCCGGACCGGCGGGCTCGCTATGCTGCGCATGATGGGCGGCTCGCCCGCGGGCCACAGGGACGCGCACGCGTCCCACACGAACTAGACACGAACTAGAGAGGACGACCGGATGGACACCGACCGGGCACGCAGCCTGCTCATCGCCGAGCGCGACGAGGTGCGGAGCCTGCTCAAGGACGCCGAGGCCGACGGCCAGGAGGCTCGCGAGGCGGAGGTGGAGAGCGAGGCGGAGGACAACGCCGATGCCGCTCTCGCGCTGACCCAGGAGGGCCAGGATGACGCCATCGCGGAGAGCCTGCGCGACCGGCTGGACGCCATCGAGCGTGCGCTGCACCGGCTGGACGACGGTACCTACGGCCGGTCCGTCCGCAGCGGCCAGCCGATCCCGGACGAGCGGCTGGAAGCCGACCCCGCCGCGGAGCTCACCATCGAGGAAGCCAGGGCGGACGAGGCCCGCTAAGCCCCGGTGAGGCGGACCGCCGCCCGAACGCCGTCGCCGACTCCCCCGGGTCACGCCGCGGGCGGCCCCTGCGGGCCGGCCGGCGCGCCGGGGCCGCGCTGCCCCGGCGGGTCACGCGGCACGGCCTTCTGGCGGTCGGCCTTCTTGTCCGCGGGCGGCCAGTCGGTTCCGGCCGGCCAGGTGGCGACCCGCACCGGAGTGTTGGAGTGCGGGTTGCGGCCGTGGGCCACGAACCGCTCCATCCTGGTCGCGCCCGGCAGTTCCACCCGGGCTGACACGAGCTCCGCCTGACCCCCGGTGACTTCCACCCAGCAGATCTGCTGGTTGCGCACGTAGGCCGGGGGCAGGCCGAACTTCCCGCCGATGCCCTCCACGACCGAGGTGCACGACCCCGAGTTCGCGTAGAAGCCGCTGGCCGAGGCGGCCAGCTCCGGGTGATGGGTATGCCCGGAGATGAACCCGTGGTAGCCGTCGGCGACCAGGTCGGCGGCACGCTGGCGCGCGGCCTGGTTCTGCCCGTAGCCCCGCTTGTCGAGCGCCAGCGCGCTGATCGACACCCACGCGCGCCGGGCCAGGATGGCGACCAGCGCGGCGATCACGATGAGGTCCGCCACCGCTCCGTATCCGAGGATCTCGGCTCGGCGCACCCACACGTCCGTGTCGGGATACCGGGACCTGAACGCTGCGAACTCGGGTATCCGGACCACGACGAGGATCACCAGCGGGATGGCGATCAGCCACCACAGGTGGCGGCCCAGCTTGCGGTACACCATCCGGGAGCCGATGAAGGACGGGAAGTCGGCCGGGTCCGCCATCTCGTGCGCCCCGTCGACCCAGCCGCGGCCGAGCCACTCGATCCGCGGGACGACCTCCCTGACGATGTGGTGGCCCATCGGCTTGTCCAGCGGGTTGCGCGCGTCGCAGAAGCTGTTGTAGGGGTCGAGCTGGTGGCCGTGCTCCACCCGGATCTTCCGGCCGTCGGCCAGGATCAGGTCCGCGGCCAGGCACAGCCGGGCCCCGGTCATCTCCCGCACCGCGTCCGCTGCCTTGACGTCCCAGGCCAGATCGCCGTCGTGGTTGCCGATCGCGTAGATGACCTGCCCGCCGCGCGCGGTCACGTCGAGCAGGGCCGCGCACAGGTCCTCGTGCGGCCGCAGGATGTCGGTGGCCGTCGAGCCGGGGGAGCCGAGCAGTTCGAGCACGTCCCCGGCGAGCACCACGGTGAGCGCGCCGGCCTGTTCGGCCAGGTGGCGGGTCAGCGTCTCGCAGGACCGGCCGGACACGTCCGTGCGGGCGGGAGGCAGGTGCAGATCGCTGACCGTGATCACCTTGCCGCCGGGCGGGATAGCCACCTCGAGCAGGTCGGCGATGTCGGGTCGGGGCGCAGGCATGACGTACGGTTCCCTCCTGGCCGGTTCTTTCCCCGGCACCTAGCAATGATGCCGCACGAGCACCGGCGGACTGCCCCGCGGCGCGCGCGTTCACGGCGCCGCCGGTCAACCGGCACTGTCCGTTCAGACGCGGTCGGCCGCCCCGTGGTTTCGAAGCAGGTCACGGACCAGGGGAACCACGGACCGTTCGGCCATAAAGAACTTCTGAAGCACCCGGCTGACCAGATACCGTCCCTAGCTATGGAACCCGGCGAGTACGACCACCAGGCGGTCGAGGCCACGGCCCGGGCGCTCTGGGAGTCTTACGACGTCTACCGTTACGAGCGGGACGGGGACGGGCCGGTGTTCAGCGTGGACACGCCACCGCCGTACGTGTCGGCGGCGCACCTGCACGTGGGCCACGCGATGAGCTACTCGCAGCCCGATTTCATCGTCCGCTACCGGCGGATGCGGGGCGAGCGGGTGTTCTACCCGATCGGGTTCGACGACAACGGCCTGCCCACCGAGCGGTACGTGGAGCAGGCCTACGGGGTCCGGGCGGCGGACCTGCCGCGGGCAGAGTTCGTCGCGCTGTGCCTGGCCGAGACCCGGCGCACGGCGCAGCGGTACGAGGACCTGTGGCGCCGGCTCGGGCTGTCCCTCGACTGGTCGCTGCGCTACTCCACCATCGACGCGCGCTGCCAGCGGACCGCGCAGACCAGCTTCATCAAGCTGCACGAGGCGGGGTACCTGCGGCGCGCGCACGATCCGATCCTGTGGTGCCCGGAAGACCGCACCTCGCTGGCCCAGGCGGACGTGGAGGACCTGGAGCGGACGAGCAGGCTGCACACGATCAGGTTCTCCGGCCCGGGCGGCCAGGACCTGCCGGTCGCTACCACCCGCCCCGAGCTGCTGCCGGCCTGCGTCGCGCTGTACCACCATCTCGCGGACACCCGGTACACCGGGCTGAGGACGGCGCGGGTGCCGCTGTTCGGCTACGAGGTTCCGGTGCTCTGCGACGACGACGTGGACCCGCGATACGGGACCGGGCTGATGATGGTGTGCACGTTCGGCGACAGCGAGGACGTGCTGAGATGGCGGCGCGACCGGCTGCCGCTGCGCCTGGTGGTGGGGCCGGACGGGCGGCTGGGGCCGCTGGCCGGCGAGTTCGCCGGGCTGCCGGTGGCCCAGGCGCGCTCGGCCGTCGTCAGGGCGCTCACCGAATCCGGGCTGCTCGCCGGCCGCGTCCCGGTGCGGCAGGTCGTCGGGGTGCACGAGCGGTGCCAGACCCCGGTCGAGTTCCAGATCAGGCCGCAGTGGTTCATCGCGGTGCGGGAGCACGCCGACCGGTTCCGGGCCCGCGCGGCCGAGCTCGAATGGATCCCGCCGTTCATGCGGCGGCGGCTGGAGGACTGGATCGACGGGCTCAGGTGGGACTGGAACATCACCAGGCAGCGGCGGTACGGGGTGCCGTTCCCGGTCTGGTTCTGTTCCTCCTGCGCGGCGCCCGTGCTGGCCCGCCTCGAGGACCTGCCGGTGGATCCGCTGGCCGACCAGCCGCCGCTGGCGGCGTGCCCGTCCTGCGGTTCGGCCGACCTGGCCCCGGACCCGGACGTGATGGACACCTGGATGACGTCGTCGCTGACGCCGCAGATCAACGACGGGTGGGCCGCCGGCGGGACCGATCCGGCGCTGGCGCCGATGTCCATGCGGGTGCAGGCGTTCGAGATCATCAGGACCTGGCTGTTCTATACCGTGGTCCAGTCGGAACTGCACTTCGGCCGGGTGCCGTGGCGCACGGCGCTGATCTCCGGCTGGGGGCTGAGCGAGCAGGGCAGGAAGCTGTCCAAGCGCGATCTCGACCGGTCGACCGGGCCCGATGGCTACAACCGGTACGTGCCCGACGACGTGATGGCGAAGTACGGCGCGGACGCGCTGCGGCTGTGGGCCACCAGGGGCCGCATCGGCACCGACCTGCGGTACAACGAGAAGGACGTGCGGACCGGCCGGAAGTTCACGGTCAAGCTGTGGAACGTGGGCCGTTTCCTGTCCCTGAACCTGGACGGCTTCGACCCCTCGGCGGCGGCCCCGGCGCCGGGGGAGCGGAACGTGGTCGACCGGTGGGTGCTGTCGCACCTGGCCGACGCCGTAACGCAGGCCACGGCGGCGTTCGAGGCCCACGACTACATGCAGGCGCACCAGGCCGCCTCCCGGATGTTCTGGTCCATCTACTGCGACCGCTACATCGAGATGATCAAGGACCGGGCCGGCGAGGCCAGCGCCCGGTGGACGCTGTGGGAGTCATACCGGGTCCTGCTGGGGCTGTTCGCGCCGTTCGCGCCGTTCCTGACCGAGCACATGTACCAGCGGTTCTACCGCGATCGCGAGGACGCGGTCTCGCTGCACCTGACCCGGTGGCCCGCCGCCGATCCGCGCTGGGCGTCAGACCGGACGGCGGTCGATCAGCTGGCGGTGATCCTGGACGCGACCCGCGTGCTGCGCAGCGGGCTCCGGCTCGGCAGCTCGGCCCGCCTGTCCCAGCTGGTCCTGCAGGCGCGCGGCCCGCAGGCCGAGGCGCTGCTGGCCCAGATCACCGAGCCGCTCCGGGTGGCGGCCCGGGCCGACGCGGTGGTCCGGGGCCCGGCCGCGCACCCCAGCGGCGTGGCGGGCGTGGCCGTGGACATCCTCGCCTGACCGCAACCCGGCTGGGCCTCGGGCCCCGGGCTCGCGGCGTGATTTACGTTACGGCGATGTTGCCAAAAGTTTGCGCTGCGCCACTGATTTACGGCACAATGATGTTGTGAAAAACGTCCGGTCGGCCGAGGGCTCCGGCGCGCCCACGCGCGGGCAGGTCGCGCGGCTGATCCTGGAGCTCGGGCCGTCGACCGCCGCCACGCTGGGCGGCAGGCTCGGGCTCACCCCCGCGGCCATCCGGCGGCATCTGGACAACCTGCTCGCCGAAGGCCTCATCGAGACCCGGACGGCCAGGACCTACGGGAACCGGGGCCGGGGCCGGCCGGCCAAGGTCTTCGTCATCACCGACGCCGGCCGCAGCGCATTCGAGCACGCCTACGATGACCTGGCCACCAGCGCGCTGCGGTTCCTGGCCGAGCGCGCGGGCCCGGAGGCCATCGCCGAATTCGCCCGCGTCCAGGTCGCTGACCTGGAGCGCAGGTACGCCCCGGTGGTGGCCCACCCCGAGCTCGCCACCCGGGTCCAGGCGCTGGCCGAGGCGCTGTCCGCCGACGGCTACGCCGCCTCCGCCGGCCCGGCGCCCGCCATCGGGGGCCTGGCGGGTGAGCAGCTCTGCCAGCATCACTGCCCGGTCGCGCACGTGGCGGCCGAGTTCCCGCAGCTGTGCGAGGCGGAGACCGAGGCGTTCGGCAGGCTGCTCGGCACCCCGGTGCAGCGGCTCGCTACGATCGCGCATGGCGACGGGATCTGCACCACGCACGTCACCGGCCATCCGATCGGGAAGATTGGCGGGCCGGATGCCGGGAAGGCCAGGACCCCGGCGGCGGTTATACAACAGGGGAATTCCAGGCCGGCCAATTCAGGCCGTGCCGCCACGACATCACTACAGAGTCCGGAGGGCTCTTGACATGACCACCACCGCGCAAGAACAGCTCGAGGGGCTGGGCACGTACAGGTTCGGCTGGGCCGACCCGGACGCGGCGGGCGCATCCGCGCGCCGCGGCCTGTCCGAAGAGGTGGTCCGCGATATTTCGGCGCGCAAGAACGAGCCGGAGTGGATGCTCAAGAAGCGGCTGCAGGGCCTGAAGTCTTTCGGCCGCAAGCCGCTGCCCACCTGGGGCGCCGACCTGTCCGATATCGACTTCGACAACATCAAGTATTTCGTCCGCTCCACCGAGAAGCAGGCCGCGAGCTGGGACGAGCTGCCCGCCGACATCAAGAACACCTACGACAAGCTCGGCATCCCCGAGGCGGAAAAGCAAAGGCTCATCGCGGGCGTGGCCGCGCAGTACGAATCAGAGGTCGTCTACCACAAGATCCGGGAGGACCTGGAGGCGAAGGGCGTCATTTTCCTCGACACCGACACCGCGCTCAAGGAGTGCCCCGATCTGTTCCGCGAGTATTTCGGCACGGTGATCCCGCCGGGCGACAACAAGTTCGCCGCGCTCAATACCGCGGTCTGGTCCGGCGGCTCGTTCATTTACGTGCCGAAGGGCGTGCACGTGGAAATCCCGCTGCAGGCCTATTTCCGCATCAACACCGAGAACATGGGCCAGTTCGAGCGGACCCTGATCATCGTGGACGAGGGCGCCTACGTCCATTACGTGGAAGGCTGCACCGCGCCCATTTACAAGTCCGACTCGCTGCACTCCGCGGTGGTCGAGATCATCGTGAAGAAGGACGCGCGCTGCCGGTACACCACGATCCAG
>Ga0187780_10002366_pt1 | contig 14202 bp, 18 predicted proteins | sample 1015_Q2_SP10_20__FD_132429 | JGI IMG/M metagenome (GOLD analysis project Ga0187780, IMG submission 132429) | Tropical peat soil microbial communities from peatlands in Department of Meta, Colombia - 1015_Q2_SP10_20_MG | ecosystem: Environmental > Terrestrial > Soil > Wetlands > Peat | place... | reverse complement strand
GGGTCCAGCTGCTCGGAAGGATAAACAAGTGCGGTGCCATATCCCCCCGTTTCCCCGTCCGCTCTCTGAAGCTGGTGGATTGGGAGCACAGGTACCTCCCTGCCGTCGGGGTGGGGACCCTGATCGTTTCCACTTCTGAGGGAGTGATGTCGCACGTCGAAGCCCAGGAGAAGAAGATAGGAGGGAGGCTAGTTGGCTACGTCTACTGATTCCCTGCAACAGGCGGCCGTTCAGATGCCGGACGGCGTCAGCGCCACCCTCGCCGGGAGGATGCTCTCCGTCAAGGGGAAGCTCGGCGAAGCGAGGAAGAACTTTGACAAGATCAACGTGAACCTCTCGGTCGAAGGGAACAAGGTTGTCTTCATCCCCTTCTCGGCCAAGAAGAAGGACAACGTGATAATCAACACTGTGTCAAGCATCGTCAACAACATGGTCACCGGCGTCACCAAGGGGTACACCTACAAGGTGAAGGTTGTCTACGCCCACTTCCCGATCACCGTCAAGACCAAGGGGAAACAGGTGCTCGTTGAGAACTTCGTCGGGGAGAGGTCCCCGAGGGTGGCGGAAATCGTAGGTGACTGCAAAGTCTCCGTGGAAGGGGACGACGTGATCGTGAAAGGGGTTTCTCTCGAGGACGTCGGCCAGACCGCCGCAAACATAGAGCTGGCGACCAAGATCAAGCGGAAGGACCAGAGGATATTCCTCGATGGGCTGTACATATACCATAAGCAGGAGGGGTCGTAGAACAATGCCGAAGGCGAAGGAGTCGGAGGAGAACAGGCTGAAGGCGCTCGTCGCCAAGCGGAAGGAAGTGGCCGATACGAGGCCCGCCTTCGTCAGGCAGGAAAGCTGGCGCTACGTCAGGATACACCCCGAGTGGCGCAAACCCAAGGGCATCGACAGCAAGATGAGACGCCAGGACAAGGGGTGGCCTCCTCTCGTCAGAATAGGATACCGGGGGCCCACCGCGGCTCGGGGGCTCCACCCGAGCGGGCATCGCGAGTTTGTCGTCTACAGGCCAAAAGACCTGGACTCTCTCGTCCCGGGGAGCGATGTGGCAAGAATCGGCCGGACAGTTGGTGCCAAGAAGAGGGAGGGCATCCTTGCAAGGGCGAACGAGCTCGGAGTCAGGGTCGTAAATCCGACAGGATTGAGGATAATTGAATCTGAAAAGTAAGCGCAGACTTGCGGCGTCGGTATTGGGCGTGGGGGTCGACAGGATCATCTTCAACGACGAGTACGCCGACCTCATACAGGACGCAATCACGAGGAGCACCATCAGGGGGCTCGTGGGCTTCGGTGCCATCACCGTGACCCCAGAAAAAGGGGTCTCGAGGGGGAGGTTCAGGACAAAATCCCGGAAGCTCAAACGTGGGCGCAGCTCAGGCTCCACGGAGGGCCCCGCGCACGCCAGGAACCCAAGGAAGGACATGTGGATCTCGAAGGTTAGGGCGCTAAGGTGGAGGCTCAAGGTGGCCAAAGACAGGAAGCAGATCACCCCCGACGCCTACAGGAGGCTCTACAAGCAGGTCAAGGGGGGACAGGTTAGAGGGGTCAAACACCTCATGGACCTCATGAAGGAGGCAAAGAAGTGATGTCGCACGTGCCGATGCTTAGGCGAAGACGAGAGGGAGTCACAGACTACAGGTCCAGGAAGAGGGCAATAACTTCGCACAAGCCTTTGCTGGTAATCAGGGTGTCCAACAAGAACGTCTCGTCTCAGTTCGTGAGGCCAACGGTAAAAGGGGACGTGGTGCTCTCGGCCTCACATTCGAAGGAGCTGACAAAGCTCGGATGGCACGGATCCGCAAAGTCCACGCCCGCCTGCTACCTTCTCGGGCTGCTCGCCGGGAAGAAGGCCCTGGCAGCGGGGGTCAACGAGGCGGTCGCATACAACGGCCTAGTCCCGTTCATCCGCGGGTCGAGGGTGGCCGCTTTGCTCAAGGGGGTCGTCGATTCCGGGGTCAAGGTACCTGTCGGGGAGGAGGCTTTCCCGGACGCAGACAGGCTAACTGGCAAATCCATCGCAGACTACGCGGTGAAGCTCGCAGGGGAAGACAGGGGGGCCTACTCCAGGAGTTTCTCTGCCCTTCTGAAGGGAGGATTCAAGCCCGAATCATACCCGGCCGAGTTTGAGAAGGTGAAGGCAGCCATCTCGGGGGCGACCAAATGATGTCGTCCTATGGCAGGCGTGACCGCCAGGAAGAGGAGCAGGTCTGGGTGCCCAGGACCAAGCTGGGTGTGCTTGTGAACGAGGGGAAAATCACCTCTCTTGACGAGATATTCAGGAGCGGGCAGAGGATACGCGAAGCCGAGATTGTCAAGAAACTCCTCCCCGACCTGAGGAACGAGGTCGTGGGGGTGAGCGTCGTCCAAAAGCAGACTGACGCGGGGGAGCTGACCCGGTTCTTGGCCATCGTGGCGGTCGGGAACGGCGCCGGCTGGTTCGGAGTGGGCAAAGGAAAGGCCATGCAGACAAGAGAGGCCATCGAGAAGGCGACAACCGCCGCCCTCCTCAACATTATTCCAGTCAAACTGGGCTGTGGTTCCTGGGAGTGCAGGGACGGCAGGCCCCACTCGGTCCCCTACAAGATCAGAGGGAAGGCGGGGAGCGTCACCGTCGAGATAATACCCGCGCCGCGCGCCCTCGGCCTCGTGGCCGGGCCAGCGCTCAAGAACCTGCTTCAGCTCGCCGGCGTGAAGGACGCCTGGGTCAGGACCTTCGGGTCTACAAACACCATGTCCTCTCTGGCCAACGCGGTGTACGACGCCTTCCGCATGTCGCACGGGCTCAATGTATAGGTGAGTTGAAAATGGGCCTCCTTCTCGTGGTCAACCTGCACGGGCAGATCAACAGCTCGGTGCCAGTGCGCAAGGCGCTAAACGAGCTCTGGATCGCCAAGAAGTTCTCGGCGTCGGTGGTTACTGACGACCTTCCCACCCTGGGAATGCTCAGGCTCTGCAAGGACTACGTAGCGTGGTGCCCCGTAGACGAGGGGCTGCTCACTGACCTGCTTAGGAAACGCGGAATGGTGAGCGGTACCAGGTCGTTGGACGCAGCATCCCTGAAAGAGCTTGGCTGCAAGAAGCACGAGGACCTGGCCGCAAAGATGGTCAAGGATCAGGTGAGGCTTTCGGCCCTGAATGGGGTCCTTCCGTATTTCCGCCTCGCCCCTCCGAAGGGAGGGTTCAAGATGTCGCTCCGCAGGCAGGCCACCGAGCGCGGTCTGCTGGGCAACAATCCGAAGCTTGACGCCATCGTGAGGAGGATGATCTAGGGGTGCCTACGCGGGCGAGAAAGGGAAGGCGATACAGAGGTATGAGGACCCATGGCTACGGCCAGATAGGCCAGCACCGCCACTCAGGGAAGCAGGGAGGACACGGCAACGCCGGCCTGCACAAGCACAAGTGGAGCTGGATGATACTTAACGACCCGGACCACTTTGGGAGAGATCCCTTCAGGCCCCCCGGATACGTCCGTCCCGCCAAGTGGGTGAACGTGGGTCAACTAGGAGCCCTCGCTGGGGGCGCGAAGTCGCTCGACCTGTCTTCGATGGGCTTCGGCAAGCTCCTGGGCTCAGGAGAAGTGGATAGAGCCTACGAGGTGAAGGTCGACTCCTTCACGAAAAGGGCTCAGGCTAAAATAGAGGCAGCGGGTGGAAAAATACTGGTCCAGGAGTAGGCCCCGGTAATTGGCTTCACTGCGTGATTTCATCAAGAGCATAGGGACGGTTCTCCCGGAAATCCCCAAACCCGAGAAGAAACCGACTCTGAACGAGCGCTTCGTCTGGACGGCGATTGCGCTCGTCGCCTACCTGGTCATGGCCACAACACCGCTCTACGGTTTCAGCAGCGTGGGGTCGAACGATCAGCTCGCTTTCCTGAGGGTGGTGTTCGCGTCGACCCAGGGGACGCTGATGGAACTCGGGATCGGGCCCATAGTGACCTCCGGCCTGATTCTGCAGCTCCTCGTCGGCAGTGATATCATAAAGCTCGACATGAGCGATTCAGCAGACAGGGCCATCTTCGGCTCGGCGACGAAGTTCCTCACGATCATCGTCATCGTAGGGGAATCTCTGGCCTACATCTATGGCGGCGCCCTCGGGACCCTCGGTCAGACACAGGCGCTGGTGGTCTTCGTCCAGCTTTTCATAGCGAGTCTGCTGGTCCTGCTGCTCGACGAGCTCATCCAGAAAGGGTGGGGCATCGGGAGCGGAGTATCCCTGTTCATTCTCGCAGGCGTGTGCCAGACTGTCCTGTGGTACACCTTCGCCCCCGTGCCTTTCGAGGTGAGCACGGGAGTCAGCGCCTACTTCGGGTTCATCCCCTACACGATCAGCGCGTTCTTCACCAACACGCTTCCGAGTATTGTTGTCAGGGACTTCAAGTATCCGAGCCTGCTCACCTTCTCCCTCACCATCGTAATGCTGCTCGTGCTTGTCTACATCGAGGGCATCAGGGTGGAGCTACCGATCACTTCGATAAAGTACCGAGGTTTCCAGGGGGTCTACCCCATCAAGCTACTGTACGTCTCCAACATCCCTGTCATACTGGTCTCCGCTCTGGGGGCGAACGTCACCTTCTTTTCGAGAATACTCAACAATTACTTCGGGGCCAACCCGCCGTCCTGGTTCCACTATCTTGCCGTGTTCCCTCAGGCCACCAACTCGACGACAACAACGAGCTCCTACCCCACAGGAGGGATCATCTACTATTTCACTGCCCCCCAGTCTGTAAGTCAGACCGTAGCCGACCCGATTCATTCCGCGATCTATCTGCTCTACCTTGTCGGGATGGCAGTGCTATTCGCACGGCTCTGGGTCGAGATCGGCGGGCTGAACCCGAGGGCGGTCGCGAAGAATCTCATGGACGCAGACGTCCAGGTCCCCGGCTTCAGGAGGACAGGGCTGTCCATCGAGCAGATGCTGAACAGGTATATCCCCACCCTCACCATCATAGGGGGCATACTCATCGGCCTTGTCGCCGGCGTGTCGGACCTATTCGGTGTCTTCGGCACAGGCATAGGCATACTGCTGATGGTCGACATCATCCTACAGTACTATCAGATGCTCCTCAAAGAGCAGGTGGAGGAGGTATCCCCCGCCCTGGCGGGGCTGATAGGAGCTGGCTAGGGCGTGGCTCTCAGGGTAATCGTGGTAGGAATCCCAGGCGTCGGTAAGACGACCGTGGTCAAGGGGGTCGTATCTGGCCTACCCGGTGCTAAGCTCGTCACTTTCGGGACGCTGATGTTCGAAGCCGCAAAGTCCCTGAAATGGGTGAAGGACAGGGACGGGTTGAGGAAGATGCCAGTGGAAAGGCAGAAGCGGTTGCAGAAGATAGCGGCCACCAGAATCGCGACTATGAAAGGGAAGGCGATTCTCGTGGACACACACCTGTTCATCAGGACCCCTGAGGGATTCTGGCCGGGCCTTCCGTTCGAAGTCGTCCGGGCGATGAAACCCACACACCTCATTCTCGTCATTGCGGCCCCAGAAGAGATAGCGGTGAGGAGGTCGGCAGACTCGACCAGGGCCAGGGACGAAGTCACCGTCGAGGGTCTGAGGGAGGAGATTGAGATAGCGAAGAGCTTCCTCACCGTCTCCTCGACGCTCACTGGAGCGCCCATGCTGATAGTCCGCAACGAGCAGGGCAAGGCGGAAGAGGTCTCGAAAGGAATAGTCAGGATGTTGGAGCAGGCCGCGGAATGATGGCCACGAAGAACAAGTCCGCCCCCTCGGGCGGAATGTCTCGTACGCTGAACTACATCATTATTTTCGTACTCGCCGCAATAATCTTCTACGCCTTGGTTCTCCCGGCCTTCACCCCGAAGGGCACCTCCGCCACTACGACCTCCGCCAGCACCCAAACGGGGACTGTCACCCTGACTCCTTCGACCGACATCGCAGGCACAATGGTGACAATCAGCGGACAGATGCTTCCAAAGAACCAGAGCGTGACCTTGATGTTCGATTCCGTCCTCATTCGCCAGGCCCAGCTCAACGGCACATGCACCACTGACCATTCGGGCGCACTCACCGGCTGCGACTTCTGGGTTCCATCGAAGGTAGCCGCTGGCCCGCACGCCGTCAAGGTGTCTGTGGGCAATAGCACATTCACGACCAATTTCAACGTCCCCGGGTACGCGCCTCCTCTCTCGACCGTCATAGTCACGCTCACCTCCCTCGGACTCGGCTGCGTGACCCAGCTGGTCACGCGGCGTGTCGTTGACCTGGGCAAGGAGAGGAAGATGAGAGCAGAAGTGAACGCCTTCAACAAGGAGAAGCGGGAGGCGACCCTGGCCAACGACAAGGTGAAACTCGAGAAGATGAAGAAGCGGGAGCTTCAGATGCGGCAGGAGCAGGCCAAGGTGTCCACCGCGAGGCTCAAGGTCACAGGCATCACCTTCGTCCCTCTGTTGCTGGTGTACTACCTGATGGCCACCTTCTTGGGAGGCTATGGTGTCATAGTCGCTTTCACCCCCATCCCTATTCCTGTCATCGCGGCCCCCACCCTGATTGCAGGCACCTACGAGGTCAGCCTCTTCTGGTGGTACTTCCTGAGCTCTTTCACGTTCTCGACGATGCTGTCCAGGCTGCTGCACACGACCACCTAGGGGACTGGCATGAAGGCGATAATCATCTCCGGGATGCCTGCGGTCGGGAAGACCACCGTTTCAAAGCAGGTCGCAGTCGAACTGAAGATTCCCCTGGTCGGTGGAGGGGACGTGCTCAAAGAGATGGCGGTCGAAGAGGGGTACACCCCAGGAGGGGAAGACTGGTGGGACAAGGGAGAGGGGATGAAGTTCCTCCGCCAGAGGAAGAAGTCCTCAGACTTCGACGAGGAGGTCGACGCACGGCTGATTCAGAAGACGAGGAAGGGGAACGTCGTGATAACAAGCTATCCCGTCCCATGGCTGACCATGAATGGGATCAAGGTCTGGCTCTCCGGGAGCGTGAAGAGCAGGGCCGCCCGTATGGCAAGGAGGGACGGCCTGCCTTTCTCCAAGTGCAAAGAAGTGCTGTCCGTCAGGGATGAAGAGAACTACAAGCTCTACAAGAAGATCTACGGAATCGAATTCGGCAGGGATCTCAAGCCCTTCGACTTGGTGGTCGAAACGGACGCCATAGACGAGGAGAAGGTGGCCCTCATAGTCATTCGGTACGTGAAGGGCAGAAGGGACTGACGTGCACCGTCGAAACATGGTCGTCCTGGATGAGGAGCCCACGGATCCAAAGTACGGATGGGCGCCCGTTGAACGTCCCATAGACGCATTGCTCGATTATGGCCTCCTTCCCCTAGACAAACCGCGTGGGCCAACCAGCCACGAAGTTGTGGCTTGGACAAAGAAACTCCTTGGAGTAGACAAGGCAGGCCACAGCGGCACACTCGACCCGCCTGTGTCGGGGTTGCTTCCAATAGGCCTCGGCCAGTCGACGAAGGCCCTTAGCCTGCTCCTCCTGTTCCCGAAAGAATACCTGGGGGTCATGAGAGTGCACTCCTCAGTGCCCAGGAGGCAACTGGACGCCATCGTCAAGGAGTTCACCGCCGAGATCTTCCAAAGGCCCCCACAGCGCTCCTCCGTTAGCAGGCAGACGAGGAGCAGGAACATCTACGAACTTGATCTCACCGAGTCCCGAGGGAACTTGTACCTGTTCCGAGTCCTTTGCCAGTCTGGGACATACATCCGGAAGCTGGTCTACGACATCGGGGAGGTGCTGGGCGTGGGCGCCACCATGGTCGAGCTGCGGAGGACAAAGGTCGGGCCTCTCAACGAAGGGATGGGGCTGGTGACGCTTCACCAATTGAACGACGCGGTGTTCCGCCTGAAGGCGGGGGACGAGGGGCCACTTCGAAGGCTGGTGCTCCCCGTCGAGGAGTCGTTGGGGGACATTGGCAGGTTGATAATCAGGGACTCGGCTGTGGACGCCATCTGCCACGGCGCACGGCTCGGCATCCCCGGCGTACTTGCCGCCTCAGAGGGAATCAAGAAAGACGATACCGTCGCCCTCATGAGCGCGAAGGGGGAGCTTGTCGCCATTGGGAAGGCCCTTCTTCCAACAGGGGAGATGCATGGACTACAGAGGGGCCTCGCGTCCACCACGGAGAGGGTGGTCATGAAGGCCGGCACCTACCCGCGCCTCTGGAAGAGCCACTCAAAGCAAAAAGAAGCCACGAAAGCAAAACCTCAGGCTGTACCCAAGGCGTGATGCCGCTGCCGCGGCTGAAGGGTTCGGTTGCGTAACCGGCGTGTAGAGGTTTTAAACCGCCAATGAAGGCCCAGCGAACGCCGGGATCGCCTAATCTGGTAGGGCGCAGGCCTGGAAAACTCTCAAGCAAGCCTGTTTCCTGAAAAGGAATTCAGGGTTCAAATCCCTGTCCCGGCGTACTATCGAGTGGTCTTGCGGCCTCTCCACTCTTCGGATTGGGCAGTCCCAGCCTGTTACGGCCACGGCACAAGAAACAAGGTTCTTGGGCTAGCTCTTGAACACCCAGGACAGATCTGGTGGGTCGGCCCTGCGGCTCACCTTCTCGTTCAGGGCGTGGGTGACCAGGGGCAGGGCCAGTGTGATGTCCGCATAGAGCGTCGCCTTCTTGGCGCGTGACGAGATTTTCCCCCAGCTTATCGCCTCCTCGAGGGTGCACCCTGACAGCCCTCCCCACTGCGGGCTGTCCGCGGTGATCTGGATGGCGAACTCGTGTGGGGTCTCTTCTTCGCCTCCCTTCGACAGGGACTTGATTATCGTCGACAGCTGAATGGTGTCCTTGGGGACTCCTCCACCGAGATAGACCACCCCTGTCCTTCTGGTTTTCTCGGCGATCTGGGCAAGCTCCTCCATGTCCTTGGTCTGGTCCAGCCTGATCATCTTCCCTTTCTCGCGCCTCAGAAGGCTTAGGGCAACACCATATCCGCTGTCTATCAATCCTGGCGAGTAGATAGGGACCTTTGCCATGTGGGCAGCGGCCACGATGCTGTCTATCCCTTTTTTCGACAGGAACTCGCCGAACTGGTACAGGAACTCCCTGGTGGAGTACACCTTCTTGGGGTCAAGGGTGTTTGCGAAGTTGTATATCGTCCTCTCCAGCTTCCTGTATTGCATTTCGTCAGCGTAGATGTCGTAAAACCTGTCAATCTTCAGCCTGAGCAGTTCTTCGTCGTCGGCTAGCCAAGTCCCCTGATAGTAATGGTATCCGAGCGCCTCCAGTATGTCCTCCGAGATGTTCGCGCCCGTGCTGACAATGACATCCACGTACCTCTTCTCGACCAGCCATCGGATGATTTTCCACTGGCCCGTCGTGCTGAGCGACCCGGTAAGGCCCAAGAAGACCGTCAGGTCTTTCGCCTTCGCCATATCCGCCCAAATCTTCGCGACTTCACCTAGCTTCTTCCCCTGGAAGCCGGTCTGAGACATCTCGTCCAACAACGCTGAGACGCTCTTTCTTCCCACCTCTATGGTGGAAACTGGGTTTGACAGAACCTCCTTCCTTGACACCACGCTAGGGCGTCGGCGGATTCACTTAATTGTCTTGTGAGTCCTGCGCCCGAAACCCTTTGCCTTACTTGACGGTGACTGATTTTGCCAAGTTCCGGGGATAATCAGGGTCGTTGCGTCTCGCCACGCTCATATGGTATGCCAGGAGTTGCAGGGGTATTACCTCGATGATGGGGACGAACTTGGGCTGCACCTTCGGCACGCGGATGTAGTGTCTGTAGACTTCGTCCCTTTCGTCTGATATGCCTATCACATCCGCCCCCCTTGCCGCGAGCTCCTCTGCGTTTGAAAGGGCGTCGGCATGCGAGTCCCCGTTGGGGTTCAACACGACCACGGGCGTCCCTTTCTCTATCAGGGCCAGGGTGCCGTGCTTGAGCTCGCTGGCCGGCATCCCTTCTGCATGTATGTATGAAAGCTCCTTCAGCTTCAGCGCCCCCTCCAAGGCCACGGGGCTCTCGTACCCCCTCGCCACGAAGTAGAAGTCGGGCCTGTCCTTGTACTCTGAGACAAGATCCCGGACGAGCTGGTCGCACTTCAAGGCCTCCTCGACAGCCTCAGAAAGCTCCCTGAACCCATTCGATTTCCTCTTTCCGATAACCGCGTCCACCACCATGTTCGCCACCACGACCTGGGCAGTGAAGCTCTTGGTCGCCGCCACACCCACCTCAGGCCCACAGTTGAGCAACAGCGCACCATCGCTCTCCCTTGCGAGAGTCGACCCCGCCGCGTTCACGATGGAGTAAACCTTCGCGCCATGCTTCTTCGCTTCCTTTACAGCCTCCATCACGTCCGCCGTCTCTCCACTCTGAGAGAAAGCGATGACGACCGATCCCTTACCGAGGAATCCGGAGTGCTCCTTCAGTTCTCCGGCGACAACAGCGTCGACCCGGATTCTTGCCTCTTTGTTGAGCCTGAACTTCATCAGCAATCCTGCGTGATAAGACGTGCCGGACGCGGTGATGTAGAGTGACTTCGCCTTTCGTATCGCCTTGGCGAATTCCTCGACCTTGCCTGGTTCCTGAACAGACGCGCTGAGAACTGTCCTGGGTTGCTCGTTGATTTCCTTGAGCGTATAGTGTTCGAAATCGCTCTTGGAGACGTCTGAGAGCTCCCAGGCAACTTGGGTCGGCTTGCGCCTGACCTCGCGCCCGTCAGGCCCGAAGATCTTCACCTTATCCTTCGTAAGCTCGACGACCTCGTAGTTGTCTAGGAAGATCGTCCTGTCCGTGTGCCCGATGAATGCCAGGACGTCGCTGGCGAGGAACTTCTTGCCCTCCCCGACGCCAACGATTAACGGTGCATCCTTGCGCGCGCCGACCATGATGTCTGGCCTGTCCTGGAACATGACAGCTATTGCGTATTGCCCCTTCAGCTTCTTGGTGACAGCCATGGTCGCCTTGGTGGGGTCGTGGGTTCGTTTGTACTCGTCCTCGATCATATGCGAGATCACCTCGGTGTCCGTCTCGCTCCTGAACCTATGCCCCTTCGATGTGAGTGCCGTCCTAAGCGGGATGTAATTCTCGATTATTCCATTGTGTATGACAGCAACCAATTCCTCGCAGGATGCGTGAGGGTGCGCATTCCTGTCTGTCACGCCTCCGTGTGTAGCCCACCTCGTGTGCGCCATCCCGATGTTCCCCCTTAGACCAGAAAGGCTCGCTCTCCGCTCAATCTCGCTCACCCGCCCCGCGCCCTTCCTTACCGACATCGAACCCTGCCAGATGGTCGCCATGCCGGCTGAATCATAACCCCTGTACTCGACCCGCTTCAGCCCCTCAAGGAGAATGTCCGCAACAGGCTCTTCAGCTACGCACCCGACGATCCCGCACATCTGTTCCGCGAGCATTGATGAGGCTCTTTAAACCCCGCAAAAGATTCGGCTTTACCGTGCATACACGCCTTTGCATGGCACGGCTTCAGAATGTATGCGAGCCCGACCACCATGCAAAACTGTTTATGTAGGGTCTGTAGCACCTTTGAGTCATGGCCAAGGAAAAGATCCTCTTCGACCCGAACTCGGAGGCCGGACAGGTCAAGCGCGTCCTTGTTTCGGACAGGCCGGACGGTTTCAGGCCAGCGTCCGGAAGGGTTGGCCAGAAGATACTCGCCTTGCTGTCCTCCGGGCCCAGGTACCCGGCAGAGATGGCCCGGCTGCTTGATGCCCACCACCAGACAGTCTACTATCACGTAGGGCGCCTCGAGAAGGCAGGGCTAATCACCCGGGTAAGAAACGAGCAGATCCGAGGCGGAGAGGCCAAACTCTACGCTTTGGCGTCGGACGGGTACGCTGTGGAGTTCCCCGTAAAGGGAGAGCAGATGCCCACACTGATGTCTTCGAGCAGGTCGAAGGCACTCGGGCGATTCTTCAAGGAGTTCATCAGCACGGGAGAGTTCGAAGGCTGGGTGGTGGTCGGGTCCCCCCTGCAGCATGGCGAAGCGGGAACCCAAGCCAGGGACGGGCACTATGCGGTCCAGCTCGGCTTCGCTCTGGGCCAGTTCGTTACCCTCCCTGCCAAATTCCCAGTCAAGCTCGACGTCGATCTTAGGACCGAGAAGCTTCAGGCTTCGAACCTGATTGTGGTCGGCGGCCCACGTACCAATGTGATGGCGGAAGAGCTCAACCCGCACCTGCCCGTCCGGTTCAGCCAGGCCGGCTTCTGGAGCGCCATTGTGGACCAGGACGGGAAAACCTACGGTTCGGAGCTCGACTGCATTGTGGAGAAAGTGAAGAATCCATGGGATCCTGCGAAGACATGCGTCCTGGCTGCTGGGCTTACGGGCGCAGGTACGAAGGCAGCAATAATCGGAATCTGCAACTTTGCCGAAGCCGTCTTTGGTAGGTACAGGTCAGGGGACTTCGCAGCACTCTTGAGAGGCGAAGACAGAGACGGGGACGGGAAGGTGGATTCCGTGGAAGTCTTGAAGCAGCTGTAGTGCCTACGCCCTTCTTCCTCTGCGGCCGCCCTTCTTTCTCGTCGTATCGTGGGGGATTGGGGTGGCGTCCTCAATGCGGCCTATCTTGAAACCCGCCCTGGCAATGGCGCGGATTGCAGCCTGGGCGCCTGGACCAGGGGTCCTGGGTCCGGTCCCTCCCACGGCTCTAACTTTGATGTGAACTGCTGTGATCCCCTTCGCCTTGGCCAGGTCTGAGGCCGCCGAAGCGCTCCTCATCGCGGCATAGGGAGAGGATTCGAACCTGTCCGCCTTTACGTGCCTGCCTCCAGAAGAGAAGGCGATGGTCTCGGCCCCGGTCAGATCCGTGATGTGGACGATGGTATTGTTGTAGCTCGAGTAGATGTGGCAAACACCCCACTTGTCCGCAAGAACCTCCTCTTCCGACATTTGCCTCACTTTACCTCGGCCGGGCGCTCGGCCTGTGTCTCCTCTGGCTCCGGCTTCCCGGGTTCTGCGGCAACCACTGGCCCCTTTGGCGGGGCACCGCCAAGGAGGGTGATCATGCCCTCATCGGTCCCACCGACTTCGTAGCCAGGGACCGTGATTATCCTGCTGCCCACTGCCACGTGGCCATGAACGATAAGCTGTCTCGCGTGCAACGACGAAAGTGCCATCCCCTTCTTGAAGACCATCGACTGGAGCCTCCTCGCAAGCATGTCCTCTATCGTCAGGCTGAGAATGTCGTCTAGGGTCGCCTCCTCCCTGATCAGACCCTTCTTCCTAAGGCTGTCCAGCAGCTTCTTCTCCTCCCTCTCTCTGACCACCTGGGTGGCGGCCAGCAGTGTCCTCGCCTGCTTCCTCACAGAGCTCAACTGAGTCTCGGCTTTCCAGAGCTCCCTCTTGTTCCTGAGCCCGTACGTTCCCAGAAGATATAGTTCCTGTGCCAGCTGGTCTGCGCGCCATGGGCTTCGTGGCCTGCTGTACTGCTTCCTTGCCTTCTTCGGATCTCCCATGTCCTATTTCTCTTCCTTCTTCGCGGCGGCCTCCTTTGCAGCAGCCACCAAAGTCGCCTTCCTGACCCCTACTGTCCTTCCCTTCCTCCCCGTTGTCCTAGTGCGCTGTCCCCTCACCTTGAGTCCTAAGCCGTGTCTAATGCCCTTCCAACTCTGGATGTTCCTCTCATCCTCGATATCGTTCTTCTGCACAAAATCCAGGTCTGAACCGAGAAGCTGCTTCGCCTCGCCTGTTTCGGGATCGTTCCTCCTGTTGTAGTACCACTTGGGGAGCGCTGCCTTTGAGGTGCTCGTTATCGCTTCTTCAATCTGCTTCACCTGCTCCTCTGAAAGTGTCCCTAGCCTCACCCGAGGGTCGAGGCTGAGCTTTGTGGTAATGACGTTTGCGAAGTTGTAGCCCACCCCCTTCAAGTCCGAGAGGGCTACAATGAGCTTCTTACCACCGTCCAGGTCTCTGCCCGAAATCCTTACGAGGTGCCTGAACTCTGACGCTTCCGCCATATTTCGAGCCTGCCCTTCCCCCTTTGGTTATAAGTCTTGAAGGCATTCATCGAGAAAAATCATGCCTTTCCGATTCATCGGTGGAAACCCCTGAGAGAGTTCAGAAACTCTTTTAACCGGAACCAATCCCGCACCCCGAAACGCGTCTTCTCATGAGAGTCAGAATGAAATCAGGTGGTTTGGTCAATGGTTGAGGTGAAGGTACTGGAGGATACTGGGAACTCGGTTACCTTCCAGCTTGAAGGCATAGACAGGTCCTATGCCAATGCCATTCGCAGGTTTTGCATCGCCGAAGTGCCCTC
>Ga0187780_10002364_pt1 | contig 14205 bp, 11 predicted proteins | sample 1015_Q2_SP10_20__FD_132429 | JGI IMG/M metagenome (GOLD analysis project Ga0187780, IMG submission 132429) | Tropical peat soil microbial communities from peatlands in Department of Meta, Colombia - 1015_Q2_SP10_20_MG | ecosystem: Environmental > Terrestrial > Soil > Wetlands > Peat | place... | reverse complement strand
TGTCCATTTCCACGCGACGAGGGCTTTCAACACGATCGCTATGTTAGTTACAAACGTAAGCGCTCATATGCTCTAAGCAGCGCGAACGCTCACCGAGGCAACGCCGATGGACGTGAGGAACAATGGGGGCGATTGCATACCTTCGCGTGGTCGCGCTTCCCGCAGATACTCCTTATGAGTTTCGGCATCGCGTTTGTGTCGCTCCTCATCGGCTCCGTGCTCCGCGTCGTGCTGCACGTTGACGTCTAAACGTTCGGGACGTTCGGGACGGGGTGTGCACGAGTCTCGCTACGAACCACTCGTAGCGGCCTACAATGTCTGTGTAATTGAGTGGAAGCAGTAAAAATACAATCCCTAAGTTAATTTATGTCAGAATGATAGTGCCTGCTGGTATGCAGCAAATGGTAAGAGGCTATTTTTCACTCGGCGCTGTGGAACGTGTCGTCAATGTGACAAGCGATAGAGATTTCCTCGTGTACATTTGGGCCAGGAACATCGAAGACTTTCAGGGCGGAGTACAGATCGTAACCCCACCGAGTCAGTTTAGAACAACAGGCTTGACGGGTCCCAACGATGGGCTTGTCCTCGACGTTCCAGCGCAGACGGGGCAGAATCTCGGTTGTATCGGCGCCCGTGGCGGAGAGACGCTGAATCTCTCAAACGCGTCTGGAGCAAGGGTGGCGGTATTTTTGACAGTAGTTACAGAAAGCGACGCCACGGTGTCCATGACGACGGCCTAACGCCATGAGGGCCGGCAGTCCGGAAAGCGATGCTTCGATCGGGACGCACGTAGTATGCGGCATGAAATCGGCGTCTTCAAAAAGTGTGGTTTTTATCGCCACGCTTTTGCTAGATACGTACAGCGTATTCCCATTTTGTCCACTACAGCCAAAGTAGGTCCTGATTCGTCGCACGGCCGTGCCAAGGGATGAAGGAAGACTTTTGTTAAAGCAATCGATGAGCTCCGCCGTAAGACGGCGAACCTGTCAACTTAAACGTATTCAGTCAAAGTTGCAAATGCAGTCAGCTTAATAAGATTAAGTGGACATGCACATGATTTGGGCGTGGAGGTGAAAGCATGACGTATTGCAAGGAATGCGGGCATAAGCTCGGCTTCTTTGAGCACGCGGCTGACGGGCTATGCCACGGCTGCCGGCAGCGGCTGGCGCAGGCACAGGCGGAGCAAGCGCACGCGAGAGCGTTAGCGCCGTATACGGGCACGAGCCTTCCGATCATTACGGTCGAAGGAGCGATCCTGAAACGCGGGGAGTCGGCGCACTACGCCACGCCGACCGCACTTTTAGAGATCAAGACGGTGAGCCTCGGATACAGCGGCGGATCGCGCGGCGTCAGCATTCCTCTCCCCATCAAGATAGCCGGCGCCCCGATCCGGTATCGCGTTGGCCAGTCACGCGGACACGTGGTAAAACACGATGAGCTGCGAGAGACGTCCCGCGGAGAGTTGCTTGTGACGAATCAGCGACTGTTCCTCAATCCGGTCGCGGGGCACAAGCCTCTCAGCGTGCCGCTTCGCAAAATCGCCTCGTTTCACGTGTACGAGAATGGACTAGAGGTATGGCAGGACGGCAAAGAGCGTCCCTATCTGTTCACGCTGGACGCAACGGCGAGTGAAATATGTGGGGTGTGTTTGTCGAACCTCCTCGGGATGATGTGATTTCCGTCGCGCCGGGGCGAGGCGATCTGTCAGCACGGCCTTCTCCATTCCAAGCGCTTCACGGAGTTGCCCAACGGTGACCTGTGCAATTGTTGACTCAGATCGCTGACCGGTAAGAGCGCCGAAGATCACAAATGCCGTGTAGTGTCGATAGCGATGCTCGTTAATTCGTCCTTCATCATATGCTCGCTTGATATATGCAAGCACGTTTCGAATATCCTCCATTGTAACGATTCGTCCTGTCACCGCTTTTCTGACCTTGACAGTTTTCGGCAGCTCAAGAAAAGCCGTATATGCTTGGAATTGTTGGTTGGTCGTCGTCTTTGATAGAAATTTCAAAAAGGCGGTTCCAAATGACAATATTTTCTTGTGTGACTCGACCGAAGAGTACGTTGCAAGCGTGTAGTCTCGCAGAGCAGTCATGCTCTCCTCAGAGACGACGCCTTGCGTTACTGTCCAGACAGCTTCATCTGCTCGTCTTAGCCAGTCCTGCGATTTCAGCGCCAAGCCCTGCATCCTGTGTGTTGTGTACCGTTCGAGTTCTTCACGGGCGAAGGAAAGAGTTGTTGGGCGTCTCGACATTTCTTGCCCTTTGCCACGCTCGGTGACTGCACGTTCTATTGCTTTAAGTCGTTCTACTAACGCGTCGTAGTCGGCGCCTGGGAGAATTATGTCGAACTTGAGTTCAGAATTCGCACAATGATGCGTGGTTCTCTCGGCGGCATCTCCCCAATCGTACTCGCTCAGGAGGGCGCGTACCTCGTCGAGGGGCATCTCCCATATCTGCATGTCATCGTATTGCACTTCGCCCTTGTTGTACAACGCCTCGGCGAATTCGCCGTCGACGGGATTACTCGTTTTACGCGTTTTGATGGCCATTCTCTCAGTATTATCAGCTGTACAGTAGTCTTGTTCTTTAGGGAGATAAAAGTAGGCACCACTCTGTTGTACAACGGTTGTACAATCAGAGACATTATCCTCACTAGGTGAAGAACCTCGATTTTGCTCTCGTTTGCCAAAAGAACCGCCAGAAACGATGGGCTCGAGGCGATTCGAACGCCCGATCTTCGCCGTGTAAAGGCGATGTCATAACCAGCTAGACCACGAGCCCGCAGGTTAACCTTATCATGCGGCTATATTAAGGTTATCACCTACGCCAAACACGCATAACCGATATCGCTTATCACTCGCTGAGAGAGCGCACTATTCGGGTCCCTCAGCACCCGATTGTGTCGTCAAACAGGACTCTTACCTTGGATCTCTCTTCCTAATTCCATGACCATCTTGTAGAGATCGATGGCTTTAAGGAGCGTCGACTCTGTAAAATCTCCCACTTTATATATCCACCAGTAGGGCTCTCCTCGTCGCTCTATCTCGAATTTAATAGTTGGGTCTTTGGTGAGATAGAAATCCTTTGAATCCTCCAAAGCGATCTCCCCACTCTCCTTGAGCTTCTCGATGAGAGGCTCCATCTTGGTGGATAAGAGAATCCTGATGCCTTGTTGCGATCCCACTTCAAGTAAGAGATTGCTCTGCGTCCCTATCGAGTACAGTCTAAACCGTATATCGACAGGTTCTATTTTTGCACCGCCTCTATCCACGAATTGATGCTTTTGCATCAGCTCTTCAACCTGTGTCGTCAAGAGTACCATCGGAATTCCCGCTCGTCATTATAGCGCCTATCGTAAATAAGATCTATTGTTCTCTGCAATCCACTCCCTCCCTCTGACTCGTTCGCGCGGCGTTTCTGTAGCGTCAGCCTTTCAGCTTCGAGCCGCGTGCAGCCTTTGATCGTCACGTATACGACGAGAGCCAGAACATACGCGCCGACGCGGAGTTCTCAAACGAGATAGCGATACAAGGTTGTGAGGAGCCTCGAGGATCTCGTGTGAGAGGAGATGATGGAGCTCCATCTTGCCGGCAAACACAAAAGAGATCAAAAGAATCGATGCTCTATCACCACGTGAACGGTCAGAGCGCTAAAGAACAGCCCCAATGCGTCTTCACTTATGCGATATATCCCGCATCCACGAGCATTTCCGCATTCAGGATTGACGCGCCGGCAGCTCCTCGTACGGTATTATGGCCCATGAGCGTGTATTTTATGCCTTTTGCGACGTCATGCCGTATCCTGCCAACGGTGACGCTCATCCCATGATACACGTCGCGGTCGAGTCGTGGTTGTGGGCGGTCATCCTCCTCTCGCACCACTATCGGTTTTTCGGGGGAAGAGGGCAAGCCTTTGAGGGGTTGGAGCGATGCCATGGCCTCCTTGACGCGTCCGGGAGACGCATCGACGTCGACCCACACCGATTCCGTGTGCCCGTCGATGATGGGAACGCGGTTGCAGATCGCGCTGACCGTTATGTCGGCATTGACGACTCTCTCGCCGTCGAACGTACCCAAAAGCTTGAGTGGCTCGGCTTCCATCTTCTCCTCTTCGCCACCTATATACGGCACGACGTTGTCGAGGATGGCCATCGAAGAAACGCCCGTGTAGCCAGCTCCAGACACGGCCTGCATGGTAGCGACCTTCACATCGGTCAATCCCAGATCCATGAGGGGTTTGAGCGTCATGACGAGCATTATGGTGGAGCAGTTGGGATTGGTGACGATGAATCCATCCCAGGCACGCCGCTCTTTCTGGATGTCTATTAGCTTTGCGTGTTCCTTGTTTACCTCTGGGATGAGGAGCGGCACATCATCAAACATCCGGTATGAAGCGGCGTTGCTTGAGACTGCAAAGCCCGCACCGGCGTAATCCGCCTCCACGTTCTTTGCGATGTCGGCGGGGAGAGATGAAAAGACCAGTCTGACATCGTCAGGCATGTCATCGGCCCTCGTTGGAATGACCCGAAGCTCGCGTATGTCATCCGGTATAAGCGTGCCCAAGCGCCAATCGACGGCGTCTTGATAATGTTTCCCTGCGCTCCTTTCAGAGGCGGTTAACGCTACGACCTCAAACCACGGGTGCGCCTCGAGAAGCTGGCAGAATCGCTGTCCGACCGCACCGGTAGCACCCAATACTCCCACTTTTATTCCGCGATGCATACCTCATCTCACCCCAACACTACCGCGCCGGATGGGCACACCTCAGCACAAGCGCCACAGTTGACGCACTCTTCGACGTTCACCACTGGTATATCGTCCAATGAAATGGCGCCAGAAGGGCACTCTTCGACGCAAGTGCCACACTGTACGCACGTCCCGACATCTATCAACGCGACCATGTCTACAACCCTATCGGCTCATGAAAAGGGGCCGATATAACCCTTTTGGTCAGCAGCCGCTGTACGCGTCAAAAACGTGGAGAGCGAGAGCGAGAGAGGCTTGAGGCTTGACAGAACGGTGCTGTGCCTCCGAGTGTTGCCAACGAGAGAGATTTCTTCGCGCCATCGTGTTCACGCAGGCGAGCCGGAATCGCAGTGACTTTTATAAGTTCAGGGATATCGGTTAGTATATGGCACTAAGGAGCAAGGAAATCACCAGAGGCCTCACGAGAGCGCCTCAGAGGGCACTCTTGAAGGCGCTCGGCTTGACCGACGAGGATCTCGAACGCCCGTTTGTCGGCGTTGCAAACGCGTGGAATGAGATCGTGCCCGGTCATCTTCATTTGCGGGAGCTTACCGAATTCGTCAAGAAGGGGGTGTACAGCGGGGGCGGCGTCGCGTTTGAGTTTGGCACCATCGGCATCTGCGATGGCATCGCCATGGGACACTCGGGGATGCGGTATGCGCTCCCCTCTCGTGAGAACATCGCCGATTCCATAGAGCTCATGGCGCAAGCACATCAATTTGATGGCTTGGTCATGGTCGGGTCGTGCGACAAGATCATCCCCGGAATGTTGATGGCGGCGCTGAGGCTCGATCTTCCGGCCCTCTTAGTGACCGGAGGGCCCATGAAAGCCGGCTATTATCAAGGCACCGAACTGACCCTCGTCTCCACGTTTGAGGGGGTCGGATGCGTGCAGGCGGGCGCGATGACAGAAGCGCGTCTTGAAGAGCTCGTCGAGAGGGCGTGTCCTGGATGCGGCAGCTGCCAAGGCCTGTATACGGCGAACACCATGGCCTGTATGACCGAGATCTTGGGCCTTTCGCTCCCCTACTGTGCAACAACGCTCGCGGTAGATGCCCGAAAGAGGCGGATTGCGGAGGACAGCGGCAGGAAAATAGTCGACCTTATCCTTAACGAGGTAACGCCTCGTAGCATCGTCACGGAGGCCTCATTTGGAAACGCGATCACCGTCGATATGCTCATTGGAGGGTCGACGAATACGGCGTTGCATCTTCCGGCAATCGCACACGAGGCGGACATACCGCTCCCCCTCTCGTTGTTTGACGAGATTAGCATGCGCACGCCGCATATCTGCTCTATGAATCCAAACGGACCTTATACGATGAGTGACTTAGACGACGCCGGCGGCGTCCCAGCCATTATGAAACGCGCCAAGGATCTCTTGAGCAACGAGATGACCTGCTCTGGCAAAGGCATTTATCAGATCGCCGATGAGGCACAGATTTATCGCGATGACGTTATAAGGCCGCTCGACGATCCTGCCCATGCGACAGGCGGCATCACCGTGCTGTACGGAAATCTTGCACCTGACGGCGCCATCGTCAAGAGTGCCGGAGTGAGCGACGAGATGTTGCGCTACACGGGTAAGGCGCGCGTATTTAATTCGGAAGATGGCGCGATGGAAGCCGTCTTGGCTGGTTCCATACGGGAAGGACAGGTGGTAGTCGTGCGGTATGAAGGGCCACGGGGAGGCCCCGGCATGCCTGAAATGTTGGCGCCGACTGCGGCGATATCAGGAATGGGACTCAAGGTAGCCCTTATAACGGATGGTCGTTTCTCAGGCGGGACGAGAGGTCCTGCAATCGGCCACATATCACCCGAAGCAGCCGATGGAGGCCCGCTAGCACTGATAGAAGACGACGATGAGATAACCATCGACATCGTGAACCGCCGACTGACGGCGCATCTCACGGCCGATGAGCTTGCGGCCAGAAAAGTCAACTGGGCGCCCGTTAAGAAGCACCCGGTCGGATACTTGCGGAGATATGCCGCGTTCGTAAGCTCGGCGAGCCGCGGGGCTATCCTGACAGAATCCCGTCAAACAGGGGAGCAATAATTAGTGTACGGCAAACATGGCCTCATAGACTGACGCGTCCCCAAATTGTTTGACAAGAGCGTACCCGTTCGACCGCAGGAAAGTATCGAGTGTGCTTTTATCGTTGTAGCCCAGATTTTCGGAGAGGATTACGTAGTTGTACGAACCTCTCTCGCTTTGGATGGCAAACTGGAGCACAGCCGTGCTATTTGATACCTCCTCTCGGTGCGGCATGGGCGAGCTATCGTATATTGAGGGGTTCTCAGCGTAAAGAAGGGCTATGCGCTGCGAGGAACTTGCGTTCGGAAAGGGATCCGTTGGGTTGGGATGGGCCACGAATATCAGTTTCGTTTGGTTACTCGGAATCTGCCCGACGTATCGTATCGCGTCGAAGTCATCTCGTCCGATCACGGTTTGATACTTGCTCGTGTTCACTGCTCCTGCCGCATTTGTTAGAACGACGATCACGATCAACACGAGGGCGGTGACTCGCCCCGGAGATATGAGCGCAGAGCTCCGACTAAGGGATCGTTCTATCATCGAGACTCCGAGACCAGCACCCGGTATAAGGATCGCTTGCGCATACGCCACCCCGCGTCCCCGAAAGATCTCAGCGGTCGCCGGATCAAAGGAGAAGTAGACCGTCGACAGAACCCACGCCGCAAACGTGCCCAAGATGAACGCGAGCAAGACGAGATGGGAGAGCTCCCGCTCCTTCGTGCCGATGAGTGAACCTACCAGTCCGATAATGGCAAGCGCCGCTATGAGCGGCGTCACGTAATCGAGCACATACGCCGGGTCAGGATAGGTCAGCTGAAGCGCAATGAAGGGCAAAATAGACTGCATGGCGAGTGGCACGGCGCTATTTGTCACAAGGGCGGGCGTCGTTACCAGGGCGGGCGTGAAGCCGCTTGGTATGCCCCGCACAACGAACCTCCACCCGAAAAGCATGAGGGCAAACGCGTACGTGGGAATAGAGGCAATTGCGGCGGCAACGTTTTGCCTTTTTAGCAGCTGCACGAGCAGCACAAGGATGAAGATAAAGGGCGTGTAGACGCCGTAGAGGATGTGGATATCCATAGAGAGTCCCAGTACAAATACGCCCGAGAGGAACGAGCCTATCTCTCGCGAAGCGCAGAGATAGAGGCCGAAGAACAGAAAGTAGACGCCGACGACTTGCATCATCGTGATGTCCGTCCTCCAGAAGTTCTCAAAGAGGGGGGACATCGAAACGAACAAGAAGAGCGCCACTATCTTACCCGAGAGGCTTATCCCGAGCCGTTCGAGAACGGCGAGGAGCATTATCGAGCTGAGCACGCCCATGACCGGCCCGAACCAAATCGTCGTGTCAACGACGGAAACGTGGCCGATCATGGAAAACGCTCCCGTCATAAACTCAAAGCTTCGCTCTCGAATCCAATCGCCGCCGCCTCCCGCCAAGAACGAGGGAATGCCGGTAAAACCCGTGTGGGCAAAATACGCCGCGCGCTGTGCCCAATAGAGAGGATCGAAGTAGGGAATCGTGCCGACAAATAGCGGATAGCTCAGCCGTGTAAAAGCTCCGAAGAGGAGTATCGCCACTATTATAAAGTTCTGGGGCTTAAACAGCGCGCCTGCGTCTATCGGTGCCTCTTCGCGTTTCAAGACGACGGCGAGGGCGCACATAATGCTTGTCCAAAGGAAAAGCGGTCCGACGATGGTGAAAAACGTCCCTGGTATCAGGAGGTTCGTGTACGCGACCTCCAAGACGGCGAGGAGGACGATGCTAAAGCCAATTGCCGTGCCAATCCTGCCTGCAACGCTTTGCTCCTTTAAGATGACGAGCGAGGCGAAATAGCCAGGGAAAAAAAAGAGGACCGCACCTGCGCAAAGAGCCCCGACGAGGCCGCCAACCTGTACGGCAAGCGGTATGCACAGCACTAGAAAAATCAAATAGGCGAGAACGATGCGCCCGGGACTCTGTAAGTTCATATTTGGGCTTTCTATAATTTTACGATTATATATGTTTTATCAAGTACAAGGTATTAAACGTTTACAGCCTACGGCTTGCTAGGTTTCAGATGTATTCCGTGAAGGCGCGTACAGACGCTCACCCGTGGCCTGTGAATTGCACTACGCGCACGACGCGTGCGCGGTGTGGCCTCATTGATCCCCTTTGACCTTGTGCAGGCTGCGGTCGATGTAGCGAGTTCGACATGAGTGTTAGCAGACGGATCTTTAAAAACACCGTGGTGTTGTCATCCGCGGATATATTCGGGCGGCTTATGCGCTTTGCGCTAGTCATCGTGATAGCACGAAGCCTTGGAGCAGCAGGGTACGGCGTATATGCCTTTGCCTTCGCGTTTGCAGAGGTCTATGGGGTCATCTCAGATTTTGGCATGAGCAATCTCATCATCCGCGATACCTCACGGGACAAGAGCCGTCTCCCCCGCTATCTTGGAAACATTCTCCTTGTCGAAGCGGCGCTATCTTTCATCGCATATGCTTTTCTTTTCCTACTCGTCGACTTGATGGGTCTTCCCCACGGCGAGGCCGTTGTCGTTTACGTCGCTGTGCTCTCCTACGCGCTCACCGCCCTTGCAACGATCGTCAGAGCGACGTTCAAAGCATACGAAAAAATGGAGTACGATGCAGTTCTCAGCGTTGTTCAACAGGTGGTCACAGTCATCCTTGGCATCACGGTGCTGTACCTGGGGTACGGGTTGCTCGCCCTGGCCCTTGCGTTCGTCGTAGGGAGTCTCGTGAACCTTGTGGCAAGCCTCGTGCTTGTATCGACAAGGTTCACGCGCCCTAAGTTTACGCTCGAGAGGCGCTTCTTGCGGTATATGCTTAAGGAGATGCCCTTTTTTGGGCTATTTGTCTTTTTCGCGCTCATATACTACAAGATAAGCACGCTGCTTTTATCCTTCATTCAGGGGGATGCCGCGACAGGATGGTTCAACGCCCCATACACGATGGCAGTATCACTGACCTTCTTGCCAGCAGCGTTCATGGGAGCGCTCTTCCCAGTCATATCCACGCTCCACATCTCGTCTCGAGAGCTTGCGAGGGTCGCGTATCAAGAGTCGTTTCGCTACATGGTGGTCCTTGGACTCCCACTTGCGTTTGGTACAACGGTGCTCGCGGATAAGATCATAAACATCGTCTACGGCCCCCAATTTTACAACTCAATCGTCGTGCTACAGATCGTCATCTGGTCAGTTGCCATTCTGTTTCTTAACTACGTGCTTACCACGACGCTTACGTCTATAAACCTCCAGCGTGTTGTTATGTATGCTACCGGACTGAGCGTCGCAGTAAATATTCTCCTCAATCTCCTCGTAATCCCGAGATATAGCTACGTTGGCGCGAGCTATGTGATGATAGCGACCGAACTCACCAACTTTTCTATCTGCTTCTACTATGCGTCGAAGCATCTTTGTGCTCTACACGTGCAGAGACTCTTACTCAAACCGCTCGCAGGATCGCTCGTCATGACGCTTGTGGTGTACTATCTGAGGCCGATCAACATCTTCGTCATATTCGGCGTTGCCGTATGGGTGTACTTCGCCTCACTCATCGCGTTGAGGACGTTTACACAGCAGGACGTCAACGTTATTAAAGGCATAATGGGTAGAACGTAACGTGTGCTAAATTCAGCTAAACCGCGTGTAGAGACAGAAACAGCATGCCCATTAGAATAACGCTCTCTTCGTTTGAATATGACCGCAATCTTATCGGTGGTGCAGGAGTTTACGCCCTCGAGCTCAGCAGGTGGCTTGAACGATATTGCGCGCTCAGCGTATACAGCTGCGCGGCCTATCAAACCCCACCAGATGCATTTGCAGCGGCCTGGTGTGGTAGAGGAGCGTCAAACGTGACGTACAAACGACTACCAAAGTTGTTAAGGCATCACGGGGTCATGGCCTTTTATTACTACGCACTCTTTCAACAGAGGCCAAAAGAAGGCGACGTCTATTTAGTTAATGACCTCTCGCCCGGCGTGGCACCTTATCGTAATCAGCCGATAGTACAGATAGCACACCATCTCCCATCCTCAGAGCTCAATCAATCGTCAGTAAGCGCAAAAGCGCGCGTTGGCCTCACGTTGCTTGCGTCGCTTGAACGTCGCGCATTCAAACGGGCTCGCGTAATCATCTGCCAAAGCAAGGATACGATGCAGAGGACGAGGCTCCGTTATCCGGAGGAGGCCGGTAAACTGACGATGATACCTAACGGAGTTGATGTAGAGCTCTTCAAGCCAGCGGATGACGAGCGGACAGATGACGGCTCTGTGGACACCCCCGTGATCCTTTGCGTTGCGCGAGGACTTGAGGCACGAAAGGGCATCTCTCATTTGATAGAGGCGTTCGCCGCAACACAGCGTGTGACAGACGCCAAACTGATAATTATAGGAAAAGACTCACAGGGATTAAAGCGGCATTTTCTCGCGCGGGTACGTGCGCTCGGCGTAGCTAACGCAGTCACGTTTATTGATTCGGTGTCCTTGAACGATCTCATCGATCTTTATCGACGTGCGACGTTGACTGTGGTTCCCTCATTACTCGAAGGATTCAGCAAACCTGCCCTTGAATCGATGGCGTGTGGGACGCCTGTGATCGGATCCGCCGTTGGAGCGATGCCAGAACTGGTAGATGAGGGGTCCGGGGTGCTAGTCCCTCCAGGAGACACGGGGTCTCTTACGGCAGCATTACTCGACCTCCTACGGGACGTGGGACGAACGACCCGCATGGGCGTCGCGGCAAGAGGAAGAGTGATCGCCTGTTTTGCGTGGGACGTCATCGCAAGGAAGGTGCTAGACGTATGTGAGACAGCAGCGTCAGGGTAGCGCTACTTTCTTGTATACTTCTTCGAGCTTCTGCAGATGGATACCCATATCGAACGCCGCCGACGATTTACGGGCATTATTGCTCAGCTCATGGAGGAGTTCGGAGTCTTGTGATAGCTTCTCGAGACACGCTGTCAGCTGTTCAACATCACCCGGTTGGAAGAGAAGACCGTTGTGTCCGTCGATCACGAGCTCAGGAATCGCACCTGCCCTGCTTCCCAAGACGGGTATACCGTGCCGATAGTACTCCGGGATGACGAGGCCAAACGTCTCGTTGTAAACCGAGGGCATCACGGCAACATCGGCTATGCTATAAAGCCGCCGGAGCATGTCCGGGGCCAGAAAACCGTGGAAGATGATCCTGTTATCGCCGCGCGCGGTGCGCTGGAAACGTGCCATATCATTGCCCTGGCCGACCACGTGCAGCCGCGTATGCTCGAGATCCAGATGCCGCACTGACTCGAGCAAGAACTGTACTCCCTTGTGCGCTCCTAAACGTCCGACGTAAAGAATATCGAACGTATCGTTGTCAACTTTTTCGACAGGATCGCCCCCCTCTACGCCGAGGGGCAGCTTGATTTTTGGTACATCGGTGAATAAGCCGAGGCTTGAGAGCGCGTTGAGCGCGAAATTGGACGGGGCTAAAACGGCATCAAGATCAATGTGCTGGGAGAACCGACGATAGAGAAGGCAGAGGGCATGGGGGTTCGTGCACTGGCTATTCATCTTCGTTAGCATCGTCGTTTTCGGACAGATGAGGTTATAATCGTGTGCGGTGTAGACGACGGGGATATCTAGACACTTGGCGGCGCTGAACACCGAGGCCGAAAAGCCCTTGAAGTTGTGCACGTGCACGATCTCCGGGCGTTCTCGCTTCATCACGTTTTTGACCGTTGTGTAAACGTGCGGATTCCATACGTCTATTGCGTGCCAGAGTGGCTTTATGAAAAGCGGTCTGCGCGAATGATGAAAGTTCGAGTAGAGATTCAGCGGGTAGAATCGATAGATAGCGTTTCTTCCTTCAAGCTGCTTTTTCGCAACGATTGATCTGTGCTCTCGAAAGGGCGTCGCTGTAATTATCGAGACATCGTGCGTTCGGCTAAGCCCTCGTGATATACGATGGACGTATAGTTCCGCACCTCCATGAACGTACGGCGGATACAGATTAGATACCATGCAAATTCTCACAAGAATGACCTCATACCTTTATCCGACGGGGCACCTCGCCGAGTTCCACATCTACGTTTTCATCGAGTTTATATTAAGCCATCGTAAACGTCGATAGTACGGGCAACTGATTGCGCCCATGTGAATTCGCGTTTAACCCTTTTGTAGCCATTTTTTCCAAGCGCCGCTGCAAACTCACCACTTCGCAAGATAGTTTGTATCGCTTTTACGAGCCCATCCAGATCCCCGGGTTCAATGAGCAACCCGTTATAGCCGTTTTCAATCACCGATGGGATACCTCCAACGTTCGTGCCGATAACCGGCCTTCCGCAAGCGTTAGCCTCTGCCAACACCATACCGAATCCTTCCGCGTTTGTACGAGTCGGAAGCACGGTTACATCTGCCCCCCGATAGTAAAGTGGCATCTCTTCCTCGGGTATAATTCCGGCAAATATAACCCGCGCTTCTACCCCTCTCTGCCGCGCATAAGCTGCGTAGCGAGAGCGCCAGTTTCCGTCGCCGATGACGACGAGGATCACTTCAGGATCAAGATTCTCGAGCGCACGTATAAGGAAATGGAGCCCTTTATGCCGGTGAGCTTTACTGAGCTGGCCGACAAAGAGGATGATACGGCCATCGAAGCCGTACTTATCCCTTATGTACCTAGAATAGCCAAACGGATTAAACGTCGTTACATCGACGCCAGGCGGCACAACAGAGACTTTGTCAAGATGTCCCCGAAGGTAGGGAGACCGCTCGGCGTAGTGCTTGGACGTCGCTATGATGTGGTGCGCCCGCTTAATCGTGCCGTTACCCAAAGCACAATAGTATGCCTTCACCAAGAGCTTCGTAGCCGTGTCAATGCCCACCGCGTCATTGTGGTACGTCAAGACGTAGGGTCTGCGTCCGCTGACCCTTGCGGCAACGTCAGCCATGTAGGGCACGGGCAAATGCCCGTTCACGAGATCAGGGTCGACACGGTCGATAATCCGCTTGAGAGAGATAAACCAGCTCGCACTAAATGGGGTGTTAGAGACAACAGCAAGAGGAGGGAGGGTAAAAACCGTTGGCCCGGGCCCGGGAGAAACGTGCGAACATGTTATGACCGTCGTATCGAAGCCCGCCTCGTGTAAGCCGGTCGCTATTCTATACGTGTACTGTTGCAGCCCACCAACTCCAGAATAGTAAGGCGAAGCGATTAGCACTTTCATAGCGGCGCACCTATATACGGCAGCGTGGTGGCACGTTGATGTCCGGCGGAGTGCGGACGCAAAGACAGTGCACGCCAGCTGAGAACCTCTTTAGTCGATCAGTTCTTTGTATGTATCTACGATGTTTTTTGAGATATCCGACCACGCGTACTTCCTTGACATTTCAAATCCATTCTCAGCGAGCCGTGCTCGAAGCTCATCGTCTCGAATAAGC
>Ga0187780_10002363_pt1 | contig 14214 bp, 15 predicted proteins | sample 1015_Q2_SP10_20__FD_132429 | JGI IMG/M metagenome (GOLD analysis project Ga0187780, IMG submission 132429) | Tropical peat soil microbial communities from peatlands in Department of Meta, Colombia - 1015_Q2_SP10_20_MG | ecosystem: Environmental > Terrestrial > Soil > Wetlands > Peat | place... | reverse complement strand
GTCACTCCCCCCGAGTTCAAGGACGACCTTCTTCAGGTTCTCCCCCGCCTTGGCCGCTATCGCCTTCCCCGCATCTGTGCTCCCCGTCAAGGAGACACCGGCTATCCGCGGGTCCGCAATGATCCGCCCGACCCTCGGGCTTGTGATCAGTAGGTTCGTGTAGAGCCCTTCCATTCCCCCGGCCGCCAGGAATAGCTGCTCGATGGCAATCGAAGTCTGCGGGACGTTCGAAGAATGCTTGACTAGGACCACGTTCCCCGCCATCAGGTTTGGCGCGGCGAACCTCACGACCTGATAGTATGGGAAGTTCCAGGGCATTACCCCCAACAGCGCACCTATAGGCTCGTAGCGAATCTCTGCTTCGCCGTACCTTGCATCGATCTTCTGAGGCTGAAGAAACTTTTCCCCGTTGGCTGCGTAGTACTCCACTATACTTGCGCTCAGCTTGAGCTCCCCCACGCTCTCTCTGATTCTTTTCCCCATCTCGAGCGTGGCAAGTCCCGCGAGCTCCTGCGTCCTGTTCTGGATTTCCTTGACCACACGGAAGAGATACTCGGACCTCTCCCTGAAGCTCGTTCTGCGCCAGGACCCGTAGGCGGCGTTCGCCCCGGCGACCAGTTCGTCCACATGTTCGTCGCTGAACTCTTCGAACGTCTTCAACACCTGATTGTTGTATGGGTTAACCGACCTGATGGCCATTGGAATCTGGTGAAAGTGATGGCCTTCACCAATATTAACAATTCCGTAATTCGTGTGAGCGATTGGAAGAGTAATTAGGCCAGCCCAGAACGGCCGCGCCGTGAGCGAAGGGAAGGGCCCAAGTCCAGTCCGGATGAAGGACTTCGGTGACTTCGACAAAATTCTGAAGAGCGTCGGCAGCTTCGAGGAGCTCTTCAAGCAAGGGAGGGAATTGGGTTTCGATGTGGAGGAGCAGGTGGAAAGTGTGTTTCGCGCAGACAGCGAGCTGTTCAGGATTGTGGGGTTCAAAGTGCTGAAAATGAGGGGGGGAGTCGCCGAACTGAGGTTCCCCTACAGCAAGGCGATTACGAGGAGGGGAGGGATCGTTCATGGCGGGGTCGTGCTTTACACCATGGACAGCGCCTGCGGCATGGCTGTCATGACCGTGAATCCTGGGACGGACCAGCTAAGCCTCGAAATCAACGTCAGCTTCTTGGCGCCGCTTAGAAATGGTCCATTCGTCGCAAAGGGAGTGGTGATCAGACGAGGGAGCTCGACGGCGGTGGCGGAGGGGGAGATAAGGGATGCAGATGGGCGCCTCTGCGCGAAGTCCCTTGGCACGTTCTACCTGAGTGGAAAGAGATCAAACGAATAGTTGCCTAGGCCGCAATCGGTCATTCCCGAGCAAAGCTACGGACCATAATTAGTTGTCAGGCGCGCTGCAGAACCAGCGCGAATCCCTGTCCTCCGCCGATGCAGAGGGTGGCGAGTCCGTACTTGTTCCCTGTCTCCTGCAGCTGCCTTCCCAGAGTGCCGAGCAACCTGGCTCCTGACGCACCAAGTGGGTGCCCGATGGCGATGGCCCCTCCGTGGACGTTCACCTTTGCTGAATCGATGTGGAGTTGCTGCATGGCGTACAGAGGAACCACGGCGAAGGCCTCGTTGATCTCCCAGATGTCTATGTCGTCTGGCTTCAAGCCGGCCTTGGCTAGGGCCTTCTGAGATGCCGGGACTGGCCCCTTCCCCATAACGCTGGGATCAACCCCTGCCCATCCCATGGATACCACCTTGGCCAGGGGTTTCAGCTTGTGCTCTGCCACCTTCTCCTTGGAGGTAAGCATCACCATGGCCGCCCCGGCGTTGAGGGGGGATGAGTTCCCTGCTGTCACCAGACCGCCCGCCTTGAACGACGGTGGGAGCTTGGCCAGGCCCTCCAGCGTGGTGTCCTTTCTGATGCTCTGGTCAACGTCTATCACCTTCTCCTCCCCTCCGACTTCCACCTTCATGTCCATCAGCTCGGGCCTGAACCACCCGCTATCCAGCGCCTTCGATGCCTTCATGTGAGACTCGTAGGAGAACTGGTCCATCTGTTCCCTCGTAATCTCTGCCTGGCCCGCCAGCTTCTCCGCGGTCAGACCCATGGAGTAGCCTATGTTCATCTGGTACTTCATGTACTCAGGCCTAGTCAGGAGCCTCGTGTTGGGGACGAGGGCGGGGTTGTTCCCCATTGGCACGTGGGTGAGGTGCTCAATCCCACCTGCGAGGACGGCATCGGAGTTCCCCGTCATTATCTCCATGGCCCCGTCGGCGGCCGCGTTCAAAGAAGACGCGCACTGCCTGTCCACGCCATGGGCGGGGACGGATACGGGAAGCCCGGCCAGCAGGACGGGGTGCCTCCCGCCGTAGAGCCAGTTCTCCCCAGTCTGAAGGGCGCACCCCGTAATTACGTCCCCCAGCTCCTCAGGGGCGATGGTCGTCCTCTCCAGGAGCTTCCTGATGATGAGGCCGAGCGCGTGATCCATTCTGATGGAGTTGTAGACGTCCCTCTCAGGTTGGGCGGGCCTCGAGCGCGAGAAGGGAATCCTCAGGTAGTCTGCTACGTATACGTCCCTAAGCTCCGCCATCTCCAATCACTTCCCCTTGAACTCCGGCTTCCGCTTGGCCAGGAACGCTGACACCCCCTCCTTAATGTCCTCTGTGCCGAAGAGGATGCCCTGGGCTTCCGCCTCCATCTCGAGGCCCACGTCTGAGGGGACCTCTGCCCCCTTGTTGAGGAGCCTCTTCGCGAGCATCACTGCCACCGGGGCCTGGCTCTGGGCCAGCTCGGCCGCGTACTTCAGAGCGTACTCGTCTGGGTCCCCTTGCGGGATCAGCTTTGTGGCGAGCCCTATCTCCACCGCCTTTTGTCCATTGATCCTCTCGCTTGTGAGCACCAGGGACGCAGCCCGGGTGAGCCCTATGAGCCTGGGTATCCTCTGAGTACCGGACCACCCTGGGACGATCCCCCGAGCGACCTCTGGGAATCCCATCTGCACGTCCTCCGTTGCCAGCCTTATGTCGCAGGATGCAGCCAGCTCGAGGCCGCCTCCAAGGGCGTACCCCTTCATCACCGAGATTGTCAGCTTGGGGAGCTCTGTCAGCCGTCTCATTATCCTCTCCCCTCTTCTGTTGAACTCCATGAACGCCACTTGGTTGGAGAAGAACTGGCCCAGGTCGGCGCCGGACGAGAAGATGGTCCCCTCGCCGGTCACCACGACCACCCTGATATCCGGGTCGCTCCAGACCTCAGTGATTATCCTGTCGAGCCCGTCGAGGACCTCGCCGTTGATCGTGTTGTACTTTGGCCTGTTCAGGACTATCTTCGCCACACCCCCCTCGAGCCTCTCGAGTAGGATGGCGCCGCCGGCCTTCGGAGCCCCTTGAACGGCGGCCGCCTTGGCTTCGACCTTCGCCTGCGGCGCGGCGGCCGGAGAAAGCCTCCCCTCGATGGCGTCCCTGAGCTTCCCCTCCTGGATCGCATGCGCCGGGGCGAAAATCTTGCAGTCGAACTTGGTTGCGAGCTCATCCAGCTTCGACTTCACCTCCGCGTTTGTTAGGTCCTTGGCCACTGAGATCGGACCGAAGGGCCTGTTCATGCCCAGAACCATCCCCTTCTCCACGTCGTCGGGCTTGGCCACCCCCTCTTCGATCAGCTTCACGCCTTCGTTGATCTCCAGCGCGAACAGGTCCATGGTGGTGACTCTTTCCGTAGGCGTGGCACTGGGAATCGCCGCCCTGCCAGTGGACCAGTCATAGAATCCCTTGCCCGTCTTCTTCCCCAGCTTTCCCTCCTTCACCATCCGGCCGAAGGTTGTCCCCTTGCCGTACTCTGGGGAGAGCACCCCCGCGAAGTAGCTCAGCTGGTCGGCCGCGATGTCTATGCCTACGTAGTCCGTCAGCTCGTAGGGCCCCATGGGCAGACCCTGGCTCTTGAAGTAGGCGTCGACCTCAGCGGGAGTCGCGACCCCCTTGTCGAGTATCAGGCAGAAGAGAAGCGTGTCAGCCGCGTTGAGCCTGTTTACGATGAAACCGGGGCTGTCCCTGAGCACCTTCACGGCCGTCCTTCCGAGCTTCCCGCAGACTTCAGCTACCTGGTCTTCCACGGCCGGGTCTGTCTTGGCGCCTGGTATCACCTCGACGAGCTTCATCACCATGGGCGGGTTGAAGAAGTGCATCCCCACCATTCTCTCCGGCCTGGGCACCGCCTCTGCCAGGTCTGTGATTCTGATGTTCGAGGTATTGGACGCGTATATTGCTTCCGAAGGTGCGTTCTCGCTTGCCTCCTTGAACACCGACTTCTTCAGATTAAGGGACTCGGGCACTGCCTCGACGATTATGTCGGCGCCTTCGACCGCCTTGGCCATGTCCCCGAAATAGGACAGCCTGGAAAGGGCAGCCTTCCCTACGTCCTGTGTTATCTTCCCCCTCTCGACCAGCTTGGCGACGCTTGCGGCGATTCTGCCCTTCCCCTTCTCCAGCATGTCTGGGAATTTGTCCATCAGGTTGACGTCGAACCCATTGACTGCGAAGAGCTCGGCGATCCCGTGGCCCATGTCTCCCGCCCCGATTACAGCAACCTTCCTGATTTCCATGGTCTCTGAGACTCTGGCTCGGCCTCTGCTTCCTTTACGCTTTGTGATATGAAAGGATACAGAAGCAGTCCCCTAACCCGTGCAGAAATCATTCTCCGCTGTCCGATTCTGGTGCCGAATAATTCGGCCGGGGCAAAGGTTAACTCACTGGAAAGGGTGGTATCCGCGAGGTTACCACCAACATGAAACAACCTGGAGGGGAATGCTGAGTTGAGCACTCTGTCGCCGGCTTCCGCTGACTACGAGATCAAGATTACCGAGGAGCAGGAGGCCTTCAGAAAGGCGGTCAGGGATTTCGCGGAGAAGGAGCTCGGCCCCGTCGCTCAGAAGATCGACAGGGAGAACCAGATGGACATGAAGCTTGTGAGGAGGGCCGCGGACCTCGGCCTCTTCGGCATCCCCTTTCCCGAGCAATACGGCGGCGGGGGCGGGGATGACCTATCATTCGTCCTTGCGATGGAGGAGGTCGCCCGGTTCTCAGCTGCCTACGCGGCGGTAATCGGCGCGACCTACTTGGTGTCTGTCCCTCTCTACCTGTTCGGGAACGAGGAGCAGAAGAGGAAGTACCTGGTCCCGATAGCGAGAGACGGGAAGGTGGCCGCTCACGCCATGACGGAACCTGGGACAGGCTCCGACGTCGCAGCCATTACCACCACTGCCCAGAAGCGTGGGGACAAGTACGCGATCAACGGGAAGAAGATGTTCATCACCAACGGGGACAAGGCTGACATCTTCCTGATCTTCGCGCGGACGAGCCCCAAGGAGGAAGGGAAGCGGCACCACGGTGTGACGGCATTCATAGCCGAGAAGGGGATGCCCGGGCTGGTCGTCGGGCAGCGCACAGACGTGATCGGACTAAGGGGGGACCAGCCTGTGGAGCTCGTGCTGGAGAACCTGGAGGTCCCAGAATCAAACGTTCTGGGAGAGATTGGGAGAGGGGTCAAGCTCGCCCTGACCACCTACGACCATGGCAGGGTCGGGGTCGCAGCCCAGGGGGTCGGCCTCGCCCAGGCGGCCCTGGAGGCAGCCTTGAACTACTCTACCCAGAGGCAGACATTCGACACCTATCTCCTCAGCTACCAGCAGGTCCAGTTCAAGATAGCAGAGATGACGGCGGCGGTCCACGCCGCGAGGCTCCTCACCTACTGGGCGGCCACGCTGACAACGAAGGGGAAGCACTTCATCAAGGCGTCTTCAATCGCCAAGATAGCTGCGACCGAGGCAGCGGAGAAGAACGCCCACTCCGCTATGCTCATCATGGGTGCCTACGGCGTCTCCACGGACATGAACGTAGAGAGGATACTTAGGGATTCCCAGATCATCAAGACCTACGAGGGGACCAACGACATCCAGCGCCTGACGATAATGAAGGAAGTCGCCAGAGAGATGGGAGTGGTGGGCTAGTCGCCCGTTCACAATCATGGGAAACTGAAATACAAGTGAAGCCAGCTTCATCGGAGCGGGTGTTGAGATGAGCAGGGTCGCAGTCGTGGGGATAGGGCACAGCAAGTTCGGCAGGCGGACGGACGTGAGCATAGGGGAGCTCGCCTTCGAGTCCATCAAACAGGCTGTCGACGACGCGGGTGTGGACAGGAAGGACATCAGGAACGTAATCGTGGGGAACATGGGGGGCTGGAGTCAGGAGTCGCTGCCTGCGGTGGTAGTCGATGAGTATGCCGGGCTCAGCGGCGCGGGGACAATGCGGGTAGAAGCCGCCTGCGCGAGCGGGAGTGCTGCCCTGAAGTCCGCCTGCGACAGCGTAGCAAGCGGCGACGGGGACTTGGCATTGGCCGTGGGGGTCGAGAAGATGACGGAAGTGGACACCCCAACGGCTGTGGAGCTGATAGGTAGAGCTGGCTCGTACTTCTGGGAGTTCGAGAACTTCGGCATGACTTTCCCTGCCTACTACGCCCTTCACGCAGTGGCCCACATGAACAGGTTCGGAACGACGGAGGAGGACCTGGCCAGGGTCGCGGTGAAGGCGCATCACTATGGCGCCATGAACCCCCTGGCACAGTTCCAGAAGGAGATAACGCTCGAAAAGGCCCTCGGCTCCCAAGTGGTGGCCTGGCCCCTGAAGCTTTTCGACGCCTGCCCTCTTACGGACGGTTCGGCTGCGGTGGTGCTTGCCTCCGAGGAGGTCGCGAAAAAGCTCACCGACACGCCCGTCTGGATCAGGGCGATTGGTTCCTCGTCCGACAGCGCGAATCTCGGCAGGAGGGGAAGCTATGTCGGCCTCGAGGCGGCGGTCAGGGCCGCCAAGGCGGCCTACTCATTGGCGAAGGTGGGCCCCGAGGACATAGACGTCGCCACAGCCCACGATTGCTTCACTATCGCTGAGCTGATGGCCTACGAGGACCTCGGGTTCTGCAAGAAGGGGGAGGGCGCCAAGATGATTCGCGAAGGCCAGACCGAGATAGGGGGAAGGGTGCCAGTGAACCTCGACGGCGGGCTCAAGGCGAAGGGACACCCGATCGGCGCCACGGGCGTCTCCATGACCGTGGAGATAACGAAGCAGCTCAGGGGCGAGGCGGGGAGGCACCAGGCTCCAATCAAGAAGGGGGTGGGGCTCGTCCACAACATCGGCGGGACCGGGCACTACGCCTACGTGACCATCCTCGGGAGGGACTAGACGTGTCTGAAGAGCCAATTCTACACTCAAGAAGGGCACTCACCCTGAGGTTCGACCTGCCAGTTTCCAAGACCAGGGAGTTCTGGGACTCGCTCCGGAGTGGGAAGTTCGTAACCACGAGGTGTACGAAGTGCGGCAACGTCTCCTTCCCTCCCCAATCCGACTGCCCGAAGTGCATGGGTTCCGAGCACGAATGGGTCGATCTTGGTCCAGAGGCGACACTGGTCACATGCACCTACGCAAGCGTCAGGCCGCCGAGCTTCGCCAGCAGCGACCCTTACACGATAGCCATCGGTGAGTTCCCCGGTGGTGTGAAGGTCCTCGCCTGGCTCGAGGGGGCCAGGCAGGACGAGACGAAGCCGGGGATGAAGCTGAGGGTCGAAGCACGCGTCAGCAGCGAGGGAAATCCGTTCTACGTTTTCGTGCGACCCTAGAACTCCACAGGAATTCCTTTCATAACGTCCGCGACGCGGTTGAGCTTGTCCCTGTACATCATGATCTTCGTTATGGAGCCTTTGAACTTGAGCTGCCCTTTGAGCACCGCGGACTGGATGTCCACCTCTCCCTTCTGTACCTTGGTCCATGCGTCGTAGGGCCCTTCGAAGGCGAACTCCGCCGGTGCCCCGGGAGCAACCTTCTGCAGATTGGTCACCCCGTTGTCCACGTTCACTACATAGTACTGTCCGATGTCGGTCACCCCAAACCCGATGCTCGTCTTGAAGTTCTTCGTGCTTTCCGCCCATTTCGCATCCTGCGCAAGCGCGGTCTGCACCTGCGAGAAGTACTCGTCGCTAAGATACTTCGCCATTGGCCGCAGCCGTGGAAGCTCGTCTTTTGAGGTTACCGATGGCTCCGGAGGTCAGCACGCTGACCAGGTCTATCTTGCCCACTTTCAGACCCGGGTCCGCGTCTCGCAAGAGCGGAGCGACCTCGTTCGTCGTCTTCACGATTACTGCCCTCGGGTTCTCCTTGACAGCGATAACCTTCGATGCCGGGTGCCGCCCCTTCATGAGCTCAGAGAACCTGCGCAGATCGTCCTCTGACAGGTTCGAGCTCGCAAGGAAAAGCACGTAGCGCTTCGACATCTACCCTGCCTTCAACTGCTCGAGGAAGAACTCCCTCGCGTGGCCGTGCATCAGGAAGGCCCGCGGCTTGATCTTCAGCCGGATTGCGTCTTCGTACCCCACGGCGATCTCGCCCTTGACCAGCTTCTGCTTATCGAACCTCAGGAACAGGGACGAGTGCTCGTCGACGAGCTTGTCAATGTCCTTGGCCAACTCCTTCCTCAGCTCCCCGGGCATCCTCGTGGTAAGAAGCGCGAACGCCTTGGTGGCTTGATCCCCATGCAGGTGAACGCCAACCTTCTTGATACGGTTACCGAAGTGCCCTTCCATCTCCTCGATTTCGAGAGGCCCATCGACGTCTATCAGCCTTCTCACGGCCACTATGACACGTTCGCTGTCTTCGGTCGCATGCAGTAGCAACGAAACGTCCAAAGATTGGATTGAGCTCTTCATCGGAGCCCTGCGGGGACGTTGCCACTATAATACCATAGTCCGGTTCTCTGGCGGCCAACCGTTGTGAGAGGCACCTGCGGCGCAGTGTACTTTTACACTGTCCCATGACGGCAATGAACGAACTTCTGGGCGCGACACAGAGAAGATTAACTACACCCGCCCGGAACGCCCCTTGCCTTGCCGAAGAAGCTGACCGTCGAGGACATCCTCTCGGACGAGCTGAAGCGTGAGATGAACATGGACACGAACACCTTCGCCGTCTTGGACGACTGGGACTCGGTCATGCACAGCGTGTACCAGATGCCCATCGAGTTCGCCGGCTACACGAACAAGATTGCTGACATGAAACTTCTCAAGGAGATGGTGAACACGCTGGCTGCCCAGGACTTCGATAACGTGAAGCGGAGCGAGAGCAGGAAGAAGCAGCTCGCCCAGTTCACGAAGACGCTCAGCATGTATTACAACCTCGTCTTCACCAAGGGAAAGAAGAAGGTTGGCTACGGCACACTCTTCCATTTCCCGAAGCTCAAGGCGAACCCCGACAGGAGCGGGGGTATCGTCCTGGCGGCGAAAATAGTCGTGGACGGGAAGAAGCATGAGGTCACTTTTGAGAGGGGAAAGTTTGACGACTTCTTGGTGGATGTCATGCCTTACGTCAACCTTCTGGGCGACCTCTACCGTCAGACCCGCAAGCTGTAGGCCAAGTTGAGACGCTACATTCTCGGGGTCGAAAGCACGGCCCACACCTTCTCGGTATCCGTCGTGTCATCCGACGGGAACATCCTGTCCAACACCAAGTCCGTGTATGTGCCGCCCGAAGGCAGCGGAATACACCCTTTCGAGGCCTCCCAGAACCACCTTGAGGCTGCTCCAAGGGTGGTTGCGGACGCCCTCGACATCTCGAGGGTTCCGATTAACGGACTCTGTGCGGTGGCCTACGCCATGGGGCCGGGGCTCGGGCCCTGCCTACGGGTCGGGGCCGTGGTAGCCAGGACTCTCGCCCAATCGCTCGGAGTCCCCCTCGTACCGGTAAACCACGCAGTGGGGCACATTGAACTTGGTTGCTTGCTTACCGGCTCGAGGGACCCAGTCGTCCTCCTCGTGTCTGGCGGGCACACCATGATCCTGGCCTACTCAGGCAAGCGATGGCGCGTCCTAGGAGAGTCCCTCGACCTGACCCTGGGTCAGCTGCTGGACCAGTTTGGGAGGCACCACGGCCTGGCTTCCCCCTGCGGCGGGGACATTGAGGAGGCGGCCGCAGCCTCCTCCAGCTACCTCAGGCTCCCATACTCGGTGAAGGGGAACGATGTCTCCTTCTCCGGACTCCTCACTGCGTCAAAGCTCCTGTTGGACGGGGGGAGGTCGTTCTCCGATGTCTCGTATTCGATACAGGAGACCGCATTCGCCATGGTCACCGAGGTCACCGAAAGGGCCCTGGCCTTTACGGGGAAGAAGGAGGTTATGATCGTGGGAGGGGTGGCAGCCAATAGGCGCCTCAGCGGCATGATGAGTGACATGGCGGGGAGGCACTCCGCGGTCGTCACCATGACTCCCCTCGAGTACAGCGGGGACTGCGGGGCGCAGATAGCTTGGACCGGGTGGCTCGCCCACACCTGCGGCGTCCAGGTCCCCATCCCCGATTCGAAGGTCCTGCAATCGTGGAGGCTTGACCGTGTCGACATACCCTGGCGCAACTGAGCACTCTAGGGAGCGTCTCCTCTACAGGGGGGCCGAAGCGGACGTGGTTCTGGGAGATTGGCAGGGGCTAGAGGCTGTATTCAAGATTAGGAAGCCTCTGACCTACCGACTCCAAGTACTAGACGAAGCCATACGGCGGCAGAGGACAGTGCACGAGGCAGAGATGATACATCTCGCAAAGAAAGCGGGGGTTGCCTCTCCAATCCTCTACAACGTCGATATCCAATCCTCCACACTCGTCATGCAATTCGTGAGAGGGGTCCGCGTGAAAGACCTCGTGGCATCGCTCTCCGGCAGTCAACTGGATGGCGCGTTCTTTGAGTTCGGCCAGGACGTGGCAAAGCTACACCGTTTCGGCATAATGCACGGCGACCTGACGACAGCGAACGTGATCAGGAACGACGGACGACTCGTCTTCATCGACTTCGGTCTTTCTGTACGGACGACGAGGCTGGAGGACCACGCGGTCGACTTGAGGCTCATCAAGGAGACACTGGTAGGCGCTCACCCCTACATTTCAGCCGAGGCACTGGACGCCCTCAACAGAGGGTATGCATCTGTGGTCGGCCCGGCCCGATCCCGGGCGGTCCTGAAGCAGCTGCAGAACATCGAAAGAAGGGGAAGATACGCCCGGGTCACATGAAACGACCTTTTGGCAGGGAACCTTTATCAGCCCAACCCTTAGGACTCGCCTGAAAGGTTGCGGCATGGCACGCATTCATTCTCACAGGCATGGGAAATCTCACCAGACGCGACCCCCAAGCAGGAGTGTCCCCAACTGGGTCTCGACCACCCCTGACGAAGCAAAGGCTGTGGTGCTCAAGCTTGCAAAGGAGGGAGTTACTCCAAGTAGGATAGGGCAGACACTCCGGGATGACTATGGTGTCCCCCTCCTGAAGCCTCTCTTGGGCAAGTCACTTGGCCGGGTTCTCGCGGACGGGAAGGTTGCGCCGAAGGTTCCTCAGGACCTGCAGGATCTTATTGAGCGGGCGCAGCGTGTACAGAAGCACCTTCAGGCTCACAAAAGCGACAGGAAGAACGTTCACTCCTTGGAGCTCGTTGAGGCGAAGATCTACCGCCTGTCGAAGTACTACAAAGAGAAGGGAGTTCTGCCGAGCGACTTCAAGTATACGGCTGTCGTCGCCCAGCTGGCGTAGCCAGGAGGCAGGCCCGTGGCCGATCTCGAAGGCCTACTCGCGAGATACGGGTCGTTGGCTCCAGACGTGACGAGAGTCGTACGGAGCGGCAAGAGGATTCTAATCGTCACCCATATCGATGCGGACGGCCTCTGCAGCGGATCGACGATTTTCGCGGCTCTCATGCGGAAAGGAGCCAACGCCATCCTGCGCACAGTCCCCGACCTGGATCCTAGGACCATCGCAGGCCTCAGCGCTCAGAATTTCGATTTCCATATCTTCACAGACCTCGGGTCCACTCTCGTGGAGGAGATAGAGAAAGCGTTCAAGGAGAGATACCTCGTGCTGGACCACCACCAGATTCCGGAAAAGGACGCGACGAATCCTTCGGTGGTGAACGCCTGGTGCTACGGTTTCGACGGGGGCAACGAGGCCTGCTCCTCCGCCATGGCATACTTCTTCGCATCTGCCCTCGACTCCGCCAACGATGACCTCTCTCCTCTCGCAGTTGTGGGAGCCCTGGCGGACAGGCAGGACGCCGGCCCGGGAAGGTCGCTCACTGGACTGAACAGAGCTGCGATGGAGGACGCTCAGGCCCGCGGGCTCCTCACGGTTGCCAAGGACCTGATGTTCACCGGGAGGGAAACGAGGCCCATTTACGAAGCCATCGCGCTCACGTCCTCGCCGTTCCTGAAGGGCCTCACGGGGAGCAAGGACGCTGTCCTGGCTGCCCTCCATCAGTCGGGGCTGACGCTGAAGGACGGGGGAACGTGGAGGACGATTTCATCACTGTCCCTGGAGGAGAAGATGAAGCTGACTGAAGTGATTGCGAGCACATTGGGGCCCGCTGACGGCGCAACTGAGACCATCGCGAACCTTGTGGGTGAGACGTACACATTCCAGTTCGAGGACTCTTTCACTCCACTGAGGGACGCCAGGGAGTTCGGGACCCTGCTGAACGCCTGCGGGAGAATGGGGGCGGCGGGAACAGGGATTTCGATTTGCCTCGGGGACAGGACTGAAGCGCTGAAGGCCGCGATGAAGACCCTGGCTGACTACAGGTCAGGCATAAACAAGGCCCTCGAGGCCCTGACTTCGGAACCATCTCGGTTGGAGCAACACGGAATCGTGATTCTTGTCAGGGGGGAGGGGGTCGTGGACGAGAAGCTTCTGGGGCCGGTGATCTCCATTCTTACTTCCTCACCGGAGTTCAAAGATAAGGTGGTCGTCGGAAGCGCCCAAAGCAGGGACTCAGACCTGAAGATATCATCCAGGGTCGGGGACGCCTTCACTGGGAAGGTAAACTTGGGAGTCATCATGCGCGAAGCGGCCGAAGCCGTCGACGGGGTGGGGGGCGGTCACGCCATGGCGGCGGGTGCCAAGATCCCTTCGTCGAAGGCGGAATCCTTCTCCAGAACGGTCTTGGAAAGAGTCTCCGTTTGAGGGCAACCGCAACCCTGACGGTCAGGCTATCAGGTGCGGTTCAGGGGAAGAGCCTGTCCGCCGTGCTCGCCCCTGACAACCAGGGTCTCCCTCAGGGAATGCTCCTCTCGATGGCGACCAGGGGGAGGGTACTGGAGCTAGTGGTTTCGGCCGGTTCCCCGTCCGACTCCCTCTCCACCATCCTTGCCCTCCTGCGGGACATCACCCTCTTCCAGGAGGTATGGCTTTTATCGCGTCAGAGTGGAGGCCGGGTCCAGAGGACCTGACCCAGGTTGATGGACGTCAAGCTGATTCGCGAGCACCCCGATGCCGTTGAGGCGAGTCTGAAACGCCGGGGGGCAGTCGACAAGATTCAACTGGTCAACGTGGCAGCCAAGGCAGATTCCGACTGGCGGAGGTACAAGACTGAAGTGGACAGGCTGAGGCACAGGCAGAACGAGCTGACTGCCGAAGTGGCGGCCCTGAAGAAGAAGGGGGCGCCCATCGAGGACAAGCTCAGGGAGGTCAAGGACATTCCCCAGAAGATCAGGGACCTGGAGACGAAGTCCGTTGAAGCAAGCACGAAGCTGAACAGCGCGCTAATGACCCTCCCGAACATTCTTCACGAAAGCGTCCCCACGGGCATGGACGAGAGCGAGAGCGTGACCGTCAGGACCTGGGGGGAGCGCGCCGACTTCGGCTTCCACCCCAAGGACCACATTGACCTGCTTACGACGCTCGACATGGTGGACATGGAACGGGGGGCGAAGGTCGCGGGGGCGCGCTTCTTTTTTCTGAAGGGGGACGCGGTCAAACTAGAGCACGCCATAATGCAGTTCGCCCTGGACTTCTTACGCGTCAGAGGGTACACGGCCGTCGAGCCTCCATTCATGCTCAACCGAGAGTCCTACGAAGGGGTCGTCAACCTCGAGGATTTCGGGCCAGTAATCTACAAGATTGAGGACGAGAACCTGCACTTGATCGCCACCTCGGAGCACCCTCTCGTCTCGATGCACATGGACGAGATACTCGAGACTTCGAAGCTCCCCATCAGGTATTGCGGCTTCAGCCCCTGCTTCAGGGTGGAGGCCGGCGCCCACGGGAAGGACACCAAGGGCATATTCCGGGTGCACCAGTTCTACAAAGTGGAGCAGGTGGTATTCAGCAAGCCCGAGCAGAGCTGGAAGATTCACGAAGAGCTCATCGGGAACGCTGAAGAG
>Ga0187780_10002362_pt1 | contig 14214 bp, 11 predicted proteins | sample 1015_Q2_SP10_20__FD_132429 | JGI IMG/M metagenome (GOLD analysis project Ga0187780, IMG submission 132429) | Tropical peat soil microbial communities from peatlands in Department of Meta, Colombia - 1015_Q2_SP10_20_MG | ecosystem: Environmental > Terrestrial > Soil > Wetlands > Peat | place... | reverse complement strand
TGAAGGTGTAGCAGTCCCTATTCTGAGTGCCCCTGTTAGGTGACTTGCCCGGCTGCGGACAGGGTTCGCTCAACAACAAATCTTGCCGGTGCTATACTCCGCGCATGTCTCGAAGCCCGAAATTGTCGCGCGGGATGGTTGCCGTGTTGTTCGCGACCATTTGCCTTCCCGTTGCACTTCTAGTCGCGACGCCCCCGCAGACGGCGCCCAATCACGTATTTGACCTGCAAGGGCACGCCGTGGACCCATTTCACACTGCTCCTGGAAAAATTGTCGTATTTCTATTCATTCGAACCGATTGCCCGATCTCAAATCGCTACGCACCAACCATTCAGGACTTGAGCGCCCGTTACTCCAAGCAGGTCGCATTTTTTCTGGTTTATCCCATCGCGTCCGAGACGCCCGAACAAATTCGCAAACACCTAGAGGAGTATAGATACCATCTCCCAGCCTTGCGGGATCCCGAGTTGAAGCTCGCGCGCGAGAGCCAGGTGCGCGTCACTCCTGAGGCGGCCGTTTTCTCTCCCGATAGGAAGTTGCTCTACCACGGACGGATTGATGACTGGTACGTCGAGTTTGCCCGCGCGCGCCGCGCTCCCACGACGCACGACCTCGCGTCCGCGATCGACTCTGCCTTGTCCGAGAAATCTTCCTCCCCCACGTCTGCTCCCGCAATCGGGTGCTTCATTCCCGGACTGACATGAGAGTTGTTGCGCTCGTTCTGCCGATCTCCGCTCTGGCAGTCACGCTCGCGATTGCGTCTGCGCCGCGAACCGTGAACGGGCGCTACCAGCGGGGAGAACCGACAGGGACCGACGCAGTCACATTTAATAGAGACATCGCGCCCATCGTTTTCCGGTATTGTGCCCCGTGTCATCGGCCTGGCGAGGCTGCTCCGTTTTCCCTACTTACTTACGCAGACACGGCAAAATTTGCGGATCAGATCGCTTACATCACCGAGAAACGGATCATGCCGCCCTGGCTTCCCGCTCCGGACGAGCAGAAATTCAGCGGTGAGCTGCACCTGACAGATGCACAGATCCACCTCTTCAGACAATGGGCGAAGCAGGGGGCTCCCGAAGGAGATCGCGGCGATCTCCCGCCGACACCGGAGTTCACTCCTGGCTGGCAGTTGGGCAAACCAGACGCGATTCTGCACGCACAAAAGCCTTATTCGTTGCCGCCCCAGGGAACTGACAACTATTGGAACTTCATTTTCCGCACGAACTTCCCGGCGACGCGCTGGGTGCGCGCGATCGAGATTCGACCCGGCGAAAAACGCGTCGTGCACCACGCGAACCTCCTGGTGGATCGTCTCCATTCTTCCCGCAGCCAGGAAAAGCATTCAGGCGAAGGTTTCGCAGGCATGGAATTGCGCATCGAATCCGACACATTCGATCCCGACAGTCATTTTTTCTTCTGGAAGCCCGGCTCCGTGCCGCACATGGAGCCAGCCGACATGGCGCTTCGTCTCGATCCGGGGGACGATCTGGTTCTGAACGTGCACCTGCAGCCAAGCGGGAAACCGGAGTCCATCGAGCCGACCATTGGCCTCTACTTCACGGGTCAGTCTGCTTCAAAATTCCCGTTTCTCCTGGAGTTGCAGAATGACAAGGTTCTGAACATTCCGCCGGATGCCACCAATTTCGAAGTGAACGACGATTTCACCCTTCCCACCGAGGTTCAACTCCTCGCCATTTATCCTCACGCCCACTATTTAGGCCGAGACCTCCTCGCCTCGGCGACTTATCCTGATGGGACAACGAAGAATTTGATTCACATTCCGCGGTGGGACCTGAACTGGCAGGCCGTCTTTTACTACGAAGATGAAGTAATTCTTCCTGCAGGCACACACATTTCGATGCACTACATCTACGACAACAGTGCCGCCAACATTGCCAATCCCTTCCATCCGCCTCAGCGTGTCAAGGGAGGCAACCGCACGACAGATGAGATGGCGCACCTCTGGCTACAGGTGCTTCCTCACGGCACGACAACTGCGCCGGAACAGGCGCGTTTGCTGCTGCAGGAGTCGATTGCGCGCCACGACGTCACGCGTGATCCCGAAGACTTTGCCGCTCAGTACAATCTCGGCGCGATGCTTCAATCCAAGGGAGATTCCACAGAGGCCTTGCGGCATTTTCAAGCCGCGGTCCGGCTGCGTCCCACCGAGCCGGTCGCCAACAATGCCCTCGGTGCTGCTCTGATTGCCGTCGGGAATCCGCAGGAAGCCGTTGCACCACTCCTTCGCGCAATCCGCACGAGGCCCGGCTATGCTCCCGCGCATTACAACCTGGGGAACGCCTACGCCTCGATGAGAAAGTTCGATGAAGCCATCAGACATTTCTCGGAAGTTACGCGGCTCAGCCCGACCGACTCGATGGCCGAAGCGAATCTTGGAGCCGCACTCGCCGAAACGGGCAATCTCACCGAAGCGAGGCGGCACCTGGAACGAGCGTTGAGACTGGACCCGCAAAATACGCTTGCTGCTGAGAACCTTGTAGAAGTAAAAAGGCAGCTTGCAAGCTCACAATCGCGTTGAATTCTGGAAGCCGTTACCATCCTTGACGCAAAGATTGCTCATTGCTCTGGAGGCAGTCCATCGGCTGAGGACTAAGTAGCAAATTGCCCTTGGTTGCTGCGGCATCTGAGCTCGGCCCGAGCTCAAGCACTCTGCACGGGGCGAGCAGCCTCGGACTCTACCGCCGGGCGCCACTTTCTCCAGATCCAGCGTCCCGGGAAGAGCAACAACAGCGTCCAAACGAGGATTATCGGTCCGTAGCTAATGACAAAAAGCACGATGGCCGAAAGGCTATTGAGCGCGTCGGAGAGGCCGGCGAACGCCGCTCTGCGGAACTGCGCTCCAAATGTCTCGACAGGCTGCGTGATTTCTTCTCGCAGGGAGAACAAGACATTTGCAAAAATCGTGCGGTTCTGCCAAGCCGTACGCTGTGCTTCAAGCCGGGAAATCTCCGCACTTATGGCCACGATTTGCCGCTGAAGGTCCCCGGCGGTCCCGTATTTCGGCAACCGCTCCTGCAGCCGCTGCAAATTGTTCCGGGCATTGGTGAGCCGTGCTTCCAAATCTGCCTGCTGCTGAGTGATTTCGTCGGCAGTCTGCTCTTCGCGTTCCACCTTCCCCAATGTTTTCAAATCTGTCACGGCGGAGTTGAACTCTGAGGAGGGGACTCGCAAAGTCGCCGTCAGCGTGCTGCCGCTGGGTTCGCCGACCATGCGGAGCTTTGAAGCGTAGCCGTGATGGCGTTCCAGAATATCCTCCAGGCTGGAGCGCGAATGCGAGAAATCCTTGGTTGTCACCGCCAGTTCGGCGGCATGCGAAATGAGAGGCGTTGCATACCCCAATCCATCTACGGCTCCACCCGCGCCCGGACTCGGCATCGGGATTGCTCCTGGCGAAATCATCCTGGACGACTCTTTCATGTGTTGCCACTCGGCCTTCAGATCCGTGTCCGGAGTGGTCGGCGAATTCACTGCGTAATTCTTTTGGATTCCGGGGGACGGATGCTCGGATTGAGTCACTTGCCGGCCCATCCACGCGAAAAGAAATAACACTACGATCAGGACCAAGAGAATGGAGAGTCCCCGACGTGCCGGCGACAGTCTACGGAAGCTTGCAAGCAGGGAATGCTTGTTCGTGCTCATGGAATGGCCTCCTAAGCCTTCTTGCTTAGAACGAGGGCCAAGAGCTTTCTTGCAAGCGATATTGGGACTGAGGGAGTGGTGGCCTGGCGAGTCAGAGCGGCCTTGGGCAGGCGCAGGATCGGCGGGTACTCAGTCCTTCTGGGTTGGATAGCCGGCGTCCAGCCAGCCCTTCCAGCCGCCGTCCATGGACTCCACATTGGTATAGCCCATTTTCTGGAGGTTGTCCGCACTGAGGGCGGAACGAAATCCGCCGCCGCAGTAGAGAACCAGTTTCGTCGCCGTATCGGGAACGCGTTGCTCGATGTCCCGCTCGATGATCCCCTTCGCGAGATGAATTGCGCCCGGAAGATGGCCGCGCGCCCATTCACTTTCTTCGCGCACGTCCACCAGGACGAATTTTTCGCCCGCGTCCATGCGGCGTTTGACGTCCGGGACGTTAGTTTCCTTCACGCGCTTCTTCGCGTCATTGACGATTGCCAGAAACTTCGGGGCATGTGCCATCGCGTCCTCCACTAGTTCCTTGATAATCGAGGAAGGCTAGCACATCGCAAGCCTGAAAAAAAAGGCGCCCCGAAGGATACGAGGCGCCCACACCACAGCAAGGCGGTTGGCTAGGCTCGAGTGCTACGGTTTTGCGGGCTCCTCGGCCTTTTTGGCGAACGAGCGGACCAGGTGGACGAGGTTCCAGCGAATTTCTTCTTTCGTTCGATCGCCTTCGCCGCCGACCATTTTGCCGCGGCCATTGGTGATGATGTAGAACAAGGCGCCGTCGGTATACTTGGCGAGGGCATTGGGATCACGCCAGTCGGACAGGTTCAACTTCATATCTCCCGCCAAGTCGCCCTTGCCGTCGCCGTCTTTGCCGTGGCACATCGCACAATGAAACCCGTACAACTTACGGGCTTCCGCCAACCCCTCCGACGTTGGTTTCACGGGATTTCTCTTCGACGCGTCATCCGACGAAATCGGAGTAGCGGGTTCGGCCGCCTGGGCGTCCTTGGGCTTGTCTTTTGGTTCTTGCTGCTGCGCGAGTGCCGCGCCAAGACCGCCCAGCAGGACTGCGCTGAGGAACAACACAATACGTCGCATATACACCCCCTGGTGGATTGAGACAATCCGAGGAGCGAACTAAACTCTTTCTAAGGGGATTCTACGCCCGCGGGAGACGCAAGGAAAGCCTCGAGACACCTATGTGTCTGTTTCCGTGTCACATACCCGATTTGAGCGCAGGGGATCGCTCCGGGTTACTGGGCTGGAGCGGTCGTTCTAACGGCTTCGGCAGGGGGCACCTTACAGCCGCTAATGGTCTCCTTGCCCCGCTGGCCCGCGGTGAAACGGCTGGACTCGCGAATGCGCGTGCGCAGGCCGTCGATGGTCACAGGGATGGCATTCCGCGGAACGCCGCGCACGACGAAAATCATGAGCGCCGCTTCTCCCGGCGCATCGGCACTGGAGGTGATGCCCACGCCCTGGATGCCGGACTGGCTCATTAGCTCATCTACATGTGCGGTGTGAACCGTTTTCGCACGCAGCAATTCCTCTTGGGAAACGGAACCCACTGCAAAGAAATCGTTCACCGGAGCGATACGAGCGGCCGTGTCCATGTCGAAGATGCCGTGCGGACCGGTCGCGCCGCTCTGGACGATGCGAGTGGCGATGCCTTCAAGTTCAGAGGGAAGAGGAGCAGGAATCTGCCCTGAATTGACAACCAGCACCACCGCGGGTTCGCCCGGGTGATCAATGCTGGCGCCTACGCCGATGGCTTGAATGTAGGGGTTGGCAAGCAGTTCAGGCGCGTGGATATCGCGGGCGCGCTGGGCCTGGGCGATCTGGTTCGCGCTAAATGCAGTGGTCACCTGCGCTCTGGCCTGCGCTGTGGCGACCCCGTTGGCAGGGAGCGTGCAGCCAATGACTTTGTGCGTCGATGAGGTGCCCACAAACGAGGGGCGGTTGCCCTGCGCATCCTGCAAGGCGCTTAATACGTCTGCGACGGGATTGCCCACCGTGTCCGTGTCAGAGCCGCCGTACAAAAGCGCGACGGGATCGGCGGTGTTCTGGTCCACGATGAGCGACCCGGAATCTCCGGCGGCGCTGAAGGCGCCTCCTGTGACGGAAACTTGGCCTGTGTAGGTGACGGTGAAGGTCGAGCCGGTGCTGCAGCCTTTCTGGTAACTGACGGAGGTGCTGACCTGGATGGCGCCGACCGTCGAACATGTCAATGCGCTACTACGCCCGCTTTTCGCAACGCCTTCGCCAATGGTCGCGACGATGCCATTTCCAGCGTGCGGAGGACCTGGATCAGGACTGTTGCCCGTGGCAGTTGCGCCCAGCTCCAGAATGCTGCCCGTGGTGTCCACGGTTCCCGTCACGATTTGTGCGATCGCGGCATCCACGTTGGTCCCGGCAGTTTCCAAATTGACGAATTGGCTCAGATTGCCGACCGTGGTGGTGCCCGCAGTGGAGCAGTTTGCATCAATCAATCCCGGCTGCGTGATGGCGTCACCGATGCTTGCGGAATCGCTCCGGGCAAGAACGTGATTGTTGCTCAAAATGTAGAAGCTTCCATTGCGCTGCAACAGCGAGCCAAGCGTTCCTGCACAGCAGTAAATCAAATTCCCCTGCACGCTGGTGTCTTTGGCGTTGCCGCCCGAAGTGCCGAGCTTGATGGGGATGCTTTGGGCCTGCTGGTTGCCGTTTGAGGCAACGATCAGAACAACGGCCGAGGCGGATTGTGTCGTATCCGCTTGGGAAACGGCCGAGACGGAAACTTGGGCGGGGTTCGGCACATTCGCAGGGGCAGTATACAAGCCGCTGGCCGAAACCGTTCCGGCGGTGGAGTTGCCCCCAACAGTCCCATTCACTTCCCAGGTAACGGCAGTGTTGGACGAGCCAGTCACGGTGGCCTGAAAGGCTGTGTTCTGTCCCACGACGACGGTGGCCGTGGTGGGTGTCAAGGACACCTTGATGCCGCTGGAGTTTCCCCCACCGGACGTCGCACTATTGAAGCCGCTGCAGCCACCAATCAATCCCGTGGCACAGAGGACGAGAACAGCGTTTACTCGGCGCATTCCACACCTACCCCTTCCAATCCGCTTTCAGGCTAGCATGCAGCTTCGTGTGGGCTGGGTATAGGCCTTACGCTCGTGACCTAAGCATTTCCTGTCCCCCGGGACAGGCGTCCGAGGGCCGCTTGCATAGATGGCGCCGCGTCCGGAGAAGATGCCTCAACTTTGGCATTAGTCCAAGTCGCGCCAGTTGGGGCCGACACCGATTTCCACGACAAGAGGAACATCCAGTTTGTGCACGCCTTCCATCTCCTGCTTCACCAACTTCTCCAGGGCTTCCCGCTCTTTGGCGGGGGCTTCGAACAGCAATTCGTCATGCACTTGCAGGATCATCCGCGCGGCGAGTTTCTGCTCCTTGAGGCGCTCATCGATGGCGATCATGGCCAGTTTGATAAGATCGGCGGCGGTGCCCTGCAGGGGAGAATTCAGCGCCGTGCGCTCGGCGAAATTCCGTAGTTGCACCTGGGGCGCATTGATTTCCGGAATCGGACGGATTCTGCCAAACAGTGTTCTGGCCACTCCCGTCTTGCGCGTTTCTACAAGGACGCTGTCGAGATATGCCTTTACGCCGCGATAGCGCGCAAAGTAGGCGCTGATGAATTGCGCGGCTTCTTTTTGCTCGATGCCCAACTGTTGCGCCAGACCGAAGGCAGACAGGCCGTAGATAATGCCGAAATTGATGGCCTTCGCCGCACGGCGATGCTCGGCCGTCTGAGCGAGAGGGCCGACGCCAAAAACTTCCTGCGCGGTGCGCGCGTGGATGTCCTCGCCATCGCGGAAGGCCTCGACAAGCACGGGGTCTTTTGAAAAGTGCGCCATGATGCGCAGCTCAATCTGCGAATAGTCGGCCGAAAGCAGAATCTTCCCCTTGTCAGCGACGAAGGCGGCGCGAATCTTACGGCCCAGCTCGCTGCGCACAGGAATGTTCTGCAAGTTCGGATCGCTCGAGCTGAGCCTGCCAGTGGCGGTTCCGGTTTGAGAAAAACTGGTATGCAGCCTCCCGGTTTCGGGATGAATCAGTTTCGGCAGCGCATCCACGTACGTGGACTTCAACTTGGCGATTTCGCGATATTCGATAACCTTTGCAGGGAGAGGGTGCTGGTCGGCCATTTCTTCCAAAATATCCGCCGCAGTCGAGCGCACCTTTCCTTTGCCCCGCCGCGCAGGCGGCTGAAGATTGAGCTTGTCGAACAGAATTTCCGCAAGCTGCACCGGCGAATTGACGTTAAATTCCATGTTGGCAAGCTTCCAGATGTCTTTTTCCAGACGTCGGACTTCCTTATCCATGGAATCGGACATCTTTTCGAGCGCCTTGGGATCGAGGCGAATGCCGGTGCGCTCCATTTCCGCAAGCACGGCAGCGAGGGGCAGATCAATTTTTTCGTAGACGGCGCCCAGGCCCTGTTCATCCACCTGTTTTCGCAAAACGGGTGCAAGCCGCTGCAAGTAATCCGCGCGTTCACCGGCTCCGCCGCCGATGGGAACGTTGAAATTGCGGAAAACCACGTCCGTGAAATCGTGCTTTGCCGTTGTTGGGCGCAAGAGGTAGTCATAGATCTGCGTGGCGTGCTCGATGTTCTCTGCGCTCCCAGCCAGCAGTTGGAAGAGCTTCGGATCGTGCACGATTTTGCGCCGCTTCTGATCCCGAAGCACAGGCAGCAAGACGTCCAGTGCCTCGCCCTTTTCATCTGCCCAGACGGCGCGCCCTTCTCCGAGCTTGGAGGAGAGCTCAATGCCTACAAGGCGAGTGCCGAATCCCTCGGATTCCCGTTCGCCTAATTCAAGGTTCAACCACACGGAAAGAGGAGCTTCGGCCGGCAGCTTTTTCAGGTAACTGCGCAGTTCCTCCACGTTCGCAAGCTGCGCGTAATCTCTCTTCTCGCCGCCACTCTCTGCCGAGGCGGTGCTCTCTCCAGTCGTGGCGACACTCTCGTTTATTTCCAGCGCACCACTTGCAAGCAGCTCCTTGAGCAGCGTATTAAAGCCCAGCTCGCGGTAAAGTTCGGCGAGAGCGCGCGGGTCAGGGTCGCGGAGTTTCAATTTCTCGAGATCCAGATCTAGCGGCGCTTCCGTCTCGATGGCGGCGAGTTGCTTGCTCATCATCACCTGTTCTTTTTGCTGCTGGAGCGCTTCGCGATAGCGCTTGTTGGCCACTTCTTCGGCGTGACCGAGCGCACTTTCCACGCTGCCGTACTTCTGAATCAGTTCCGCCGCGCCTTTCTCTCCGATACCTTTTGCGCCGGGAATGTTATCTACCGTGTCGCCCAAAAGCGCCATCAGGTCGATGACTTTTTCGGGCGGCACGCCCAGAATCTCTTCCACTTTTTTGGCGTCAACAATCGTGTCGGCCTTCGCGCCGCCGGAGCCGGTGCGGAGAATGCGCACCCCGGGGTTTACAAGCTGCATCATGTCCTTGTCGTTGGAAACAACCAGCACCTCGAGCTTCTTCTTGTGGCCGAGTCTGGCCAGCGTCCCGATGACGTCATCGGCTTCATAACCGTCTAGTTCCACGATGGGAAGGCGCATCGCTTCGCAGAGACGGCGCACGTAAGGCAACTGGACGCGCATTTCGTCGGGCATCGGCGGGCGCTGCGCCTTGTAGGATTCAAAGAGCTTGTCGCGGAAAGTCGGCTTGCTAGTATCGAAGACAATGCTGATGTATTCCGGTTCGTAGTCCTTGATCAGACGCCGGACAATATTTGCGAAGAGGAAGGGGACCTTGGTGGGAATGCCGCTGGGCGCATTCATGCGCACCATGGGCGCGTAAAATGCACGGTAGATGTGCGCCATGGCATCTACCAGAAACAACTTCTTCGGCGATTCTTCCTTTGCAGTCACGGCGCGAGTATAGCAGGCTTAGCAGCCCGGCTGGAAAATGCTGACGCGTCAACTGACGATGCCGAGCGGCTTGGCGACTTGCGCAAGAATATCGGCGGCGTTGAGGAGATGTTCGCGCTTGTGCGCGGCGCTCACAATGGCGCGCAAACGGGCTTTGCCTTCCGCCACAGTCGGGTAGCCCACAGCCGGCGCGAAAACGCCCGCGTCGAATAGCTTGCGGGAAAATTCAAATGCCTTCGCAGCATCTCCGACGTGGATCGGGATGATGGGCGTTTCGCTGGCTTTGAACTCAAAACCGCGCTTTTTCAGTTCGCGCTTGAAGAATTTTGTGTTGGCCCAGAGTTTCTTGACCAGCTTCTCTCCTTCCGGAGAATCCAGCAGCGTGAATGCGGCCTGGCACGCAGCGGCCGTTGCCGGTGGGTGGGAAGTGGAGAAAAGGAAGGGCCTGGCGCGCAGATACAGGTAATCAATCAGGTCGCGCGAGCCGCAGACGTAGCCGCCCATGGCGCCAATGGCCTTGCTCAATGTGCCGACCTGGATGTGCACGCGCCCGTGGCAGTTGAAATGGTCGACCGTGCCGCGGCCGCCACGACCGAGAACCCCACTGGCGTGAGCGTCATCCACCATCATGATGCAGCCGTATTTTTGGGCCAGGTCGCACAGCGCGGGTAGCGGGGCTATGTCGCCGTCCATCGAAAACACGCCATCGCTGATGATCAGTTTCTTTCCCGGAAAGGAGGCGTGCTCCTGCAGGATGCGCTCGCAATCCTGTACGTCTTTGTGCTTGAAAACCTTGATGGTGGCCTTGGAAAGCCGCGCGCCATCAATGATGGAAGCGTGATTGAGTTCATCGGAAATTATCAGGTCGTCTTTTCCGAGGACGGCGGAGACGGTGCCCGCGTTAGCAGTAAAGCCAGATTGAAAGACCACACACGCTTCCACGTGCTTGAACTTGGCGATTTGCTCTTCCAGGTCCATGTGCAGCTTCATCGTCCCGGCGATAGTGCGGACGGCGCCAGCGCCCACGCCGAGCTTGCGTACGGCTTCAAGAGAAGCTCTTCGAAGCGCCTTGTGCGATGTCAGGCCAAGATAATTGTTGGAAGCGAGATTGATGACTTCGCGTCCATCAAATGTGCAAACGGTTTTCTGCTCGCCTTCGAGCACGCGCAACTTGGGCGCAACGCCCTTGGTGCGCAATTCTTGCAGCGTGTCGCTGACATATTGCAGAGGATTTTGCTTTGTCGTTTGCGCTCCGGATTCGCCCATGGATAGTTCTCCCGCTATTCGGTAAGACCGCCAGTTTTACTTCCGTAAGCCGTTTGGGTACATCAAGATTTTTCCCGCGAGCCCGCTATTCAGCTTCGCGAAGGCGGCTTCGAAGTTTTCCAATTCCATGCGCTCGCCGAAAAGCGGCTGCAGATTCACGCGGCCCGCTTTCAGCAAGGCGGTCATCTGCACCCATGTGTTGTACATCCGGCGACCGTAGATGCCTTGCACGGTTGCGCCTTTGAAGATGACGTCCTGCACAAGGTCCAGAGGCACATTCTCGGTGGGAATGCCGAGCAACGAAGCTCTTCCACCAGCGCGTAACGCTTTGAAGCCCTGCTGAATCGCTGCTGGATTGCCGCTCATTTCGAGCAGGGCATCCACGCCAGTGCCGCCCGTGGCTTCAAGGATCTTTTTTGTCGCATCTTCGGCCATTGGGTTAAGCACAAAATCCGCGCCCATTTCTTTCGCCATTTTCCGCCTGTGCTCATTGGTTTCCGTAGCGAAAACCGTGGAACTCCCACAAGCCTTGGCGATGGCAATGGACATCAGCCCGATTGGTCCGCAGCCCGTGACCAACACAGTCTGACCGGCAATCGGACCAGCGAGCACTGTGTGCACAGCATTCCCCAGAGGATCCAAGATCGCGCCATAGTGTTCAGGAATGGCAGGATCGAGTTTCCAGATGTTCGTCGCGGGAATTTTCACGAATTCTGCGAACGCGCCGTCAATGTCGATTCCGATAATTCTAAGGTTTTGGCAAATGTGCGCTTCGCCAAGGCGACATTGGTGGCAATGCCCGCAATTCAGATGCATCTCCGCGCTGACGAAGTCTCCCGGTTTAACTGCGGTGACTTCTTCGCCCATGCGCTCAACGGCGCCACAAAATTCATGGCCGAGAGTCACCGGCGGCTTAATCCGCCCCTGGGACCACCGATCCCATCCGTAGATGTGCAGATCAGTGCCGCAAATGGAAGTGGCTTTCACCCGCACCAGGACATCGGTTGGGCCGATGGACGGCACGGGTACGGCTTCAATCTGCAATCCTTTTCCCGCTTGCGTTTTCCGCAAGGCCTTCATGGTCGCAGGCATTCAGGCAGGCTCCTCGTTCAGGCAGGTACTTATTGCGCAGATATCCATGCTAGCACAATCGTAAGACCACTTCAGTTTGTGCCGTCACTTGCAGCCTGGTTGTGACAGAACAACTTTTCTGAGGCCGTATTCGCTGGGACTTGACGTTGTCCATCCAAAGGAAACGAAATGTATAGGCAGCTTCCGACGTATCATGGAATGAGCTTATGGCTGATACGCAAACCGCCGTCCAGTTGGAACATGTTTCCCGGTACTATACCTTGGGCGAGAGCAGCGTTCGCGCCGTGGACGACGTGTCGCTCATGATTCCTCGAGGGGAGTTTCTCGCTTTGCTTGGATCGTCCGGATCAGGCAAATCCACGCTGCTAAATTTGATTGCGGGGTTGGACAGGCCGACCTCCGGCGCGATCCTTGCCGATGGGCAAAGCCTCGCTGCGCTTTCTCCCTTGAATCTCGCACGCTACCGCCGCAATACCGTCGGCATGATTTTTCAGTCGTTCAATCTGCTGCCACGCATGACGCTGGAAGAAAACGTGGAGCTCCCGCTACGACTCGCCGAAGTGGACCACTCGGAGCGCGCGGATCGTGTCCGGGAGGCGCTCGAGCGTGTCCGGCTGACGCATCGCGTCGGCCACCGTCCCACGGAACTCTCCGGAGGTGAGCAACAACGCGTGGCGATTGCGCGCGCGCTCGTGAACCGGCCCAAGATTCTTCTTGCGGACGAGCCGACGGGCAACCTCGATTCCACGACGGGCGAAGCGATTCTCACGCTTCTGCGCGAACTCCAAACTCACCTAGAAATGACGATCGTCATGGTGACGCACGAGCGGCCTCTCGCGGAACGCTTTGCGGATCGCCTGGCGACTATGGGCGACGGTAAGCTCCTCGGGATTGCTCCGATAGGCGAAGGAAGAGCCCAATGAAGCCGCGCGACCTGACCGATCTAGCGGTGCGAAACCTTCGCGAAGCGATTTTGCGCAACGCGCTGACGACGCTGGGTGTGGCAGTCGGTGTCGCATCACTTGTGGCCATGCTTTCGTTAGGAGTGGGCCTGCAACAACTGGCTTCCAAACGGCTGTCGCAGAGCGGACTATTCGACACGATTTTCGTCACACCAAAAAACAGTTTTCGCGGAATGGGGCGGCCGCAACGGGAAGTGGAGTCCGACAAGCCGCCGCGCCCCCTGGATGATGATGCACGCGTTGAACTAGAAAAGCTGCCCAACGTGATCGAAGTCTACCCGCAAGTCCGCTTTTTCACGGAAGTGCGTTTCAACAACAAGCCGTACGCCACGATGGTCGCTGGAATGCCCGATTCCTCCCGCAATACCGGGGCGTTCGACGGCATGCAGGGGAGTTTTTTCTCATCATCCGCCGCAAATGAAGCGATTCTGCAAATCGAATTTGCCAAAGACCTTTCGGACAAGCCTGCCTCTCTGGTAGGCCAAGAATTGACGTTGCGTTATGCCGAGCGACAAGCAATTCCTCCGGCGGCCGGCGATGAGCCCCCCGGCGCCGCGGAAACTTCGGGCGGCTTTTCCGTTGTACCCAAGGAGTTGCGCCTGAAAATCGTTGGCATTGTCGAGACGGAGCCTGCTGCGGGCTACGGCGGCTATGGCAGCGCGCGGCTGCTTATGCCGCTTCAGACTGCCTCAACGCTGCGAGCGGCGCAGGTGAACGATTTGAGGGACATCGTCCGAGGCAACACGTCGAATAGGATTACCTATCCAGCGCTCTCCGTGCGCGCGAAGTCGCCTTCGCAAGTGGAAACGCTGGAAGCTTCCATCAAGGACCTGGGATTTAACGCATTCTCGCTTCTCGATGCCTCAAAATCCTTGCGCACTTTCTTCTCCGTGTTTGATCTACTGCTTGGCATTTTCGGGAGTCTCGCCCTGGCCGTGGCCACTCTCGGGATTGTCAATACGCTGGTGATGGCTATTCTCGAGCGGCGGCGCGAAATCGGAGTCCTGAAAGCTCTGGGGGCAGCGGATTCCGACGTGCAGCAGCTTTTCTTTGTCGAGGCCGGGGTGATGGGTTTCCTCGGCGGAATTTTCGGGGTCGTTTTCGGCTGGCTGCTGGGCCGCGCGATTACTTTCGGAACCAACATCTATCTGAAGCGGCAGAGTCTGAATCCCATCGATCTTTCCTCTGTGCCATGGTGGCTGGTTATTCTGGCGCTGCTCTTCGCGGTGCTTGTCAGCCTTGGGGCGGGACTTTATCCTGCTTCTCGTGCGGCCAAGCTCAATCCCGTTGACGCGCTACGCTATGAATAATCTAGCGGCGCTGCGAAC
>Ga0187780_10002361_pt1 | contig 14216 bp, 12 predicted proteins | sample 1015_Q2_SP10_20__FD_132429 | JGI IMG/M metagenome (GOLD analysis project Ga0187780, IMG submission 132429) | Tropical peat soil microbial communities from peatlands in Department of Meta, Colombia - 1015_Q2_SP10_20_MG | ecosystem: Environmental > Terrestrial > Soil > Wetlands > Peat | place... | reverse complement strand
GTCGTAAAAAATGGGTCAAAAACCCTCCTCTTCACCTCCTCGGTCATCCCGATTCCCGTATCAGCGATCCTCACTTCCACCCAATCCTCCACTTGGGGTTGCGTGGTGATGGTCAGCTCACCTCCGTTGGGCATCGCGTCGACCGCATTAAAAACGATATTGGTCAGTACCTCTCTCAGCTCTGAAGGATTCCCCATAATCATAGGGATATCTCCCAGGCGGGTTGTCAATCCAACCTGTATCCCTTTCTTTTGTGCCTGATCCCTCCAACGCGGCTGAGTAATGTTCACAACTTCCATAATGATTTCGTTAAGAGAAAGGGTGACAAACTCTCTATCCCTTCTCACACCCGTAAATTCCTGTATCCGGCGGATCGTCTCCGCGCCATCTTTCGAGGAGCGCTCGATGACCTTCAGGCCTTCACGAACTTCTTCAGGGCTAAGATGATCGAGCTGGTGGAGAAGGAGCTGAATGTTCCCCAGGACGACAGCCAAGACGTTATTAAAGTCGTGAGCCACGCCACTTGCCATCTCTCCCATGGCCCTTAATTTCTCGGCCTGGACGACTTGGTCCTGTGCCTGCTTTAACTCCTGGAGCGTCTGCTTCAGATTGGAGAAAAGCTGAGCATTTTCAATAGAGATGCTCATTTGGCTCGCAAAGGAAGAAAGCGTCTTCAAATCTTCTTCATCAAACCCGTTGAGTTCATCGCTCTCAATGTCTAAAACCCCGAACAACTGGTCCCTCACTCTGAGAGGAAAGGTTGCCTGCGATTTGATGCAAGGTCCCACGGGAATGTGTCGGGAATCCTTGGAAACATCGGGGACATAAACGAGCTCACCGGTTTTGGCCGCCCAACCCACCACACCATCGATTCCAACTTTGAATTTGAGTTTCTTGATCTCCTCCAGATTTCCACCGATGAGGTACTTCATATAGAGTTCGTCTCTTTCTTTATCCAGGAGAAGGATTCCGCAGGCGGTGTAGCCCAAACGCTCTTTGAGAAGGTCCAATGCCTTTTTGAACAAATCGTCAAGGTCCAGAGTAGAAGAGAGGGTTTTCCCGATCTCATAAAGAGTCGTCAGTTGTTTGATCTTTGCCAAGGAGTCCTCGTAGAGTTTGGCATTTCCAATGGCAACGGCTGCCTGATGAGCAAAGTTGTAGAGAAGGTCAATCTCATTCTGTTGAAAGTGGATCTCAGGATCGGAAGAAGAAATTACCATCGCCCCAATGATCATCTCCCTGACGATTAAAGGTACGCCCACAGCTTCTTGAATATGATAAGGATCCAATTCTTTTAATCGGTCAGGATGATGCTCATAGCCCTTATAGACGACAGGCGACTTCTTGGCAATCACCTCCGCTGCCACACCACCTCCGACTCGAGAAATTTCCGTTCCAACAAGCGAATCGGCTATTCCATGGACAATGACAAAGGAATAATGCTGTCTCCGGTTGTCCCACAGGGAGATGGCCCCTGACCCCGCACCCAGGAGCTCGATGGCGCTTTCCATAATCTTCTGAAGAATCACTTTTAACTCAAGTTTCGAGGCAACCTCCTGGCTGATCGAATAGAGTATCTTCAGTTCTTCCAGACGTTTGACGTTCTCGGTATAGAGGAACGTCCTTTCCATGGCTCCACTGATGATCTGTCCGATCGAGTTGAAGAGGTTTTTATCAAACGGAGCGATCTCCGAGAATTCTTTTTTCCCGATGTTTAACGTCCCGTAGATCCTGTCTCTCGATTTGAGCGGAATAACGGCCACGGACTTCAACCCTTCCTCAACGACCGTATCAAAGGCATCCGGACGATTGGCATAGTCCTCCACGAACATCGACTCACCCGAAAGGGCAACCTTCCCCGGCACTCCCACCCCCAACTTTTTATGCTTCATAAATTCCAAAAGCTTCTTGGAAAATCCGCGATGAACGACTAACGTCAACTCGCCCTTCTTTTCGTCCAAAAGATAGATGCTCGCCTGGTGGACGTCGATCATCTCCATCACCTTATCCACACTCTTGTTCAGGATCTCGTCCAGATCGACGGATTGATTGACGGTCTGACTGATGGCGTTGAGGATCGAAAGCTCTTGATTGAGCCTCATCATTTCCTCTTTCGATTTTTTCGTTCCCACGCTCATCCGATCATCCCTCCCGCGGACCTTAGCGGAGAGCAAGGTCCCGGAACCATTCCACCCTGAAATCTCTTTACCATAAACCTCGACGGGCTTCGTCTTGCCTCTCTTGAGCCGGCAGTCATCTTGGGTTTCAAATAGGATGTTCGCCTTTTTGAAAAAGGATGGAAAAGATGGAGTTGCCCTCCCTCCAACGCTTTATTGCCTGGCTGACGTGATTTCTTTGATCTCGCTTTGGGCTTCTTCCCTTTCCGGACTTCCCCTCTCCAGCAAGTCAATCGCTGTTCTAAAGTGAAGGAGGGCGTTGCTTCTCTCCCGCTTTGATTTGAAATGTTTTCCAAAATAGAAGTGGGAAAGTCCCTTTTGTCCTGTTCTTCCGTAAACCGACCCGAGATGATAGTAAACATCAGCGAATTCAGGCCTCTCCCTTTGAACCTTCAGTAGGAGAGGGAGAGCCTTGGCAAAGTCTCCTTTCTCTTGATATCCTCTGCCGAGGTAATAAAGCGTCATCAGGTCACTGTGTTGACCTTGCCCGGGAGCAGATCGTAAGGCCTCGAGATGCTCAATGGCTTGATCCACCTTTCCCGAGAGAAAATAGACGATGCCCAGTTCTCTGGTTACATCGAGGTCCTTAGGGGCAAAAGCGTGCGCCTGCTGAAGAACTTCCATCGACTTGTCCAATCTCCCCATCTTCCGATAGGCAAGGCCTAGGCCATAGTATCCCTCCCAATGACGGGGATTGGCATCCACCAAAGACTGAAAATAGGTGATCGCTGCTTGAGGTTCCCTCTCCTGTACAAAGGCCATGGTGCGAATTTTGTTAAAATTCTCACAGGTTTTAAAAGGCCCTGTGGGCTTCGGCCCCATCTGGAGAATGTTTTCCAAGAGAGAAATTCGGTTTTCAATGGCCGGATGGTTGAGAAGGTAGGCAGGGACCTTCGGTGCCATGGCTAAGCTCACCTTCTGGAGCCTCTTAAAAAAGTTGATCATCCCCTGGGGATCGTAGCCCGCTTTGATCAATAAATTCAGGCCATGCTGATCCGCATCCGTCTCGACCTCTCGGGAAAATTTCAATGTAAGGGCTCCCGCCGTAGCTTGCGCCATCGACACCGCGGCTGCAGAGCCTGCCCCGCCTCTGCCCGCTAACATCCCCGCGAGCATGGCGCCCAGGGTGGCAAGGTTGAGCGTTTTCGATTTCTCAATCATCTGGGCGATATGTCTTTGCGTGACATGAGAGATCTCGTGGGCCAGCACGCCTGCGATCTCCTGTTCGTTCTCTGCCAAAACAATCAGCCCTGTGTTGATGAAAATATAGCCGCCCGGGACAGCAAAGGCGTTCGGATCCAGTTCATTGATCACATAAAATTTGAACTCGAACGGAGTCGGGCCCACTTGATCGACTAAAGAGGAACCCACCTTTTCGACAAACGCTTGAACGTTCAGGTCTCTCACCAAATCCGCCTCCCCCTCGACTTCGAGGAGGACCTTTTTCCCAAGCTTCTTCTCTTCTTCCGTCGTCATTGCATACACTCCTGTTTTGAAACTTCCGAAGAGGAAGAAAAAGATGAGAAGTGGGACAACATAATATAAAATTTTTCCCTGAAATCCCTTTAGGATCACTTTTAAAGCCCTTTTTATGCTTGCCTTTGGGAGGCAGACTTATGTCTGAATGATAGATGAAATCCCCCACCGAGATTCGTTGTGCCATCCACGTAACTTAAGTCACACCCATACTAACATTTTCTCTCAATCTCTACAAGGCGGCAGATAGCATCGTCATCCACGACGGGAAACGGAAATCCATCATCCAAAAAAGGGGCCTTAAAAAAAAGCCCTATATATCCTCTCCATTTGGGTGGGGTTTGGATGGTGGGAGTCAGAGGATATATAGGGCCCAAAATCTTAAATTATTTTATAGAAAAGATTATCTCTCGTTTCATGGACAGGAAAAGAGGATCCGTTACCTCCCTCTACGTTCCCTTCCAATTCTTGATGGCTTCATTGAAACCCTGAATCATTCCGTAGAAGCGACGAAGGGACGGGCCTTTCTCTCCCTCTTTCCCTTCACGGTGGATGCCGTAAATTCTTCCACCTCCCGCGGGTGCGGACTGCTCAAACTCCTTCAATTCTCCTTTCTGCTGACTCTTAATCCTTTCCAGCTCTAGGCCGTGCTCTTCCTCCATTTCGTGTTCGGTAAGGTCTCCTGTAATCCACGCCCAGCTCATAGGGTAGACGTCGGGATTGAAGACGACGGAATAGAAATGCCAGACGATAATGGTGAGCGTTGCTAAGACCGCCTCATAGAAATGGACTGTCCGGGCAACATCCCAAGTCCACATGGGGAAGTACATCAGCCATTGCGTCTTGAACCAAAGGATAAACCCTGTAACCGTCATCACCATCGTTCCCCAGATCAATCCCAGATATTCCAGCTTCTCCCGGAAATTGAACCGAGGCATTTTGAGTGCCTTGGCAGGCCGGTTGATGAAAAAGTCGTTCTTCAACGTCTCCCAGAGGTCTTTGGCATCTTTCAACCCCGGGATCATATCTTTGACAATCCCTCTTCCCCTCTCCGTGAAGGCCAAATACAGGAGGTGATAGCCGCCCAGGAAAACCGTCGCCACACCGCAAAGGCGATGCAAAAAACCTCGTAAGGTCATTCCCATGGGAGCTTCCGCGATGGGAGAAACCCAGAAGGCGGTCGAATAGCTTAACGCAAATCCCGTAATGACCAAGAGCGTAAAGTTGACAGCGAGATTAAGGTGCTGCATCCTTTCGTTCAATGTCATCCTGAGGTATTTCTTTGCCATGGCGGTCTGCTCCTTGCTTCTCAGTGTACCCGGTCAATTGTCTTTCTCAACCAATCCATAAAGTTAAAAAAGGTTAATCCTCCAACGACGGCGACGATCAGCAAAATGTACACGATCCTCACCCATCCAACCACCTTCTCGCCAATGTCTTGACCGACGATCGAGGCGACGGCATGTATCTTCCCTTTTGCAAAGTTCTCCGACGCCCCAGGGTGACAGGTACCACAGGTCTTTTGCAAATTATTTTTATTGATCATCGATTTTGGGTCTGAAGAAGGTCGAATGTCGTGGACCCCGTGACAGCTGGCGCAGTTGGCCGAATAGGTATCTCCGCCACGATAAGAGAGCCCGTGAAAACTATCGTAGTAAGATTTGACGGGTATCGTGGTAATTTTATATTCTTTTGAAATTCGCTCCGCCGCATGGCACTGCGGGCATGTTGTCAACGCGATTCGTTTCTCGTTGACCGGAGAGTCGGGATCCACCTTCGCTTTGATCCCGTGAATCCCATGGCAGGTGGTGCAGGTGGGCGAATCCGTTCTCCCTCTGGCCGCCAGCTCTCCATGGATGCTCTCCGTAAATTCTTTGGTGATGTCAGGGTGACACGTACCGCACGTTTGGGGAATGTTTGACCGAAAGATCGTTGATTTGGGATCGATCAGAGACCTCAAGTTGTGACCTCCATGGCAACTCGTACAGGTCACCTCCCCTGTTTTGCCGTGGACGCTCTTCTTGAATTCCCCTTCGGGCAGGGCCGCCCCCAAGGCATGTTGCTTGACAAACTCCACATTCGCATGGCAGCGATCACAGGTCTTTTCGATGTTGGAAACGTTGGTCATCGATTTGGAATCCTTGCTTGGCCGGATATTATGCTTGCCGTGGCAATCGTAACACTGGGCTGCCCTCTCCGTACCCTTCATGATCATCTTGGAATGAAGGCCCTGAAGGTAATCCTTCTCCTCCTTACCATGGCACGCCGCACAGTTAATCCGCTCCGCCGCCTTCTGCCCGCCTTCCGCATGTTTGTCATCCTTGATTTGGGTGTGGCAGTCTGAGCACGAGAGTTTTCCGTGGGCCGAGTTCTTGTACACGGCCTCGGACACGAAAAGCGAAATACTTTTGCCCCGGGCGTCTTGCTTTTTCAGCGACTCGTCTTGATGACAGCCAAAGCAGAGGGAATTGTCGCCCCAAGCAACTCCAGTCATCCATCCGAAAATTAGCCCCACGATCAATAGGACGGGAAGCCCCCCCCCGAGGACTTTCCAAGCCATGTTTCCATCTTCTCTCCGTTTCATGCAGGAACCCTCCTTGGAACGAGGAAAGGCAAGAACCCCTCTTCTAAGCTCTCTCTCTCTATCTTTTCAAAGGCACACTCCACGGCCGATTTAACCTCTTCAAGGTCGACGGGTTTCATCGCTTGGTAAAAGATCCCTGCCCCTCGGAGGCGTTTCACCAGCCCGAGAGAGAGATCTGAAGACACGACGATGACCTGGATCTTGTCATCAATCTTCTTGAACAGCGGGACCAAGTCGCACGCCTTCACCCCCTCCATCTCGTCGTCGAGGAGGACCACATGGATACTTTGCTTCCGAACCTTTCGAATCATCTCACTCACCATCTTTGCTGTCTCGACTCGATAACCAATGCCATGAAGAAACGTGGAGAGTGACCTGGCCCAAAGATCGTCCTGATACGCGATGAGGATCGTTTTCGATTTCATGCTAAACTCCCCATGAGATAGGGCTCCACACGACGCTCAATTTCCTATGTCGCCCGGATGGGCATTTCTCCCCGGCGAAAAGAGGAGAATGCCGTCCCCATGAAGGAGGACAACAGGATTCCGGCGGGGATCAACTGCGCTAACACCACGATGACCCCTCCCGTGAAAAAGAAACAGATTCCCAAGAGGCCGATCCCCCTGATCCCTCCGGCATAAGCAATGCCGAGAGAGACTAACACAATTACCTGAACCAGAATCAAGCTCAAAAGGATCAAAATATTTCTCATTTTCCGGAACACGCCTTTACTCAATTCCTATTTCTCAATTCCTATTTCTTAACAGGAGCAGGCTCAATGCCAGGGAGTATGGCCTTCCCTTCACTGGCCACTTTTCCCTCTTTCTTGCGCTGAAAAACCACGCTTGATGAAGTTCCGATGAAAGAGAAGAAGAGAATTGCTGCTGGAATTAATTGCAGAAGGACGATCACGGCGGCGACGATAATGAAAATCCAGAGACCAATCCCTGCATCCTTTAGGCTGATAGACCTGGCGAGTGCCGGGGTAGGCGTCGCTGCCAAAAGCGCGAGGGCGCATCCAACCAATCTACCATTCCTTCCTCTCAACATACCACATTCCCCCTTTCTCTTGGGTTCGTATTTCAACATTGCATTTCATGTGCCAACGTTAAACCGGAAGACGAATTTAGTTTAACATATTGAGATTATTATTTTTTATAAAATTATCTAAAAAAAACTTCAGAAGAAATGTATATTTATAATATACTATTTTTGTCAAAAAAAATGAGCAAAAATTCACTAATTATTAGAATTAACTGATTTAATTGAAGAATAAAATAAATATGCAGACTAATGTGTAATCAGAATCCTAAGGTGCGAGCCAAGATTGCGAAGGCAATAATCGGAATTAGCCAACAAAAAAATGTAATAATGTAACAGAGACTTACGTCATCTGTCTCAATCTTTTTTACCTCCCCATACTTGATTACTAAGATCGTTCCTAGGGCAGCAATCCCCACCACAACTATTGACCAACCCACGATTAACCATATGAAGAATTCCGACAAGAGAACTCCTTATTCGTGATTCGTGTTCGTGGCTCGTGACCGAAAAAGCAATCCTTTCTTATCTTACCGCAGTATTCTTAACTCTCAACTTTCTCCTCTCGCTCGAAGGTTGTATTTTCTCATAAGCGCCTGAAAATTCGGCCGCAGCATCCCTACTTCCTCGGCCGCTCTGGTGACATTCCATTGATGGCGCTCCAGTGCGCTGAGTACAAAAGCCCTTTCGATTTCCTCAACTGCCTTCTCCCTCATCTGCTTCTTGATCTCTTTTAGCTCTTCGCTGGTCATGGGAATTTGATTTTCCAAAACTTCTTTTTCTTGTTGACCCGGGAGAATGAGATGTTCCACTCTGACCATCTCATCGTCGATCATCACCACGGTCCGCTCGATCACGTTCTCCAGTTCACGAACATTTCCCGGCCAAGGATACCTCATCAGTTTTTCCATGGCCTCGGGGGTAAAACCTTTGACTGTCTTTCCCATCTCCTCAGCATATTTCTTGAGAAAATGGACGGCTAAGAGAGGGATGTCTTCCTGACGTTCTTTTAAGGTGGGAAGATAGATGGGGACAATATTAAGCCGGTAAAAGAGGTCCTCCCTGAAGACCTCTTCTTTAATCATCTTTTCGAGATCTTTGTTGGTGGCAGCGATCAGCCGAATATCCACCTTTTTTGCCTTGGTTCCCCCCACCGGGGTGAATTCTCTTTCCTGCAAGACCCTGAGGAGTTTCGCCTGAATGGACAGACTGATATTCCCGATTTCATCGAGGAAGACGGTCCCTCCATCGGCTACCTCAAAAAGCCCTGGTTTGGTGGTCACGGCACCGGTAAAAGAGCCCCTCACGTGACCGAACAGCTCACTCTCCAAGAGATTCTCCGAAAGAACTGCGCAGTCCACCGGAACAAATTGTTTCTCCCTCCTCGGACTGTTGAAATGAATCGCGCGAGCAATCAGTTCCTTTCCTGTTCCGCTCTGACCATAGATCAAGACCGTGCTGTCCGTCATGGCCACTTTGGCGATGATCCGGTAGATCTCCTGCATCTTCTTACTCTTTCCCACAATGTTATGGAATCCGTACTTTCCCTGCAGTTCCTGACGAAGGTAGATATTCTCCAGCATGAGGCTCTTCTTTTCAATTGCCTTCTTTACCACGATGGAGACCTCATCCGGCGTAAAGGGCTTGGGAATGTAGTCGAAAGCCCCCAGTTTCATGGCCTCGACCGCGGTTTCCACAGTAGAAAAACCGGTAATCATGATGATGATGGAATCAGGATATTCCTTGCGCAATGTCCTCAGGACTTCCATACCATCGATCTCCGGCATTTTGAGGTCAGTGATGACAATGTCAAAAGGATGGGTTTTCATTTTCTCAAAGGCTTCTTTTCCGCTCAAAGCGGTCGCCACCTCGTATCCCTCTTCCTCCAGAATCCGTTTGCAGCTCTCGCAAACGATCATCTCATCATCGACAACTAAAATTCTCGGCACCGACACTTCTCATTCCTCCCCATCCCGTATATAAATTTATATCATCTTAGCATAAAGGATATAGGTAATAAAGAATCTGGTAACGCACGCTCTCGGAACCATCCGGCTGCCACCGTATTCTAAACGGACGGTCTTTGTCCAGCATCTCCTTAACAATGATCATTTCGAATCCTATATTTCAGGTGTCTCAATCCGCCGTCTTTGATCGAGCGCTGCGGGAAGTCTTTTCTCCAAATCTCTCAGGTCTGACAGAGTGAAGTCTCCCCCTCTCCTGCCCGATCGATCCAGGTAAAAGGCTTGGATTCCTAACGAGCGGGGGACGAGATAGTCAAACTCATAATGGTCACCCACATGGACGATCTCCTGCGGTCTGGCCTCAAGGATCTGGCAAATGCGTTGGTAAAAGGCCGCTGTCTTCTTCACCTCACCGAAATCAGAGGTCGCTGAGAAGATCCGATCAAAGTATTGACCAAGGCTTGTGGCTTCCATCTCCATGCCGATGAACTCTCTTCCTGCGTTCGATGTGAGAACCATTCGATGTCTGTCTCTCAGGCGCTCCAATAGAGGATGAACATCTGGGTAGATCTTGATTTTGTCCGTATATCGCTCCATCAATACTTCCCAACTCTCCTCCAGTTGGAAAAGTTGAAACCAGTACTTGATGTCATACCACTCCATCGCCCCCTCGCCCACCTTCAGGTACTCTTTCACCACAAAGTCCTTTGCTGCCTCGAAGGAAAGTCCTGCCTTCTTGGCATAAAGTGTGGGAATGCCATGACCCCAAACCCAATCTGTAAATTCTGCGTCCACCAATGTGCCGTCCATATCAAATGAAATGATTGTGGGCATCTCTTCTCCCATAAAGATATTTATGAACTCCTGTCGATGATTTTAAATTCAAAATTTCAAATCCCAAAGAAACTGCAAATTCCAATTTCAAATGACCAATCCATTCCACCCTCGCCCTTCGCCATCAAGGAGGAGAAGACTTCGTCGTATTTCTAGGGTTGCGGGTGACGAACCGGTTCTGTAAAATTTATTTGGTGCTTGGTACATTCTCAATCCGTCATATTTTTTCTAAGACCACATCGTCTGAGCTTCGGACATCCTTTTCCAAATCGGCAATGGCAATGGTGCGGATCGGCAAATAAACACTTGAAGTGAAAATGGTGATGCATCGCTTGTCGAACATGACCAATGGGGCGCCGGGCTGATGGGACCGCACAAGGACCTCTTTTTGATACCGCTCCATCAACCGACTAAAATATTCTCGTCCGAATTGGGGTCTTCCCCAAAGCTCTCCGGCGTAGTCGGTTCCGCTTTCCAAAAAATCCCCCCAGACAACTCTTTCCCAATGTTCGTCTCCCAATTCGACCTGGTTCAGGTCCTCAAGGGCCTTCACATCCGGCAGCGCACCGTGAAGGGCCAACATTCCGTTCTGGGTAGTCACTGCAACAGGAAACTTCGAGAAGAGACGGCCGTACTCTTCCCTTTCTCCAAGAGAAAGGGACGTCCAAAAATTGGCAGGATAAAACTCTTTCACCATAAATCCTTCGTGATTCCCGGCCAGAAGGAAGACCTCCTCAGGATGTTCTAACTTACATCTCAGAAGATACCGGATATTCTCCTCGGAATACTTTCCCCGATCCACGTAGTCTCCCAGGAAGACAATGCGATAAGGTTTTTTAAGATATCGCTGGATAACCTTCTCAACGGCCTCCAGATCTCCATGGGTATCTCCCACAAAAACCACTTTCCCTTTTGAGGGCAGAAGGATAAGCCGTGGTTCCTTCCCGAATACCTCCTCTGCCTTTTCAAAAAGATCCTTCAACTCCACCTCTTCCTATGTCTTCACCACTTTCACGTGGACCTTCCGATTCCTTGGCCCATCGAATTCACAAAAAAAGATCCCCTGCCAGGTTCCGAGGACTAGCTTTCCCGACTCAACCAAGACGGTTTCGGAACACCCTACCAGACTGGCCTTGATATGAGCCGGAGAATTTCCTTCCGAATGGCGATAATGATCCTCAAAAGGAATCGTCTTGTTTAGCTCCATGACAATGTCGTGGACGACGCTTGGGTCTGCGTTCTCATTGATCGTGACCGCCGCCGTGGTGTGAGGGACGAACACGATGCAGACCCCGTCTTCCACGCCTAATTTTCTAACCGCCTCTTGAACGGAATGGGTGATATCCACAAACTCTGTTTGTGTTGAAGTCCTCACCTGAAATGTTTGAATCATCCTATGAGACCCCATTCTTCTAATATTTTTTCAACGATCCATTTTCATATCACATCCGATTAAGAATCTCAATCATCTCTCAATACTATATCGGTGAATCTTATTGACACTTCCAACTCAATTTAGTAAATTCCCGTCCAACCAGGAAAACATATGCGAGCTGCTTTCCGGATGTGGAACAACACCAGGATGATTATCTTAGTGGCCGTCTGCGCAGCCATTTATGGCGCGGCGCTCATCGCCTTCAAGACCGCCATTCCTCTCATTCCGGGAATCACCGAAGTGCGTGTTGCCAATATCTTTCCGATGGTATTCGGAATACTCTTCGGCCCTGCAGGCGCCTGGGGTACCGGCATTGGGAATCTTATTGGAGACACCTTCGGAGGCACGCTGGGACCGACCTCCATCCCCGGTTTCTTAGGCAATTTCTTGCTCGGCTACCTCCCTTACACGATGTGGACCACCTTCGTACCCCTGGCTCAGAAATCTCCACAATGGAAAACCGGGAGTTGGCGGAACTGGATAAATTATATTCTCATCGGCTTTATCTCAAGCGCTGCATGTGCCGTCGTGGTCAGCATCGCCACAGACACTCTCGGAATCGTGCCTTACGTCATTCTGACAAAGATCATCACTCTCAACGATACTATTGCCAGTTGGATCGGAGCGCTCCTGTTGATCTCCGTGTACGGTGTCACGAGACACCAGCTCGGCCTGTTTTGGACTGATGTGATGGATGAGGGGGATATTGGCTCACCCATTGCTGGCCCTGTGGGTGCTTGGTTAGTCGCAGTGGCTTCCGTGTTTGGCCTACTGGGTACAATGATAACGAGAATCCCGGCAACGACCGTTGGCTGGCTCTCTACCCTTGGCATCGTCGTCGGCAGTCTCCTTCTTTAAGGTCCTGCCGGGGAGGGGCGGAGCCCCATGCGAAGCGCGAAACCCTAGAGGGACGAAAGATGTCAGATGTGATCTCACCGCCGATAGGACGGGAGGCTTCACATTCTAATTACTAAAAGATGACCCTTGCCCTTTCAATCGAAGACTTGACGTTCACCTACCCTGGAAACGAACAGCCCGCCTTACGGAACCTCCAAGGGCAGATGGAAGATGGAACCTTTCTGGCGGTGATGGGACATGGGGGAGCAGGTAAGTCCACTCTCTGCTGCAGTCTGAATGCCCTCGTCCCCAAATTCTTCCGCGGGAAATATCAGGGCCGCGTTCTGGTAAGAGGACAGGAAGTCGCCCGGCATCGCGTTTCTGAGATGTCGCGTCTTGTCGGCTTGGTCCTCCAGGACTTTGAAGCACAACTCTTTTCCACAACAGTCGAGCTGGAGATAGCCTTTGGGCCAGAAAACCACTGCCTTCCCCGCCAAGAGATCGAACGCCGGATTCAACGCTATCTCAGCTTCGTACGTTTAGAAAATCTTCGCAGCCGTGAACCGGCGAGTCTCTCCGGCGGACAGAAACAAAGACTGGCTATCGGTTCGGTCCTTGCCCTGGAGCCGAGTATCCTTGTGATGGACGAACCCACAACGGATCTCGACCCTCATGGTCGTGAAGAGGTTCTTTCGGTAGCCAAAAGTATTCGAGAAGAGGGCCGCATGCTCCTGGTCGTGGACCATGAACCAGAAACGGCCGTCACTGCGGATCAAGTGTGGTTAATGCATGACGGTCAGATCGTTTCACAAGGACCACCTTCGGAAACTCTCACAAATGTGAAGACGATGGAATCATGCGGAATAAGACCCCTGCCCATGGTGGAGCTATTTCGTTCGATGAACTGGCCGGGAAATCCTCTGACAGTGGAGGAAGCAATTAAACTCATCCAGAGCCAACAGCTCACGCAGCGCCGAGTGCTAGAACTCGAAATAGTCTCTTCAGACCAATCTAAAAGCCCTGCCATTCTCAAGACCGAATCTCTCCGATATACCTATCCTACTTATGATGTCGAGGCGCTTCGAGGAATCGATTTATGCATCAGGGAAGGTGAATTCGTGGCCGTGTTAGGCCAGAACGGATCGGGCAAGACTACTCTGGCTAAGCATTTCAACGGCCTCCTCAAACCCGGCTCTGGCCGCGTGTGGGTGCAAGACAAACTGACAACCGAGTATAGCCATCGCGAGTTAGCACGAAGGGTGGGATATGTGTTTCAAAACCCCGATCATCAGATCTTTGCCAAGACAGTGGCTGACGAGGTGGGGTTCGGACTCAGAATGCAAGGTGAAGCTCCTAAAACGATTAAGAAGCGAGTGGCCGAGGCGTTAGAAGTCGTAGGCTTACTGGGTTACGAGCAGAAGGTGCCTTTCGCCTTGACGAAAGGGGACCGTCAGCGCGTGGCCGTGGCGTCTGCGTTGGCCGTTCAGCCCCAAGTCCTCATCCTCGACGAGCCAACAACCGGCCTCGACTACCGTCACCAACGAAACACGATGGAGATGCTAAGGCGTTTAAATCGAGACGGACATACCATCATTGTCATCACGCATTCGATGTGGGTAGCGACGGAATATGCAAGTCGTACCATTCTCGTCAAAGATGGTCGTATCCTGGCAGATGGACCTACACGTGTCATCTTCTCTGATGAACACAGGCTGGCTGAAGCGTCTTTGTCTCCGCCCTCCTTGGTGCGGTTGAGTAACTGGTTGGGCACAAGGGCGCTTACGATTCAGCAGCTGGTTCAGGAGTTAAAGACCCGTGTTGGTGATTCGTGAATGGTGCAAATCAATGCCAAAAATTCGAATCACTAG